>FWPV01003404.1_pt1 | contig 20352 bp, 13 predicted proteins | sample 2228371 | NCBI WGS metagenome assembly FWPV01 (sample SAMEA103939776, study PRJEB20133) | metagenome | reverse complement strand
CATTTCTAATGTTTCGGACATGGTTCCCTCGGTAACATTTTCATTTGAGAGAACGATTATCCTTCAGTAACATTTTATTTGATAGAACACGCGGTCCCTGCCAGATTGAGCGGTTCCGGGTATAATCTGTTTACACCGCCTCATCGCAGACATGCCAATATCCCTGCCATGGCGTAAGTCGTTCGATTTCAGCTAACAATCAGCCAGGTCTTGCGCCGACAATCCAGCGTACAAAATCCCCGTAGTTTAACAGCACATCGTTGGCTTACCCACTTCATGGGCATTGCCTTACAGGTTCCTTGATCTGCGAATCATTATCATCTAAATAAATGAGAGGCAATTGGCTATTCATTAACACCGGCAGGTAGCATTCCAAGATGCAGTGTGATGTGCTCGTCATCGGCTCTGGTCCGGCTGGCTCCAGCGCAGCTTACTGGTTAGCCCGTTTCGGCGCGGCGGTGATCCTGGCAGATAAAGCGCGCTTCCCTCGAGATAAACCCTGCGGCGATGGTCTGGCGCCAGGCGTGGAAGAAATGCTGGTTTCCATGGGATTGGGTGATTTTCTCTATAAGCACGGCAAGCCGTTCCAGGGGATCCACCTCTACTCCCCTGATCGAGCCAGAACGAGCCTCAGATTTGACGACTCAGCCACATCCGCTCGCCGGGGGTGGGTGATCCCACGCTATCTCCTGGATGATGCCTTGCGGCAGAACGCCGTTTCAGCCGGAGCGGTGTTCTTGCCGGGTTTTCACGCCAAAGCGCCTATTTATCAGCAATTTCGGCTGCAGAGCGTCCTGGGAGTCCAGGGGCAGCGAGAGATCAAGATCAAGACCCGGTTGGTCATCGTTGCCACCGGCGCAAATCGCGCCTTCCTCCAAGCCTCGGGCATATACCCGCCGCGACCACCTCATGCTCTGGCTGCCAGGACTTACCTGACAGGCTTGCCCGAACAAGATGATTTCATTCATGTCTATCTTGAACGGGGCTTGATCCCAGGATATGCCTGGGTCTTTCCCACCGCCGAGGGGATCGTCAACATCGGTTGCGGCGTTATCCTCATCGGTCAGAGCACTCAGGAAGGCAGCCGCAGGTTGCGATCTGCGCTACGTCAATTGCTTCAGGATATCGGCGCGGCGACAGACATCGCCCCGCCAGAACCCCGCGGGTATCCCATCCGCAGTGATTTTCCGGATGTGCCGCTCAGCGCCAACGGTATCCTGGTTGCCGGTGAGACAGCCGGGCTGGTAGACCCAATCACCGGTGAAGGGATAGGCTTGGCTTTGCGGAGCGGCTGGCTGGCAGCGCGGGTCGCCAGTTATGCCATCAGTGTGGGGGATTTCAGCGCTCACCCTTTGAAGGTGTACGATGACACTTTACGCCATTTGTTTGGGGAGTACTTCATCGAGGCGCGGCAATTTCTCGCCTGGTTGAATGAGCCTGGCGTGATGGACAGGCTGATTCACGGGTCAAAGACCAATCCAGAGATCGGTCAGGCTCTCAAGCTCGCCGTTCTTGAGAAATCCCCGCGTCAGGGTATGCTTGCCCTAAAAGAAGCCATCGGTAAAAGCCTCTGATCAGGCTGAGGTTTATTCAATATCCTTAAGAATTCAGACAATCCGCAGGGTGCTTCCCTCGGCGGTCTTTTCGACCTCGATGCGGGCAGGGAAGGCGTCTTTTAACTCATCGAGGTGGGTGATGACCAGAATCTTGGCGAAATCCTGGCGCACCAGGTTGATGGCTTCAACCAGGCGCTGGCGACCCTGGGTATCCTGGCTGCCAAAACCCTCGTCAATCACCAGAGTTTGCAGCCGGGCGCCTGCTCGCTGCGCCAGGACCTCTGAGAGCGCCAGGCGGATGGCGAAATTCACCCGGAAAGCCTCACCGCCGGAGAACAGCTCGTAATCGCGAGTGCCGGACCCATCGCTGATTTGAATGTCCAGCGTCTCTTTCAGATCCTCGCGACGTTTATCCTTGTATGCAGCCTGGGTGACAAAGCGCACCCACATGCTCCCCAGGCTCAGGCGTTCCAGGATTTCATTCGCTCGCTCTTCAATCTGGGGCAGAGCCTGTTCGATGAGCAGCGCCGGCACGCCATCTTTGCCGAAGGCGCGTTCCAGTTGTTTGTATTGCCCAATGGTTCGAGCCAGCTCCTCGCGTTGGGCTTCCAGGGTTTTACGGCGTTTTTTCTGGTCGGCAAGCACCGACACCCGCTGCTGGGCAGCCCCAACTTCCATCCGTAACCGATGTTCTCGCTCTTTGAGGTTGAAGAGTTCCCGGCGGGCTGCTTCCAGGTCTGGAGCCTCGGCTTCGGCTGCGGCAAGCCGGACGGCAGCCTGATCGTGTTCTTCCTGCTGGCGTGCCGCCTCACCAGCCAGGACCTCCTGTTGCTTTTGCAGATCGGCAAGCTCACGTTCCAAAGCGGTCAGGGCGGTTTGCGCCTTTTCCAAGGCGCGTTGTTCTTCGTCTGACGCTCGTCCGGCGCTTTCGGCGCGCCGGGCAGCCTCGTGGGCGGTGGCGTCATAGCCAATCTTGCGCAACTCGGCGTCTATTTCCGCCAGCCGTTGGCGGCTGGGCAAGGCGAAATCCTCCTTCTCCAGCATCTCAGCCACCTGAGCCAGGCGAGGCGCGCCTTCAGCTTGCCAGGCGTTTATCTGCGTCTCAATTTGCCCGATTTGGGTTTCAAGTTGAGCCTGGTTGTGGGTCAAAGCCCTCAGCTCAGCTTCGCTCTGGGCAAGCTGGCGAATTTGTTCTTCTAAATCGCGGGCGATTTGCTCCGTTTCATTGAGCAGAGCCTGGTTGGCGCGGAAGCGGTCGCCCATCTCCCGTCCCAGACTGGTCAGCTCTTCGATGAGACGCAGGCGGTCATCCGAACTGAGCGGCTGACCACACACGGGGCAGGCAGCGCCTTCCACCGCGGTGAGTTGATCAATGCGGGCTTTCAGCTCGTCCATCTCCGCCTTGAGCCGGGGGTTTTCCGCTTTGGCGTCTGCCTGGCGCTGGCGCGCAACCTGAAGTTGCTCTTCCAGTTTTGAGCGCCTTGCCAGACGGGACTCGGCGGCGAAGATATCATCTCGAACCCGCTTCAACTGAGCTTGCAGATCAGGCAGACGGGCAAGCTGAGCTTCTTGCGCTTCTTTCTGGGCGATTAATGTCTGATGTTCTTGCGTCAGGCGAGCGCGCTCGGCGTTGATCTCATCCAGAAGCGGTTGGCGACGTTTTTGTTGTTCCTGGAATTGGGCGGCAATATCGTTCCAGTACTCCAAATCGGTGCGAGCCTGCTGCCAGGCTTTATAGGCGTTCTCAATCTCATCCGCTCGCTCAATCAATTTGTCGTACCGCATTTTTTCGGTTTGGCGTTCTGCAATGCGCCTTTCCAGCTCATCCAGTTGCGCCAGGCTGGCGTCCAACTGCCGCTTGAGCGTGCTCACCAGCTTGCGCTGCTCTGTCAAAGTTGCCGCAATCTGAGTGATCCGCTCCAGGTTGGCTTCCTGTAGGGAGCGCGATTGCACCAGCAATTCCAGTTGGGATTCCAGCTCTTTCAAATGCGACTTTCGCTGCGGCTCCTCAGCCAGCTCACGGTTGATTTCTTCCAGACGGGTGTCCAGGCTGGCAAGCTCATCCTCCACCGCCCGGCGCATCTCGGCAGCTTGCTGGCGGTAAACCTCCCAGATTTCCAGCCCCAGGATGCTCCCCAGGATGCGCTTGCGGTCGCTGGCTTTTTGTTGGGTGAACTGGTCGGCTTTTCCCTGCAAGAAGAAAGAGGCGTTGACAAAGGTCTCATAATCCATGCGCAAGGTGCTTTCAATCAACGCCTGGGTTTCGCGCAGGGTGCGTTCGGTGAGCGGTTTCCAGCTTCCGTCCAGCTCATCCAGGGTGAACGAATCTGTTGTTTGCCCCTCTTTCTGTCTCTGCAATATATGAAATTCGAGCAGGCTGGTTCGATTGCGAGGGATCGCGCGGCGAACGCGGTAGAGATTACCCTCGTAGGCGAAGACAAGGACGACTTCAGCCGCCTCGGATTGGGTGTTAATCAGCGAGTCGTCCCGCTTGCGCGCCTGACCGAACAGCGCCCAGGTGATCGCATCCAGCAAGGATGATTTTCCGGCGCCGTTCGCGCCGGAGATACAAGCCAGGTCAAAGCGGGTAAAATCCAGTTCCACCGGAGAGCGGTAAGAGAGAAAACCGGAGAGGCGCAAAAGGATCGGGATCATGGCGGGTCAGGTTTTTGGTTTTATCACTCGAATAGCTGGTGGGCGGCGGCGATGACCGTTTCTGCCAGTTTCGACAGGGCTTCAATCTCTTGCGGGTTGGCATGCCCGCCGCGCCAGTATAACTCAAGCAACTCCAGGGGAGTCAGGCTGCCGATGGCGTGATCTTGCGGCAGGCGGATGCGGTTCTCCACAATCGGGCGCTTTACCAGGAGAAACTCAAAGGCTTCGCGAGCGTAATCACGCAGGGCTGCCTCATCAATCAGCGATTCGGCGTCGCGGGGATATTCAACCGTCAGGCGCAGGATGGCGCCCGGGATCTGATCTGGTTTGGGCAGGGCAGCCCGCAACTTCTCGCTGACGGACGTCTGCGACGCCGTGGAGTCCAGGCTTAAGTGACAATCGAAGAAGGGTCGGATGCGATCCAGACGGCGCCATTCAAACTGGGTTTCACCCCGTCGGACGTGAGCGATGACGAAGCATTTCTCGTCCAACGCCTCGCCAAAATCAACCCGCTCGATGGAGCCGGGGTAAATCACCGGCGGATGAGCCTTCTCGTTCAGATTCTGGGCTTTGTGGATATGCCCCAAAGCGACATAATCCAGGCGAGGATCTCGCACCAAAGAGCCGGAAAGCACCAGGTCGCCCCCGAGCATGACGGTGCGCTCTCCGCCGTACTTCGCCCCCTGAACCGAGGCGTGGGCTGCCATTACCACCGGTAGAGACGGATCGGCTTGCGCCAGCCAACCCTCGATCAGCTCCCGCAGGCGGGTTTCAAGCTCCTCGTATATCCGGCTCGGATCGCTGGCAGATAAATCCAGGTGAGCCATCAAGCCGGAACGGGCAATCCAGGGCAAGGCGATGACCTGCAAGGGCAGACCTTCCAGGTCATCTGGACCCAGGAACTGGGGCTTATCCAGGACGCGCACGTGGGGGACATCCAGGGTGTCGAAAGCTTCCAGGGCATGGGCGCGACCCAAAGAAGGGGAGAGATCATGGTTGCCAATCAGCAGTAAAGTGGGTATCCCCGCCCGTGACAGGCGCATGATGCGCTTGCCCCACTCGCGCTGGAATGTGGGCGCCGGTTGGCGATCCTTATAGGCGTCGCCGGCAAACAGCACCAGATCAACTTTTTCATTTATTGCGGTGTCCACAATAGTATCCAGCGACTTCAGGAAGTCCATGACGCGCATGGGCAAACCACTGACCGGATCGTGGCGACCATAATTGGCGATATCTATGTGGGCGTCGGCAAAATGCAAGACCTTTGGCATACGGGTTACCAGATCAATTGGGTTGACTCAGCGGGTGATTCGCCTGAAGACCGATTGGGCGAATTCATTCAGCGCCGTGATTTGAGGGTTCATTGCTTCCGCTCTGCCGCGACCGTTGAATGTCATGTAAGAGGTGAGCGGCTCGCCAGCTTCGGCGATGAACAACTCCGCTTCGAAAGGCGACAGCTGCGCCATATACTCCATCAGTTGGGTTTGCTCGTCATTGGTCAGGTTACTGCTGCCCAGATTTTGCCCGGAGCCTTTACAAGAGCGCGCCTCGGCGACTGTCCTGGCGTTGCCTGTCTGCTGGATGCGCAACTGATGGCACACATTTTGAGCACCGCCTCTCTGATTCCATAGCAAAATCAGGGTGGTTTGGGGTCCGGCGTTTTCGATGCGCGGCGCAAGCCAGAAAGCGTTGGGATTGGGGGCGTTACCGTTGTTCTGCACTCCCAACAAAAACTGGATGCTGTTGCCGCTCAGGCTGGTCAGGTCCATATCCACGCTGGTGGTGCGTCCGTCGTAGATTTCCCTCCAGGAACCCAGGCTATAGACCATGCCGTCGGCGGTGCGGTAAGACAGGGTAAAGGTGACATCGCAGCCGGGGCTGTTCCACAGGCAACCCAGCTCTGCCCGGAAACGGTCGCCGGAATTGACAAGGTAAGCCGGATATTGACCGAGAATGCGCCCGTTCGGGTCAAGGTTGGGGCGGGTCCACAGCGCCGGTTGGTTATCAATGCGCGATTCGAGATAGGGCTGGTTGACGATCACCACTGAACCGTTGGGGTCGGTCACCGAGCCTGGACACCCCAGGGCGGCGGTGTTGCTGCGCCACAGGGCATTGCAGGCTGAAAGGATGAGGTCGGAAGCGCCGCTCCCCTGAGCAGGCGGTTGGACGACCTGAATTTGGATCGCAAGCGGCTGCTGGGCATCCTGACCGGTGCCGAAGAACTGCCCGGCGGCGTTCCGCAACAGCCAGTTGCTGCGATAGACGCCCTGGATGACAGGCGCAGTGAGGGTGATGGACAGATCCACCGTCTCGCCGGGGCGCACATTCCCCGGCAGGAATACCGCATTGACGCTGCCCATGGCATCTCCACCCGTAAAAACCAGGGTGTAGGCGGAGGTCCATGTACAGGTGCCAATGTTGCGCACCCGCCAGATTTTGGTGAAGACGCTACCGGGGTACACCTGGGTATTCTCCGCCACGGTGACATGCTGAACGAATTCTGCCCAGTCGCATGGGAGCGGGGTGGCGGTGGGTACGGCTGGCGGTGTGGTGGGGGTTGGCGTGGAGGTCGGTGGCGGCGGGGTGGGAGGGGCGGGTGTGTTGGTGGGCTGCTGGGCAATCTTGGTGAGCTGGGCGACGGCGGTCTGCCCGGCAGACAGGGTGAGCTGCACATACAGGGTTTCGGCGGCAGAGGTATAAATCGCCGACTGGGTGCCGCTGGTATCCGGCGTTGCGCTGGTGGGCGCACAGGCTGCCAGAACAATCAAGAGTGAGAAGGTCGCCACTAATAAGTATATAAGTTGTTTCATCCCGGATAGCCCTCTACCCCATTTGAGTGTGTAATCATGCGCCGTATCAGGCTCAATTATAGCCTGGGATTGAGACAGAGAGAGGCGCATTTCACCGGATGAGATGAATCAGTTTTTGGATTGCCGGCTCCCGCTAAAAGGTATATTGGCAACTCCGGCTTTCACGGGTAAAATACAGACCTCAACCTTATCGGTAGAAGTGTAATTCAGGAGTCGTTATGCCCTTTGTCCCCACCCGTGACCGGGTCAAACCCGACGAAATTGACACCACACCCTTGCGCCGCCCGGACTGGATCAAGGTGCGCGCCCCCAGCGGGGAAACCTACCAATGGCTGCAGGGGTTGATGCGCAGCAAGGCGCTGCATACCGTCTGCGAAGAGGCGATGTGCCCCAATATGGGCGAATGCTGGGGTTCTGGCACCGCCACCTTCCTGATGTTGGGGGATGTCTGCACCCGCTCCTGCGGCTTCTGCGATATCAAACGCGGTCAGCCCAGCCCGCTGGACTGGCTGGAACCGGAACGCGTCGCCCAGGCAGTGAAGGCGATGAACCTGAAGCACGCCGTGATCACCAGCGTCAATCGCGACGATCGCAAGGATGGCGGCGCGCCGATCTTTGCCATGGTCATCCGGCGCATCCGCCAGCTACACCCGGGTTGCTCCATTGAGGTGTTGATCCCCGATTTCAAGGGCAGCCTGGAAGCGCTCAAAATTGTGATGGACGCCCGTCCCGAGATTCTCAACCACAACGTGGAGACCGTACCGCGCCTGTTCAAGCTGGTTCAGCCGCAAGATAGCTACGACTGGGCTGCCGCTACGCTCTCCAATGCCAAAAAGCTCGACCCGGAGGTGCTGACCAAGTCGGGCATCATGGTTGGCTTGGGGGAGACGATGGCGGAGGTCAAAGCGGTCATGCGCGACCAGCGCAGTTGGGGCGTGGATATCCTCACCGTTGGTCAGTACCTGCAACCCAGCAAGAAGCACCTGCCCATTGCCCGCTACTACACGCCGGAGGAATTCGCCGAGTTGAAAGATTATGGTTTAAGCATCGGCTTCCAATGGGTGGAGAGCGGTCCGCTGGTGCGTTCTTCTTATCATGCTGCCGAGCAGGTGCGCGCCCTGAGCGCAGTGCACAGGCAACTTTACGGGTAAATCTTTTCCCTATGATAAGAACGCAGAGGGCTGCCGGCGCCGGCAGCCCTCGGTGTTCGGGGACTCAGCTCGTCTCCGATTGCATAAATTGAAAAATCCGAAAATCATTCCAGAATTATTCAGAAACCCTTGACAAGATATTATCTTTCCGTTAATATCTGACTATAAATATGTTATTTATATTATTTATCCAATAAAGGCATTGACTGGTAATCAGGACTGGGAGGCTATGAAGCGGTGACCCATGATGGTCGCTGGTTCACCCGGGGGGTGGACAGGGTCGCCGTGGAGCCAGTAGCGAAACCGACCCTCTGGGGTCGGTTTTTGTCTTACGCAAAATCTTTGAAGTATCGGCGATTGTTTTAACAAAGGAGGTGCACCAAACAGATACACCCGAAATCCAGTAACCGAATCCCCGCCTGCCAGCGCTTTGGAGGGAAAACAGGTTTCAGATGGCTGGCAACTCATCATCAAACGACAAGCGAAAAAACAGGTCACACACATATTTTCAGGAGGATAGATTAATCATGGTTAGCAGACGAGGATTTCTCAAACTGGGAGGTGTAGCCGGTGCTGCGCTGATTCTCACCACCAGGTTTGGCGGCATCAAGCGGGTTTTTGCCGCGCCCATCCCTGGGGGTACGTTGGACCCTCTAACAGTTCCAAAATTCGTCACCCCCCTGCTGATCCCGCCGGTGATGCCCAGGGCTGGCGTCATCAAGCAAAAAGGCGGGAAAAACATAGACTACTACGAAATCTCGGTGAAGCAATTTGCTCAACAGATATTGCCTGCCGGTCTCCCGATGACCACAGTCTGGGGTTATGGGGCGGTGACCGCTGCCAGCAAGAAGGGGTTGCTGATTCACAATGCTCCCTCGTTGACCATCGAGGCAACTGCAGGCAGACCGGTGCGCGTCAAATGGATCAACGATCTAAAGGATCCCCTTACCGGCGACTACTTACCTCACTTGCTCCCGGTAGATCCCACCCTGCACTGGGCGAACCCGCCCGGTGGCATGATGGGACGCGACACCCGCCCAACTTTCGACTCCACCCCCGGTCCTTACACCGGTCCGGTGCCCATTGTCACCCACCTGCACGGTGCGGCAGGCGTGGGCGATGAGAGCGACGGCTACGCTGAAGCCTGGTACCTGCCGGCGGCAAACAACATTCCCGCCGATTATGCCACTGTAGGCACCTGGTACGATTTCTTCGCAGCTAAGGCGTTCGCCAATTTCGGCGCTACCTGGGGACCCGGCTTTGCCACCTTTCAGTATCCCAACAGCCAACGCGCGGCAACCCTTTGGTATCACGACCACACCCTGGGGATGACCCGCCTGAACGTGTACGCCGGACCGGCGGGATTTTACGTGATTCGCGGTGGTCCAGCCGGCGACGCGGCGGTGCTTGATAGCCGTACTGGCACGCCCGCGGTGCTGCCCGGACCGGCTCCGAAGGAAGGCGACAAGTTCCCACCCAACAAGACCTACTACGAGATTCCCATCGCCATCCAGGATCGTGCCTTCAACGCGGATGGTTCGCTCTTTTACCCCGACACACGCGCCTTCTTCGATGGCATCGAAGGTCCCTACATCCCGGACACCGACATCTCCCCCATCTGGAACCCGGAATTCTTCGGCAACATGATCATGGTCAACGGCAATACCTGGCCCTTCCAGACCGTCGAGCAGCGCCGCTACCGCTTCCGCATCCTCAACGGTTGCCAGTCGCGGGTGCTAATCCTGGATTTCAGCAATATCCCGGGTGTCGAAGTCTGGCAGATCGGCAATGAGGGTGGCTTCCTGGCAGCGCCGGTGAACCTGACCGCCACCAACGGCAACCGTTTGCTGATGGGCTTGGCGGAGCGCGCCGACGTGATTGTGGACTTCACCAACGTGCCGATAGGCAGCTATGTCTTGGGTAACGTGGGACCCGATGAACCCTTTGGCGGCGGCGTACCGGGTGTGGACTTTGCGGTGGCTGACCCGGATACCACAGGTCAGGTCATGCAATTCAATGTGGTGCCCGCCCTCGCGCCCGACCCAACTACCCCGCCCATGTTCCTGCAACTGCCGGCGATCACTCCCTTGCCCCCAGCCACCGTCACCCGCCCGCTGGCGCTGTTGGAAGAGATGTCCATGTACTTTGACGACGCCCCTGCCGAGACATTGTTGGGAACCGTGGAAGGCGATCCCAATCTCGCTCCGGCGATGTGGATGAAGCGCATGTGGGCAGAAGCCGTGACCGAGAACCCGGCGGTCGGCGCGACCGAAGTGTGGGAGTTCTACAACGCCACCGCAGATGCCCATCCGATGCACGTCCACGAGGTGGTCTTTGAGGTGGTTGATCGACAAAATATCATTGTGGACGAAGGGACCCAAATGGTGCAGGTCGATCCCAGTTCATTGCCTGTGGCGCCCGAACCCTGGGAGAGCGGCTTCAAAGACACTGTCCTCGCCTATCCGGGGCAGGTGACCCGCATCCGGGCGCAGTTCAACACCCCCGGGCAGTTCGTCTGGCACTGCCACATCGTCGAGCACGAAGACAACGAAATGATGCGCCCCTACCGCATCGGTCCGGAACAGCCCGGGCAGCCTATGCCAATGCCCATGCCACCCGGGGGGATGATGAAAGAGGATAAATAGCCCCTAAAGTAAATCTCCCGCAGGTTCCAGACCTGCGGGAGATTGTTTTTGCGCAAACAGGCGCTAAAGCAATTGCAACACCGCCTGGCTGACCAGGGTAAACAGGGGGGCGGCGAAAACGCTCAGCGCCACAGTCGCCAAAGCGGTCACCCCGGCGGTGAGATTGACCAGTGGTTCACTGACAACAGTCGGCTCGCCCTCGCGCATGTACATGATCACCACCACCCGCAGGTAGTAGTATGCCGAGACCAGCGAGGTGAGCACACCGATCACAGCCAACCCGATAAACCCGCCCTCGATCACCGTGCGGAACAGGTAAAACTTGCCCACGAACCCCAGGGTGGGCGGCACGCCGGTGAGAGAGAGCATAAAGATCGCCATCGCCGCCGCCAGCAGCGGATATTTGCGCCCAAGCCCGGCGTAATCGTCCAGCTCCAACCCTCCGCGCTCAGCCTTCTCCAGGGTGATGACCACCGCCCAGGCGCCGAAGCTGGTCAGGGCGTAGCCCAACAAATAGAACAGAGCCGCTGCGACTGCATCGGGGGAAACCTTCCCCTGCCCGTAGGGTACGATTGCCATCAGGATATAGCCCGCCTGGGCGATACTGGAATACGCCAGCAGGCGCTTGATGTTGTGCTGGGCGATGGCGACCACATTCCCCAGAATCATCGTCAGGGCTGCCAATGCCCAAAATATTGGGGTCAAATCCGCCGCCAGCGCCGGGAATGCGCTGACGAAAACCCGCAACAACGCCGCAAAGCCGCCCGCCTTGGCGCCGACCGACATAAAGGCGGTTACCGCGCTGGGCGACCCATCGTACACATCCGGCGTCCACATGTGGAAGGGCACCACCGCCACCTTAAATCCCAGACCGACCAGGATCAGCGCCGCCCCGACCGTGAGCAATACCAGGTTGGCGCTCCCGGACTCGATCGAGCTGACCACGCCTCCCAGGGCGGTTGTCCCCGTGGCGCCGAACACCAACGCCACGCCATAAACCACAAAGCCACCCGCGAATGCCCCCAGCAGGAAGTATTTCAGAGCAGCCTCTTCTGATTCAAGCTGCGGGAGGGCAAAACCTGCCATCACGTAGAGCGGTATGGAGAGCAATTCCAGCGCCAGGAACACCACGATCAGGTCGGCGGTCATGGACATGAGCATCATCCCGGCGACGGAGTACATCATCAAAATATAATACTCGCTGCGATCGATCTCCAATCGTTTCAGGTATTTATAAGATAGGGCGATGGTCACCAAGCCGCTGACCAGAAAGAGGATCTGCAGGAAATGGGAAAAGCCGTCCACCATGATCATACCGTTGAAAGCGGATTGCGCCTGACCGAACTGCCTCATCGCCGCAACCAGCGCTACGACCAGACCCATCGCTGCCAGGAGGACGGTCCAACCTTTGCGCTGGCGCGGGATGAACAGGTCTATCAGAATCAGCAATGTCGCCCACAGGACCACAATCACCAGGGGCAGGATGGCAAGCGTGTTTTGGAGTAAAACTTGCAAGGTCATAAGCCTTCCTCTCGGTGTGGAAGACCAGGCATGCCGCCCGGTGTTGATCAGTGCATTGCCAGGGCAGCGGTCTGCAACGCCGCGACCAGCTTATCCACGGCAGGCGCCATCAAGGAGAAGAACGGTTTCGGATACAGACCAATCCAGAAGATGAACACCACCAGGGGTGCCAGGGTCAGGATTTCACGCCAGTTGATATCCTTAAGAGAGCGGTTCTCCTCTTTATCTGCAGGTCCGAGGAACAATTTCTGGAACATATAAAGCATATAGACTGCCGCCAGGATCACCCCGATGGCAGCCAGCCCCGCAAACCAATAGGTGTTGAGCGCGCCGCCGCTTTGCCCGGCGTCCCAGGCGCCCAGCAAGATGGTGAACTCGCCCACAAAACCGTTCAACCCGGGCAAACCCATCGAAGACAGGGTGACGATGAGCGTCAGTGCGCCATATACCGGCATGATCTTCCACAGCCCGCCAAACTGATCCATATCCCGCGTATGGCGACGCTCATAAATCATGCCCACAATCAAGAACAGCGCGCCGGTGCTCAAGCCGTGATTGACCATCTGTAAGATGCCGCCCTGGATGCCCTGCGGGTTTAAGGCGAATAAACCCAACATGACGAAACCCAGGTGGCTGACCGAGGAATACGCCACCAGCTTCTTCACATCCCGCTGGGGGTAGGAGACCATCGCCCCGTACAGGATGCCGATCACCGCCAGCGCGGCGATCCAAGGGGCAGCCTGCAGGGCAGCCTGGGGGAAGAGGGGGATGTTGAAACGCAAGAAGCCGTAGGTGCCCATCTTCAGCAATACGCCCGCCAGGATGACGGAACCGGCGGTGGGCGCCTCCACGTGGGCGTCGGGCAACCAGGAATGCAGGGGCCACATTGGCACCTTGATGGCAAAAGCAGCGGCAAAGGCGATGAACAGCCAGAGTTGAATGTTGGCGGGGATGCCGCCTTTGGCGATCAAATCAGGCAGGGAGAAACTGCCGCCATAAATCCCCAACCATAAAATCGCCAGCAACATCAGAATCGAACCCGCCATGGTGTACAGGAAGAACTTGACCGCGGCGTACATGCGCCGGGGTCCGCCCCAGATGCCGATCAAGAAATACATAGGCACCAGGGTGAACTCCCAGAAGATGTAGAACAGAAACAGATCCTGCGCCAGAAACACACCTACCATGCCCACTTCCAGGAGCAGGAAGAAGATCATGAATTCCTTCACCCGCTCCTCCACCGCGGTCCAGGTGGAGAGAATCGAGATTGGGGTCAGGAAGGTGGTCAGCAAGAGCAGCAGGATGCTCAGTCCATCCACTCCCATGAAATAAGAGATATTCCACCCAGCCACCTGAATCCAGGGCAGGTTGACCGTCAGTTGCAGGTCGGGATTCGCCGGGTTAAATTGCACCAGCACCGCCACCGAGATGGCAAAAGTGACCAGCGAAGTGACCAAGGCGACCCAGCGGGCAGCGTTTTTCTGCTCGGGTTTCAGGAAAAACAGCACCAGGACGCCCAGCAGGGGGAAGAATGTGACCAGGGTGAGGGGATATAAGAGAAAATTCATAGCCAATCCTCGTTCTTTTCAGGCTTGCCTGCTTCCCGGGATGGCGGGAACACTCCCAACCGGGCGGCAGGCGGGTGGGTAAGCTAGCGCAAGATCAGGTAACCCAGGATGATGACCACTCCCAGAAAAACAGATAAGGCGTAGTTGCGCACGTAACCGCTCTGGATCAGGCGCATCCTGCCAGACAGGCGTTTGGTCAACTCGCCAATCCAGTTGGCGATGGCGTCAATCACGCCCAGGTCGATTTGCACCGAGAGCAGGCGCGCCAGGGCGTTGTAGCCGCGAACGATCACCTGGTCGTGGAACCAGTCGTGCCAGAAACGCCAGTCCACCTGCTCCGCCAGAATGCGGGACAGGGCAATATACGGGTTGAGAATGATCGCCCAATACAGCTCATCCACCCAATACTTGTTCTCCAGCAGGCGAAATACCGGTCCGAGCATGCCGCGCAGCGGGTCATCCGGGCGCTTTGCCTGCGGCAGTTTGAGCATCTCCTGGTAGCGTCGCTGGTAAAGCCAATACGCCAGAGCAATTGCAATCAACGCCAGAGCGGTAGAGATGGAAGCCACCACCCAATCGAATTTAACCGCCGCCTCGGCGCCAATTTTCACCTCTTTGACCGCTTCCTCGATTTTGGTCGTGTGCTCCAACCAGTGCCCGAGGGTGTGCAGCCAGGGCAGGTTCATCAATCCGCCGACGACCGAGAAGAAAGCCAGAATCATCAGCGGCACGGTCATCACCAGCGGGCTCTCGCTGGCATGGTTTGCCGCCTCGGAACGCGGCTCGCCAAAGAAGATCAGCAACACCTGGCGTCCCATATAAAAGGCGGTGAAGAAGGCAGCCGTAACCAACAGATAGTACACCAGGGGGTTGAGGTGGCTGGCTTCCAGCAAGATTTCGTCCTTAGACCAGAAACCTGCCAGGGGTGGGATGCCCGATAAAGCCAAAGCGCCGATGATATAGACCCAAAAGGTGATTTTCATCCGCCTGCGCAGCCCGCCCATATTGCGCATGTCCTGCGGGTCGAAATGGGCGTGGCTCTTGCTGGATTTCTTCAGCCTGGGGTCGTGTTCGACATGATGCTCGCCGCGCTCGACGCCTTGAATGACCGATCCCGCGGAGAGGAAGAGCAGAGCCTTGAAGAAGGCATGGGCGACCAGGTGGAAGATACCCGCCACAATTGCTCCCATACCCACCGCGGCGACCATGAAACCCAACTGGCTGATGGTCGAATACGCCAGCACTTTCTTGATATCAAACTGGGCGAGACCAATGGTGGCGGCGAACAAGGCGGTGACCCCGCCGATAATCGCCACCGTGTTCTGCGCCGCCGGCACGATTGCGTATAAAGGGAACGATCGCGCCACCAGATAAACGCCGGCGGTGACCATGGTGGCGGCATGGATTAAGGCTGAAACAGGCGTGGGACCTGCCATGGCGTCCGGAAGCCAGACATAGAGGGGGATTTGCGCCGATTTGCCCGTCACTCCCAGGAGCATGAACAGGGTGATCATCAGAATGGCGAACGGGAAAACCTCAGCGACCTGGGGGATTTGTTTGAACACCTCTGCGAAATCAAAGGTGCGGAAGATGCCGAACATGGTGAAAGCCGCCAGCAGGAAGCCGAAATCGCCGATACGGTTGGTGACAAACGCTTTCTTGGCTGCCAGGGCGTTGCCAATCCCTTTTTCGCCTTTCTCATACCAGAAACCGATCAACAGGTAAGAACAAAGACCGACGCCCTCCCAGCCTACGAACAACATCAGATAGTTATCCGCGCTCACCAGCACCAACATGGCGAGGATGAACAGGTTGAAGAAAACGAAGAACCGTCGGTAGCGAGCGGGGTCGCCGTTATGGCGTACATCGTCGTGCATATAACCGATGGCGTAGATGTGGATCAACGTGCCGACAAACGAGACCATCAACATCATCGTCACGGAGAGCGTATCCACCTGAAAACCCCACTTCACCCGCAGATCGCCGATGGAAATCCAATCCACCAGGGGGACGGTAGCGCCTTCAGGATGACCGACCAGGGAAATCGCCAAAAAGACCGCGACGACGAAAACCAGCCCTGTCGCCGCGCTGGCTATCCCACCGATCCATTTCTCGCTCAGCTTTCCGCCAAAGATGATATTGATCAGCAGACCGATCAAGGGCAGGAAAACAACCCAGGGCGCCAGGTAGAAAAACTGCGCGCCTCCCGCAGGTATTTCACTCAGCAACATAGGCATCTCCTCAACATTCCGACGTCAATCAGGCTCAAACGCTCACCCTTTCAGGCTGTTCATCTGGTCCACATCAATGCTCTGTTTGGTGTGGAAAATCGCCACAATCAACGCCAGACCCACCGCCACTTCTGCGGCTGCCACTGTCATCACAAAGAAGACGAAGATTTGTCCGCTTACAGCCTCGAAGCTGCGCGCAAACGCCACAAATGCCAGGTTGGCGGCGTTGAGCATCAGCTCTACCGACATAAAAATCACGATCGAGTTGCGCCGGATCAACACCCCCAGCGCTCCGATGGTGAACAGGACGGCTGAAAGTCCGATGTAATATGCTAAGGGAACTGGCATTCTCCTCCTCCGTTACAGTGCTGAGGTCGCATCCTCGCCTGTCTGGCTTATGTTCTGCGTCGGCTAAGCACAATTGCCCCGATCATCGCCACCAACAACAGGATCGAGGTCACTTCAAAGGGTAAGATGTACTGCGTGAAGAGCGTCTCGCCGACCGGCACCGGTCCGCCAAAGGCGGCGGTCACTTCCCCACCGGCTGGCAAAGACCCGCGCTGGCTGATGATAATATACAGGGCTTCAATGAGCAAAATCACGCCCAAAGACAGCGCCAGCGGTTGCATCCACCAGGAGGCAGGGGCGCGACCGGTGCGTTCCGCGCCCAGGAGCATGATGACGAACAAGAAGAGCACCATGATTGCCCCTGCGTACACGGTCACCTGCGCCAGGGCGATAAACGGCGCGCTCAGCAGCAGGTAAAAGACCGCCACAGTGCCGAAGTTTAAGATCAAGAACAGGGCTGCGTAGACCGCGTTGGCGCTGAAGAGCATCCCCAGCGCCGATAATATGGCTACCGTTGCCAGGAAAAAGAAAAGGACAAGTTGAGGGGTCATCTGGCACCTTTCAGGCAGACATCAGTATGAATGGGCATTCTCAGGTGATTCTCCAGAGCATGAGGCTTAATCCGGGTCTTGCATGATCGGGATCGAGCGCGTGAACTTTCCCGGCTCCACTTTTTGCGGGGTGGGCGAGCCGCCCTCCGGCACCGGCACCAGCAACAGTTCCTTGGTGTAAATCGCCTGACGACGGTCGGTGAAGGAGAGTTCGTAATTGTCGCCCAGGACGATGGCTTCTGTCGGGCAGGCGTCTTCGCAATAGCCGCAGAAGATGCAGCGCAACATGTTGATTTCATAGGTGCTGGCATAGCGCTCACCGGGCGAGTAACGCGCCTCGTCCGTGTTCTCAGAAGCCTCGACAAAAATGGCGTCCGCCGGGCAAGCCGCGGCGCAGAGAGAGCAGCCGATGCACTTCTCCAGACCATTCTCATACCGCTCAAGCCTGTGCCTGCCTTTGAAGCGCCGCCGCACCGGTCTTTTGACCTCCGGGTACTGAATGGTCACCGGTTTTTCGAGCATTGATTTCAACGTGGTTCCCAAACCACGCAAGATTTCTACAAACATAAACTACCTCCTTGCAATCGCTTTCTGAGCGAAAAACACCGTTAAGAGAAAGGCTAAAATCGAGATAACCGGGATCAGCCAGAGCATGTTCAATTCAACCCCCACTGCGGTGATGAAGACGTTTGCCAAAGCCAGCGGGAAGAGGATCTTCCAACCGAACGCCATCAGGCGGTCGTAGCGGATGCGCGGCAGGGTGGCGCGCACCCAGATCATCCCAAAGAGCAATACCAACACCTTCAACAACAGCCAGACCGGACCCATCCAGGGGTTGATGATCGGACCGATTACCGGGATCCAGCTCAGATCAATGCCAAGGTAACCGCCGAAAAAGAGCGAGGCGGCGATCACGCTGACCGCAATCATCTTGATGTATTCCGCCATGAAGAACAAGGCGAATTTAAGCCCGGAGTACTCCGTGTGGTAGCCGGCGGTCAGCTCCTGCTCGGCTTCGGGCATATCAAAGGGAGCCCGGTTGACCTCGGCAAGCGTGGCAATCCAGAAGACCAGCGCTCCAATCGGCTGATAGACAACGAACCACATACCGCGCTGCGCCTCGACGATATCGTGTATGCTCATCGAATTCGCCAGCATCATCGGACCGATAAAACCCAAGCCAAGCGCCAGCTCGTAGCTGATCATCTGCGCCGACGAGCGTATTCCACCCAGCATGGCATATTTATTGTTCGAAGACCAGCCTGCTAAAACGATCCCGTACACAGATATCGAAGCAATCGCCGTGATGTACAGGACGCCCACATTGATATTGGCGATGGAGAGCGACACCTGCCTGCCGAATACCGTCACCGTGCCTCCCCAGGGCACCACCGCCAGGATGATCAGGGCGGGGATGACGGTGATGATCGGGGCGAGGATAAACATCGCCTTGTAAGCTTTATCGGGGACAAGCTCTTCCTTGAAGATTAATTTCAGACCATCCGCCACCGGCTGCAACCAGCCCCCCGGACCAGCCCGGTTTGGTCCAATCCGCACCTGAATGCGAGCCAATGCCTTGCGCTCATAGAAGGTGAGGTAGGCAAAGCCGGTCAGCAGGGCGATGAGCAGGATTAATGATTTGATAATCCATTCAATCAGCAGGGCAACGTCCATGAGTCTCCTCGTTATCTATCAACTCAAACATCCCGCGTAAACGATCTCAACCATCGGCGTCACGTCAGACAATCACACGCTCCACCTGGCGCAAATCTACCGGCATCGGTCCATTTATCGGCACGCCCATGCTGCGCGGCACCAGCAACACGCCTTCTGGGACGTGGGGATCGCGCTTGAGCGTGACCAGGGAAATGGGGTTTTGCGACCTGATCTCAACTGTGGCGCCATCGGGGATGCGGTAGCGTTTACCGTCTGCCGGGTTGATCGCCACGTAGGGTTGAGGGATGCGCTGATGCAATAACGTGGATGGCATCAGCGTCTGACCGCGGTCGTATAAGCGCGTGACCGGCACCGCCAGCAAGCCATCGTCTGGCATTTGAATCTGCGGCGGCTCAAGCCACCCCAATGGCAGGGGTTCTCCGCTCAGGAATAACGGCGGCAATTGTACCCCCAGCCCCTGAGTGTTCTCATACGTGGTGCCGCCATAGTACAGGTCGCCGCGCCCGACGATGGGGAACTGTTCGTGCACCTCGGCAAGGCGAGCATAAGATAACCCCGCATAGCCTTTGACGCTGCCTGCCAGGCGGATGAACACCTTGGACGCCAGGCGAAATTCCATATCCAAACCCAGGAGGGCGCCGATCTGCCCGGCGATCATAAAATCTGCCTTGCTGCCGGGTTTCTCGGGCACTGCGGGATAAAAGCGCTGCACTCGGCGTTCCCCGGAGGTGAAGCTGCCCTCGCGCTCGGTGTACGCCTGCGCCGGCAGGACCACATCGGCGAGCTTGGCGGTGTCCGTCAGGAAAAGTTCCTGCACCACCAGGAAATCACCCGTCTCCGCCAGGGCGGGATCGTCCCCCGCCGGGTCAGCGCCGACAATATACAAAGCCCGCGCCGATTTCATCGCCTGCGCCAGATCAGCTATCGGACGAAAGCCAATATCCCAGGCGCCCTGTTCATTGGCGCGCTGCCAGACTCCAATCAAGCCATTGTTGGGACGTCCAACGTGGTTGGTGGTGATCAAAAGATTGGCGCACGCCTGGGCTAGAGCCTGAGAAGTCTCCAGGCTGGTGCCATCGCTGCCGAATAAGATGACGGCATTCTCGGCTTCGGCGAAGGCTTTTGCCGCCGCCTCAAGTTCGGGGCTGCGCGCCAGGGTTTTCACCGCCTCGGGCAGGTTGGGGCGCTTGGCAGACAGGCTGTTGACCATGGCTAAAACAGCCGCGGCTTCGGAGCCATAAGGATAGCGCAAGACATGGCTGGCAAACTTATCCAGGCGGGTGAAGCGCGGGTTGAGGACGATGAGCGTCGCGCCGCGTTCAGCCGCCTGTTTGACCCGCAACCACCAGATAGGAGCTTCCTCGTGTAAATCAGATGCCACCACCAGGATCGCTGAGCCTGCACCCATGTCAGAGAAATTTGTCCCCGGGGCGACCCCAATCCGGGCGACCAGGTCGCCGCCTGCCATGTGGGTGTAGAGCGCAGATGTGCCGCCCAGGCTGGCGGTGAGTTGCTGCAAATTGAACAGATCTTCGTTGGGCAGGCGACCGCTGACAAGGGTCAGCAAACCCTCCCCCGCCTCCCGGAAGCGGTTGGCGACTAAATCCAGCGCTTCTTCCCAGGATGCCGGGGTCAGCTC
>FWPV01007248.1_pt1 | contig 20354 bp, 16 predicted proteins | sample 2228371 | NCBI WGS metagenome assembly FWPV01 (sample SAMEA103939776, study PRJEB20133) | metagenome | reverse complement strand
CCTACGGCCAGGGGACAAACGCGGTCTTCCGCCTGGTCACAAAGGACCCGGCCTCTGCAAGGAAAGCATTGGAGAAGCTCGCAGGAATCCAGAACATCACTGTTGCAGACATCATAGTAGTAAAGATGCCAAACAGGCCAGGCGAGCTGGGGAAAATAACCCGCAAGCTCGCAAAAATCAAAAATGAATGGTGTCAGCTTCGATTCGCCGGAAAGGCCAGACGCGAATCCCGCTCTTGAACTCGTTGTCGTCGCCTACCTCCACTCCTTCGCCCAATACGCTCAACCCACTAACCTGCACGTTCTTGCCGAGTTTGACCCCCCGCCCCAAGACGCTGGAGCTGACCACGCATTTCTCAGCCAGGCACACCCCCGAAAGCAATACCGAATCGTCCACCTGCGAGCCCTCTCCCACGTAACAACCGTCGCCCAGCACGGTCTGGCTGGAAACCACCGCCCCCCTGCCCACGTGGCAATTGCTGCCCATGAGCACTGGCCCGTAGATCTTAGCGCTTTCCTCGATCACCGTATTCTCCCCCACCCACACCGAGGGCTCCACCTCCTCGCCGGGGAAATCGAAATGAAGCTTCCCGTCCAGGATATCCCGGTGAGCCATCAGGTACTTCTCCGGGGTTCCTATATCCAGCCAGTAGGCGGTGCTGCGGAACCCGAACATGGGTTTCCCTTCTTCCAGCAAGCCAGGAAAAAGCTGCCGTTCGAAGGAGAACCTCTGTGCTACGGGCACTCGCTCCAGCACCTCCGGCTCCAGAACGTAGGTGCCCGCATTAATCAGGTCGGTGACCACTTGGTCCAGACCGGGTTTCTCCAGGAATTCAAGGATGCGACCCTGATCGTCGATGGGCACCAAACCGTAGGCGGTGGGATCTTCCACGGGGGTAAGGGTGATGGTGACCAGCGCCTTCTTCTCCTGATGGTAGGCGATCAGGGCGCTCAGATCTAGATCAGTAAGGACGTCGCCGTTGAAGACCAGAAAGGTATCACGGATGTGTCCCTCCACGTTCTTCACCGCGCCGCAGGTATCTAGGGGCTCTTCCTCAGTGACATAAGTGAGCCTCACTCCCCAGTCCGATCCGTCGCCGAATACTTCCTCGAAGACTGAGGACAGATAGCTGGTGCTGAGGATGATATCGGTGATACCGTACCTCTTGCACAGGCTAATCTGGAAGTGGAGGAAGGGGAGGTTCATCATGGGAATAACCGGCTTGGGGATGGTATAGGTGAGCGGCCTCAGCCGGGTTCCCTCTCCCCCTACCAGAATAACTGCCTGCATCTCTCCTCCTTAACGGACAGAAATTCATTCACGCATAAATTAATTTTACATATTGTAATATTAATGAACGTTGATAAATGTCCGACTTCGTTGGCGCTGGCACCCCCGCGCACCTTCGATTTCCTTCACACGACCAGATGCGATCTCCCCAACTTGGGCGTCCATCTAGCTCTCCTTTTCCCTCCACCATTCCAGCACATCCCGCAAGGTCTCCTCCATGGAGATTACCGGCTTCCATCCGGTCAACTCCCGCATGCGAGAATTATCCCCCTTGAGCACCGGGATATCCAGGGGTCTCACGCGGGCTGGATCCACTTCCACCTGGATATCCAGCGGGGAGAATTTCAGAAGCATCTCCAGCAACTCCCGGATGGAATAATCCCTGCCAGAACAGACATTATATACCTCTCCCGGCTCGCCCTGTACCAGTATCTGCCAGTAAGCCCTGACCACGTCCCGCACATCGGTGAAATCCCGCCTGGCGGCAAGGTTTCCCACCCTGATCCGGGGAGGTTCCTTCCCCGCCTCTATCCTGGCAATCTGATGAGCGAAATCGGAGACCACGAAATGGGGAGATTGGCCTGGTCCAGTCTGGTTGAAGGCGCGAGTGCGAACGGTCTTGAGCCAGAAAGCCTGGTGATAGAAGACCGCCAGATATTCCTGGATCACCTTGCTCATCGCATAAGGAGTCGCCGGCTTGAGAGGATAATCTTCCCTCAAAGGCAACTCATCATCCCTGACCATGCCATACTCCTCCGCCGAGCAAGCCACGTGAATTTTTACATCCTCACCCGAATCCCGCGCTGCATCCATGAGGTGGCACTGTCCTTTAAGGGCGATGTCATAGGTGAGTTCCCATTTCTCCCAGGATTGCTGAACGGAACTCTGGGCCGCCAGATGAAAAATATAATGGGGGCGGAAATCCAGCAGAATTTCACGCAGGAGTCCTCGATCTAGGATATCGCAAGGCCGGTATGCGCATCTGTCCCAGGGATCTCCCTCCAGTGACTGCCTCAAACCCAGGCCCAGGACTTCGGCGCCCGTTTCTTCCACTATGAAACGGGCCAGGTAATGTCCCACGAAACCATCCGCGCCAGTGATGAGCACGCGCATACCCGCTCGAACCTCCTGAAGACAAAATAAAAATTAAGGTAATTTTAGCATAAAATATACCTTCGCTTCCCAACTCGCCAAAGGGATCAAGCTGGCGACCCAAAGGGCGGGAGAGGAAAGGTCTCGAGGGAGCCCTATTTACACTTTGATATTCAGGCTATCGCGTCATCTTTTTCGCCTGGAATATTGTTTTTGAGGCATTGGAGCGGGGCGCGGAATGGTCATCCCAGTTCCTGATGGGTCTTTTCTACCTGGCATCCCGAGAGACCTTCCCGAGCCGGCGGATAAAGGCTATAGGATTTTCACCTTACCCTTTTCAGGCGAAATTCAAAGTAATGATCACCACCTGCCAACGGTGATTCACGTTTATGACCCGGACTGGAGTAATGCTTGAATGAACAGGTTTCGCTCATCGCCGGCCCTCGCTGGCCCTCGACAACAGGGGCTGTTCAATCAAAGCCCGGGGGGAGGCGTGCTGGTCAGCTCATCTAGCTCCGTCAGTGTGACGTAAGTCCTTAAACCGTATTGGGATCCCAACTGGTAAGCGCGTTGAACATTAGTGGGGTTCCTTGCATATTCCACGTTGAAGACAGGTTTGTCTTTCTGTTGCCACTTGCTCAGATAACTTAGATACTCCGCGGTGAGCTCACTATCAACCGGCACATCTCCCGGAATTTCCCCACTATCCGGGTCTCCTCCTCCGTCGAACCAGATAGCCTCCTGCGCCACGCCATCGAAGATCTGGGCGTAAACGGCATTCTGGGCGATAAAGATAAAACCCGGTTTGCGAGAGCGGGAATAGTCCGCCAACTCGCGTAGAAAATTCATCAGCTCTAACTGGGGGTCCAAGCCCTCCCGGCGGGCGGCAGCAGAGACTGGCTCGAAGGAATAAGCCTGCAGCCAATCCAGGTAGACCCCATCGTAACCGTCCTCCAGGATGCGTTCGAGGCATCTTCTAACAATTTCTTTCCATTCCGCGCGCCAGTATTTCACCGGATAGTTCTCGTCCCAGCCGTCGGGATCGGGAGCAACTATCCATTCGGGATTTCCCAACCGCCACCACTCCTGCCAATACCAGCGATAGCTCTCCGCCTCGCCCACATTAAGGTAACATACCACCAGTTTCCCCTCCCCTGTGTAGCCCTTGCTTTTCTTGAGCCTGGCCACATCGGACTTGTCGTCATAGCTTTCCTGCCCTTTCACGCTGCGATTCTGATCGATCACCAGCAAGTCGTAGCGGGAGTTAATCAGCCTTAGAAGGTTGTTCTCGCCACTGAAGTTCTGGAGTTGGTATGCCCAATATTTTACATTTTGTAAATTATTTGTAATGGATAGCTGCTCCTGGAGCTCCTCCCCTGCCTCTTGGCCTTCCTCCTCCACGGCCTCCGGTTTTCCTTCCCGGGTCCCACATCCTCCAAGAAGCGGGAGAGCGAAGGTAAATATCAGCATGGCGAATATTACCATCCTGAGCAACCGCAGATTCACTATCTCCATCTTTTTACCATAAAGCAAGAATCAAACATTACCGCTTAACTCTATCAGCTCTGCATTTACTTCCTTTATTAATTTTTGCATATCATATTCTCGCGCATCAATCCTTTTTTATCATCTACCACCCTTCCCTATCATGGAAGATCTAAGGAGGCGGGCCAAGAGCGCATTGGGCACATATGGATGGAGATCCGCGGATACATCCAGACTTCCCCGGATAAGAGGGATAACCGCCATGGGCGGGAATTACAAACATGGTGGCGGAGGATTGATGGTGGCCGTAAACCTCCATCTCTCCTCCGAAGAGGGCTCAAATCCTTGGAGTAGAGGAAGCACGTGCCAGACGCGCCAAACACATGCGCTAAAAACCGTATTTTTGTCAGGCAGAGGATGATCGGCATGCAAGATACCAAGGAAAGCGAGGCGAAGAATAATCGTCATTCTTTCACGGCCCGCCTTAAGAGAGAAACGTTCCCACAAACTTCTCTTGGAACCAGCCAAGGGAGGATAAGGAAGCCCAGGATAATGTAGGAGAGAGAGCATCGGCCAGATTCTTGAGCGCGGGGATGGCAGATAACCCTGCTTGGATGGTGGTGGCCTGTTATCGGCATACCCTCAGGCGCGGTGATGGCCGCGCCGATACGTGGTCGCTGCACGCGCTTGAGCCACTGGCAAAGCTGCCCGAACGGTATAGCGTTCCTCCTCCGCAAAGGCACCCAGGTGAAAGAGATACCAAGCAGGGCAACTCAGGATGTCGAATGCGTCATTGAAAACCCTGACCGAAAAGACGGGACCCCAGGATAAATACAGCAAAGGAGTATGGAAAAAAGCAAGCCACCCCGCTTGTTCAAGAACAGCTTAAAAAGGCGTTCTACAAGCATCCTCGCGAGCCGTATAATCAGTATATGTTACTTGGCGTCATATGGCGTTAAAGCCGCTCTCGCCAGTTCTTACCCTCACCGCGTTCGCTACCGGGGAAATGAAGATCTTCCCGTCGCCTTCTTTTCCCGTTCTAGCGGCACGGACCAGGCAGTGGACCACTTTGCTGACATCCTCCTCCAGCACCACCAAGTCAATCTTTATCTTGGGGAGGAAACAGCGACGGTAAAGGGAGCCCCTCCAGACCGCTTTGGTCCCCTTCTGCCTACCGTGACCCCGCACCTCGTAAGCGGTTATCCCCGGATAGCCCATTTTTTCCAGCTCTTCTATCACCTGGGGGAAGACCTCCGGGCGAAAGACAGCTTCTATTTTCATAATGCCGACCTTATTGAGGACTTCCGATCTCATCTTGCGCTCCCTTCGCTCACCCTCATCGGTTCAACCACAGAACGGACCATTCCGCCCTCGAAATAACTCGCCTCCCCGTATGCCAGCACCCCCATCTCATGAGCGTCCAGACCCTCTATCTCCACCTCCAGAGGGACCCTGATACCCTGTATGCGGTCCTGGATTTTAAAGAAAGCCAGGGAAGTTCCCAAGACGAAGACAGCACATACAGCCGCGCCCAACAATTGAGCTAGAAACTGGTCCCATCCTCCGTAGATGAGCCCGCGCACAGCATGATCAACCCCGTTCAAGCCCTTGCCATATATGCCTTCAGAGAAGATGCCCACAGCGATGACGCCCCACAAACCATTGAGACCATGCACCGCCACCGCGCCCACCGGGTCATCCACCTTGAAGCGGTCTATAAGGGGAACGCCGAGGGAGACGATAAAACCAGCGATAATACCGATGACTATTGCCGACCAGGGAGCCACGAAAGCGCAGGGAGCGGTGATGGCCACCAAGCCCGCCAGCATTCCGTTGGCGCTCATGGAAGGATCTGGTTTACCGTATCGTTTCCATACGTAGAACATGGCGGTCAAGCATCCTGCACTCGCAGCCAGAAGGGTGTTGGCGGCGACCACCGACAGGCGTAGATCGTTCCCCGAGAGCGTGCTTCCCGCGTTGAAACCAAACCACCCGAAGACCAGGATGATAACCCCCACCACCGCCAGGGGAAGGTTATGTCCCGGCAGGGGCTGAGGCCTACCCTCCGAGTCGAATTTCCCGAAACGGGGCCCTAGAACATATGCCCCAGTCAAGGCACAGAGCCCGCCCACGGCATGGACCACCGAGGAACCGGCAAAATCCACGAACCCGTTACCCAAGCCGAGATTGCGTCCCAGCTGGGAGAGCCAACCCCCGCCCCAGACCCAGTGGCCGAAGATGGGATAGAGGAACATGGACATGAAAAACCCGTAGACTAAGAAGGCTTTGAACTTCCACCTTTCCGCCATGTCTCCCGTAACTATAGTTGCCGCAGTGTCCATGAAAACCACCTGAAAGAGGAAGAAGAGCAGAATTCCAGTGTCGTATACGCCCCTTCCGCTCAGAGAGAACCCCTTGAGGCCCACCAGGGACCATCCCGGAGCCAGCTGCAGGCTCCTGTCGAGAATGTTCGCCCCGCCCAAGCTAGCCAAGGGGCCCACGCCTCCAAACATGAGCCCGAATCCCAGCAGGTAGAAGCCGATCACCCCAACGGCAAAGATAATGAAATTGGTCATCATCACGTGAATGGCATGGGGTTTGCGACAGAAACCCGTCTCTAACATGGCAAATCCTGCCTGCATGAAGAAGACTAATATCATTCCCAGAAAGACCCAAATATAATTGACTGAGATCTTGACATGACCCACTTCGTCCTCCAGGGTACTCTCCGGAGAAAGGTCCGCGGCGCTTCCCGTCTCCTCACCGGTAGAATCGGCGCGGACTTTGGCCTCGCCCCCCATGAGCAGGGCAAGTATCAGGATAATTATTACCAGCGGCAAGAACAGCGCTAGAAATTTTTTCATTCCTATGTCCACCTCCTATCTCTCTGCCGTGACCTTCTGACGCAAATTGTAGACCCCCTCTGTTTCCGCTAGATTTCCTGTAGGTTAAATCCATGTAAAATGGCGCGGATCTATTGGACTTGAAGAGCGAAGGTAAGAAACCGGAAGTTAAGGATTGGAATTCGTGGTTAAACTCGCGCTTGAATCAAGTCCCGTGGCACAGGGAATCGGGTTGGATCGATCCAATATCTTCATTATGTTAAAAAGTTTCGTGGGGAATTCGCCCGCCCATTCTGGTTCAAGCACTCTAACCATTGCAGGGGCTACATGTACATTATGATAAGTTTCGTTTGGATTACAAATTTTTAAAAAATGCGTTGCTTATGGGCATCCTCCAGTCTCGACCGAAGGCGCGCGGAGTTATTTTCACCCCCACCGGCGCCTGCCTGCGTTTGTATTCATTCAGCTCTACACGGCTAACGATCTCCCATACCGTTTCCTCGGGAAAGCCCAGCCTTGCTATATCCGCGACGCGCAAGCCTCCTTCCACGTAGGCCTCTAACACGGCGTCGAGGAGATCGTAAGGGGGGAGGGAGTCGGTATCTAGCTGATCCTCCCGCAGCTCCGCGGAGGGAGGGCGGTCCAAAATCGCCTGGGGGATTACTGGATGCTCGTGGATGCGGTTTAGATACAGTGCCAGGGCATACACATCGCGCTTGAAAAGATCCTTTATCAGGGCGAATCCACCCGCCATGTCCCCGTATAAAGTGCAGTATCCCATAGATAGCTCGCTCTTGTTGCCCGTGGAAAGCACTAGCCAACCATAGAGATTGGAGTAAGCCATAAGCAGATTCCCGCGGATGCGCGCTTGGAGGTTCTCCAAGGCGACACCCCCTTCGCGTAGGAACGGAAGGGCATCGAGGTAGGTTTCGACCAATCCATCTATATTATGGTGGACAAGGTCGAAGCCCAAGAGCTTACGAAGCTCCTGGGCGCAATCGAAAGAAAGGGAAGAGGTGTAACGGGAGGGCATGAAGAGACCATGCACCTTGGAGCTTCCCAGGGCTTCCACGGCCAGAGCGGCTACCAGGGCAGAGTCCACCCCACCGGAGATGCCCACTAGGGCTTCTTCCATCCCATTTTTGCGGAAATAATCCCTCAAGCCAAGAATAAGTGCCTTGTAGATCTCGTCCATGGGGTCATCCGGTTCTGCCTCGGATCGTCCACGAAAATCTCGTGGAGGAGCAGGCCTTGCACCGCCCATGAAATCGTGGGGTAAAATAGATTGAGAGCAGGGAGAGGACCTGCCTTCCTGGCTTCCTTGCCCGGAAATAGGCACCACCTCCGTTGGTCGCAGTACCCCTCCCTGCCTTAAATATCTATGCAGGGGACGCAATCCTCTCTTGGCCTTAATGGTCCCGGTCTCCACTTCCATGGAGATGAAAGCCTCCTCGAAACCTGGACCTCGCACCAGCATGCCCTGGTGGGGATGGTAGACAAAGGAGCGGCCGTCGAATACCAGCTCGTCCTGGGCACCCACGGCGTTTGCATATACCACGATTACCTGGCCGTCCTGGGCTCGCGACTGCACCAGCCGCTCCCTCTCAAGTTGCTTGCCCCGGTAAAAAGGTGAAGCGGAGAGGTTGACCACCACCTCTGCTCCGCCATAGGCTACTTCCTCTTCCAGTGGTCCTCCGGGGAACCATATGTCCTCGCAGATGGTTACGCCGATTCTTATTCCCTTGTATTCCAACACCAGATTGCGCCGCCCCGGACTGAAATAGCGATTCTCATCGAAGACCCCGTAGTTGGGGAGAAAGGATTTATGATATACCCTTTTTACCTCCCCCCGATGAATGACCGCCGCGGAGTTGAAACAATCCTCGTCAAGATCGATGAAACCCAAAAGCACCACGGTCTCGCCGGAGAGAGAGGCCGCCTCCTCCAGAACACGTATATTCTCCTCCACGAAGTCCCGGTTGAGCGCCAAATCTTCAGGAGGGTAACCGGTCAAGGCAAGCTCGGGAAAGCAGAGCAGGTCCGTGCCCTCCTCTTCGGCGCGTCTAATGAACGAAGCAATCCGGGATAGATTGCCTCGCAAATCCCCCACCGTGGAATTCATCTGCGCGATCCCAACTGTAATACTTCCCATGAAACCACTTCTCTCCTGTCTTTTGCGGCTTCCTGGATGAGCCCGAAGGGGAACGGTTCCAGCTCCTCTCCCCGCGAACATCACGAGATCCCACGAGAGGGACGATCAGGAGCCGCGACTGTACCCTTTCGGACCGCCTCATCTTCAATGTCTGGGGCAATTGTCTCGCGCCGCTAGCGCCCATACCCGATAAATGAACGCTTCTCAAAGGACGGAAAGATAATTATCTAGCTCCCACTGGCTCACCACGCCCCGGTAGCGCTGCCACTCCAACTTCTTATTCTCTATGAATTTCTCGAAGACCGCATCCCCCAGAGTGCGGCGAAGCAGCTCGCTCTTCTCCGCTATCTGAACCGCCTCCCAGAGGTCCGCCGGGAGGGTGCCGATGCCCAATTCCTCCCTCTCCGCCTCGGTCATCTCATAGACGTTGCGTTCCACCGCTGGCGGCGGCTCGTATCCTTTCTCTATCCCCTCTAACCCCGCGGAGAGCATGCAGGCGAAGGCCAGGTAGGGATTGCAGGCTGGATCAGGAGAACGGAACTCGATCCTGGTTGCCTGCTCTTTTCCCGGCTTGTATTCGGGGACGCGAATGAGATCGGAACGGTTGCGGCGCGCCCAAGTGAGATAGACCGGCGCTTCATATCCGGGCACCAGCCTTTTATAGGAATTGACCCACTGGCTGCAGACGATGCAGATCTCCGGGGCGTGCTTGAGCAGTCCAGCAATGAACTTCTTGGCCAAGTCGGAGAGGTGGAACTCGTCGTTGGGATCGAAAAAAGCGTTCCGGTCGCCTTTGAAAAGGGACATGTGGGTGTGCATCCCATTCCCGTTCTCTCCCTCCAGCGGCTTGGGCATGAAGGTTGCGTAGCAGCCATAGGAAAGCGCAATCTCCTTAACCACCAGGCGGAAAGTCATGGCGTTATCCGCCATGGTCAGGGCGTCGGTGTAGCGCATATCGATTTCGTGCTGACTGGGAGCAACCTCGTGATGGCTGTACTCTATCCCGATGCCCATGTCCTCCAGAGCCATGATGGTCTCCCGGCGTAGGTCGCTGGATCTTCACCCTACGTCCGTCTCGTTCCACGTCCAAGGGAGTCAGGTCGAAGTATCCGCCCTTGTCCAGAATCTCGGGGGCATCGGGGCTCTTGAAGTAGAAATACTCCAGTTCCGGGCCCACGTAAAAGGTGTACCCCATGTCCGCTGCCCTCTTCAAATTTTTCTTCAAGATGTAACGGGGATCACTTTCGTAAGGCTCACCCCCCGGTCTCAGTATATCGCAGAACATCCTGCCCACGGCATTGCGCTCCTTGGGCCTCCAGGGCAGGAGCACGAAGGTATTGGGGTCTGGCATGGCAATCATGTCGCTCTCGTCAATGCGGGCATAGCCCTCGATAGAGGAGCCATCAAACCCCATCCCGTCCTCCAGGGCGGTTTCCAGCTCATCGATGGTGATGGCGAAACTCTTGAGAAATCCCAGTATGTCGGTGAACCATAGGCGGATGAACCTCACATCATTCTCCTTGGCCATCTTTAGAACATAATCCTTATCCTTCGCTTCCATCGGCTACCTCCTTTTCCCGGTCTCTCACGAACAATCTAACCTATCCCAAATTATCCTTATCCATTGTTTCCCCTGTGTTTCCACAATGTTAAATGCATGTTAAATAATCTCATCCCTGACATTCTGCCCAGGCTAGCCACAGGTGGTCGTCCTCCTCGATCTTCCGTCATGGCGTTGGAGTCAACCAAGGGTCGGGCTACCGGTAAGGTCCGATTTGCCATGCCGACATCTCTGTGTCCAAGCCCAAATCATGGCTCAAAGATATATCCCACCCCGCGGATGGTGCGGATATAAGTGTGCTCGGCGGTGTCTATCTTGGAACGTATGCGCCGGATATGCACGTCCACCGTGCGTGAACCGCCATAATAACCATAACCCCATACCTGCTCCAGAAGAATCTCTCGGGTGAACACCTTGCCCGGATGGGTGGCGAGAAAACGCAGCAGTTCATATTCCTTGTAGGTGAGCTCCATCACTTTTCCCTTGAACCTCGCCTCACAGCGGTCGAAGTCAAAAAGGAGGTCCCTTACCTGGAGCATGCGTTCCGAGGATATCGATCTAAACCTGTAGAGCAGTTGGTAGACTCGCGACCTCAATTCCCCCGCCTGAAAATCTCCATAGATAAAGTCGTCAAAATCCCTGAAGCTCGCATCCTCCCATGAAAAGGAGCTGTCCACCATGGCCAGAACTGGAATATTGTCCCGTACCCTCCCCATTACCTTCCTCGTCTCTTCCCTCGCCGTCCGAAGAAGATCATAGGAGGCGATGACCAACTCCCCACCAATTCGCTCTTCTTCCAAAAGATCGTCTTCATCAAGGAAGCGTAGCTGGAAATGGCTGGCGAGAGCTTGGGAGATCTTCTGCTTCTCCTCTTCCCTGCAAATCACCAGTATTATCATCGAGCAATCCGTCCATCTAAGCTAATGAATATGCCTTCCGAGTTTGTTGAGGCAGGTTGCACACCCTTTTCGCCAGCATGTGACTCCTAGATACGGAACTGGTTTCTTAATACCGAACTCCCAGAACCCGGTTAGGATCGCTCCGCCACGAAAAGCTCGGATACTAACGGATAAGCATTTCTTAACCCTTGAGAAAAGCGGTCAAACCGCTGCTTCATAATATCCCAATGCTACTGGAATGGAAAATTTTCTGTTGATCTAACCGGCCTTGGGTAAATTTGTTGAGGGAATGACGAATCGCTGTCCTTGATTGACCTTTCCGCCCTCAAGTTAAAGTGCCGCAGCGGAGCCCGCCTCGCTCAATACGCATATAAACTGCCATAGGGTCGATGGGACATAGCCATGAGTTTAGTGAAACGAGAGGAGAGGATCTCCTCCGCGTCCCCACCGAAATAATCGACATAGTCCTCTACGAATTCCCGGAGCAAAGCCTGATCCCGTTCATCCAGGGATACCTTGCTCACGCCTTTCCCCAGATTGCGATCGTCTACATCACCCCTCAGGTAGATGGCTCCGCCGTGCATCCCGGTGCCGATATGCCTTGCCCGATGGCGCGCTTCCTTCTCCCCCATGGTCAGTCCCAGGACCACCACCACGCCCCCGGCCATATATTCTCCCAGGAAGTCCTGGGTGGTTCCTCCGATAACCAGCACTGGCTTATGCTTGAAATATTCCTTCATATGAATGGCCGCGCGGTAACCCACACTATCCCGGATAAAAATCCTGCCTCCGCGCATGCCCATAGCCACGATGTCCCCAGCCCTTCCATTGACCACGATGGTGCCGCTGTTCATGGTATTTCCCACTCCATCCTGGGCGTTGCGGTGCGCGATGATGGTGGGACCATCCATGAAAGCTCCCAGGTCGTTGCCGGGAACCCCATAAATTTCTATATGTACCGGCTGTCGCACTCCCGAACCGATATAGCGCTGCCCATAGACGTTGCGGATCTCCATGGTCTTCACTCCCTCGGATGCCGCTTCCTTGACCATGGCGTTGAGCTCGCGATAATGCAGGTCGCTCGCGTCTATCCTCACCTTATCATCTACTCTCATAAACACCTTAGGGTCTCCTTTTTTCTCAAGATCGATCTTCATCCTCGCCGACCCCTACCCTTCTTTTTTATTTTATATTCGACGATTTTCTCTCCTTACCTTCACTTTATCGAATCATCCATTGATTTTAAAGGCAACTGAAAAATATTACGATGTGTAAATTAAATTTTGCCCCCTTCTCTCTCATTCCCCGGCATGCTTTATCCCCAGGATATCCAATTCTTTCTGGTTTAGCCCCACACCCCTCAAGCGCAACCGGTTTCCCCGCAGGCTCTCGATGGCGTTGATGCCCATCCCCCCCAACATCTCCTTTATCTCGTGTGACCACCCGTTGACCATGTTCACCAGCCTTCTGGTGCCGATATCAGGGTTGAGCCGTTTGGAAAGGTAGGGATCCTGGGTAGCGATTCCCCAGTTACACTTTCCGGTGTAACATTTCTGGCAGACGTGGCAACCCATAGCCACCAGTGCCGCGGTACCCAGATAGACCGCATCCGCCCCCAGGGCGATTGCTTTGATCACGTCTCCGCTGTTGCGAATACCCCCGGCGATGACTATGCTGGCGCGGTTCCTGATCCCTTCTTCCCGCAGGCGTGTATCCACCGAAGCCAGCGCCAGCTCGATGGGGATTCCCACATTGTCCCGGATACGGGTGGGCGCCGCGCCGGTGCCTCCCCTGATTCCGTCCAGGGCCACAATGTCCGCCCCCGCCCTGACTATCCCGGAGGCTATGGCTGCGGAGTTGTGCACGGCGGCGATCTTCACCGACACCGGTTTCTCCCAATGGGTGGCTTCCTTCAACGCATAAATCAACTGAGCCAGGTCCTCTATGGAATAGATGTCGTGGTGGGGCGCTGGAGAGAGGGCGTCCGTGCCCTTGGGAATCATGCGGGTACGGGAGATCTCCGCGGTGACCTTCTCGCCAGGCAGATGGCCACCAATTCCCGGCTTGGCTCCTTGTCCTATCTTTATCTCTAGGGCGGCCGCCACCTCTAAATAGTCGGCATGCACTCCGAAGCGCCCCGAAGCCACCTGGCAGATGGTATTCTTTCCGTATTTGTACAGGTTCTTATGTAGGCCCCCCTCGCCGGTGTTATAGTAGGTTCCCAGCTCCTGGGCGGCTCGCGCCAGGCTCTCGCAAGCGTTATAGCTGATGGCGCCGTAGGATATAGCCGAAAAAAGTATGGGGGTTTCCAGTTTAAGTTGAGGAGTGAGGCGGGTCTCCAAACTGGCTTTCCCCTTACGGGATTTTATCTCCAGCTGATCGGGCTTGGCCCCCAAATAGGTGCGCAATTCCATGGGTTCCCTTAAGGGATCGATGGAAGGATTGGTCACCTGGCTGGCGTCCAGCACGATGTGGTCCCAATAGATAGGATAAGGCCGATCGCATCCCATACCGGTAAGCAGCACCCCTCCGGTCTCCGCCTGTTTGTAGGCATCCATGAGGTAATCCATGGTCCAGTTATAGTTCTCGGGAATGCGGGTGGGATTGTGCCTCACCACCAGGGCATTGGTGGGACAGAGGGTCACACAGCGCAGGCAGCCCACGCACTTGCTCTCGTCGGCGAAGACCTGGTCTTCTTCTTCATCGTAGCGATGAACCTCGAAGGCGCACTGCCTCACGCATACTTCGCACCTGATACAGCGATAGTCATCTCTTTCGATGAGAAACTCGGGTAACAGATAACTCTTCAAACGGATCACCCGCTAGTATGGTTTCTTACTGTCAAGGAAGCGCTTCTTCCCGGAGCAGTTCCATCTCCGGAGGCTCTTCCGCTATCTTTCCCTTTTTCAACTCCGCCACGATGGGGACCCCTCCCTGGGGTATCCAGGTACGCTCGATGGCATCATCCACCAGGTGCATGGGCGCTTCCTCCGAGGAGATGTAAACCATCTCCCCCCTGGTGCCAGCCACCAGGGGCCGGAGCCGGATGCGGTCGGTCAGGCCGATCATCTGGTGGCTGTTGGAGATGATGATGCTGAAAGGCCCGTTCATGAGCAGGCTGGAATAGGTCTGTCGCAAAGCGGTATGTATCTTTCTCTCCTCCGGCGCCATATGATCAATCTCATCCCAGAGGGGAGCAGCCAGTACCTTGGACATGTCCTCGATGGAGAGGTGGTGCCTGCGCACCAATAGGTCCACCGCATATGCGATTACCTCGGTGTCCGTGCGCAGGGTACACTTGTATCCGTACATCTCCAGGTAGCGCACGTTGATTCCGTAGGAGGATATCTCGCCGTTGTGCACCACCGACCAGTCCAGGATATTGAAGGGATGGGCCCCTCCCCACCAGCCTTGGGTGTTGGTGGGGAAACGTCCATGTCCCACCCAGGTGTAAGCTTCATATTCGTCTAGCAGAAAGAACCTGGCTATATCCTCGGGATAGCCCACTCCCTTAAAAACCCCCATATTTTTCCCACTGGAAAAGACGAAAGCCCCTTCGATCTTCTCGTTTATATGCATTACCGACCTGACCACAAAGTCATCCTCCATCTCCCCGTCCAATAGCTCCTCTCGGGGGAGCAGGAAGTATCTCCACAAGAGAGGCGGATCGGTCACACCCCGATGGGGCCGGGTGGGGATGATCTCCGCTTTCTCCATGAAGAAGTTACCGCGCAAGAACTCCTCCGTCTCCAATCTGGCTCTTTGATCATCAAACATCATGTGGAAGGCGTAAAGGTCGGAGAATTCCGGATAGATTCCATAAGCTGCGAATCCTCCCCCCAACCCGTTGGATCGCTCCTTCATGTTGGCGATGGCCTTGATGATGGGAGCTCCATCCACTTTTCCACCCTCTACATTGATCATGCCGAATATGGAGCAACCGGAAAAATCCTTGTCATCCCGGATTAGGTGATGCCTCAACATCTTTACACACGCCTTTCCTTTACCTTCTTGCCTTCCTTCTCCATCTCAACCTCAAACGTTCCTCAATTGCAACTATTTCTCCACCAGGCTCAGTATTCCCGCCTGTCCCTCCTGCACCCTGGCCTGCCTTACCGCCTTGGGAAGATAGACGTGACCAAAGGAGTCGCTCAATAGCGACTGCTTAAAACGGCGCACCCTAGCCTTCTCCTGTATCAGAGAAGTTAGGACGCCCGCCTTCTCCACCTCGCCCGCGACCAGCATGCCCACCAGCACATCGTCCCTCAACACCACCTTGCGATAACCTCCCCCCGCCACGCGGGAGGTGAGCACCTCGTAACTATCATCCGGGGGGTTGACGATGCCCGCGGAGAGAACGGGAAGGCCGAAAAATTCTACTGAATTCATGCTCTGGGAACCTGGATATTTTCTTCCTCCATTCGCCATATTCCATCCCGCATACCTTCCCTGCAGCGTGGCGTTGGGCCAGAGTGCGTTCACTCGAGGCTCTCCCCAGACCAGGTCAAAGGCCTCCGCCACATCCCCGGCGGCGTAGATATCCTCATGGCTGGTCCGCAGGTATTGATCTACCAGCACTCCCCGGTTGACATCCAGCCCCGCCTGCCGAGCCAGCTCCAGCCGCGGCACCACTCCTACCGCCACCACCAGGAGGTCGAAGTCGATAACCTCACCGCCACGCAGCTCGGCTACCCCCCCGCCGGAATTCTTTCCTTTAAGGTCGCTACTCACCCGCCTTACGCTTTCTCCCGTAATAACGTGCAAACCTTTATTATCGCAGATGGCCTGCACCATCCGGGAGGCCTCTTCATCCAGTGCCGCAGGGAGTATCCTCTCCATCATCTCCACCACCGTGACCTTCGCGCCCCGGGCATGCAGCGCTTCCGCCGCTTTCACCCCTATGAGCCCGGCGCCGATAACCAGGGCCCGAACTCCGGGTGACCTGGTGGCTCTGATCAGACGTTGCGCGTCCCGGTAATTGATGAAGGTGTGGTAGGGGATCTCCTCTAAGCCTTCTATTGGTGGTTGGAAGGGCAAAGAACCGGTTGCCAGCAGAAGTTTCTTCCAAGCGTAGGAAAGGCCCTCCGAGGTAACCACGGTACGGGATTTGATGTTGACCTTCGTTACCCGCACACCCCGGAAAAAGCTAATTTTATTCACTTTGTAAAAATTATTCTTGCGATAACGCATCGTCTGAAAGTCAACTTCTCCCGCCACCAGGTTGGAAATCATGGGGCGGGAATAGACAGGAAAGTCCTCCTCCCCGAAGATGGCAAGGCTGCCCTTTTCATCCAGGGAACGTAGAGCCTCCGCGGCGTTCACTCCCGCTGCGGAATTTCCTACTATGATATAGTCGTATCTTCCATCCAGCTTGGGCACCTAGATCTCCTCCATAACCAGGGCTTCGTTGGGGCAATTGGCCACGCAGGCGGGAATCTCCAAGTCGGGGCAGAAATCACACTTTGCCACCACCTTGTGCTCCACCGATGATCTCCTTACCGCGCCGAAGGGGCAGACCAGTATGCAGGTCCAGCACCCGATACACCTCCGGGGGTCGTTGGTGACCACCCCGGTCTTCTCATCTTTGCTCATCGCCCCGGAGATACACGCGCTAACGCAGGGAGCATCCTCGCAGTGGCGGCACTGCAGGGCGAAAGAGACGTGCCCCGCTTCCTCCACCTCCACCCTCTTGGAGGGCCTCTTCTCCCTCTTGAAGGCTTTGATCAGGTCCTTGGAAGAAGAGTGTTGCGCAATGCAATGGATCTCGCAGAGACGGCAGCCGATGCAGTATTCCTCGCGCGGATAGATCCTAATCACGTATTTCACCTCGTATGGTCACACTCAACGCTTGCGCCACAGTTTAATCTAACGGCTATTATATATTTCCGCAATGACCTTTGAAAATTCACGACCAATACATATCGGTAATAAGTAACCTATTGCCTATTTTATATTTATTTTGTACAATAATCAATAGTTTATAGGAAAGATTTTGCCGATGTTGAATTATTTTCTAGGTGTATTGATAAAATAGACATTTTTGAGCTTTTTGAATCTGAAATAAGAGCTTAAGGTAGGCCTTCCATGAACCGCCCGATGGAAAGAAAAGAATTGGAGATCTTGGACCTGCTACGGGTCAGTGCCAGGCCCGTGGGCGCGCGGGTACTCTCCCAGAAGCTGATGGAACGGGGCATACAGTTAAACGAACGCACTATCCGTTATCACCTCCTGCTCATGGATGAGCGGGGTCTTACCCGCTTGGAAGGTAAGCGGGGACGGGTGCTCACTGAGAAGGGCTTTCGGGAGCTGGAAAGGGCCGGGGCACCGGAAAGGGTGGGTTTCGTGAGCTCCCGTATCGACTCGTTGGCTTACCATACCTCCTTCGACCTGAAAAGCGGCAAGGGAAAGGTGGTGATCAACCTCTCCCTGGTGCCCTCCGCAAAGTTGCGAGAGGCCTTGGAGGTAATGCGACCGGTGATAGCGAGTGGATGGTGCCTCTCTGAGCTGATCATGGTAAGAAGAGAGGGGCAACGCATCGGGGACATGCTTGTGCCAGAGGGGAAAGTGGGCATCGGCACCGTATGCAGCGTGACCCTCAATGGCCTGCTTTTGCGCCAGGCCATTCCGGTGCTCTCCCGCTTCGGAGGGTTGCTGGAGGTGAAAGAGGGCAAACCCTCCAGATTCATAGAGATCATCAGCTACGAGGGCAGCACCTTGGACCCCATCGAGATCTTCATCAAGGGCAAGATGACCAGGGTGATCCAAGCGGCCGAAACCGGAACGGGGGTGGTATGCGCCTCTTTCCGGGACATTCCTGCGGATGCCTCCCTTACCATCGGGCAGACGATTGAAGCGATGCAGCGTCATCGCTTGCGGGGAGCTATCTTCTGGGGATTGCCCAGCCAACCTTTCCTAGAGGTGCCCGTGGCTAGGGGGCGGATGGGCCTAGTGGTGGCGGGAGGTCTCAATCCCATCGCCGCGGTCGAGGAAGCGGGCATACCTACCGAGAGCAAAGCCATGGTGCAACTGGTGGACTATGGCGAGCTCACCTCCATCCGCGAACTCTCCGATCAGCTCTGAAATCATCTTTGCTTTCTCAACGAAACTCTCTGAATCTCCTCAACTGTATTACCCTACGGTCACAATCGTTTTATTGAACCAGAGGGGGGTTTCTTTCCACTGCAAGGATGGATACCGCATCAGTAACCCTGGTTATAATCGCTTTTATTTAACCAGACGGGGGTTTCTTTCGCCTGCTGTTGGCCTGCTGAAATCAAGATTTGCCACAGTCACAATCGTTTTATTGAATCTTGCGGAATTCCCTTTCGCCTGCTGTTGGCCTGCTGTTGGCCTGGTGTTGGCCTGGTGAAATCAAGATTTGCCACAGTCACAATCGTTATCTTCGGCCAGGCAAACTTTTTGGCTGGACCATCCATGATGTTCTAGGCAAGCGCTTCGCAAGACCTCTACCTTCGGGTGGATCCCCTCTTCTCGCCTCCGAATTATCTCCTTTATTTTCTTTCAAGTTGCATGAATGAAAAGAATAGAGAGGCCTGGTCCAACTTCTCCATAATTTCACCCGCCAAAAGAAGGCGGAAACAGCTTTGTGAATCCCAGGCGAGATTCCAGGCAGAGAAAGGGATCCAGCACAAGGAAGATATCTAAAGTGCTGGAGGGCCCTTTCATTCAGGGGTTTAATGGCAAGTCCAGCAAGCCCACTCGCTGACAAGGAAGATATCTAAAGTGCTGGAGGGCCCTTTCATTCAAGGAATCATGACAGTTCGTAATTTTTTACTCCGAAATTATGCTGGATAGAAAAAGAGCTGGGTATCCGCAAAAAAAGTTTCACTGCGTAAATATGACCTTTGAAAAAGAGGAATAAGTAGGAGGGTAGCATTTAAAGAAGGGGTTGAAGCCCCCTCTCGGTAACTTTGACCGGACCCTTGATGGGAGGTTGCAGCCCGCACTCGGGGCATCTTCCCTCCTGCAGGAACACCTCCCTTACCCCGACGCCCCAGCGGGCGATCAGTCTGGCCCCGCAGGCGGGACAGTAAGTGTGCTCACCGGGATGGCCGGGAACATTCCCACTGTAAACATAGCGCAAACCTTCTTCCAAACCGATTTCCCTGGCCCGATCCAGCTTCTCCACTGGCGTGGGGGCGAGGTGGGATAAGCGCAGGTGGGGAATGAATCGGGTGACATGCCACGGGGTGTCCTTTCCAAGGGTCGAAACCAGCCAGCGGGCTATGGAGCGCAGGGTCCTTTCATCATCGTTCCACTGGGGGATGACATTGGTCACCACTTCCACGTGCATGTTCCAGCGGCTCCTGGCCCTCTCCGCCGCCCAAAGGATAGCCTTCCAATCCCGGGCATGCGCTAGCTCCCGATAGAAGGAATCGCTGAAGCCTTTGACGTCCACCCGGTAGATATCTAAATAGGGACCCAGGGCATCCAGCGCCCGGGGAGTGATATAACCGTTGGTGACGAAGCAGGTATAAAGTCCCTTTTCCTTGCAGAGCTCCGCCCCTTTTAAGGCGAATTCCAGCCAGATGGTGGGCTCGTTATAGGTCCAGGCCACTCCCTGGCATTGGGTCTCCAGGGCCAGGTTCACCATCACCTCGGGAGAGAGGAAGGTCCGGTTTCCTATTAGGGAGCGGGCATGGGCGATGTGCCAGTTCTGGCAATGCAGACAGCGCAGATTGCAGCTCAGGGAGCCCAAAGAGAGCGCCATGGAACCTGGTTGGTAATGAAAGACCGGTTTCTTCTCAATGGTGTCCGCGGAGAGGGAGCTCACCCTCCCGTAGATGAGAGTGTGGAGCCGGCCATCGCGGTTCTCCCTTACCCGGCAGAAACCCCTGCGGCCCGGGGCTATCACGCATCCCCGCGGGCAAAGAAGGCAGCGTACCCTCTTGCCCGGAAGCCCCTCCTGCATGAGCGCGAGCCGTTCGAAGAACTGGATCTCTTCCTCCATACTTTTATGGTAAAGCACTTATATGGCTTACGTCACACGGGCGCGCCAGGCAATCTTGCCT
>FWPV01007246.1_pt1 | contig 20366 bp, 17 predicted proteins | sample 2228371 | NCBI WGS metagenome assembly FWPV01 (sample SAMEA103939776, study PRJEB20133) | metagenome | reverse complement strand
TCTCACACAGTGCTGGTTGCGCCGCTTGGGCCGGTCACGCTGCGGCAGCCAGCCGGGAGCGGAACAGCCGCGCCGGTGAGGATGGATTCGGCCTGGGCTGCGGTGAGGCCGGGGTTTTTCTCGGCCATCAGGGCCACAATACCGGCCACATGCGGGCTGGCCATGCTGGTGCCGCCCAGGAAATAGTAGGTGGGCACGTTACTGCTGTTGGTCTTGTATGGCCCAACTACCCACGAGCCAGGCGCGGCAACATCCAGGTCCTGGCCGGGTTTGGCGCGGCTGGAAAAGGTGGTAATGTAAAAGTCATTGATATCCAACGGGTCGGTAACATCGCTGGCATACCACCATATCCGCCCGCTGCGCCATTCACCGGTCCAACCCGAAGCCGCCACCGAAATAACCGGCGCATATGCGCCAGGGTAACCCATGCCGCGCGCCCCGCTGTTGCCAGCCGAAGCAACGATGATGACGCCTTCGCTAATGGCGTAATCAATAGCGGCTTTTTCCACCGCATCCAGGGCGGGGCCACCCAGGCTCATGTTGATGATCACTGGCGCATCGCCCAGTTTGCCATCCCGTTTCAGGTTGGCTACATACATGATGCCGCGCGCCACTACCGAAGACCAGCCAGAGCCGTTCTGGTTAAGCACCTTGACTGGGATGATGGTCGCCATAGGCGCTACGCCGTTAACGGGCATGCCGCGCAGGCTGTAACCGATGATGGTGCTGGTCACATGCGTGCCGTGGCTGTTCTGGTCGTGTTCCCATTTGTTGGGTTGCGACGAGACGAACCCCACCTCGCCTCCGCCGCCGCCAAAGGCAATGCCAAAGCGGGTGGCAATGCGTTCCTGCGGGAAGACCTGCCGCCACGAATCTACCAGCCCGGTATCCAGCACCGCCACATACACGCCGCTGCCGTCGTAGTCCACCTGGCGGTTATCGAAGTCAGGGTTGGTCACGTTGATGGCGTCCAGATCCCAGGTGCTCAGCCCGTTGCTGAAATCGCTAACAGCCACCGTGTCCACTGGCGCGCCGAAGCGTTCGGCGTCTGGGTTGGCGGCAGCCACATAGGGCAGGTTGCGCAGGGCCTCCAGGTCGGCAGCGCGGATTTGCATGGTCAGCGCGTCAATTTCGTAAATCAGATCGCGCACCTTGCCATACCGGCCCAGGTCGGCCAGGATCGAATCGGTAATTTCGGTGTTCAGCAGCACATTCACGCCAATCATCCGCTGGGGGCTGGCCGCGGCTGCGGGTAACACCAGTGCCGCCGAAAGCACAAGAACCAAAAAAAGCAGGACAAGCGAACGTTTCATACAGGCATCTCCTTGAGAGAAAGGTGGGGTGATAACCATCCCTGCTGCAAACAAAAACTGCCGCAAGGGATGACTCCTTCGGCAGTCTGGCGGTCTCGGTGAGACCCATGACTTTGCGCCCCCGTCTCGCGGCGGGTTTGCCTTTCTCGTGGATGCGCAAAAGCAACGGCATAGCGCCGTATGCAAACACATGACGGATTTACTCGCAAAAAGTTACACGGGCAGTATATAATCACCCGCATGTCCAGGCGCATTTTGCTCTTCATCATATTGGTTGGCGCGCTGATTGGTTTAGGCTACTACCTCTACCGCACCATGCGTCCAGGCGCTACACGCGGGCTGGTGGTGTGGGATGTGATTCGCAGCCCAGGGGCGCATGCCGACCTGGTGATCGAACCTGGGGCCCGCTGCGGCAATGCGCCCTTCATCTTTCCCACCCGCGGCGTGATTGGCTTCATCTGGGGCGATTCCTTCCGCCCCGGCCACATTCACCAGGGGCTGGATATCTTCGCCGGGACGGATGTGGGCGTCACCCCGGTCATTGCGGCTTACGACGGCTACCTTACCCGCCTGCCAGACTGGAAATCCTCGCTCATCATGCGCATCCCCAGCGACCCGCTGCGCCCCGGCCGCCAGATCTGGCTCTATTACACCCACCTGGCCGATTCCAACGGCAATTCCTTCATCGTCCCCAACTTTCCGCCCGGAACCAGCGAGGTTTTTGTAAAAGCCGGTACGCTGCTGGGATACCAGGGCAACTATTCCGGCGACCCTGGCAACCCGGTGGGGGTGCACCTGCATTTTTCGATTGTCGCCGATGATGGCATGGGGCGCTTCAAAAACGAGCTGGATATTGACAACACCTACGACCCCTCGCCCTATTTTGGCATGGCATTGAATGCCGCCACAAACCGCGATAAGATTCCGATTTGTGAACAACCCCAAGGAGGCGCTTCGCAATGAACGATTTTGAAGGCAAAGTAGTACTGGTCACCGGCGCGGGGCGCGGCGCAGGGCGGGCCATTGCCGAGGCCTTTGCAGCCCGCGGCGCGCGCGTGGCAGCCAACGATATTTCTCCCATCAACGTAGATGCAGTGGTCGAAGACATTCGCTCGCGCGGCGGCATGGCCATGGCGTGCGTGGAAGATGTGGCCAAAAAAGTCTCGGCGCAGGCGCTCATCAACACCATCACCGATACCTGGGGGCGCATTGATATTCTGGTCAACACCGCCAATGTCGAGCCGCATACCCCCTTGCTGGATATGGACGAATGGGATTGGCACCGCACCCTGGACGTGAACCTGACCGGGGCCTTTTTGCTCATGCAATCGGTAGGGCGGGTGATGCGCGCCCAGGGCGGCGGGGTGATGGTCAACCTGGCCCCCATTGCCGGGAGATTGAATCAGCCCGACCGGGCAGCTTATGTGGCCAGCAAAGTGGGGCTGGTGGGGCTTACCCGCCAGGCCGCGCTCGAACTGGCGACATACAACATCCGCGTTCATGCGGTATGCACCGGCCTGCCCGAACTTTCCAACACCGCCGACCTGCACGAGGATGTGGCTGCAGCCGTGCTTAGCCTGTGCGCCGAAGGGCAGCCCACCGGCCAGATAGTGAACATTACCTGAGCAAATGCCGCAAAAAAGCCGCGCTTTACCCAGGCTGAGCCCCGGTGAAGCGTGATACACACGCAACGGAGAACCCTATGCAAAACAAAGAACTGCTTGCCTACCGCGCGCGCCTGCTCGATCACCTGCTGGCGCAAACCCATGCGTTTGCCGCCGCCTGCCGGGCAGTGACCAACCCCCACGCGCCGCTCGAACCCGGCGGCTGGAGCACGCATCAGATCGCCGCGCACGTTTGGGATGTAGATCGGCGCGCCTATGGGCTGCGCATCCGCCGCATCCTGGCCGAAGACCTGCCCGTTTTTGAAAACTACGACGGCGACGCCTGGATGGCGCAAGGCTACGACCCCGCTATGCCGCTGGACATTATGCTCGATGAACTGGTTGCCCGCGCCGAAGAAATTGTGCCCATGCTGCGCGCCCTGCCGCCCGAAGCCTGGAACCGCATGGGCCGGCATGCCGTGCAGGGCGACCTGACCCTGCAAACCTGGGTAGAGCGCGCCCTGGCGCACGTGAAAGAACACCTGGCCAGTGTGCACAAAGCCAGCCCAAACTAAAATTTTCCACTATCAAAAACAAATATCCCGAAGGCGCTGTGACCTTCGGGATATTTGTTGATTTACCAGCCTTCTGAACCGTCCCGAAGGCTTTGTACGGGCAACTTCAAGGGTCAAAATCAGCCTTCGGGACGCTTATCCAGAACTGACGTTAAGTCTTAGGGATTTTATAGTGCGGGATATGCGTTTACCAGAGCGGGATGCCCACCACCGTGCTAATCCACATCAGCACGGGCATGCTCACCTGCCAGCCAATGACCGCCACCACAATGCCCACCAGCGCCCCGGCAATAATATCGGAAAGGTAGTGCACGCCCATAGCCACGCGCGCCAGGGCCACCAGCGGGGCCCACACCCACAAAATACCCGCCAGCCAGCCCGGGCCCAGGGCGCCGGCCAGCACCGCAATCAAAAAAGCGCGGGCCGCATGACCAGACGGGAAAGAGTGCGGGTCGGTGTTGCGGTAGATAGCGCCCCATTCGCCTTCGGGGCGGCGGCGGCGGATGATGAACTTGAGCGCCATCACCAGCGCAGCCAGCACCGAAATCCAGAACAATTCGACCACTGCCCAGCCTTTCCAAAACGGCGTACCGGCAAACCACAAAATGAGCAGCCCCAGCCCCCAAAACCACGAATCGCCGCTGTGCGCAAAGAAGACGGCCAGGCTGCGGCGTTTGCCGGGGCGTTCGGCCACGCGCAATTTTTGCGACCAGGCGGCATCCAGTAACAGAAGTTGCTGCATCATTTACCCTGCTCCCTGGAAAGGTCAGCGCGCATCAGTTCCAGTTGATGCGGCTTATCCACATCCATACCGGGTTCGGCGGCGTTCCAGGCAATGGCCTTGCCGCGAATGCCAATCGCTTTGCTGGCCCGCCGCACCAGGTCATCCACCGTCAACTGGCGAAAGAGCAACAGCAAGAGCGTATCGAACCCGATGACGGCCGCCTGTTTGAGCGGATTTTTACGGTTGCCAATCAGGTTTTCCCAGGTGTCCAGGTGTTCGGTGGCCATGCGGACGTGGGCCGCGTTGATGTCTGCGCCGCAGACGTCCATGCCTTTGAGGTGGGTGTAGGTGCGCTTCGAGCCGGGGTAGCGCGCCTCCATTACTTCGCGCGGCACAAAACCGTAGTAGATGTCGGCCGGTTCGCTCTCAATTTGTTCCACCAGCCAGTCCACATGCTCAGCGCGGATGCCGGGAATATCGGACGAGACGATGAGCACATACTCGGTTTTGGGGTTGAGTTCCAGCGCCTTTCGCACCCCCGCCACAATGTTGGCCAGCATGCGCCCCTGGTTGGGGACAAAATGAAGCGGCTTTTTACAGGTCACGCCGCTTTTTTCGCTCAGCCCCATCACAATCACATTTTCAACTTTTTTGGCGTCGCCAAGCGCATCCAGCACCCATTGAATCATCGGTTTACCGGCAATATCCAGCAAGGCTTTGGAATGCCCCTGGGTGTAGGGGTATAGCGGGTCTTCAGGGAGGGGGATACCCCCCGCGGTAACAATTGCTTGCATGGGGTTGCTCCTCAGTTCAATTCCTGTAATTGTGGCTCAAAGCCCAGTTTGTCGAGCATCTCGCGGTATTCGTCCCAGGTCAGCGGCCGCCCCTTGCCAGAGATGGCCACCAGCGCCGCTTCCATCATGTTGGTGCCAAACGAACGCCCTTCCAGCACCGGCGTGGTGGTGACCAGGTATTTCACCCCCGCCTGGCGGAAGAGTGCCACATCCTCGGCGGTGGTGGTATTGGTGACAATCACTTTGCCGGTCAGGTCGTTGGGCATGTGGCGTTTGATGTAATGACAATCACCGGCGATGACCGTTGCCCACCGATACCACTTTTCCCATTTGGGAATGCGTTCATCCTGTTTCTCGCCAGTAGGGTATAGCCACTCGAACGGCAGGCGCGTCATGATGGGCACCATAATGCCCGCCAGGATGCGCAGCGTGTTGAGCGAGCGCAGCGGGATGGGCAGCCCCAGCGCAAACATAAAATCGCCAAAGACCACCTCGTAGCCTGCTTCCACAAACGATTTCGAGAGCCCCCAGCGGTCTACCCCCAGGGTAACGAACACCTTGCGCCCGCGCGCGTTGATGTAGTCGCCAATTTTTCTATCCAAAAAAGCCGGGGCCTGGTTTTCCAGGGTGTTTTTCAGCCCGCCGCCATCTACAACGGGGGTCTTTTGCACATAGCGCACCAGTTTTTGCACCGAGTGAAAGGGGTAAAACTTTCCGTCCACCAGCGCGCCCAGGTCGGCGCCGCCGACGCCAAAGGCGTCTACTTTGCCGTCCAGTTCTTTGTATTTGAGCGCCGCAGCTTCCATATCGCCATCGGTGCCAATCCGTTCGATGCGCACTTCTTCCCCTAGCAAGTTGACAGTGACCGATTTATTGCGCTTCGATGAGCCAATGCTGATGCTGACTGCGTGTTTCAACGTCTGCCTCCGCCATCATTTTTTGTGAGTATACACCGGATTGACATCCTTGATAACACGCCAGCCGCCTGCAAACGCGGGGTAAAATCAATCAAACTGGAGGTGAAGATATGACCCTCAAACGCGCCCTTTACGTTTTGCTGACCCTGCTCATCATCCTCAACCTGTACGGCGTGCTTGCGCTCTGGCTGAACCTGGGCGTGATCTGGTTCCTCACGCCGCTTGCTACGCTGACGGGGCTGGCCTTCGCCGCGCTGCACGCTGGTCAGCGCCTGGGCTGGCGGCGCGCCCTGACGCTTATGACGCTTACTTTTGTCGTCAGCCTGGCATATGAAAGCATTGGCGTGGCCACTGGCTGGGTGTATGGCCCATATCACTACACCGAAAAACTGGGCATCAAGTTCCTGGGGCTGGTGCCGCTGCTTATTCCGGCAGCCTGGTTCATGATGATGTATCCCTCCTACGTCATCGCCGAGCGCCTGATGGACGGACTGACCGGTTGGCGGCGTGTGCTGTCTATTGCCGCGCTGGGCGGGGTGGTAATGACCGCCTGGGATGTGGTCATGGACCCGATGATGGTGGCCAGCGGTCATTGGGTGTGGGATGCACCGGGCGCGTATTTTGGCGTGCCGCTGCAAAATTACTGGGGCTGGTGGCTGACGGTTTTCAGCGTCTTCATCCTGTTCCTGGCATGGATGGGAAAAGGCCGGGCAAATACCACGCTCGACCGGCTGGCCGTGGCCAGCTACGCTATCATCGGGCTCAGCAGCATCCTGGTCTCGCTCGACCCGGATTCTGGGCTGGCTGGTTCGGCCCTGGCGGGCATCTTTGCGCTCACGCCCTGGGTGGTGCTGGGCTGGCGGCAGGCTGCATAGCCTGAATGCGCTCAGACAGACGTTTGCCCATTTTCCCTCTTGCTTTCAGAACTGAACTGGACCAATTTTTTCCAATCAATTAGCCCATTGGTGCAAAAATCTTGGGTAAATTCCTGTACAAAGAGATTGGTAAGACGGGCATATTCTTTCAAAAAGTCTTCGTTCTTTTCGCGCGCCCGGTGTCCAAGCGGTTCGATAATGTCCAGGTAGAGATTCTCATTGCCTGAAATGAATGTCCAAAAATCCTGGCCGCACAATTTCAGATAATCCCCTTTATCTTGCTGCGCTTCCTGTCCGTAACAACATCCATTGACGGCCTGAACGGTGCGTGGTCCCTGGCTGGTTCGCAGAACCCTTTGCGCTTTCTTGAAGTTATCTACCATGCGCTTAATCTGGCTGCTGTTTCCCCAATGGGGGCCAGACTTGACTGCAACCAGATAAATGACCCCATCGCGCTCAAATTCCAGGTCAATCCCTTCGGCAGATGACTTGCGCCCACCATACACGCGTGAACAAACAAAAATGGCCAGTTCTTCCAGAAAATCCCCAAATATTGTTTCTTCTTGAGAAGAAAGATGTGCGCTGAGAAGAGACGTAACCAATTCATGCGCAGTAAGAATGTGCTTGGCTTTGAATAGATAGGGATTTTTGCGTTTGAGAATCTGGCGGAGTTTAAGCGACGCCAGGCTGTCTGCCCGGCGTTGGTGAAATTTTCCAATATTTTGTTCAACAAACTGAGTGACTTCACTCAGATCCAGAGGCGGCATACTTCTCTTTCCTTTCTAACAAGGCAAGTTGGACTGCAGGATCATATGTTTCGGCAATATCCCGCTGGGCTAGTTCAAAGTACTGCGACAAGATTTCGATACCGATGGCATGACGTCTCATACGCTGAGCAACGCGAACGGTAGTGCCAGACCCCATGAACGGATCAAGCACCCAATCTCCGGGGCGGGTAAAGAGTTTGATAAACCATTCAGGCAAATCTTCTGGAAATACGGCGCTGTGATTACGGTTTTTTGTTTCTGTGGCAAGGTGCAATACATTGGTAGGATATACCTTGTCTCTTCCTACCCAATTGGCAATTCGTTTTCCAAAGCCGCTCCCTACACGGGAGGGGTCGCGCACCATATCGGTTTGGCTGAGTTTTTTCAAGCGTTTTTCGGCCCAATTGCCCATAGGTACCATTACCTCTTCCTGGTACATGTGGAACTTGTGCTGTTTGTTAAATTGCAGCAAACGTTCCCAGGCGTCTCTAAAACGATTGGGCCATTTTCCTGGATACGAATTTTTCTTATGCCAGATAAATTCTTCTGTCCAAAGCCAGCCTTGTTGTCGCATGGCCAAAATTAATTCGATAACGTAGGTGTGGCGTTCACCATTTACAACTTTTTCTTTGATGTTCAAGACAAACGTGCCGGTAGGCTTCAGGACGCGTTTCAATTCAGCCGCAATCGGTAAAAACCACGCTACATACTGGTCGGGTTTGATTCCGCCGTATGTATTCGCGCGGCTATCAGCATAAGGAGGTGACGTAAATATCAGATCTACCGAGTTGTCGTCCAATTCCTTGAGTTTTTCGCGGCAGTCACCCAGGATAAGTCGTGTTTGAGTTTCCATGGGGTAAATTATACATGCAAGCATGGGGCATCAAATTATTTGGCTAAAATCAGACCTCCGAAGTTGTACAACTTCGGAGGTCTGGGCGTCGATTGCCGCAAAATTTTACGGCTTAGACAGCAGCTCTTCCAACACTTTTCTAGAGGTTTCGTCCACAATGGCGTGCTGGCTGCCGCCGTGACTGTCCATGGTAACCGTGACGGGGAAGTCTTTCACCTCAATAACCCACATCGCCTCTGGTACGCCGAACTCCAGTTTATAGACGCCGTGCACTTTGACCACGCTCTGGGCAATGTAAGATGCCGCGCCGCCTACGGCGTGAAAATACACGAATGGCACTTCCTGGCATCCTTTCAATGTTTTTGCGCCCATGCCGCCCTTGCCAATCACGCCTTTCAGGTTGAAGTGCTTCATCACATCGGCCTGGTACGGCTCTTCGCGGATGCTGGTGGTGGGCCCGGCAGCCAGGAATTTGTAGTCTTTGGTGTCCAACCCGCTGACCACTGGCCCGCAGTGGTAAATAACGCTGCCGTTGAGCAGTTTTTTCAGTTCTTCGTACACTTGCAGGTCGTCGCCCTGCGGAGCGCGGGTTTTCTTGATGAAGGTTTCAACCATCCACTTGTGCGCGGCGTCGCGCCCGGTAACCATGATGCCGTTCAGCAGCACTGGCTCGCCCACGCGCAGGCTGCGGATGGTTTCATCACTGATGGGGGTGGTAATGGATTTCATGCGTTCCTCCGGCTAGTCGTAAATCACGTTGTCGCCCTGCACCGTCATCTTGCGGCGGCGGTAAGCCCAGCACATGTAGGAGACGGTCACGAAGTAACTGGCGGGCAGGCGGTGCAGCCCGGTGATCTTGGTGTCGATGACGGTGGTCTTGCCGCCAAAGCCCATGGGGCCAATGCCAAGTTGGTTTGCTTCTTCGGTCAGGCGTTCTTCCAGGGCGGCCAGTTCGGGGTTTTGGTTACGGACGCCCACTTTTTCGAACAGAACTTCTTTGGATTTGAGGTAGGAGGAGCCCCGGTCGCCGCCGATAGCCACGCCCAACACGCCCGGCGCGCAGCCCTGTCCCTGAGCTTTTTGGACGGCATCCAGCACCACTTTGCGCACCCCGGCCAGGTCGCGCCCGGCGCCCAGGCTGTTTTCGGGCAGGGAGTATTGCCGCCCCACATTTTCGCAGCCGCCGCCTTTCAGCATCAGTTCGATGACCAGGGGTTGGTCAGCGTCCACTTCCTCAAAATGAATGCTGGGGAAGTCGTCGCCGCCCAGGTTGTTGCCGCTGTTCTTGTCGTAGATGGCATCTACCGCGTTGGGGCGCATGTACGACTTCGCGGTGGCCTCGGCCATGGCGTTGCGAATCTGCTCGCGCAGTTTGCGGGTGCTCCACCCTTCGGGGTAGTGCACGTAGAAGATGGGCGTGCCGGTGTCCTGGCAGATGGGGGTAGAATTCTGGCGCGAGAGTTCGATATTTTTGACAATGGTTTCCATGGCATTACGCGCCGCCGAGCCGGGTTCTTCTTTTTCTACGGCCGCACGCAGACGGTCTTCGATATCTTTGGGCAGGCTCGATGACGTGCGCCGGATGAGTTCCAAAATGTGAGGGGTCAGGTCAGGCTGCATGGGGTTACCTCCGTAAAAGTCTGGGTGACTTGATGATACTTCAAAAACATTAAAACAACGTCAGCAACTCAAACGGCTATTTGCGGCATGGCGCAGCGCCCCTGCCCTCAACCGTCCGAAGCGTAGTAAGGGCTGAAAATACTGCGACCAGACAAGGGTTGGGTAAAGACGGTCAGACGGGATTAGAACAAACTCGGCTGGCTGGGTTCGGCGCTGGAGGACAGACAAGGGTTGTCAACTAAACAGTTCCTTCACGTCATCCTGCGTCAGCGACTTGAAGAAACTGGCTTCGGTGGCGATGAGGTTTTTGACCAGCGCGCGTTTCTTTTCCTGCAATTGCAAAATTTTTTCTTCCACCGTGTCGCGGGCGATGATTTTGTAAACGAAAACGGGTTTGTCCTGCCCAATGCGGTGAGCGCGGTCGCTGGCTTGCATCTCCACGGCGGGATTCCACCACGGGTCGAGGTGAATGACGTAATCGGCGGCGGTCAGGTTCAAGCCCACGCCGCCCGCTTTCAGGCTGATGAGGAAGAAGGGGAACGATGGGTCGTTCTGGAATTGGTCCACGCGCGCCTGGCGGTCGCGGGTCTGCCCGTCGAGATAGACGTACTTGACCTTGCGCGCATCCAACTCGCTTCTAAGCAGTTTGAGCGTCTCTACAAATTGGGAGAAGACCAGCGCCTTGTGTCCTTCGGCTTGCAGCGTCTCCAGCGTCTCAAGCAGGACTTCGAACTTGGGCGCGTCGCCCCGATAGTTTTGCTCCACCAGCGCGGGGTGAATGGCAATCTGCCGCAGGCGCAGCAGCCCTTCCAGAATTTTGAAGCGCGCGTCATTGATGCCTTCGCGCTCTATCAAGCCGAGCAGCTCGGCGCGGTAGCGCTCGCGGGTTTGCGCGTACAACTTTTTCTGCGCCGGGTCCATATCGGTATAGATGACGCGCTCGGTGCGCGGCGGCAGTTCGGGCGCGACCTGTTCCTTCGTGCGGCGCAGGATGAAGGGATAGACCAGCTTGCGCAGGGTCTTTGCCGCCTCTTCGTCGCCTTTGGCTTCGATGGGGGTGGCAAATTCGCTCTTGAAGTAATCCATGCTGCCGAGCAAACCGGGGTTCAGGAACGCAAACTGCGACCACAACTCGAAGGTGTTGTTTTCCACAGGTGTGCCTGTCATCGCCAGGCGATGCTCTGCTTTCAACAGGCGCACGGCTTTGGCGCTTTTTGCCAGCGGATTTTTGATAGCCTGCGACTCGTCGAGAATCACGTAGTGGAATTTGTACTCGCGCAGCAACTCCACGTCGCGCAGCATGGTGCCGTAGGTGGTCAGTACCACGTCATAGGCGTCGAAGACGGAGGTATCCTTGCTGCGGAAGTTGCCCACGTATTCCAGAAAGCGCAGATTGGGCGTGAATTTTTCGGACTCTTTTTGCCAGTTTGCAACCAGACTTTTTGGGACAACCAGCAAACTGGCGGCTTTCCCGGCTTCGTCTTCTTTCAACGATTGGAGGAAAGCCAACACCTGCACGGTTTTGCCAAGCCCCATATCGTCCGCCAGCACGCCGCCGAAGTTGTATTCGCGTAAAAAGTGGAGCCAGTCGAAGCCGTGTTTTTGGTAGGGACGCAGTTCGCCGACGAATCCGCTGGGGAGGGGGCGCGGCTCAATGCGCTCGAAGGTGCGCAGACGCTCGCGGCGCTCGCGCAGTTCTGCGGGTGGCTGAATCGAGGCGTCGTCTTCGAGCAGGGAATCGAGCAGGGGCAGGTGAACGTCTGCCACGCGGAATCCGTCTTCGGTTTCCTGAGCCAGATTCCACAAATGTTTGTACTTTTCCAGCCATTCGTCGGGGATTTGCCCCACCGAGCCGTCGGCGAGTTTGATGTAACGCTCGCCGCGTTTGAGCGCCTTGCGGACATCGTGGAAGGAAATTTGCTGGTCGCCAAAGGCGACGACGGTTTTGAGGTCGAACCAGTCAATGCCCGATGTGACGTTGACGCGCAGCGTGGGCGTGGCGCGGTTGACTTTGCCGAGTTTGAGATTCTCCTCGCCGTAAATTTCGAAGCCCGCCTGCGTAAGAAGCGGGATTGAATGCAGCAGAAAATCGAAGGGGTGGGCGCGGGCGCGCAGTTCGAATGTGCCAAAGGGGTGCGTGGAATCGGCGCGCTTGAGTCGGAAGTTGGGGTCGGTGAGCAGTTGATAGAAATGGTGTTCGCGCTCGGGCTGGCGGTGGATGCGGACGAGTTCCCACGAATCGGGGATAGTTTCGATGGATTGCATGTCGCCCGATTTGGTCGCAGCTACCTCGTAATCCGCGTAGCCGAAGCGCAGGTCGGCGCGCAGGGTTTTGTCTTTGTTGTCGTCGTGCAGGTAGAGGCGGGGGACGGGATCGGTTTGAATGTCGCGCCATGTGATGAGATCGCTTTTGAGCGGCAAGGTTCGCGCAATGCGCGCAAAGTAGCCTTCGCGGAAGGACTCAACTTGACTAGCGGGAATCTCGATGGGAAAGGCGCTCAGAATTTCCAGGATGCGGCTGTTTGCAATTTGGGCGATTGTGTCGTCCATCAACGCCCAGGCGGGGTCGTTCGCAAGGATTTCAATTTTGGTTTTGATGGGTCTGAAGGTTCCATCCTGTTCAAAACCTGCCTGCAGCGTGAGTTGTTTTTTATCCAAACTCATGCCGATTTGAATCTCGACGGGGCGCGGAAGGACATGCAGACGCCGCTCGACTCTGGCGTTGTATCCCGTATTGCCAAGAAAGACGGGGATGTCCAGCCTGGCAATCATGGAAAGATAATTGTTCAAATGTCCGCTGACGCTGCCGTAAATTGAGCCAATATTGCGCACAAGGCTGATGAAGGCAATGGCTTCCGGACTGACGTTCAAACTGCCTTTGGGGTTGAGGGATTGAAAATAACTTTCGCCGCGCTTAATCCAGGCTGTGTCGCTTTCCAACAGGCGGTTGACGCGCTGCGGGTCGAACTCGCTCACTTCTTGCAGCGGGTGAAAATCGGTTTCTTTGACGACAACCGGTTGGATGGCATATGTGTATGATGCGTCAGAGGAATAAAAGCTGCTTCGGCTGCGCGTCAGAACAAGCGCAACCGCATAGCGGTTCATCCGGTTTCCGCCTGCGGCGGGGCGCGGCAGGAGCGCGAGAGACTGGTTGAGTTTGTTTTCCCAGTTGTCGGATGGTTTTGCCTGCGGAACGGGATTCAGTTCGATAAATTCTTCATCACCTTCTTCTTTTAGATAATCGCTTACCTCCAGCGCCGCAGCAATCATATGCTTGCAGAAGTTCCCTTCGTCTGCGTAGGGACAGTCGCACCTGAAGGTCAGTCTTCCGTTCCTGGCTGCTTCAATTTCGACGGTGTACTGACCGTAGTCGCCGTCCACAAGGCAGACTGCCCTGCTTGGGGTCTCCAGGTCTATTTCCAGGACGCGGTCATCTTTGTAGTATTCGCGCCCGCGCTGGATGGTTTTCGCGCCGGCGTATCTGGAATAAGGGAAGGTGTCGAGCAGCTGAGATGTGAGGATTGGCATGGGCTCAATTATTATGATGGGTATCTTGTTAACGTCAGTTCGGGATAAGCGTCCCTAAGGCTGATTTTAACCCTTGAAGTTGCCCATACAAAGCCTTCGGGACGGTTCAAAACAGACCAAACATCTAAAGCGAAGAAAATCAACGCCGAAAATCAATCCAACGGCTCAGGGCAGCGTAAAACCTCATAAACCTGAACTGGCTTGCTGCGCCCACGCAAGGCGGTTTCACCAATGCGGCGCGTATCGAATTTGCCAACAATCGCTGCCATCGTAGCAGGGCCAATCACCACCCGATAAGGGCGTGAAAAACTCTGCATGCGATAAGCCACATTCACCGGGTCGCCTAAGGCAGCAAACTCGGCCCGCTCCTCGGTGCCAACGTAGCCAATGACCGCCAGCCCGGTATTAATCGCTACACCGATAACATATTGGCGGTCTTCATCTTCTTTCTGGCTAATCATTTCCATTTGGGTCACAATGTCTAACCCGGCCTGTACGGCGCGCTCTTCGTGGTTAGCAGCCGTTGGCGTTTCGACAAAAACGGCCATCACCCCGTCGCCCAAATAGCGCACAATGCCCCCATATTTGAAGATAATTTGGGTAGTCACCTGGTAGTAATTGCTCAATATGCGCCCAAATTCACGCGCGCCTATCTTTTCGGCCAGGGCGGTGGAATCGGCCATATCACTAAACAGGATGGTGGCTTTCTGCTCGGTCAGTTCGGGCAGTTTGCCATCGCGCAAATAGTCGCGCAACAAAAAGTCGGCTTCTTGCGGGGCAATGAAACGCCTGAGCAGGTGCTGAATATGCTCTTGACGGTAAACGCGACGGATTAAGTCGAGCCGCTGGATAACCAGTGAAAACTGATGACTGACCGCCACCGCAAATTGAAAATCGCGGTTACTGAATTCAGGCCGCTGGCGCGGACGTTCGAGCAAAAAGAGGGCAATGGGCTTGTTGCCTGCCATAACAGGCACAAACATATAATTTGCATGCACTTCGGCCGAACGAGAGCGGATGGCCTGGCGTATGCTCGGCCCGTAAATGGTATCTACTGGCAGGCGGTCGAACTGCGATGCCATGATGATTTCGCAACGATTCAAATTGAGGGTCTTTTTAAGCAGCGTCTCCGTTTCAGCAATTGCCTCAGAAGAATCGGTGATGGCATTGAATTTCTGCATGGCATTGAACAATAGCACGCCATGCTGGTCAAGCGATTCGAGCACCAATTCGCGGGTGAGCAGGTGCGTGCCGCGCGGCGATTGCCCAGTCCGCATGGTGTTGGTATCGCGCGTGATAACAATAATCACCTGTCCAATGCGAATCACATCGTTGTGTTGCAGCACCACCCGACCATTCACGCGCGAACGGTTGACAAACGTGCCATTGGTACTGCCGGTATCAGCAAGGGTGACGATGTTATTGGATTCATCGTAGTGAATTTCGGCATGGCGGCGCGAAGCCGCATTGTCGTGAATGACAATATCATTGCTGGACATCCGCCCAATGCTCGAAACGCCCGGCTTAAGCTCCACCTGCTCGGTTGGCGCGTCAGGCGTGCTGATGGTCAATCGCCACATAGATTAAAAATCACTCCTGATTTAGAACATAACCGGCTTCTCAATTTGAGGCAAAGAAATTGCTCTGTTGCAAGGATGTCATTGCGAGGGCGCTTACCCTTAACGAAGCCGAAGGGAAGCCCAAAGCAATCCCCTTCTCAGCAAGACTGCTTCGTCGGCTTGCAGCATCCTGGCAGTGACATGGGTTAATGTTGGCAACAAAGCACGAAGAAATCTGTAATGCAATTGCAACATTGTAATACAAACAAAAAATCCCTCCGATAGATACCGGAGGGATTGATTTTACAGACGATACAACGCACCATACTTGGTGCGCAGGTAGTGAATGTACGGCCCAATATCCAGCGGGCCGCCTGTCACACGCTCAATCAATTCGGGGGCGGTATACTTGCTGCCCAACGCATAAATGTTCGTTTTCAGCCAGCCATGCAGGGTGTCGAACTTTCCCTGGGCAATTTCGGCGCGGATTTCGGGATGTGCTTTTTCGGCCTGCGCAAAGAACTGGGCCGAAAGGATATTGCCGAGCGTATAACCCTGAAACGACCCGCCAATCATGCCACCGTACCAGTGCACATCTTGCAGGCAGCCATCCACGTCGCTGGGGGCTGTAAGACCGAGGTCAGATTGATAGCGGGCGTGCCAGGCTTCGGGCAGGTCGCGGACTTCCAGCGCACCTTCCAGCAGTTGCAGTTCCAGGTCGAAGCGAATCATCACATGCAGGTTATAGGTCACTTCATCGGCATCGGTGCGAATGAGCGAGCGCTGCACCTTGTTGATGGCGCGATAAAACGTCTCTAGCGAAACGCCGCCCAACTGCGCCGGGAAGGTCTTTTGCAATTCGGGGTAAAAGTGCTCCCAAAAACCCAGGCTGCGCGAAACCAGGTTTTCCCATGTGCGCGACTGCGACTCGTGCACCCCGGCGCTCACGCCGCCATCCAGGGGTGTGCCTTCATAAGCAGGGTTGACGCCTTGCTCGTACATGGCGTGACCCGACTCGTGCGTGGTGGAAAAAAAGGCTTCGCTAAAATCATTCTCCTTGACCCGTGTCGTAATGCGCACGTCGCCAATCGAGAACTTGGTGGCAAAAGGATGGTGGGTTTTGTCCTGGCGGCCGCGATTGAAGTCGTAGCCGAACTTCTTAATCACCATTGCGCCAAAGGCCAGTTGCAGATCTTCGGGGTAGTGCTGCTTGAGGCAGCGGTCATCGGCAGGTTCCTGGGCAGTGATGGTTTGCACCAGCGGCACCAATTGCGCGCGCAGGTCAGCAAATACCTGGCGCACGCTGGCGGCTTTCATGCCGTAGTCAGCAAAATCAATCAACGGATCGGCAATATGCTCGTAGCCGGGGAAGAAGTTGGCCAGTTGACGGCTCATATCGAGCGTTTTTTCCAAAAAGGGGCGCATGCGCTTGAAGTCGTTGGCCGGGCGGGCTTCGGTCCAGGCCTGGTAGGAGGCCGCCGTATGTTCATAAAAGGCTGCCAGAAAAGCGGGCGGCACCTTAATATCCCGTTCGTAGGCGCGGCGCGCAGCGCGGATGAGGGCCGCATCGTCGTGGTCGTAGGGCAGGCTTTCGGCGTAGGGCTGCAAGTCATCTAACAGTTTGCCCACCGCCGGGTCGGTAGATTTTTCCTGTGCCAGGCGCGCCAGGGTGGCCATCTGCCGCCCACGCGCGGCTGCGCCGCCCGGCGGCATGTAGGTAGATTGATCCCAACTGAGAACGGCCGCTGCGCTGTTCAGGTCATTCACCTCGGACAGGCGTGCTTTCAATTCTTGCAATTTTTGGTCTATTTCTGCCATCAAAAATCTCCTGTTTTTTTATCTCTTTCCGCAACATCATGAACCGCGCGCAGGCTGGAACAAATGCGGAAAATGCTGCATTGCCGAAAGCACCGCGCTGGCCGCGGTTTGCCCCAGGCCGCACAGGCTGGCATCGGTCATGGTCCAGCCCACATCTTGCAAACGGGCCAGGTCGCTTTCCAGAAAAGCGCCGCGCTCCAGGCGGTTGAGAATTTCCATTTGCCTTTGCGTGCCCATCTGACACGGATAACACTTCCCACACGACTCGTGTGCAAAAAAGCGCCCCAGGCGCGCCAACACCGGGCGCAAATCGCGCGAGGTGTCGAAAACCATAATCACCCCAGAACCCAACGGCAGCCCGGCAGCGCGCAAATCCTCAAAAGTGAGTTTCACATCCAGGTGCGCAGGGGTGGCAAATGCCCCAGCCGCGCCGCCAAACAAAACAGCCTGGATTTTGGCTTCCATCCGCTTCTGCGCTTCGGCATCCGCTCCCGCATCGGCTTCGACTACGCCCGCCAGAGACAACAATTCTCGCAGCGTAATGCCAAACGGGGCTTCGTACACGCCCGGGCGGGCGACATCGCCCGAAATGCAAAATAGCTTGGGCCCAGGCGACTTTTCTGTGCCCATTTGACGGTAACCTGCCGCCCCCAGGCGCACAATGAGCGGCACGTTACATAGCGTCTCGACGTTGTTGATGACGGTCGGCTTATCGAACAGCCCATTGGTGGTAGGAAAGGGCGGTTTGATGCGCGGAAACCCGCGTTTACCTTCGATACTCTCAAACAGAGCTGTCTCTTCACCGCAAATATACGCCCCTGCCCCAACACGTATTTCAATCTCAAACCAGTCACCCAAATAGCCAGCCGCGCGCGCCTCATCGAGCGCGGCATGCAGCACGGGCAAAATGTAGGGGTATTCGCCGCGCAGGTAAATGTAGCCCTTACGCGCGCCAACCGCATAGGCAGCAATGCACATGCCTTCGATGGTGCTATGCGGATCATCCAGAAGGAGCACGCGGTCTTTGAACGTCCCCGGTTCAGATTCGTCGGCGTTGCAGATGATATATTTTTCGCGGCCTGGCGCCTGGGCTGCGCTCTCCCATTTGAGGCCGGTGGGGAAAGCCGCCCCCCCGCGCCCCATTAGCCCGGAGGCTTTGATCTCTTCTATCACTGCAGCCGGGGACATGCTGCGGGCCTTTTCCAGCCCCTGGTAGCCGCCATATTCCCGCAGCGTGGTTGCCCGCTCCTTGCCGCAGCGCGCCGTCAGCACCGCCGGGTAACCATAGACGCGCGTGCGCGGAAATACGCCCTGGCCCTCATCTGTTCTCACCGACCATTGCGCCCCGCGCATAGACAGGCGCGCAGGGGCATGGTCGCACATGCCCAGGCAAGGGCTGGGCGTGATGGTCAGTTCTCCATCTGGGGTAGTCTGCCCAGGGCGGATGCCGTATTGGGCGCACAGGCTATCCAGGTGTTGGCTGGCGCCCTTCAGGGCGCAGGCAGGGTCCATGCATAGGTGCAGCACCTCACGCCCAACCGGTTCGTTATAAAGCAGGCTGTAAAACTCAATCACGCCGTGCACATCGGCCAGGGGAACAGCCAGGGTATGCGCAACCTGGGCGACAACCTCACGCAGCAGCCAGCCGTAGTGATGCTGAGCAGCCTGAAGGGCCGGGAGCAACCCGGCGCGCCCCATTGAGGCAAAGGGAGCCAGTAATTCGCCAAGCGGCGCAAGGTCAAGTTCGGTCATGGACGCTCCAATACAAACAGTATAGAGAAAAACAAACCGCAAAACAAGTTAGATGTCAGGGCAAAGCAACATTTTTTACCTTGAAACCTGAGGCAAATCTGCTGTGGGCAAAAACTGAGGCGGCACGCGCACTTGCGCGGCTTGCTCGAAGGCATAGGCATAGCGGATGAGTTTTGCCTCTTGCCAGGCCGCGCCAATGAACGAAAGACCAATTGGCAGCCCGTGAACATAACCCATGGGTACCGTCAGGTGCGGGTAGCCCGCCACAGCCGGGGGCGAGGTACTCTCGATATCCCAGTTGATCGAATCGCCGTTGATGGGGTCAATCAACCAGGCAGGGCCGCCCGTGGGGGTGATGAGCGCATCCAGGTTGTGTTTGGCCAGGGCGGCGTCAATGCCTTGCTGGCGCGTCAGGCGATGGTTTTTGGCCAGGGCGTTCAGGTAACGTTTTTGGGTCAGGGGTCCTTTTTTCAGCGCGGCGGTCATGCGCTCTTGACCAAAGAACTGCAACACCTGGTCGCGGTGCGCCTCGTTGAAAGCCACCACATCCGCCATGCTGCGCACCCGGGCGTCGCTGCGGGTGGACAGGTAGGCATCCAGGTCGGCTTTGAATTCGTAGAGCAGCACCTCAATTTCGCTGGGGCCAAATTTATCGAAGTTGGGCAGGTCGGCCGGGTCTATCACCTCGGCGCCCAGGTCTTTGATGAGGGCGATAGCCTTTTCAAGCAGGGCCAGAACGCGGGCATCGCTGCCGGCCATATTGCGCGTGACGCCAATGCGCGCGCCCCGCAGCCCATCTACCGTTAAACCGGCGGCGTAATCGGGCTGGGTGTTGCCTGCACTGGCGGCGGTGGCCGGGTCGCGCGGATCGTAGCCGGTGAGCGCGCTCAGCAGCAGGGCCGCATCGGTAACGCTGCGGGCCATGGGCCCGGCGGTATCCTGGCTGTGGGCAATTGGGATGATGCCGCTGCGGCTGAGCAGCCCCAGGGTAGGTTTGATGCCCACAATGCCGTTGGCGTGCGCCGGGCTGGTAATGGAGCCATCGGTCTCGGTGCCAATGGCGGCAGCGCAAAGGTTGGCCGCCACCGCCGCCCCCGACCCCGAACTGGAGCCGCTGGGCGAGCGGTCGAGCGCATAGGGATTGCGGGTTTGACCGCCCCGGCTCGACCAGCCGCTAATGGAGCGCACCCCGCGAAAATTGGCCCACTCGCTCAGGTTGGTTTTGCCCAGCAGCACCGCCCCGGCTGCGCGCAGGCGCTCCACTATGAACGCATCGCGTGGGGCAACCGAACCAACCAGCGCCAGCGACCCGGCCGTGGTTTGCATTTTGTCGTGGGTGTCTATGTTGTCTTTGATGAGGATGGGAATGCCGTGCAAAGGGCCGCGCACCTGTCCGGCGGCGCGTTCAGCGTCCAACGCATCGGCTATCGCCAGCGCATCGGGGTTGATTTCGATGACCGCGTTGATCAATACGTCCACCGCGCGAATGCGCGCCAGGTACATTTCGGTGATGGCGCGGGCGGTCAGGTCGCCGCTTTGCATGGCAGCTTGCAATTGGAGAATGGTGTATTCTTGCATGGCGCCTCACAGCACAGGTCAGGTGTGTGATTCAGTATATGCGAAAACGCGCCAAAAGCCAAATGTCCAACAAAAAATGCTCCTGACGC
>FWPV01007245.1_pt1 | contig 20367 bp, 19 predicted proteins | sample 2228371 | NCBI WGS metagenome assembly FWPV01 (sample SAMEA103939776, study PRJEB20133) | metagenome | reverse complement strand
GCAGTCGTCAACCAGCATGGCGGAGAGGGCGGGATTCGAACCCGCGGTGCAGTTGCCCGCACACACGCTTTCCAAGCGTGCTCCTTCGGCCACTCGGACACCTCTCCGCACCCCATGCCCCACGTCACGAACTCCCTGCTGGCGGAGAGGGTGGGATTCGAACCCACGGTCCCCGTGAGGGGACAACGGTTTTCGAGACCGCCCCGTTCGGCCACTCCGGCACCTCTCCGCACCGGGGACGGGTAGTCTACCGTCGCCCGCGCAACTTTGCAAAGAACTGCGACAGCAACGCTCCCGCGGCCGCGGCCTCGAGGCCCCCGCGCCACGCCACCCGGTGGTTCAAGCGAGCGTCCTCGAGAAGATTGCCCAGGGAACCGGCGAATCCGGCCTTGGGGTCGGGAGCGCCCCAGATGACGCAGTCGAGCCGCGCCGCCACGCAGGCGGCCGCACACATGGCGCAGGGCTCCACGGTCACGTACAAGGAGCACCCCGCAAGCCGCCACGACCCGTACCGTCGCCCCGCCTCGCGCAGGGCCAGCATCTCGGCGTGAGCGGTGGGGTCGGCGTCGTGCTCCCGCCGGTTCGAAGCCGTCGCCAGGATGTGGCCCTCGGCGTCCACGACCACGGCGCCCACCGGCACGTCCCCCCACGAGGCGGCCTCCCTGGCCTGCTCCAGGGCCAGCGCCATGAACCTTCGGTCCTGCTCATCGAAGACCCAGTCGGGCGTCAGGGTCTCGCCGGACATGGCCGAGCCGCACTCCCCCCGTCACCCCACCGGACGTTCATGGGTGGCATTCTAGCCCTCGCGAGCCCAACGCCCTTGCTACCATCGACCCGTGCGGCTCGCTCGCTCCGCCGCCCTGTGGTGTGCGGCCACCGTGGCCCTCTACACGGTGAGTGCGGCCCCCGGGCCCCTCTGGGCCGACAGCGCCAAGCTCGCCATCTACGCCCTCCACGCCTATTACCCCAGCCTCAGCCCGGGCGATCACGCCGGCTGGACGCTTCTCGCTCGCGGCTGGCTCGCCCTCGCCTCCCACGCCGACCCTGTCCGCAGCCTCCACCTCTTCTCGGCATGGGCGGCGGCGAGCGCCGTGGCGCTGCTCTTCCTCCTCGTCGCCCAGCGCAGCGGCGACCGGCGCGCCGCCCACACGGCGGCGGCGATGCTCGCCGTGTCCCACGCCCACTGGTGGGCTGCCGCCGTCACGGAAAGCTATGCGCTGGCCATCGCCCTCGCCCTGGCCGCGTGTGTGCTGCTGGAAGGGTTTCGCGGCAAGGCGGCGGCGGCGAGCGCCGGCGTCGCGGGCGGTCTGGCCTTTGCCTGTCACGCCATGTCCGCCGTGGTGACCGTCCCCATCTTCGTGACCCGTGCGGGCACGAGAGCGGGCGTTGCCGTTGTCGGCTGGGTGGCGGGCAGCGCGCCCCTTTGGCTCGCCCTCGCCGGCGCGCCGGCCGATCCCTTGACCGGCCACCACACGAGCCACGCCGGGAGCGTCCTCTGGCACGTGGCGGCGTTCGTCAGGCCTTCCCGTGCCCCGCTCGGCGTTGCCCTGGTGCTCCTCCTCCTCGTGTTCGGCCTCGGGCCTGTCGGGGGGGTGTCGCTCCTCGCGGCCCGCCGCCACGGGGCCGGGGGCACGGCGGCCGGCTCCCGCCTTCTCGGTACCGCCTCGCTGCTGCTCGCCGGGGCGTTGGTCCTCTACCTGCCGACGCGCCTCCATCTGATGGTCGGCTTTCTGGTCCTGGCGCTGCTGCTGGCCAGGCCGCCTCGCCTGGCGCCAGGCTGGCTCGCTGCCCACCTGCTCTGCCAGCCGGCCCTGTACCTCGTCGCGCCCGCTGCCTTCACCTGCCTCGGCCACGACACCCTTGGCGTGCGCCAGCTCCCTTACCGCACCAACGCCTGGTACTTCCTTTGCCCCATCAAGCGATTCGAGCGAGGTCCTTCACAGTACGCCGAGGCGCTCCTCGCCGCCGCCCCGCCAGGTGCCGTGGTAATCGCCGACTTCAACCCTGGCGCCGTGCTGCGTCTGGTCCAGGAACGGTCCCTCGCGCGGCCCGACGTCACCATCGTCCCTACTGCCATTGATGAAACCCTCGCAACGCGCGATCCTGCTGCCGCCCTCGCAGCGCTCCTCGCTGCCGCAGCGGGGCGCGGGCGGCCGGTGGTCCTCGCCGATACCTGGCCGCCCTACTACCGGATTGCCGAGCTCGAAAGGCGGTTTGGCGCCGAGATCAGCCCTTGCGGCCCTGGCGTCGTCGTCCGTCTCCCGTCGGCCGTCACGCCGTCGCCCCCGTGAGGCGGTCGAGGGTCGCGACCAGCTCATCGGGGTTCACTGGCTTGTCGAGGTAGGCGTCGGGACGGTAGTGCTTGAAGCGCTCCAGAAAGGCGTGGTAGTCGGCCGTCAGCTTGTCCTGGATGCCGCTCACGATCACGACGGGGAGATCCTCGAGTTCGCGATTCTTGCGAATCGCCACCAGGAGGTGGAGCCCCCCCTCCTCGGGCATCATTAGGTCGAGCAGCACGACGTCGGGCCTTCGCGCCGAGCAGAGCTCGAGTCCTTCCCGGGCCGAGTTCGCCACGCGCACGTCCCACCCTCGATCGACCAGGAGCGTGCTCAGGTAGGTCGTGACATCCGGCTCGTCATCGACGATCACAGCGCTTCGTGGTGCCATGGCCCCTCCTCGCGCCCGGTGCCTGCTGCAGGTCACCGGTGCGTCGCGGTGATGACAGCCAGGTTACGTTGGCACTCGCAACAAAGAAAGTCAAGTGCTTGTCGTTCAGCGTGATAAGATTGAGACCGAGTAAATTTGCAGTACACCTACTTGACAAGTTGGAATACTTGTGCGATTACTTGTCCATGAAGCTCTCGACCCGCGCCCGCTACGCGCTGCGGCTCATGCTCGAGGTGGCCCGCCACAGCGCCTCCGGCGAGACGGTCTCCCTCGCCGCCGTGGCCGCGAGGACTGGCCTCTCCCACGGCTACCTGGAGCAGCTCGCGCAGCTGCTCCGCAACGCGCGTCTCCTGCGCGGGCGGTGCGGCAAGCAGGGGGGGTACCAGCTGGCTCGGCCCCCGGCCGCGATCACCCTCCGCGGCATCGTCGAGGCGGTCATCGGGCCCATCAACCTCGTCGAGTGCGTCGGCGAGCCGAGAAGCTGCCTGGCCAGCGACTACTGCGAATGCCGCCCGGTGTACCGGCTGGTGAACCGGGCCGTCACCGAGGCGCTCGAGCAGTTCTCCCTCCAGGACATGCTGACACCCGAGTGGCTCGAGAACATCGAGAAGACCTTGGAGGCACCGCTGTTCAACTTCGCCCACCCAGGAGGTGGGCGTGCGGCGGAGCGGCCGGATGCGGGCCATTGAGGGAGCGCGAGCGCGCCGGCAGGATCGCGGCACGAAGGAGGCGAGAAGCCGTGGAGCGATACGTGGGTACGACCAAGGTTTCGGTGCAACGTGGCGACATCACCCTGGCGGATGCTGACGCCATCGTCTACGACATCACGAGCGACTGCAAACTTGGCTCCGGTCTCGGCGGTGCCATTGCGGCGCGAGGGGGGAAGGTCATTCAGGACGAGCTCAACGCCATCGGCTCGTGCCCGACCGGCTCTGCAGTCGTGACCTCTGGCGGCAACCTCAAGGCCCGCTACATCATCCACGTCAACGGGCCGAAATTCCACGAACCCGACACGGAGGAGAAGCTGGCGCAAGCCATCCGCGCGGCGCTGCGCCTCGCCGACGCCCAGGGTGCGGAGCGCCTGGCGCTGCCACCCATCGGTACCGGCCTCTACCAGGTACCCCTGGAGCTAAGCGCCCGGGTGATGCTCGAGACCATCGCCGCCCATCTGGCCAACGGCACGCACCTCCGCGAAATCGTCATCGTCGTCAAGGACCCGCACGAGGTGCCACCGTTTGCGGCCCAGCTGGAAAGGAGTTCCCAACATGTCCGCGCATGAACCCTCGAACCTCCTCCGCGCCGTCGAGATCGTCCACTGGGCAGCCCTCGTGTGCATGGCCATCGTCTACACCATGCGGATCCGCTGGTTGCTTTCCTTCCGCGCCACCCGCGACCGCCAGGCCCCGGGCAACCCCGGCCGAACGAACGCTCGAAAAGGCGCCGTCTACTCCCTCGCCAACGTGCTCATGCCGTGGGCGATGGAAAGCACCCGCCGCGGCCTGCTCTTCTACGCGTCGTTCGTGCTCTTCCATCTCGGGGTGGTGGCCGGGATTGCCCTCGCCTTCCTGTCGACCCTGTCCCGCCCGCTGCTGCAGCAACCGGTGGTGGCCACCCTCACCCTCGCCCTCCTGGGAGCTGCGTCAGCCATCGGGGTGTTCCGGATCGGCCGTCGCCTCGCCCGGCCGGTGCTGCGCCTGGTGTCCACCCCCGATGACTACTTCTCCATCGTCATGCTGACGATCTGGTTCCTCCTCGGCCTCGCGGCGGAACTGCACATCCTCGGCCAGATCGTCGGCGAAGGCGTCATGATCGCCTACCTGCTGCTGACGAGCTTCTTTTTGCTCTACGTGCCGTTCTCGAAGATCTCGCATTACCTCTACTACCCGTTCACCCGGGTCTGGCTCGGCCGCACCCTCGGGCACCGGGGAACGTTCCCGCTGGTGCGGGGGTGAGGAGGCGTTTCCATGGCCAGCCATGAGAGCAACTACAAGGTTCGGGTCATGCGCGAGCTGTTGGCCAAGAAGCTCACCCGACCGGTGGTGGGATCGCTGGTGGCCTGCGTCCACTGCGGGATGTGCCACACCTCCTGCCACTACGTGCTGACGCACCCCGATGACCCGAAGATGACGCCGTCGTTCAAGGCCGATCAGCTCCGCAAGCTGTTCAAGTACAACTTCGACTGGACCGGCCGGGTGGCGCCCTGGTGGGTCGGTGCCAAGGAGCCGGTAAGCGACGCCGATCTCGCGGCCCTCAAGGACATTGCCTTCGGCACCTGCACCAACTGCCGTCGGTGCACCCTCAACTGCCCCATGGGAGTGGACACGGCCACCCTCAACCGGATCATGCGCGGCCTGCTTTCGGCCGTCGGCGTCATGCCGGAGGGGGTACGCGTCGTCTCCAAGGACCAGTGGGAGATCGGCAACCAGATGGGCGTGCTGCGCGAGGACTACCTCGATACCCTCGAATGGATGTCGGAGGAGCTGGTCGCCGAGGTCGGCGATCCTCGAGCCGCCATCCCCATCGACAAGAAGGGGTGTACGGTGATGTACACCATCAACCCGCGGGAGGTGAAGTACGACCCCCGTTCCATCGCTGCTGCCGCCAAGATCTTCTGGGCGGCCGCCGAGAGCTGGACCATGCCCTCCGAGGGGTGGGATCAGACCAATTTTGGCCTCTTCTCGGGGGACGACGCCCTCGGTGCCGCGGCGGCACGACGCGTGTACGAGAAGCGGCAGGAGCTCGAAGCGCAAAAGATCGTCATCTCCGAGTGCGGCCACGGGTTCCGCTCGACGCGCTGCGAAGGCCTGAACTGGGCCGGCATCGACCAGGATTTCGAGATCGAGAGCTCCATCTTCACCATGCTGCGCTACGTCAAGGAAGGTCGCATCAAGGTGGACCCCACCCGCCTGGGCAAGCGGGTGACCTACCACGACTCCTGCAACCTGGCTCGCTCCTGCGGGATCACCGAGGAGCCGCGGGAGCTGCTCCGCATGGTGGCGCCGGACTTCGTCGAAATGGTCCCCAACCGGGCGGAGAACTTCTGCTGCACCGGCGGCGGCGGCGCCATGTCCATGGCCGAGTACACGCCGCGGCGGCTGGCGTCGGCCCGCATCAAGGCAGAGCAGATCGCGGCCACCGGTGCCGAAGTCGTCGTGACCTCCTGCCACAACTGCGTGGACGGGCTGTCGGACCTCATCAAGCACTACAAGCTGCCCTGCCAGGTGAAGCAACTCGTCGATCTGGTGGCGGACGCGCTGATCCTCGAGGAGTGTGCCGTCATGAAGGAAAAGAAGGTGGTGGTGGAAGCGCCCAGGGTTGCGCTCCCGCTGGCCGGGCGGCGGATTCTCGTGGTCGACGACGAGGCCGACATCCGCACCTTCCTGGTCGCCCTCCTGGAAGACGCCGGGGCCTCGACCTGGCAGGCGCGGGACGGGGTCGAGGCGCTCGAGATGGCGCGGGTACATCGGCCCGACCTCATCACCCTCGACCTCTCCATGGAGGGCAAGGACGGCATCGAGACCTTTGCCGAACTGCGCTCGGACCCGCAGCTGTGTGGCATCCCCGTGTGCGTCGTGACCGGCCATCCCGAGTTCCGGGAAGTTATCTACCAGCGCGCCGTACCGCCGCCGGAGGGCTACATGGACAAACCCATCGTCGAGGACGTCCTGATCGAGAACCTGCGGAGGATTCTCGAGCTGCACGAGAAGCGGAGCTCATGAGCAGGCGGTCGGGGTGCCATCCAGGGGGTCGTGGCAGAGATGGACATGGACGAACGCTACCGACAGTACTTCGAAGAGATGCCGTGCTACCTGTCGGTCCACGATGCTGCCTTTCGCATCCTCGAGGCGAACCGACGCTTCCGTCAGGACTTCGGCGAGCGGGTCGGGGACTACTGCTACCGGGCCTACAAGGGGCGGGGTGACGTCTGTCCTGACTGTCCGGTGGAGAAGACGTTTCGAGAAGGAACACCGCAGGTCAGCGAACAGCTCCTCGTGACCGCCGCCGGCAAGAGGCTGCCGGTGCGGGTGCGAACCACGCCGATCCGCAACGAACGCGGCGAGATCGTGGCGGTCATGGAAATGCACACGGATCTCGTGCGCGTGAAACAGCTCGAGGCCCGCCTCGAGCGAACCCAGGCGCGCCTGGCGCAGCTCTTCGAAGAGATCCCGTGCTTCGTCACGGTGCAGGGACCGGATCGGATCATCCAGCACGCCAACCGGCGGTTCCGCGAGACCTTCGGCCCGGCGGAGGGCGACTACTGCTACCGCGTCTACAAGCACCGCGACGAGCACTGCCTCATCTGCCCCTCGCAGCGCACCTTCGAGACCGGGGAGGTCCAGGAACACGAGGAAGTGCTCACCACCGCCAGCGGGCAGCAGATCCACGTCCTGTGCCGGACCGCACCCGTGCGCGGTGCGGACGGCGAGATCGAGGCGGTGATGGAGACGGGCATCGACATCACCCAGATCCGGCAGTTGCAATCCCAGCTCACCTCCATCGGTCTCCTCGTCGGGTCCATCGCGCACGGCATCAAGGGGCTCCTCACCGGCCTCGATGGCGGCATCTACCTGGTCAACTCCGGCCTGGAAAAGCAGAACCCGGACCGGGTGAAGCAGGGCTGGGAGATGGTGCAGCGCAACGTCGACCGGATCCGCAGCATGGTCCTCGACATCCTCTACTACGCCAAGGACCGCGAGCTCGAAGTGGCGCCGATCGACGTGGCCACGCTGGTCGCCGAGCTGGCTGCTGGCGCCACGAAGCGGGCCAGCGACTTCAACGTGACGCTCGTCACCGACGTGGCAGGAGATGTCGGCACGGTCCCGGCCGACGCCAAGGCGATCCGCGCTATGCTCGTGAACCTCCTGGAGAACTCCCTCGACGCGTGTCGTGCCGACGGCGCCAAGGGCGACCATACGGTGAAGATCGCCGTGCGCACGGGCGACGGCAGTGTCGAGTTCAGCATCGAGGACAACGGCATCGGCATGGACCGCGAGACCCGCGAGAAGCTCTTCTCCCTCTTCTTCTCCTCCAAAGGCACGAGCGGGACAGGCCTCGGCCTGTTCATCGCCAAGAAGATCGCCGAGAAGCACGGCGGCAGCATCGACGTGGACTCGGAGCCGGGGCGGGGGAGTCGTTTCGTCGTCCGACTCCCTGCCACGCCGTTGCCCAGCACCCACCCGCACCGAACGAGCGACGCATGACGGCCGCTTCCCGAGCTCGCGAGGCGTGGATCCTGATTGTGGACGACGATCCGGACATTACGACGTATCTGGCGTCGCTCCTCGAGGACAGCGGGTACGCCGTCGGGACGTGCGCCTCGACCACGGCCGCCCTGCGAGCGATGGATGCGCGTTGCCCCGACGTGGTCCTCGTCGATGTCCTCATGCCCGGCCGCTCCGGCCTCGATTTCCTCGTCCAGGTACGGCGCGACCCGCGCTGGTCGCGCGTGGCCCTGGTGCTCATGACGGGGATGGACGCCATCCTCCAGGAGGATTGCCACTCCTACCTCGGCAGCCACGGCGACGTCCGCGGTCCCGACGCCGTCCTCGGCAAGCCCATCGACGTCGCGGTCCTCCGGCGGATCCTCCAGAAACTCCTCGGCGAGGCGCCGCCCCCGTGAGGCGCCGTCGGCCCGCTGCCTGTCGCGTGTGGCTGTCCGGGAAGGGCCAGGTGGTGTGGGGTTGTGTGGCGCGCCGACAGGGACTCGAACCCCGAACCTTCTGATCCGTAGTCAGATGCTCTATCCAATTGAGCTACCGGCGCGCGTCACCCGGCGGCGCAAGTATAGCGCGCGAGCGCGTGAGGGGAAAGAGCCCATCACCACTTGCCATCGCCTCGGAGGAACGGAGGGCGAGCTCGTCGTGCGACCCTCGAGGCAACGTGCGCCGATCAGATCCGGACGATGAACCGCAAGGCCGCCATGTGCTCGCCCTCGACCAGCCGACCCTTGACCGTCGGGTCGGCCTTCTCGGAATTGCCTCCCGACACGATGCCGCGGCGGCCCTCCTCGAAATCCAGGGCGGTAAGGGTGGTGATGTCGAAGACCATGCGCAGGTAGTAGTTCATCGTCCAGTTGAGACCCACCGTGATCTCCCGCACGTCGGAGGATCCTTGAACGACGGCTGCCGTCACGGCGTTGCCCGCCCCCACCGCCGAGAGGGTTCCGGCCGGCAGGTCGGCCGTGGTGTAGCCGGCCACCCGGCGCGAGTCGAACAGCGCGCCGTCCGTGCGGGTGCGCGAGTAGCGGAGGAGGAGCTCCCAGGCGCCCGTGCCGGTGCCTCGGCCCGTGTACGCCCTCTTCGGGACGGGCTGGCGCCAGCCAAAGGCGTCCACGAGCTTCTGCTCGCCGGTGAAGTAGAAGCTCCCCCACGCCGAGAGGGAGCGGATCCCGCCGTCCCGCGCCAGGACCATCTCGCGCCGCACCCGGGACGAACCGACCAGGTAGTCGTGGTAGACGGCAATGCCGTGGTACGCCGTGCGCAACCACTCGACGCTCACGGTGAGGGGGCCGTTGACGTAATGGGCCTCGGCCCCTACTCGCGTGCGCGAGTCGATCTCCGAGGTCACCACGTCGCTGGCGCGGCCGTCGCTGCCGAGGAGCTGCTCGCCCCGCCATCGCCACAGGAGGGACTCGTAGGTGGCCGCCCCGAGACCACGGGTCTCGAACCGGCGGGTCGCCACGGAGGAGAGGGCGTAGGTGCCCTGCCCCACCAGGTACAGACCCTCGGCGGCGCTGCCCTTGCGGTTCCGGAAGGGTTGGTAGAAGAGGCGAGCTGCCACGTCCTTGTGATCGTCCATGTCGCCCTTGGGGCCGTCGAGATCCACCCCCGTGCCGTTGAAGATGCCGAGCTGGTAGTTGAGCCGATCCGCCGCCACGTTGCCCCAGAGCATGAGGCCGCGGTCGAAGAACGGGTACACGGGCTCGGCGCTGCCCCGCTCGATGAAGTTCAGCTGATTGTCGAGGGTGAGCCACTTCGTCGAGAAGGGCACCTTCATCTGGCCAATGCGGAGGTTGACCGCCTTGCCTCGTCCCAGATCCAGGAAGGCGTTGCGAATGTAGGGGTTGTCCTCCATGGCGGCCTGGATGCGCACGGTCATGAAATCGTACACCTTGGCGTTGACGTCCAGGCGGGCACGTCGGATGTCGAAGGAATCCGGCGCCACGCTGTCGCCGAAGTAGAAGCGGCTGTCGAGCTGAAACGACGCAGCCACGCGAAACTCGCTGCGGCCGTCCGCAGTCTTGAGGACAAAGCCGTTGCGAAACACGCCCTCCAGGGGAACGGCGTCGCTCCCCTTGGCCGGCGGAGGAGACGCCGGCTCCGGCGAGGATCTTCCAGACGGAGCCTGGGGCTGCGGCTCATCGACCGCGGTGGCGACGGGTGGAAGCGCGACAAGACACACGAGCAGGACCGACACGGCGCGATGCATGGCAACCTCCACGGGTAGCGTGGGCCCCGGCACCTGCGAGGCGGGGCATCGAGTCGGATAGGCCGGCGGGGGCGGTCAGCGCCAGCGGCCGGGGTAGTTTCTCCCTCGAAGGAGCGCCCCAGCCGAGGCACGGGCGAGGCCGTTCCGGCGGCACCCGGGCATCCTAGCACCGCCCCTGGCCAGCGGGCCAGCGACGTCACAGACGCAGGGCGGCCGCGGTGCCGAGTCTTCCTGGTCGGGGCGGGCGAGGAGGGTACCATTGGCCCCGAGGAGGATCCCCTGGAGGCCATCTCGTGCCATGGAACCTCGGCAACGACCTGGTGAGCGTGCCGGGCGTGTTGCTCGTGACGGGCGAGGGGCGACGTGGGTCTTGAGGTGCGTCGTGTCGGGCGGCCAGACGGGGGTGGACCGCGCCGCCCTCGACGTCGCCCTGGCCCTCGCCATCCCCCATGGGGGCTGGTGCCCGCGCGGCCGGCGCGCCGAAGACGGCGTGATCCCGCCCCGCTACCGGCTCCGGGAAACGCCGTCACCCCACTACGCCCAGCGCACCGCCTGGAACGTCCGCGACAGCGATGCCACGTTGGTCCTTTCCCGCCCTCCCCTGCGCGGCGGCACAGCGCTCACCGTGCGCCTCGCCCGCACGCTGCACCGCCCCTGCCTCATCCTGGACCCCGCCGCCCTGGACGAGGTCGAAGCCCTCCGGCGCACCCTTGCCACGCTGCACGTCGAAACGCTCAACGTCGCTGGGCCGCGCGCCTCCCAGCAGGCAGGGATCTACGACCAGGCGACCGTTTTCCTCCGGGCCCTTTTCACCGGCCGCGTCACGGTTCCTGAACGATCTGCGCCGGCAGGAACACCGGGTCCCCCGTGAGGTTGTCGACCACCGACGCGTAGGCGAAGAAACGGGCACCCGCCGTGGTGCTGCGCAGCGAGATGTAGCCGTCATCCACCGGCGCGGGCGTGACCTGCTCGAAGACCTTGTCGATCTGCCGGAACTCGAAGGGCTTCAACTCGAAGGTCTTGCCGCCCATGAGGAAACCGGTGCTCGTGTAGAAGAGCACGTCGATGATGATGTGGGCGGGGCTGGCGTTGACCAGACCCAGGTTGGTGCGGTAGCCACTCTGCAAGCTCGGCTCGTGGGAGAGGTGGATGATGGCGGCGGTGGCGCCGGCCGGGATGGCGTGGGCGCGAGCCACGGCAGGGACGTACTGGCCGTAGGTCCCCCGACTCGTCTGGTTGTAGGTGCGACTCGACGCGATGACGGTCCCGGAAACGGGTACGATGCGCACGGCTGCCGCGCCGGAAAAGCCGAAGACGCTGGCCAACGCGTCCGCGAGGCGCACCGACCGCCGCGCCGCCACCGTGAGCGAAACGGTCTGGGGCTCCGAGTTGTCCTCGTTGCGGGCGAGGAGCTGGAGGGCGATCTCGGCCCCGTCGAGGCCGGGGTTGTGCACCTCGATGTCGGTGCGCCACTGGGTGCCCTGGTAGCCGGGCAGGTGGGCGGCGGTGGCAAGGTAGAGGTGGTTTTCCGTGGGCAGCTCGGTGATGGTGACGGTGGTTTCGCCCTGCACGTCGTTGCCGCCGATCTTGCCGCGCCCCACCACCCGGAAGCTGCCGGCGGCGGCGTAGGCATGGTCGATGCTGTTGCAACCGCCGAAGAGGTCGCAAAAGGTGCTGTGGGTCACCGAGCCCGAGGTGCGGTCGCCGAAATCGAAGTTCACGTAGTCGCCCGGGCTGAAGACCGGCGGTACAAAGGTGAAGGTGATGACCTCGCCGGCCAGCGCCGTCCGCTTCGAGGGGGTGATCTGCAACTCGTCCGCGGCCGCGAGCGATCCCACGACCAGCGCTCCCACCACGGCCGCGCCAAGACCAACCATGAGATTTCCCCGCATCCGCCACCTCCTTGTGGACGACTCCAGCATACCCATGACTATAGGGCAGTCTTGCTCACGCGCCAAGGTGGGCTCGCGGCGTGGACACGCCATGCCGCCATGAGCCATTTTCCCATGCAGCTTCCGAGGCTCGTGCTAGCATTCACGAGCGCGGCACGATCCCCGGCAGGCCGCTCGGCTCGGAGGGAGACGTGGAACCCATCATCTACCTCGACAACGCAGCGACGAGTTTCCCGAAGCCCGACTCGGTCTACGAGAAGATGAGCCATTTTTACCGCCACTACGGCGTCAACCCCGGACGTACGGGGTGCGATCTCGCCCTCAAGGCCGAGGAGATGATCCACACGACGCGCGTGCGACTCTCCGCCCTCTTCAACCCTCACCTCGCGGAGAGCGGCGTGACCAAGGACCCCAACCGCCTGGTCTTCACCGCCAACGCCACCCATGCCTTGAACCTGATCATCCAAGGGGTGCTGCGGCCTGGGGACCACGTGGTGACCACCGCCGTCGAGCACAACTCGGTGATCCGACCCGTCAACCACATGTGCCGCCGCGGCGTCACCGCCACCTTCGTGCAGCCCGACGCCGAAGGGTACGTGGACCCGGAGGCCATCCGCAGGGCCATCACCCCGGCAACCAGATTGGTGATCGTCAACCACGCCTCCAACGTCATCGGGGTCGTCCAGGACCTGGCCGGCATTGGCGCCGTCTGCCGGGAGGCGGGCGTCGTCTTTGCCGTGGACGCTGCCCAAACGGCCGGCGTGCTGCCCATCGACATGGCAGCGTGGGGGATCAGTTTCCTCGCCTTCACGGGCCACAAGGGGCTGTTCGGGCCCACCGGGACGGGCGGCCTTTGCGTTGCCGACGACGCCGCCATCGAGAGCACCGTCTGGGGGGGGACCGGCGTGCGTTCCGCCCACCCCTACCACCTCGAGGAATACCCGTACCACCTGGAGGCGGGCACGGTGAACCTCCTCGGTATCGCTGGCCTGGCGGCCGGTCTCGACTGGATCGAGGCCACCGGCCAGCAGGCGATCCTCGCCCACGAGCTGGCGCTGCTCGAGCGGCTGCAGGCGGGCCTGGCGGAGATCGAGGGGGTCACCATCCACGGGACGACGCGTCTCGACCGGCGGGTGGCCGTCTGTTCCATTACCGTGGCCGGGTTCGACCCTTCCGATGTGGGCACCATGCTGGACGTGGATTTTGACATCCTGACCCGCACCGGCCTTCAGTGCGCCCCGCTCATCCACGACCACCTGGGCACGAGTCCGCGCGGCACGGTGCGTCTCTCCATCGGGCCGTTCAACACCGAGGCCCACATCGACCGTGCCGTGACCGCCCTTCGCCGCATCGCCGCCCTGCGTAACTAGGCCAATGCTATAGTGCCGGGAGGGGCAGCCGACTGGGACGGAGCGGTCGGCGCCGCAAGGGGGCGCATGGACCTGCCCATTCGTCGCCTGCTGCAGCCGCGCACCCTGGACGAGGCCCTCCGGTGGCTTGCCGAACTGCCGACCGCGCGGCCGCTGGCGGGCGGGACCGATCTCCTCGTCCAGCTGCGCGATGGGCGGCGTGCCGCCGAGACCCTCGTCGACCTCGGCAGGCTCGGTCTCGAGGGGATCCGCGAGGTGGACGAGGGTCTCGAGATCGGCGCCTGCACCCGCATGGAGACCATCGCCAGCGACCCCAGGATCGTCGCCCGCTGGCCGGCGCTGGCCCGGGCCGCCGGGCTGGTCGGCGCCTGGCCCATCCAGTGCCGCGCCACCTTGGGCGGCAATCTGGTCAACGCCTCGCCGGCCGCCGATACCGCCCCACCGCTTCTCGTGGCGGGGGCGTCGGTGCACCTCGTCTCCCGCCGAGGCGAGCGCACGCTGCCCCTCGATATGTTCTTCACAGGGCCCGGTACTACCGTGCTCGAACCGGGTGAGCTCCTGCTGGCGGTCCGTCTCCCGATCCCGGAGCTTTTCGACCGGGAAAGGCTTTTCGAGCGCTTCGTCAAGATCGGACCGCGGCGAGAACAGATCATTTCGGTGGTGAGCCTCGCCGTCCGCCTCCACCTGGCCGGCGGCGTGGCGACCCGGGCGGCGGTGGCGCTCGGGGCGGTGGCGCCGACGCCGGTGCGGGCGCCCCGCGTCGAGGCGGCTCTCGAAGGCCACCGCTACACGGCTGCGGTGCGGCGTGAAGCCTTGGCGCGGCTCCAGGAGGACATGGCTCCCATCGACGACCTGCGTGCGCCGGCCGCCTACCGGCGCGTAGCGGCGGCCGTAGTGCTCGACCGGTGTCTTGCGGAGGCGTTCCGTGCCTGAGGAGGTGACGGTCCAGTTCGAGCTCAACGGCGAGGAGCGGTGTTTCTCGGTACCGCCTGGGCGGCGTCTTCTCGACCTGCTCCGCGAGGATGCGGGGCTTGTCGGCACCAAGGAGGGGTGCGGCGCCGGCGAATGCGGCGCCTGCGTGGTGTTGCTCGACGATCTGCCCGTCCCCTCCTGCCTCGTCCTCGCGGCCTCCTGCCACGGCCGCCGGGTGGTGACCGTCGAGGGACTGGGGGGGGCGCCGGGTTCCCTCCACCCGTTCCAGCGGGCGCTGGTCGAGGAAGGGGGGGTCCAGTGCGGCTTTTGCACGCCAGGGCTCGCCGTTACCGGTGCGGCCATCGTGGCGCACGGCATCCGCGACCGCGAGGAACAGGCCCGCCGCCTGTCGGGCAACCTGTGCCGCTGCACTGGCTACGTCAAGGTACTCGACGCCCTCGCGCGGGTCGTAGGGTCGGCGAACCATGAGGCGTAGCGCCACCACGCAAGCCGCGAACCCGGCCCCGGCCGGACCGCTCGGCGGGCGGCACCCGCGCCCCGACGCCTGGGGCAAGGTGTCCGGGCAGACCCGCTACGTGGCCGACCTGACGCTTCCGGGGACCCTGTTCGCGGGCATCGTGGCCAGCCCCTTGCCGGCCGGAAGGATCCGCCGCCTCGATCTGGAGGCGAGCCGCCGCCTGGGAGAGGTCGTGGCCGTCCTCACCGCCCGCGAGATCCCTGGCGTCAACTCCATCGGGGTCATCTTCCCCGATCAGCCCTTGCTGGCGGTGGATCGGGTGCGCATGGTCGGGGAGCGGCTCGCCCTGGTGGCCGCCCGCAGCCCCGAAGCGGCGGTGGCGGCGGTGCGTGCAGCGGCGGTGGAGCTGGAGCCACTGCCGTCGGTCCACGACCCGGTGGAGGCCCTGGCCACCGACGCCCCCAGGGTGCACGACGGCGGCAACCTGGTGAAGACCTTCGTCGTCGAGCGCGGTGATCTGGCGCGGGCGGGGAAGCGGGCCGCCCACGTGGTCGAGGTGGAGTACCGCATCGGCGGGCAGGAACACGCCTACCTGGAGCCGCAGGGATGCCTGGCGGTCCCCGAAGGGAGGCAGCGACTCACCATCCACGCCTCCTGTCAGTGCCCCTTCTACATCCAGCAGGGCGTGGCGCGGGTGCTCGCCCTGCCCCTTGCGGCGGTGCGGGTGGTGCAGGCGCCCACCGGCGGTGGGTTCGGCGGCAAGGAGGACTACCCCACCGAACCCGCCGCCTGCGCCGCCCTCCTCGCCTGGCACACCGGCGCCCCGGTCCGTCTCGTCTACTCGCGCGAGTTCGACATGCAGGTGTCCAGCAAGCGCCACGCCATGGTCATTCGCCATCGCTGGGGGGCCGACCGCCACGGCCGGCTGTGCTTTGCCGAGGTGGAGACCTTCATGGACGCCGGCGCTTACGTCGGGCTGTCCACGGTGGTGGCGGAGCGTGCCAACGTCTCGGCCATCGGCCCCTACCACGTGCCGGCCGTGCGCGTGCGGACCCACGTGGTCCACACCAACAACCTCTTTGGCGGCGCCTTCCGCGGGTTCGGCGCGCCCCAGGTCACCTTGGCCGGCGAGGCCACCATGGACGCTTTGGCCCGAAGGGTGGGGCTCGATCCCGTGGAGTTTCGCCGCCGCAACGCCCTCGACGACCGGCGGCGCACCACCTGCACAGGGAGCCGCCTCGCCCGGCCGGTACTGGTGCGGGCGTGCCTGGAACGGGCAGTGGCCCTGGCCGCCGCGGGCGACGTGGCAGGGGCAACGGACAGCCGGCACGAGGTGCGCGGCACGGGTGTCGGGCTCGTCCTCTACGGGTGCAACTTGCACCACGGCGGGCAGCGCCTCGACCGCTCCTCGGCAGTGCTGATCCTCCAGCCGGACGGGTCCGTGGTGGTCCGGGTCGGTGTCACCGAGATGGGGCAAGGGCTCCTCGCTGCCGTGCAGACCATGACGGCGCAGGCTCTCGGCCTCGAACCGGAAGCTGTGGAGGTGTGCCCGCCGGACACCTCGGCGGTGGCCGATTCGGGGCCGACGGTGGCCTCGCGAGGGGCGCTGGTGGCAGGGTACGCGGTGCTAGATGCCGTCCGCCGCCTGCGACGGAAGCTCGATCCGGTGGCGGCGGAACTGCTGGGCTGCCGGGTGAGGGAGGTGGAGCTGGCCGCCGGCCACGCCAGGATCGCCGCCGATCCCGCCCGCGCCGTGCCGCTGGCCGAGGTGGCGGCGGCCCTGGCGGCGCGGCGCATGGAACCGGTAGCCACCGGCTGGTACCGGTCGCGCCCCCGCCGCTTCGACCCCGCGACGGGCCAGGGGGACGCCTACGACTTCTACGCCGCCGCCTGCCACGTGGCCACCGTCGTCGTGGACCGGGAGCTGGGGCTGGTACGGGTAGCGCGGGTGGCGGCGGTGCACGATGTGGGGCGCGTGCTCCACCGCGCCGCCCTCGAGGGGCAGATCCAAGGCGGCATCGTCCAGGGGATGGGGTGGGCCATCTCCGAGCGCCTCGTGGTGCGCCAGGGACGTCTCGCGAACGCCAGCTTCACCGACTACCTCATCCCCACCGCCAGCGACGTGCCTGCCATCGTCATCGACGCCCTCGAAGCCCACGGGGCGCGGGGACCTTTCGGCAGCAAAGGCATCGGCGAACCCTCCCTGATCCCCACGGCGGCCGCGGTGCGCAACGCCGTCTGCTCCGCCCTGGGCATCGAGATTGCCGAGCTGCCCCTCACCCCCCCGCTGATCGTCGCGGCCCTCGGCGAGCGTCACCCCTACGCGTGGGTCGTCCAGGCCCCCAGGCGCGGCACGACGAGCCACGGCAGCGAGTCCTCGGGTGGCTGAGGATCCCATCACCGCGAGCCGCCTCTTCCACCCCGCGCCGCGGCCGGCCACGACCCGAGTCGTCCTCGGGACGGCGCTGACCGTCGTGGTACTTGTCGCCGTCCTGCTGGGCGTGCTGCCACTGTGGCTCCCCACCGACATCTCCTACCGGACCGCTCCCGAGGGGGTCACTGTCACCGTGGACCGGGGCCTGTGGAGGAGGGAGCGGGTGCTCCCCCGCGAGCGCATGGCGGCCGTGTCCGCCGTCACCCTGCCCCATGGCCAGCGAGAGGTCGGCACGAGACTTCCCGGGACCTGCGTCGGCCGATTCTCCTACCCCGGTATCGGCCGCGTGTGGCAGGCCACAAACTGCTCCCGGGACGCGGTCCTCCTCGTCCTGGCCAACCCGCCCGCCAAGGTCGTGGTGACACCGGCCGAGCGGCAGGCCTTTCTCGCCGCCGTGGAGGCGCGTGCCACCGCCACCTTCGAGCCAAGCCACACCCCGGCGGGCCCCGAGTGGCGATGGTTGAAGCTGCTGACCTTGCTGCCCGTTCCCGTCGTGGGCCTGCTGCCAGTGGTCTTCTTCGTCGCCCCGGGCCGCCTGCGCTACGCGGTGGGATCGGGTGTCCTCGAGGTTCGCACCGTCTTCGCTCGCCGACGGTTTGCCCTGGCCGGGGCCACGGTGCGCCGCTACCGGCCACAGCGCACCCTCAAGCTCGTCGGCAGTGGGTTTCCTGGGTACTACACCGGCACCTTCCACCTCGACGGGAAGAGCGCCAAGGTGTTCGCCACCTCCCTCGAGGATGGGGTACTGGTCACCGCGGGAGCGCGCCGCCTGTTCGTGACACCCGCCGACCCCGCGGCCTTCGTCGCCGCCCTCGCCGAGGGCGGGGCGACGGCCGAGGAGGGTCCGGCCCGCAACGAGTCGCACGCCGCGTCCTAGCTCGCCCATGTCGGGGGAGCCCACTGGCGGGCGCCGGGCGAGGCGGCTATGCTCGGCGTCGCCGAAGTTCCCCGCCGGCGGGTGGCGACGGCCACAGGAAGACATGCACGAGCTTGCCATCGCCCACGAGATCTACCGGAGCTGCCGAGCGGTCGTGGCCGAGCAGGGGGGCGGGAGACTCACCGAGGTGCGGGTGGCGGTCGGGGAACTCACGGCCATCGAACCGGAACTGCTCGCCTTTGCCTGGGAGGCCGTGGTGGCTGAGGGTCCCGACCGCGGAACCGTGCTGCATGTGGAGTGGCGGCCGGCCCGGCAGCTGTGCCCTCGTTGTCAGCGGGACGCGCGCGCAGGCAGGCGCGCCTGGCTCCTTGTCTGTCCTGCCTGCCAGGGACCCCTGACCCTCGAGGGGGGCGACGACCTCGACATCGTCCAGGTCGCGTTTCTCGCCGCCCGCGAAGGAGCCGAAAACCATGCCGAGCGTTGATCTGCGACAGAGAATCCTCGCCGAGAACGAGGCGGCGGCGCGGGCGCTCCGCCACCGCTTTGCCGCCTCGCACACGCTGGTGCCGAACCTCATCTCCTCACCGGGCGCCGGCAAGACCTCGCTCCTGGAGGCCACGGTGGGGCGAATGGCACCTGCCTTCGCCATTGGCGTCATCGAGGGGGACGTGGCCACCGAGCGCGACGCCGACCGCCTGCGCGCCCTCGGTGTACGCGCCGTCCAGATCATCACTGGCGGAGCCTGCCATCTGGACGCCCGCCAGGTGGCCCGCGCCTTCGAGGAGGCAGCCTTCCCGCCCCTCGACATCCTGTTCGTGGAAAACGTCGGCAACCTGATCTGCCCCACCTCCTACGACCTTGGCGAGGACTTCAAGGTGGCGCTCCTGTCCGTCACCGAGGGGGACGACAAGCCGTTCAAGTACCCGGCCATCTTCTCGCGCGCCGAGGTGACCGTCATCACCAAGCTCGACCTCTTGCCCCACGCCGATTTCGATCTCGAGGCCGTGGCGGCCCAGGTCCGCACCCTTCGTCCCGACGGCGTGCTCCTCACCACCTCCGCCCGCACCGGCGAGGGGATGGAGGCGTGGTGCGAGTGGCTGGCCGGACGGCTCAGGCACAAGCGTGGAGGAACCTCCTGAACCGAGCGGTACGCATCCGCATCACCTGCCGCGGCGTCGTCCAAGGGGTGGGATTCCGTCCGGCCGTGCATCGCCTGGCCACGTCCCTGAGCCTCGCCGGCTGGGTCCGCAACACCCCCGAGGGCGTCGTCGTCGAGGTGGAGGGGGCGCCCCAGGCGGTCCACCGGTTTGCCGACGCCCTGCCGACCTCCCTCCCGCCCCTGGCGAAGCTGCTCAGCATCGACATGGAGGACGTTCCCCCCCGCGGCGACACGAGTTTCCGCGTCTTCGCCTCGGCGGCGGGGAGGCGCGCGGGGGCCCTCGTGCCCCCCGATGTGGTGGTGTGCCAGGACTGCCGCGCCGAGATGGAAACCCCAGGCGATCGTCGGTACCGCTACCCCTTCACCACCTGCACCAACTGCGGGCCGCGTTTCTCCCTTGTGGTGGCCCTCCCGTACGACCGCGAGCGAACCTCCATGGCCTGTTTTCCCCTGTGCCCCGCCTGTCGGCAGGAGTACCAGGACCCGACTGACCGCCGCTTCCACGCCGAAGGGGTGTGCTGCCCCGAGTGCGGGCCCCGGCTCTGGCTGCAGCGGGGAGACGGCACACGGCTCGCCGCAGGGCGCGAGGCCGTGGCTGCTGCGGTCGAGGCCCTGGCCGCGGGGGCGATCGTGGCGGTCAAGGGGCTCGGCGGGTTCCAGCTCGCCTGCCGCGCGGACGACGAGGAAGCCGTGGCCACCTTGCGAAAGCGCAAGAAGCGTCCCAGTAAACCGTTTGCCGTCATGGTCCGCGACCTCGCCGTGGCGCGGCGCTGTGCGAGCGTGACGCCGGCCGACGAGACCCTCCTGGCCTCGCCCCAGGGACCCGTCGTGCTCCTGCCCCTCCGGTCCCCCGCCACCCTGGCACCCGGCGTGGCGCCCGGGCTTGCCGATCTCGGTCTGTTCCTGCCCACCACCCCTCTCCACCTGGAGCTGTTCCGCGACGCCCCCTTCGAGGCCCTCGTCATGACCTCCGGCAACGTCTCCGAGGAACCCATCTGTCGCACCAATCGCGAGGCAGTGGCCCGCCTCGGCGGCCTCGCCGAGGTGCTGCTCCTCCACGACCGCGACGTCGTCCGGCGGGTGGACGACTCGGTGTTCCGCGCGACCCCTCGCGGCCCCGTGGCGGTGCGCCTCGCCCGCGGGTTCGTCC
>FWPV01003987.1_pt1 | contig 20374 bp, 18 predicted proteins | sample 2228371 | NCBI WGS metagenome assembly FWPV01 (sample SAMEA103939776, study PRJEB20133) | metagenome | reverse complement strand
TCTCGCTGGGCGGGCTGCTCCTGGCCCTGGATGAGGTCTCGGCTCTCGAGCGGGACCTGGCACCGGCGCAGGCGGCGCGCGCGCGGAGACTGCAGGGGCGCTGGGAGAGCGCCCAGAGCCGCTGGGCCAGCGCCCTTGGCCGGAAGGCCGTGCGCGAGGCGAAGATGCGCGTTGGTCTGTGGCGTGCCTACCTGGCGGACCTCGAAGACACCGCCAAGGGCGCCGAGGAGTTTGCGCACGAGGTGCGTCAGCGGGTCATGGCCGAGAGGCTTCTGGACTACGTGCACGGCGAAGACGAAATCCGGCCGCTGCGGTCCGGGCTGGATGACGCCGACGCGCGCTTGAGAGGTTGCTTCCGCCCGGGCCGGTTCGTGTGGCAGGACCGGCTGCAGCCTGTCTATCCCCCGAACCGTTACTGGTTCCTCTACGGCCTTCCCGTTCCGCCTCGCCAGGGCGACTAGCGGGCGTAGTCCACGGCCCGCGTCTCGCGGATCACCGTGACCTTGATCTGGCCGGGGTACTGCATTCCCTCTTCGATCTTGCGCGCCACGTCGCGTGCCAAGCGGGTGGCCGCCAAGTCGTCGATGTCCTCCGGCTGGACGATGACGCGAATCTCCCGGCCGGCCTGCAGCGCGTAGCTCTGCGACACGCCGGGGAACGAGTTGGCGATCTCCTCCAGCGCCTTAACGCGCTTGATGTACTGCTCCAGGCTCTCCCGCCGGGCGCCCGGCCGGGCCCCGCTGATGGCGTCCGCCGCCTCGACGATGATCGCCTCGACCGACTCCTGCTCCACCTCGTGATGGTGTGAGGCGATGGCGTTGACGACCTTGGGCGAGACGCCGTAGCGCCGGCAGAAGTCGGCGCCGATGGAGGCGTGCGTCCCCTCCACCTCATGGTCCATCGCCTTCCCGAGGTCATGCAGCAAGGCCGCGGCCTTGGCCACCTCCGGATCCGCCCCCAGTTCGGCGGCGATCACGCCGGCCAGCTGGGCCGTCTCCACCGCATGCGCCAGCTGGTTCTGGCCGTACGACGTGCGGAAGCGCAGGCGCCCGAGCTTCTTGATGATCTCCGGATGCAGGCCCACGACGCCGGCGTCGAACGCCGCCCGCTCCCCCTCCTCGACGATGAAGCGTTCGACCTCGCTGCGCATCTGCTCGACCACTTTCTCGATGTGCGCCGGATGGATGCGGCCGTCGAGCACCAACTTCTCCATGGCACGCCGCGCCACCTCCCGCCGCACCGGATCGAAGCAGGAGATCGTCACCGCCTCCGGCGTGTCGTCCACCACCACGTCCACCCCCGCCGCCTGCTCGAAGGCGCGGATGTTGCGGCCGTTGCGGCCGATGATGCGCCCCTTCATCTCGTCCGAGGGCAGCGGCACGACCGACACCGTCACCTCCGCCACGTGCTCGGAGGCCACTCGCTGGATGGCATCGGCGATCAACTCGCGCGCCCGCCGCTCCCCCTCCAGCTGCGCCTCCTCCTCGATCTGGCGGATGATACGGACCATGTCGCCGCGCGCCTCCCGCTCCACCTCCGCCAGCAGGACCGCCTTGGCCTCCTCCTGGGTCATGGCAGAGACGCGCTGCAGCTCGGCCAGAATCTGCCCGTGCAGCTGCTCGATCTCATTGGCGCGGCGATCGAGGGCGGACTGGCGCTTGTTCAGTGCCTGGTCCCGCTTCTCCAACTGCTCAAGACGCTGCTCGACTTCGGCGCGGCGGCGCTCCAGCCGTTCCTCTTCCCGGCCCAGTTCCGCCCGCCGGCGGGAGACCTCGGCTTCGGCCTCTGCGCGAATGCGCAGGGCCTCGTCCCGCGCCCGAAGTTCCAGTTCCTTCGCTTGGCCCCGCGCCGCTTCAAGGAGGGCTTCGGCTTTCGACTGCCCGGCCCGGACTTCGCGCGTGACCTGCACGTGCCGCAGGACGAACCCGATGACCGCTCCCACAGCGAACGCGGCGATGGTCGCAACGATTATCCAAGGGAGTTCCACTTGGCGTCCTCACTTTCCTCGACCGGCTCGGCGGCCTCGCGCCACAGGCGAGCCACCACCGAGTGGATCACATCCGAGTCAAATCCACGGCGCGCCAACGCCGCGCCCAGACGGCGGCGAAAGGCCTCCGCCGGAAGCCCTCGCAAGCGCCGGGCAGCCTTGGCGGCTGCCTCCAACGCGGCAGCCTCCTCATCCAGCCCGGCCAGAGCGGCCTCGGCGATCTCTCGCGGCACGCCTTTGGCCGCCAGTTCGCGCCGAAGCGCGCGCCGGCTGCGCGGCCGGAAGGTCTGCTGGTTCTCGACCCACGCCTGAGCGAAGCGGCGATCGTCCAGCAGTCCCGCCTCGCGCAAGCGCTGCAGCACGACGTCTTGAACCGGCACGGCCACGCCGTGCCGCGCCAGCGCCCGCCTCACCTCCTCTTCCGATCTCGGCCTCCAGCTCACCCGCTTCAGCGCGCGCTGATAGGCGGCCTCTTCTTCGGCGCGCTGGCGAAGCGCCTCGACCTCCTGCTCGGCCAGCCTCTGCCCCACGGCCAGCCCCGCGGCCAGGGGCAAGGGCAGATCGAAGGCGCGCTGCCCGTCGATCTGCACCTCCACTCGCCCCCCACGGGAGCGACGCGCTCTCAGCGCCGTGATCACCCGGTCCACCACTCCGCTCCCAACAATAAACAGCCGCGGCTCACGCTGGGCCCCGGCTGGAACCATTCCGCCCGTGTGTCAGTTCTCTCGAGGAAGTGAGCTGCCCCCCTGCCTGCCGGCAGGAGGCCACCCGCATGCCCTCAGGCTGCTCCCACTCTACGGGGACCGCTCACCATGCCTCCGCATATCCATCCCGAACCGAGCTGTCTGCGTGGCGCGCTCTCTCGCATTGAGAGGAACTGTCAAGCACGGGCTGGGCCGGCTCCAACCACACCGGTCGGCCGCAGCACGCCAAGATCTCAGTCTCCGATGTCCTCCGGCTCTCCTTCCACCGCGGCACCAAAGTCCAGCGGCGCGGCTCCCAACCGCGCCTTCGCCCGAATCTTCTCTTCGATCTCTCGTGTGAGGTCGGGGTTGTCCTTCAGGTACTGCTTGGCGTTCTCCCGACCCTGCCCAATCCGCACCTCTCCATACGTGAAGAACGACCCCCTCTTCTCCACCACCCCCAGCTCCACCCCCAAATCCAACACATCCGCCACCTTCGAAATCCCCTCGTTGTACATGATGTCAAACTCCGCCACCTTGAACGGCGGCGCAACCTTGTTCTTCACCACCCGCACCCGCGTCCGCGACCCCACCACCTCTTGCCCTACCTTGATGCTCTCCACCCGCCTCACATCTAACCTCACCGACGCATAGAACTTCAACGCCATCCCACCCGTCGTCGTCTCCGGATTCCCAAACACGACCCCGATCTTCTGCCTCAACTGATTCGTGAACACCACCGCCGTGTTCGTCTGCTTGATCGCCCCACTCAGCTTCCGCAGCGCCTGACTCATCAGCCGCGCCTGCATCCCCATCGTCGCATCCCCCATGTCCCCCTCAATCTCCGCCCGCGGCACCAGCGCCGCTACACTGTCCACCACCACCACATCCACCGCCCCACTCCTCACCAACGTCTCCGCAATCTCCAACGCCTGCTCCCCCGTGTCCGGCTGCGATATGTACAACTCCTCGACCTTCACCCCACACCGCCCCGCATACCCAGGGTCCAACGCATGCTCCATGTCGATGTACGCACACACTCCCCCCAACCGCTGCGCCTCCGCCACGATGTGCTGGCAGATCGTCGTCTTCCCCGACGCCTCCGGCCCAAAGATCTCCGTCACCCGACCCCGCGGTATACCCCCCACCCCCAACGCCAAATCCAGCGCCAACGAACCCGTGGGGATGGTCTCGACCGTCAGGTGGGTCGCTTCGCCGAGGCGCATCACGGCGCCGTCGCCATACTGCTTCTTGATCTGGGAGACGGCAGCCTCCAGGGCCTTCCGTCGGTCAGCGGTCATGCCATCCTCACCTTGCGCCGGTTCTCATCTCAAGTCTACCCGAGAAGTCATGGCCGGGCAAGCCAGCAACAGAAGGGCCACCCGATGACTGGGGTGGCCCAAGGGAAAAGATCGCCCCGCCGTGCCGTGTGCTGCCTGGTTTTGAACCTGCTATCGCAGGTGGGATCCGGCCGCTGGGCTTCGCCTTGGCCGCAGCCTACCGCGTCCTCCAGCTAATCCTGGACCCCTTTGTACAAGTGTTGGCTCAAAACGTTGTGCTGCATCACGTGCACAGCAGGGTCGTTCGATATATACCACGGTCTCCGCAGATTGGCAATGCAGATCGCTGCCCTTGCCGCAGCGTCCTCCCTGCCCGCTGCCGGCGGTCCGGGGCGAGCTGGGGGGCCGGATGTCAGGTCCTGCGGTCTGGGTCCACGCGGAGATGGAGTTCGGCCAACTGTGCCGGCTCGACAGGGGAAGGGGCGTCGGCCATCAGGTCGCGGGCCGCCTGGTTCTTGGGGAAGGCGATGACCTCGCGGATGTCCGGCTCCCCGGCCAGGATGCGGCAGATGCGGTCGATGCCCGGCGCGATTCCCCCGTGCGGCGGGGTCCCATACTCGAAGGCCTCGAGCATGTGGCCGAAGCGTTCCCGCGCCACCTGCGGATCCAGCCCGATGAGTTGGAAGACTTTCTCCTGCAGCGCCCGGTCGTGAATGCGGATGCTCCCCCCGCCGACCTCCACGTCGTTCAGCACCAGGTCGTACTGCTGGCCTCGGGCCCGTCCGGGGTCGGTGTCGAGCAAGGGGATGTCCTCCGGCATGGGCGCGGTGAAGAGGTGATGGCTCGGATCCCAGCGCTTCTCCTCCTCGTTCCAGGTGACGAAGGGGAAATCGAGGATCCAACAGAAGGCCAAGACCTTGGGATCGCGCAGGCCAAGCCGGTCGCCCAGACGCGTGCGCAGTCGAGCCAGCGACTCGAAGACGACGGCCGGCTCGCCGGCGACGAACAGCAGCAAGTCGCCGCGTTCGGCGCTCATCCGCTGCAGGATCGCCTCCAGCGCACCTGGCGCGACGGCCTTCGCCAGGGAGGAGCGCGCCTCGCCCTCGCCTGTCAGGGCATGGTAGGTGAGGCCTTTGGCGCCGAAGCCGGCCGCATAGGCCGTCAGATCGTCGAGGTCCTTGCGGCTGAAGTGCGCGCAGCCCTTGGCGTTGAGCCCGCGCACGTGCCCGCCGGCTGCCACGGCTCTCTCGAACACCTTGAAGCCGCAGTCGCGCGCCAGGTCGGTGAGGTCTTGCAGTTCCATCGAGAAGCGCAGGTCCGGACTGTCCTTGCCGAAGCGGCGCATCGCTTCGGCGTACGTCAGGCGCGGCCAGGGCTTCGCCAGGATGCGCAGCTCGGGGAGCAGCGTCTCGACCATGCTTGTGAACAGGTCCTCGACCAGGCGCAGGATGTCCTCGCGCTCGACGAAGGACATCTCGAGATCGAGCTGGGTGAATTCCGGCTGACGGTCTCCGCGCAGGTCCTCGTCGCGGAAGCAGCGAGCGATCTGGAAGTAGCGCTCGACGCCGGCCACCATCAGCAGCTGCTTGAGCTGCTGGGGCGACTGGGGCAGGGCGTAGAAGTGGCCGGGGTGGACGCGGGAGGGGACGAGGTAGTCGCGCGCGCCCTCGGGGGTCGTCTTGAACAGGATGGGCGTCTCCACTTCCCAGAATCCCCGAGCGTCAAGGTAGTCGCGGATGTACTTCACCACGCGGTGACGCAGTTCCAAGTTGCGCTGCAGCCGGGCGCGGCGAAGGTCCAGGTAGCGATACTTCAGGCGCACCGTCTCCTCGACAGGCGTCTCCTCGTTGATGGGAAACGGCGGGGTCTTGGCCGGATTGAGGACCGCGAGACGCAAGGCCTCGACTTCCACCTCGCCCGTCGGCAGGGCTGGGTTCTCCATGCCCTCGGGCCGGCGCCGCACTCGTCCCTCGACCTGCACCACCCACTCGGCACGGACGTCCACCGCGGCCTGATGCGCCTGAGGAGAGGTCGCCGGATTGGCCACCACCTGCACGATTCCCGAGCGGTCGCGCACGTCGAGGAACGTCACCCCACCGTGGTCTCTGCGCCGGTGCACCCATCCCGCCAGCGTGACCTCACGGCCCACATGGCTGGGCCGCAGGTCCCCGCAGTGATGTGTCTTGTACATGGCGCCTCCGCCTGTGTCAACGAAGCGCCGCCCGCGCGACATCCCACGGGCGGCTGTGCTGGCCCGCCAGGGCTTTCATGCCCCAGGGCTGCAGACTGCCCGCCCGCCGACGTCGACCGCCGCGCACACGACGCTGCGCTGCATCCGCTTGTGGGTCATCGGACGAGTCCCGGCGGGATTGTAGCACGCCTCGGCGGAGCCGGACAACGCGCCGCGTCAGGCGCGCGGTCTCCGCCTGCCATCAGCCCATCGTCTGCAGCGGCACGGGCGTGAACAGCAGGATGAACAGAATCAGACCCAGATACGCCAGGGCGCGACGGCGGCCGTCCAGTGGGGTGATGTCGTCGAGGGGCTGCGCGTGTGCCCGGCCCAACATCAAGATGAGAACGGCCCACAGCCACCAGCCCGGCCAGACGGTGCCCAGCAACGCCAGCGCCACAACAATGACGGGCAGAAGCCGCGCTGCTCTCCGGCCGAAGAGGACGTACAGCACATGGCCTCCGTCGAGCTGCCCGGCGGGGATCAGGTTCAGTGCGGTGACGAGCAGCCCCGCCCAGCCGGCCCAGGCAACGGGGTGCAGCAGGACGTCCGTGCCGCCGAAGGGGATCGGCCTTCCCAGGAAGAAGAAGCGAAGCCAGTAGACGAAGGGCGACACACCGCCGTAGTCCAGCGGTGCCGGCAGGAGTTGCCCAGTCACCACGAACTTGGCCGCCAGGTACAGGATGGAATTGCCCTCGATCCCCTGCCCCACGGCCTCCAATGGGTTGGAGGGAAGACGCCCAACCTGAGACAGCGACAGCCCCAGCAGCAGCACCGGGATCGCCACAACCAAACCCGCCAGCGGCCCGGCCAGTCCGATATCGAGCAGCACCCGCCGGTTGCGCGGCGGCGACTTCAGCTGGATGAACGCGCCCATCGTGCCAAAGGTGCTGGTCGGAAACGGGATGAAGTAGGGGAGGGTCACCGCGGTCTTGTGATAGCGGGCAGCCAGATAGTGTCCGAACTCGTGGGCGAGCAGAATGCCCAACAGGCTCGCGGCAAACGGAATGCCTCGATGCCAGCGCGCCAGGATGGCCGCCAGCAGCCGTCCGGCATCGGCATACATCGGGCCGTCGTAGGCATACAGCGCCCCCGCCAGCAGCACGCTGAGCAGCGTGACGGCAAACAGCACGAGGTTCACCCATGGATTGGAGGGCCGCACGCGAATCGTCCCCGGGGCCGCGATCACCAGGTGGTCCTCTCCATCCGATCGGAACCACAGGGTGGTGCCTTCCCGCGCGAAGATCGGCTCCAGCCGTGCGTAGGCCTCCTGCGAGTCCATCATCAGACGGCCGCGGAAGAGCGCCGCGGCAGGCATCCTCTCCCCACCTGTGCTCACCTGCTGAACCTGCATGACCTGCCGCACCGCCGGAAGCAGCCGCTCGGCAAGGGTCTCCGTCACACCGATCCCGTACCTGTCCATCTCTCTCTGTCTCCCAGACGCGAAAGGCGGGGATGGATGGGAGTCGAACCCACCGCGGCCCGTGGAACGGCCCGCCGCCGGTTTTGAAGACCGGGGAGCCCACCGGGACCCAACCACCCCCGACAGACACCAAGCATACCGCATCTGCCGCGGCGCGACAAGGCATGCTGCCCGCACATGGAATCCTGCTACAATCGGCGACCATCCGTGGAAAGCCCGGGCATGCCCACGGCCCGCGGGACTCAGGCGATGCAAGCGACATCTCCTCGGCGAAGGCTTCTGCGAGGCATCTGGCTGCACGCCGTGCTCCTCGGCGCGCTCACAGTCTCCTGCAGCCGCGGGCCTGCTCCAACCGGCACGGACCTCCCCACCCCCGTCCCCTTCACGCCTCTCGCCCAGATTCCGACATGGACGGCACCTCCGTCTGCCGTCGTCGGCGCGAGCGCCACGCCTCCCCTCGTCCCCCGCCCATACGACTGGAGCCTCGGCCCTCAGCAGGCCTCGGTCATCCTCGTCGAGTACGCGGATTTCCAATCGGAGGCGTGCGCCCGGCTTGCCTCTGTGCTGGCCCAGATCCGGCAGGCGCACGAGGCAGACATCCGCCTGATCTTCCGTCCGTATCCACTGATCCCCTTGCACGACAAAGCCTCATTAGCCGCGCAGGCCGCCCATGCAGCGGGCGTGCAGGGTTCGTTCTGGGTGATGCACGATCTTCTCTTCGATCGCCAGCAGGAGTGGCAGGCACTGTCCATTGAGGAGTTCCATGCCTGGCTCCTGCGCGCCGCGGGCGAGGGCGGGCTGGATGCACATGCCCTCGACCGCGACCTGACGAACGCGCGCTACGAAGCCCTGATCAACCAGGCCTTCCTGGATGCCTACTCCTCCGGCATCCCCGGCACCCCCGTCCTGTACTTCAACGGCGAACTCTTTGCCGCGGACCTTTCGGCCGCCAGCCTCGAAGCCGCCGTCAGGCTGGTGCTGCTGCAGCAGCGCCAGTTTGCCGCGTACCCCGAACCCGTGATTCAGCCGGACGCGCACTATGTGGTGCGCCTGGTTTTCGACGCCGGCGAGATGCTCGCCGAGCTGTACCCGGAGTCAGCGCCGCTGGCGGTCAATAGCTTCGTCTTCCTGGCGCAGCAGGGGTGGTACGACAACACCCCTGTCCACCGCGTCCTCCCCGGAGTGCTCGTCGAGATGGGCGACCCCACGGGCACCGGCCTCGGAGGGCCGGGGTACTTCTTCCGCACCGAAGTCGATCCGACCCTCACCTTCGAGCAGGCCGGGGTCCTCGCCCTGAGCAGCGTGGGGCCGGACACCAACGGCAGCCAGTTCTTCGTCACCCTCAAGCCACTTCCCGAACTCAACGGCTCGCGCACGATCCTGGGGCGCGTGCTCGCGGGCCTGGGCTGGGCTTCGCGTCTGCCCGCTCGCGACCCGATGCAGGACCTGCTCACCCCGCCCGCGGCCACTCTGCAGCGGGTGATCATCGAAATGCAGTGAACACGGACCTGCCGCGCCGACACGGGCTCGATCTCGCGCTGCTGCTCTTCTCGGCTACAGGCTGCCTGACCTGCTCCGGCATGGCCCTGCTCGCTCTGGCGCTGGCGGCGGCCTCGTTCCTGCAGGGCGATCACGAGGCTGCCCTGGTTGCCGAGTGGGCCGCGTTCGCCCTGGGGTTCATGGCCCTGAGCGGTGTCCCGGCGGTCTACTGGAGCGCTCGTGCGGTGATGGGGCGCGAGGCCATGCCGCCCACCCGGCCGTCGCGCCGCTGGGCTTGGATGGCTGCCCTCCTGCCGCTCAGCCTGGTCCTCGGCGCCGCCGCGGCCCAGTCCAAGACGCTGTCGGCAGCGGTCGGCCCCATCGCCCAGGTGGCGGCGGCCAGTGTCCCGGTGGGGATGGTCGTCTTGCTTGCTCGGCGCATCGGTCCTCCGGTGCGGCCGCGTCGGGTGTGGGGCCAATTCCTGTTCGGGCTGTGGGTCTCGCCGGCGGCAGCCGTCGTCCTTGAGCTGGCTCTGCTGCTGCCGGTGGCGGCCGCGGCTCTGCTGGCGCTCAGCCTCAGCCCCCAAGGACAGTCCTTCCTCGATGCCCTGGCCAACCCGATGATCGCGCCCGAATCCCACGCGGACCAACTCGCCAGCCTAGCTGCCACGCCCTGGGCGATCGGCCTCGCGCTGTTCTACACGGCGCTGGTCGTGCCCGTCGTGGAGGAGAGCCTGAAGACGATGGGCATCTGGCCGCTGCTGCTCGGCGGCAAGGCGTCGTCCGGGGAGGGGTTTCTGGCGGGCGTCATCACGGGCGCTGGGTTCGCTCTGGCGGAGGCGCTGCTCATGCCGCAGCCCGGCAGCCTCTGGCTCGCAGGCACGATCATGCGCGTCGCAGGGACCATCATCCACAGCTTCACGGGAGGGCTGTCCTGCTGGGGCGCGGCCGAGTCCGTGCGAGGGCGAAGCCCCTGGCCGTTTGCCCGCCGCTTCGCCGCTGCCGTCTTCCTGCACGGCACCTGGAACGCAGCCATCGTGCTGATCTGGGCCGCGGCGCTGGCCTTCGAGGCCGACATCCCATCCGTCTCCTACTCGCTGGCGAACACTCTCACCACCGGCGGCAGCATCGTCCTCTCGATGCTGATGGGCGTGACCGCGGTCGGACTGCCGTGGGCCGCCCGCCGCTCGATGCGCTCGCTCCCCCCGGAGATGCAGGAAGCCTGAGAGAACCCTCGGCCCGTGAGACCTCCGCCGTCACGAAGCGGCAGGATCTCCGGGCACGGAGCCTTGCGCCGGCGCGGCCGCCCGGCTGGCTCGCCGCCGCGAGGCGATCAGCTCCACCCCCATCGGCGCCACCGAAATGAGGATGATGGCCACCACCACCAGGCTGAAGTGATCACGGATGAAGGGGATGTTGCCGAAGAAGTAGCCGAAAGCCAGGAAGCCGGCCGTCCACACGAAACCGCCGACGACGTTGTACGTCAGGAAGCGGCCGTAGGTCATCTCCCCAACGCCGGCGACGAACGGGGCGAAGGTGCGGATGATGGGGATGAAGCGCGCCAGGAAGATCGTCTTCCCCCCATGGCGCTCGTAGAAGCGGTGCGTGCGCTCAAGGTACTCCCGCTTGAACCAGCGCGAATTCATGGTGAACACGCGGGGCCCGATGGCATGCCCGATCCAGTAGTTCACCGTGTCCCCCAGGACAGCGGCACCGAACAGCAGCGGCCACAGCAGCGCGATGTCCAGCGCCCCCAGCGCGGCGAACGTCCCCGCCGCGAACAGAAGCGAATCGCCCGGCAGGAACGGCGTGACGACGAAACCGGTCTCCAGGAAGATGACGAAGAACAGCAGGCCATACGTCCACGCGCCGTAGCGGCCGATCACGACGCTCAGGTACTCATCCAGGTGCAGGAACAGATCGACGAAACCGGCAACGACGTCCATGCAGAGCGTCCTCTCCAGGGCCGCCGCCCCCTTCTTGGGCAGCGAGCCGCCGGATTATAGCACGCCCCAACGCCTGCCTCCCGCCCTCGGTACTCTTGCCTGACCGACCCCGCTATGCTACATTAGCAACCCGCCTGCCTGCCGAAGTCGCTGGAGCCATCCGCCACAGGAGCCGCCCTTGACCCCCTCGCGCACCGACCAGCTTGTGGCCCGCCTGCGCGATCTGCAGGCCTCCTCCCCCGACGTCGAGGCCTCGGCCGTGGTCAGTGTCGACGGGCTGACCATGGCCTCTGCCTTGCCCGACAGCGTAGAGGAGGACCGCGTCTCGGCCATGTCGGCTGCCATGCTGTCCCTGGGAGAACGCATCTCCTCCGAACTCGGGCGCGGCACGCTGGACCAGGTGTACATCAAGGGCGAGGCGGGTTACGTCGTCCTGATGGCCATCGGCGACCAGGCCGTCCTCACCGTCCTGGCCCGGCAGCAGGCCAAGCTCGGCCTGCTCTTCCTCGACATGCGCCGAACCATCGACGACCTGGCGAAGATGCTCTGAGGGGCGGGCCTCCCGCCTCTCCCCTGGGCCACCAGTGCCATGCGGCAGCTCACGGTCATCATCCCGACCTACAACGAAGCCGACAACCTGCAGCCCCTGACGGCCGAACTGTGGGCCCTCCCCATCGACGACCTGCGCGTGTTGATCGTCGACGACAACTCTCCCGACGGGACGGGAGAGGTCGCCGATGAGCTGGCTGCCCGCAACCCCGGCCGCCTCACCGTGATCCACCGCCAGGGCAAGCTGGGTCTCGGCACAGCCTACATTGCGGGTTTCCGCGCCGCCTTGGCCCAAGGGGCCGAGGCGGTCGCGCAGATGGATGCGGACTTCTCCCACCGTCCCTCCTACCTCCCGGGGTTCTTGGACGCCCTCGAGCGGTACGACGCGGTGTTTGGCTCGCGCTATGTCCCGGGTGGGAGACTCGACGAACGCTGGGGAGCCGGCAGGGTGCTGCTCTCCAAGTTCGGGAATCTCTACGCCCGTGCCATCCTCGGCCTCTCGGTCTGCGACGCCACGGGCGGCTTCCGCATGTGGCGGCGCGAGACGCTGCTGGGTATGCCGCTCGAGCGGATCGTGTCGAATGGGTATGTCTTCCAGGTGGAGATGGCCTACGTGGCCCAAAGGCTGGGCTACCGCATTTGCGAACGGCCCATCTACTTCGAGGACCGCCGCATCGGCAGGTCGAAGATGTCGTTCCGCATCCAGGCGGAAGCGTCGCTGCGCGTGTGGCAGGTCCTGCTCAGGCATCGTCGGCTGACGCCGGCCGATCGCCGCTCGTCAACCGGACCGACCAACCTCGGGCCCGCGCCACATCCGCCAGCCTGATCCATCCCGCGACATCGACCTCCTGAGCGCGCTGACGCGGCTCGATCCCCGCCTCACCCAACCCCTCCACCACCTCCCTGGCGGGAAGTCCCAGCCGCGCCGAAAGCGCGTTACGCAGCTGCTTGCGTTTCTGTCCGAACCCGGCGCGGGCCAGCGCGAAGAAGACCGGCACCTGGCCTGGCTCGAGACGCGGCGAGGGGTAGCGGTCGATGCGCAGGATGGCCGAGTCCACGCGCGGCACCGGGTAGAAGGCACCCGCCGGGAGCAAGCCCGCAAGGCGCGGCTCGCCATAGAGGCGCACACTCAGCGCCAGCAGGCTCATCTCGCCGGCCTCGGCCACCACGCGCTCCGCCACTTCTCGCTGCACGGTCAGCACCAGGCGGTCGGGAGGCGATGAGGCCTCGAGCAGGCGCCGGATCAAGAGCGAGGTGATGGCATAGGGGATGTTGGCGACGACGAGATAGGGCCTGCCGTGAAAGACCTCCTCGAGCTCCAGCTCCAAGATGTCGGCGAGGATCACCCTCACGTTCGGACATGCCGCGGTCGCGTCCCGCAGCGCGAGGACCAGGCGCTCGTCGATTTCCACCGCGACCACTTCGCCCGCGTGCGACGCCAGCCGAAGGGTGAGGGAACCGATCCCCGCCCCGACTTCGAGGACCGTGTCTTGGCCGGTCAAATCGGCGGCGCGGACCACCTTCTCCAGCGCTCCCGCATCGAAGAGGAAGTGTTGGCTCAGCCGCTTGTCGGGCCGGATGCCGTGGCGGCGCATGAGGGCGCGGAAATCGGGGGCGGCCGCCCGCGTCGGAGCCGCGCCCGTCATGGAAAGATCCACACGATGCTGCTCGGCGGGGGCACGGGGGTGAGGAAGTACACCGTCACCCACTGATGCCAGTTGACGAAGTCGTCGTCACTGTAGCCGAGGTCGATCCAGCGGCCGCGCACGCCCCCACCGATGTCGGCGGCCTGGGCGTAGCCATAGCCCGGCACATACATCATCGTGCCCATCGGGATGTAGCGAGGATCGATGGCCACCAGCCCCTTGCGCAGGCGCTGCCCCGAGTACGTGATGCCGTACCACGGCGCGTCGGGGGAGGTGCCGGCGCGCGAGGGGGAATAGGAGGTGGCGTACATCCGCACGGCCCGCCAGTATTCGATCACGCCGTCCGGCGTGTCGAGCGTTCGAACGACGATCCGCGTCCCATACCCCACCCGCTGCGGCTTCGGTTCGACCGCCGTCCATTCACCCTCCACCGTCCGCTCCACTTCCTCCCCATCCTCCAGGCGGATGCGAACCTGATGGACGACGACCCCGTACGCGCCCGGTTCGAGGAGCCGCTGGTTGTCGATCTCCAGGTCGGGGATGGCCTCGTACACGGTCTCAAAAGGCAGGGGCTCCTGCTCGACCTGGAACTCCTCGCGCACGCGCACCAGGCGCACCACGCCGTCGGCGGGGAGCGGCTCCGCCACGTCGGGGATGGCATAGTCGAGCCCGACGGGCGCCAGGCCGAGTTCGGCGAGGGCTTCTCCAACCGTCTCGCCCCCCACGCGAGCATGGAACTCTCGGCCGTCGGCCCGAACGGTCACAGGGCGCGTGGAGACGAGGGAGAGGCGCAGCCCCGGCCGGAGCGGCTCGCCGGCGGATCGGCTCAGCCGGTCCCCCTGGCTGAGACGAACTCCCGCCTGCCACAAGGCCTGAGCCAGTGTGGGCGCGGCCGAGCGAAGACGGTGGACGAGCCCCTCCCCATCGGTGAGAGTGAACTGGAATGCCCTTTCCACCCGCAGCCTTCGCGGAGGCACCGCCAGGGGCGACTGCAGGTCCGCCACCTGCACCCCATCTGCCCAGAGGGCGTCGCCCGGGTACAGCCGGATCCCCGCCTCGGCCAGGATGTTGGCCGGCAGGCGGGACGGGCTGTGCACGACGGCTCGCCTTCCGTCCGCCTCGACGAGCACCGGCCGGGCACGCTCCACGTAGACGGTCATGCCCGGGACGACCGCCTGGTGAGCCGCAGGCGCCACGAAATCCGCAGGGGCGAGGTCGAGACCGGCGTCGTGGAGAGCGCCGCCGACCGTGCGGGCGTGTGTCAGGACCGATCGCACCTCGCCCTCGAGCACGATGGTGACCCGAGCGGCAGTGGCCAAGTAGACAAGGACGAAGCCACCAAGGGCCAGGCACGCGCCGAGTTCGCGACCGCGGCGGCCCAGGAGCGTGCGAACGCCATCGAGATTGAGCATTGCTCCAGGAGTGGATCGGCCTCGATCTGAGCAACCTGGCTGCTCGGGCATTGACTCACCCATTGTCGCACAACTCGACGAGTTAGGCATCCCCGTTTCTTCGGGAGTCAGCCGGGTTCGCGCACGTGAGGTGGCGGCTGGCCCGGTGGACCGTTACCTGCCGCGGACTTCGCGTCTGGCGCGGTTGGCTAGAGCGCGAAGCTCGCGATAGATCGCCTCGCTGCGCCTCGCGGCCTTGCACACGAAGACGACGAGTTCGGTGTCGAAGATCGCGTAGACGACGCGGTAGTCCCCTACCCGCACCCGGTAGAGGCTTTCTTCCAGATGAACACAGCCCGCGGGTCGCGGCTCGTTGCGAAGAGAGCGCATCGCCTCGACGACGCGCTCTCTGTCGCTGGAGGGCATCCGCTGGAGTTGTTTCTCGACGTCCCTATGGAGCTTGAGGGAGTAGGGCACGGCTAGACGCCCAGTCTGGCGAAAACCTCCTCGGCGTCGACCACAGATGTGGGCTCCGCAAGGTACTGAGCCATGGCGCGGCGACCGTCCAGCAGATCCTCAAGCAGGTCCAGACGCTCGAGCATTGCATCGAAGACCTCTGGCTTGACAAGCACCGCCGCCGGGCGACTCCGGGACAAGACCACCACAGGACCCTCTTCAAGTCTACTGATCCAGGCCGCGAGGTCTGATCTCAACCGAGTGACCGTTGTTGTCTCCAGCATCTCACACCTTCCGCGAAGTGAAGGAAAGGCCCTACAAGACAACGTTGTACGCTGTCACGTACATCATGCCTTGCTTCAACGCGTACATATCGGCAGAGCCGTTCCGTCGGGACATCAAGCTGCAATGCTCTTGACATAACGAAGACGGATCATGAGGGCAGCGAACGCTCGGGGTCAGCCGCGTTGCGGATCGCAGCGGAGCGATGCCGCCTGCAACCCGTGCACCTTCTTGACAATGGGGCCAAGAAGGCGTAGTATTCAGCTAACGAATGTGAATTCACATTTGTGATATGCGCACCCCGGATCAGGTCCTTGTCCAGGCGGCCCGGTCTTACTACGAGGATGGCCGCACCCAGGATGAGATCGCTCAGGCCCTGCGGGTATCCCGATCGCAGGTCTCCCACTACCTGCGCGCCGCCAGGGAACGGGGAATCGTCCAGATCCGCGTTCTCGATCCATCCGACCGAGCCGCCGGCGTGGAGGCCCAGCTAGCCGAGAGGTTCCCCCACCTCAGAGAGATCCGTGTGGTTCCTCTCTTCAGCCGCGACAGCGAGGTGGCGCGACGGGTGGTCGGTAGAGCGGCCGCCAGCTTCCTTCAGGACATCGTACGGCCCGGTCACCGCATCTGCATCGGCTGCGGGCGTACCCTGCGCGAGATGGTGCGAGCGCTCAAGCCGACACCGCGCGAGAACGTCTCCCTGGTTCAGGCAATGGGCAGTCTCGGGCACGAGGCCATGGATATCGACTTCGCCGAACTGGCCCGCGATGCCGCCAAGGCCTTTGGCGCCAGGGCCTACCTCATCCCGGCGCCCGCCATTCTGGGAGCCGGAACATCCCGGGCCCTGATCGACGGCAACCAGTCAATCGCCAAGGCCATGGACCTGGCTCGCACAAGCAACGTGTACGTGGTGGGGTTGGGATCGCTCGAGAGTGACCTGATCTACGCCCGCTCCGGACTGATCCGCGCCAGCGACTACGAGCACCTGGTTGGCATCCACGCGATCGGCGACATCTGCGGCCGGTTCTTCGACTTGCTGGGGCGTCCCCTGCGCACTCGCTTCGAGGATCGGGTGGTGGGGATCGAGCTCGCCGATCTCCGGCGGGCTGCGCTCGCCGTCGGCGTGGCCGGCGGGCTGGAAAAGGCGCAGCCCTTGTTGGGTGCCCTGCGAGGCCGCTACATCAACGCCGTCATCACCGATGATCAGACCGCATCCGAGATTCTTCGCCTCGACGAGACGACCTCGCGGCCGCCCCCAGCCGAAGAGGGCTCGCCTGAGTCCTCGAAGGCCGAAAGGAGGTGAGGCCGAGAGCAGCAACCCAGACGCGAGAGCCGACCGCCACTTGTTAGGCACGACCAAGCCTGCACACTGCCCTCACAGGAGGAGGACGAGATGAAGAAGACCCTCCACGCACTCGTCATCACGCTGACGGTGGTTGCGCTTGGCGCGTGCGCCCAGGCGACTCCCACCGAGCCGCCGGCCGCGCCCCCCACTCAGCCTCCACCACCTCCGCCCACCGAAACCACGATCCCATGGGGCGAGCCCACCATTCTGACCGACCGCATGGGAACCGCCGAGGACCTGGTTCCATCCGAGGCGGAGATCCAAGCCGCCTTGGCTCACGTCGGCCAGGACATGGTCGGCATCGTGCCCTGCACCATGGCCACCGAGTATCACTTCACCGTCGCCGACGAAGCCCGCAAGCAGCTGGAAGAATGGGGCTTCCGCGTTCAACTGGTTGATCCGGAGCAGGAGGCCGAGCGCCAGATCGCAGCCATCGAGAACCTGACCGCCGCTGGCGCCAAGGCCATCGCCATCTGCGTTCTCGACCCAGCCGTGGTGCAGTCCGCACTGCAGGAAGCCGCCGACCAGGGCGTCTTCATCGTCCAGTACGCGGGCCGCGAGTCGGCGCTCAATGGCATCACCATTTCCATTGAAGACGCCGACCTGGGTGCAGCCGCGGGGGACTATGCGGGGCGGCTGATCCAGGAGGAGTTGGGCGGGCAGGCGGTGGTCGCCATCCTGGACTATCCCGATCTGCCGAACGTGGTGGTCCGCGCCGACAACATCGAGAGGGCTCTGCTGGCACAGGCCCCGCAGGCCACGATCGTGGGCCGCTACCTGGGTGGGATCACCGAGTACGGGCTTCGCTCCATGGAGACCGCCCTGCAAGCCCATCCCGACATCAATGTCGTGGTGAGCATCAACGACGCCGGGGCGTATGGTGCGCTGCAGGCGCTGACCGCTGCGGGCAAGGATCCGGCCACCACCATCATCGTCGGGATTGATGCCGAGAAACAGGCGCTCGAGCTGATCCAGGCCGGCGGGATGTACCGGGGCACGGTCGATACCCAGCCCGCTCGGACCGGGGTGATGGTGGCCCAGGGAATGGTGAAACTGCTAGCCGGCGGCACCGTGCCGCGCGACATTGCAGTACCGGTGAAGGTCATCACTGCCGCAGACATCCCGTAGTGACCCGCAGGGGGAGGCCGGCGCCGCATCCTCGCCGCCGACCTCCCCCTCCTCGACGAGGCTGGAAGAGATGGCCATCCGGCGAGCAGGCCTGCTCGATTTCATCAGCGAGAACGGCTTCATCTTCGTCTTTGTGATCTGGTGCGTATTCCTGAGCCTGTCGACAAAGAGCTTCCTCACTCTCCCCAACCTGATGACTGTGCTTCGCCAGGCATCGATCGTGGGGATTGTCGCCATCGGGGAGATGCTGATCGTCTTGCTGGGCTCGGGAATGGACGTGTCCATCGCCTCCGTCCTGGGGCTGGCCGGGGTGCTGGCGACGAGCAGCCTGGTCGATGGCGGGGCGTCTCCGGCCGCAGCCATCCTGATCGGCCTGCTGGTCGGCGGCGCCGTCGGCGCGCTCAACGGAGTTCTGGTTACGCGGGTCGGCATCAACGGGGTGATCGTCACGTTGGGCATGATGTTCACCCTCGAAGGGGTGGCTTTCGTCTACACCAAGGGGCAGACCCTCTACGGCGAGGCGACTCACAGGCTCGCCCCCCTGGCGCGCGGGCACTTGGGGGTGCTGCCGGTCCCCGTGCTGTTACTGTTTCTCTTCTACGCGGCTGCGTACTATCTGCTGAACTACACCACGTTCGGCGCACGGGTCTATGCCATCGGCAATAACGATCGCGCCGCCTGGCTTTCGGGGATCCGCGTCAGCCAGCTGCGGTGGATCGGCTATGTGGTGGCGGGCCTGCTAGCTGGCTTCGGTGGAACAATGCAGGCAGCACGCATGGGATCGGCAACTGGGGGTATGGGGGCGGAGTTCCTCTTCCCTATCCTGACGGCGGTCATCCTGGGAGGAGTCAGTCTCTCCGGAGGGCGCGGCCGGGTGCAGAACGTGCTGATCGCCTCGATCTTCTTGACGACCATCAACAATGGGCTCATCCTGCTGGGAGTCTCCATCTACGCCCAGAAGATCATCTCCGGCGTGATCCTGATCGCCGCCCTCTCCCTTGATCAGGTCCGGAACCTGAGGCGCTGAGGGGGCGCAGGATGAGCGTCAAGGTCGAGTTCCGTTCCATTGGCCGCTCCTTCCCGGGCGTGCAGGCCCTGCAGGAAGTGTCCTTTGGCATCGAGGCGGGCGAAGTCCACGCGCTGGTCGGGGAGAACGGGGCCGGGAAGTCAACCTTGATCAAGATCCTCGCCGGCGCGCTCCGCCCGGACGCAGGGGAGATGCTCGTCGACGGCCGGCTGTACTCCCCGCGAGATCCACGCGAGGCCATTGCCGCCGGCATCTCCACCATCTATCAAGAGCTCAGCTGGCTTCCGGCCCGCAATGCCATGTTCAACATCTTCTTGGGACGGGAACCCGCACGGCCGGGCGGGAGGCTCGACACCCGCGAACTGCGCCGCCGCACTCGCGCCATCCTTCACAGCCTTCACGCCGATACCTTGCCCCTTGACGTTCCCGCGGAGGCATTGGTCGCCGGCGAGAGGCAGCTGCTCGAGATCGCTCGGGCGTTGGTTCGCGACTGTTCCCTCTTGGTGATGGACGAGCCCACGGCAGCGCTGAACCAACAGGAACAGGAAGCCCTGTTCGATGCGATTCGGGGGCTGCGGCAGCAAGGCAGAACCATTCTCTACGTTACCCACCGTCTGGAAGAGATCTTCCGCATCGCGGACCGCGTGACGGTGCTGCGGGACGGCAAGCACATCCGCACTGTCGCCATCGGCGCCACCGACCCGAACGCACTGATCACGGACATGATCGGGCGGGCGTGGACCGGGGTCTTCCCGCCCCGGCAAGAGGCGCTGGGCGATCGCGTGCTCGAGGTGGAGGAGCTCTCGTCCTCAGGAAGCTTTCGCAACGTGTCCTTTCACCTCCGGGCAGGCGAGGTCCTGGGCATCACGGGCCTGACCGGATCTGGCAAGGAGGCCGTGGGGCGCGCGCTGTTCGGCGCCTGGCCCGTCCAGCGGGGACGGATTCGGATCGACCGCGTCGTTGCACACCGCCTCTCGCCTCGGTCGGCAATCGGACTTGGCATCGCCTACGTCCCCGACGACCGGAAGACGGAGGGGGTGATCCAGTCGCTGTCTGTGAAACGCAACATCTCTTTGCCGATTCTCAGCCGCTTGGCCACGGCGCTCGGCCACATTCGGGGGCGTCTGGAGAGGCAGCTGGCCGAGCAGTGGGTGCAGCGGCTCGAGATCAAGACTCCCAGCGTGGAACAGATTTGCCGGACCCTGAGCGGCGGCAACCAGCAGAAAGTGGCCCTGGCCAAGTGGCTGGCTCGCGAAGCCCGGGTCCTGATCCTGGCCGAGCCCACGCAGGGCATCGATGTGGGCGTCAAGTTCGAGATTTACAGACTGGTGGCCGAGCTCTCCCAGCAAGGAGTTGGCATCATCTTGATCTCATCCGAGATTCCCGAGCTCCTCGGGCTCTGCCACTCCATTCTCGTCATGCGGGACGGCGAGATCGTCGCCCGCCTGGATGCAGCCACCACCGATCGGGAGACTCTGCTGCGCCATTCTCTGGGGCAGGCGCCCGTCCTGCTCTAGGGGAC
>FWPV01007240.1_pt1 | contig 20376 bp, 18 predicted proteins | sample 2228371 | NCBI WGS metagenome assembly FWPV01 (sample SAMEA103939776, study PRJEB20133) | metagenome | reverse complement strand
TGCAACAAGAGCAACCATCTGTCCTCCTGCAAGGACATATGCTCCGTAACATTCTCCGTCATGAATTATAAGGTCTTTTGTAAATGCATATGGATATTTTTCTATAGAAGAAAAGGTTCTCACTTTATTCAGTAGAACTCTCTCTAATTCTTTACCTGTTGCGTCTCCATGTGCATGAAGTACTCTTTTTCTTGTATGAGCAGCCTCCATTGTGAAATCAAGTTTCAAGCCTTCTTTATCAAATTCCGCGCCCCATGAAATAAGTTCTTTTATCCTTTCAGGCCCTTCGCCAACAAGTATTTTCACAGCTTCTTCATTACACAGACCATCCCCTGCCCTCAGTGTATCTTCATAATGTATTCCTACCTCATCTTCATCACTCAGGGCAACTGCGATTCCGCCCTGTGCATATTCAGTGCTACTTTCAGCAGGTCTGTCTTTTGTGACCACAATTACCTCTCCATAAGGAGCAAGCTCTATAGCAGCCCTCAATCCTGCAACACCACTTCCTATTATAAGAAAATCTGTTTTTTCGATAATCATAATCAAAAAGCATAACGGATAACTCCGTAGAAATCAAGAAAATTAAATTGAAAAAGCTGTTAAAATAATGAAGCCCATGCTCAGAAATTTATTTGACTCAATGATTCTATTTTAAATATAAATAACGAACTTTTAACTGATATAATAAGAACATAAATCATTAAAGGAGGTTTTCTATGTCAAAGTCAAAAGTTTACTTTGCATCTGCAAGAGCAATAAAGTGGAAACATGATGAAAGTATGCCCGGCAAGCTGGAAAGACTTTTGAATGAATTTGACTTAAAAAAATATTTTGAGCCTGAAGAATGGGTTGCGGTTAAAACACATTGGGGTTCTGAAGGAGCACACAGAATAGTTAGACCTGTTTTCCTGAGAAAAGTTGTTGATGCATTAAAAGAAATCAAGGCAAAGCCATTTGTTACTGATACTGTAAGAATAAAAGGACTGGATTACCTTGAAGTTGCAAATTATAACGGTATAAATCATCTATCAGTAGGCGCTCCTGTTGTTCTTGGTGATGGTCTTTACGGAAACGACAATATAATGGTAAAAGCAGGTGAAATTCTTGGAGAGATTGCGGTTGCGAGCGTTATTCACGATGTGCCTGCTATGGTGGTTTGTTCTCATGTTAAAGGACATATTCAGGCAGGATATGCAGGTGCGATCAAGAATATAGCTATGGGAGGTGTAAGTTCAAGACACAGACAATGTGGATGGAAATGTGGAAGAGGAGCTATGCATACACTGGGTGAAGGGAAACTATCATGGGATAAGGATAAATGTGAGCTTTGTTATCAGTGTATGGAAATATGCCCACTGGATGCAATTAAATTCGAAAATGAAGAAATGATCTGGGATGAAAAAGAATGCTGGAGATGTGGAAGATGTGAAAGGGTCTGCCAATCGAATGCTCTTTCCCTTCCAAAAGATGATGAACGTTTCATGCGCTCTCTTGCTGAAGCAGGCAAAGCTGTTTTAAGTACTTTTAAACCAAACAAAGTCGTATACATTAATTTCCTCACAGAAATCCAGCCTGAATGCGACTGTATGCCAATAGCTGATGTCCCTGTAATCCAGGATACAGGCATATGTATGTCAGATGACATTGTTGCGATAGAACAGGCAAGTATTGATTTGCTTCTCAAAGGAGAACCCTTACCCAAATCTGCTGCTGAAGATAAAGGAATTAAAAAAGGAGAGGATATTTTATTTAATCTTTCTCTGAAGCCTTATCATATACAGGTCGAAGAGGCTGAAAGACTTGGACTTGGAAGCAGAGAATATGAATTGATAGTAATTTAAATGCAAATACTGTATTTTCTGGATAAATGAATTTTTCGTGATAAATAAATTCCATCTATGTACCCCTAAAAATTAAATACTGCTGTCCGTGGGAGTTGGACAGCAGTATTAGGGGAGATAACGAAAAATTTAAATATTTATAACATCACTATAAAATCTTTGTCAAGATAAAAATAAAAATTTATATTTAAGTTCTATATTCAGCGTTAATTTTTATATATTCTTCAGTCAAATCGCATGTATAAATATTAGCTGAAGCTTTTCCTGTTTTTAATTTTATGGTAATTTTTATATCTTTCTTTTTCAACTCCTCCTCTGCTTCTTTATCATTTCCTGAAGCAATTCCATTTTTAACCACCTGAACACTATTGAAAAATATATCAACCCTGTCTTCTCTCATTCTAATACCAGAATATCCAAGAGCAGCCATTATTCGTCCCCAGTTTGCGTCATTGCCATATATTGCTGTTTTCACAAGATTTGAATTCGCAACAGTAAGAGCTGCTTTTCTGGCTTCTGCTGCAGAAGCTGCTTCTTTAATATAAACTTCAACAAATTTCGTAGCACCTTCACCATCATGAGCTATCATCCTTGCCAGTTCATCGGTAATCTGTTTGAGTGTTTTTGAAAACCTGATATATTCATACGAGCCGTATAAAACTGGCTCATTGCCTGACATTCCATTAGTCATCATAATGACCGTGTCATTGGTTGACATATCACCATCAATAGTCAGTCTGTTGAAAGACAGTTCAACAGCTTCTTTGAGTGCTTTATTCAGTGCAATCTTATCAATTGATACATCGGAAAGGATGAAACATAACATTGTTGCCATATCAGGACATATCATCCCGGCACCTTTACATATCCCGGTGACTGTACAAATATTCCTGCCTATCTTAATTTTCTTGCTCACTACTTTAGGGAAAGTATCTGTGGTCATTATAGCTCTTGCAACATCCTCAATAGATGATTTCCCAATATCTTCAATCAGCAGGGGGATATTATTACGTATTCTTTCCATAGGCATTGGTATGCCTATTACACCTGTTGATGCAACATAAACAAGCGATGATTTTATACTTAAACCTCTGGCGATTAACTCAGCTATTTCTCTTGCATCATCCATTCCTTTTTTGCCAGTACATGCATTTGCATTTCCACTGTTAACTATGATTGCCTGACCATTGCCTGATGCGATTCTCTTCATATCGAGTATAACAGGTGCTGCTTTTACTTTGTTTTTTGTAAACATTCCAGCCACAACCGCTTCTTTCCGGGAATATATTAAAGCAAGATCTTTTCTGCCGGGCTTTTTTATTGCAGCCTCAGCAGTCGAAAATAAAAAGCCTTTTGGGGTATATTTTTTATCCATTTCTGTCTTATCTGAAAATAAGTTAAAATTATTTTAAGGAATTAAAGGTAAAGTTCTGAGCCCTGCTTCTTCCTCAAATCCCATCATTAAGTTCATATTATGCACTGCCTGACCTGCTGCACCTTTTACAAGGTTATCTATAGCAGTAATAATAATCAGAGTACTGGTTCTTTCATTGAGTTTTAATCCAATTTCACAGAAATTTGTGCCACGTACATTTTTTATGTTAGGATACTGTCCGTAATTTAGAACTCTGATAAATGGTTCCTTTGCGTAAGTCTTTTTGTATAAATTTAGGACATCATCTGACAAGATGTTTTTTAATCTTTTACAGTAAATTGTTGTAAGAATTCCTCTGTCAACTGGAAGAAGATGAGGCGTAAAATTAACTTTTATATTTTTCCCTGACAAATACGATAATTCCTGCTCTATTTCAGGTGTATGTCTGTGAGTACCTACAGCATAAGCTTTAAAACCTTCGTTAACTTCACAGAAAGAAAACGCAACATCTGATTTTCTACCAGCGCCACTTGTACCTGATTTTGAATCAATAATTATTGAAGATGTCTCAATAATCTTTGCTTTAATAGCAGGAAGCAATCCAAGAATAGCTCCTGTTGGATAACAGCCAGGATTTGCAATCAGAGAGGCTTGACGGATTTTTCCACGATAAATCTCAGGCATTCCATAAATAGCCTTTTTTAGTGTATCAGTGAATCTATGAGGAGTTTTATACCACTGTTCATAAACCTTACTGTTCTTAAGGCGATAATCAGCTGAAAAGTCAATAACTTTCTTGCCATTTTTATAGAAATAATCTACAGCTTCCTGAGATTCAGCATGAGGAAGCGCGAGAAAAAATAAATCAGCCTTATTGAGTATTTCTTCCTTTTTTAAAGGCTCATAAATTAGTTTTGAATATTTATAGAGTCCGGGAAAAAGGTCTGTTACAGATTTGCCTGCAGATTTCTCGGATGAAACACCAACGATATCTACTTCAGGGTGGTTTGAAAGTATGCGGAGGAGTTCACATCCAGCGTATCCGCTTCCTCCGCAAATAAAAACCTTTAACATCTCAACCTTTCATGAAAAAATGAAAAAAATCTAATAGAAAATAACCTCTAAAATACAATCAGGATAATGTCTGTAAATAAAGAAATTATCTTTTAGAGAACTGGAATCTCTTACGAGCGCCTTTCTGACCATATTTTTTACGTTCTTTTTCTCTTGGATCTCTTGTCAGAAAACCTTCTTTTTTGAGCTTTACACGGAGGTCACTGTTCATATCAACAATCGCACGGGCTATACCGTGACGCACAGCACCTGCCTGGCCTGTCAGTCCACCACCTGTAACTTTTGCGTTAATATCGTACTTGCCTGTAAGCCCGGCAAGTTCTACAGGTTGACGGATAACCATCCTGAGAGTTTCTCTCGGGAAATAAGTATCCACCGGTTTATCGTTTACAATTATCTGACCGGTTCCAGGCACCATTGTAACTCTTGCCACTGATGTTTTTCTTCTTCCGGTTGCATTATATTGAATATCTGCCATATATTGCTCCTTTGTTCTCTATCTCTAAATATTCATTATTTCAGGCTTTTGTGCTTCGTGAGGATGTTCAGAACCTCTATAAACCTTAAGCTTTTTCAACATTGCTCTGCCAAGTCTTCCTTTTGGAAGCATTCCCCAGACAGCATCTTTTACTCCGATCTCAGGACATCTTTTTAACCGTTCCCTGGCTGTTTCAGCCTTGAGCCCGCCAGGATAGTTTGAATGCCTGTAATATATTTTATTATCGAGCTTTCTACCAGTAAATTTAACTTTTTCAGCATTCACAACAACCACAAAATCTCCTGTGTCAGTATTTGGAGTAAAAACAGGTTTTTTCTTTCCACGCAGGCAGTCAGCTATTTTAACTGCAAGTCTTCCAAGTACAGCATCTTTAGCATCTACAAGATACCATTTGCGTTCTATATCACTTTTTTTAGCAAAAATAGTCCTCATCTCTTCACCTTCCTGTAACTTATATTAAGACTATTAAGATAATAAAATTAGCATATAATTGTCAACTTCAGACTCTTGCCTGTCTGCAGACAACTCTGTTAAGATCAACACCTATTAAATCTGCAGCAGCTTTCCATCGGTCTTTCACAGGAGTTTCGAATATAATTTTATTGTTTGAAGGAGCGACCAGCCAGCTATCGATCATCAATTCATATTCGAGCTGACCGGGAGACCATCCTGCAAATCCAAGAGTGAATAGATATTTCGAGGGACCTTTTCCGGTTGCTATATCGATAAGAATTTCTTTGGATGTTGTAAGAGAAAGATTTCTGTTTATTTTTATAGAAGGGTAATAAATATTCGATGACGAATAAAGAATATAGCCCTGTTCTGGTTTTACAGGACCGCCATAATAAACAGGCAAATCAATAATACATTCTTTAATATCAAGTCCACTGCTTAAAGGAATAAAGCTGCTCAGAAGGATTCGATTAATTACAAGGCCAAAAGCACCGTCATTGGTATGATCGCAGATTAATACAACTGTCTTTTCAAAGTTTGGGTCTTTAAGTCCCGGTACAGCAATAAGAAACATCCCTGATAAATTTGTTATATCAACTTTCTTCATTTTAAAACCTGGCTAACACAGTTATCTATTGCAAGTTTTGCTAATTTGTCACATCTTTCATTTTCATCATGTCCTGCATGTCCTTTTACCCATATCCATTTTATATTATGTATTCTTGAAAGCTCAAGAAGTTTTTCCCATAGGTCCCGGTTATGAACAGTCTGTTTCTGGCTGTTTTTCCATTTATTCTTAACCCATGAATGAATCCATTCTGTCATGCCCATTACAATATAATTTGAATCTGTAAAAACTGTAACATCACATGGCATTTTCAAAGCCTCGAGTCCTTTTATCACTGCTGTAAGTTCCATTCGATTATTTGTTGTATTGGCAACACAACCTGATATTTCTTTTACTTTCTCACCTGACTTTAAAATAATACCATAACCACCAATTCCCGGGTTGCCCTTACAGGCACCATCTGCATATATTTCCACATGGGGTTTTTTTATGTTTTTCATTCAGGCAATAATATTTTACATTAATGTTGTATTTTTTTCCTGTATGATACAATAAACTCTAATATGAATGTTTCAGTTATAATACCTACATTAAACGCTGGAGCAACTATCGGAGAACTTTTAGACAGACTCCTTTACCAGAGACTTAAACCTGCTGAAATAATCTTGATCGATTCATCATCTGAAGACAATACTGTTTTGATTGCAAAAGGGAAAAATGTAAAAATAATTTCTATTGACAGAAAAAGTTTTAATCATGGAAGCACAAGAAATATGGCAGCTGAAAAAGCAAATTCAGAAATATTAGTATTTATGACACAGGATGCATTACCATATGATAGAGAGATGCTTTCAAATCTTATTAAACCACTGACAGAAACTGAAATAGCTGCTTCATATGGAAGACATATCCCTTACCCTGATGCTCCGATTACCGAAATCTTTTCCAGAAATTTCAATTACCCGGAAAAGGGTTTTATCAAGAGCATCGAAGACTTAAGGAATATGGGGATTAAAACCTTTTTTTTCAGCAATAGTTGTTCAGCAATCAGGAAAAAAGAATTTATTGAAGCAGGAAAGTTTCCAGAAGACATCAGAGCCAATGAAGATATGATACTTGCCGCAAACATCTTGAGAAAAGGCTATAAGATAGCTTATGTGCCGGATGCTAAAATTATGCATTCCCATAATTATTCTCTTTTAAGTCTATTCCGCAGGTATTATAATATTGGTTCATCACTGAAAAAACACGGACGGATCCTGAAGCACACAAAATCAGAAGGAGAAGGATTGAAATTTGTCAGACAACAGCTTACATTTATCATTAGCAAAAGGAAATACTATTACCTGCCCTATATTCTGGCAGAAATCATTACTAAATATTCTGGCTATCGTCTTGGCTTATTATTAGGATGAAGGATTTTAATAAATTCATAAAACTTTTCACCCAGTTTTTATGTCTTGCTTCCATAGATATCTCTGCTTTTTATGTTTCGCTTTTGATTTCATGGATTGTGAGAGCAATTTTAATGCCTTATTTTTTCAGTGATCTACCTTTTTTCCATTTCTCGTTTCTATATTTTGTTTCACTCTGGTGGATACCCGCAGTTTTTGTATTCTTTATATTTTACGAATCTCTTTATGATAAAAATCTTCCTTTCTGGGATGAGACAAAATATATAGTCCGTGCTGTTTCACTCGCAAGCATAGCCCTAATGGCTATCGTAACTTTAGGCAAGATGGGTGATATGGTCTCACGAATTGTACTGCTTGGCATATGGATAAATTCATTATTTGTTTTTCCTCTATTCAGATTATGGGGCAAACATTTTCTACATAAAAGAGGAATGTGTATTGAAAAGGCTATAATAATCGGTGCCGGCAACGCGGGCAAACTTGTACTTGCCGGGTTATACAGAGAAAAACATATGGGATATGATGTTGTTGGATTTCTTGATGATGACGAAAATAAAATAGGACAAATTATTAAGGGTAAAAAAATTTTTGGCAAAATCTCGGAATTCCCTGAAATCATTAAAAAGTTTGGAATCGAGACTGTTATTATTGCCATACCCTCGCTGCCTGCAGAAAAATTATCCGCCATTACAGCGGAAGTTCAAAATAGCGCTGTGAATACCATGATTATTCCTGACCTGAGAGGTATAGCTTTGCTAAATACAGATCTTTTCCATCTTTTTACAGAAGAGCTTTTCCTGATGCATATAAGAAATAATCTAAAATCATTAACAAACAGGTTTATAAAGAGACTGTTTGATATAGTCGTAAGTATTCTGCTCTTGCCTGTTTTATTACCGATGGTTGGGATAATATCTTTATTAATAAAACTTGGCACACCAGGATATGCTATTTATGCCCATAATAGAATTGGTGAAGGGGGTAGATTATTTAAATGTTACAAATTCAGGACAATGTACATAGACGCAGAAGAAAAACTTCAAGAATTACTAAATAAAGACGAGGCTATACGTTCTGAATGGGAGAGCAACTGGAAATTAAAGGATGATCCAAGAGTTACCTCTATCGGAAAATTTTTAAGAAAAACCTCTCTGGACGAATTACCCCAGATATTTAATGTCCTAAAAGGGGAAATGAGCCTTGTAGGACCAAGACCATATCTTCCACGAGAAAAAGATGATATAGCAGATAACTTCAGTATAATAACAAGCGCAAAACCCGGGATTACAGGATTATGGCAGGTCTCTGGAAGAAGTGAGACAGGTTATAGATACAGAATAAAACTCGACTCATGGTATGTTATGAACTGGTCTCTATGGCTCGATATTGTGATTATGCTAAGAACAATCAAAGTGGTTCTTAAAGCTGAAGGGGCATACTAAGAAGCGAAGAGCAAATAGCTAATGGGCATTTGAAATAATCTTTGAAATTGTATTAGTTAATTCTTCAATAGAATAAGGCTTCATTACCACACCTTTAAACCCGTGTTCTGAATAATTAGCCATCACCGGGTCATCTGAATATCCACTTGAAACAACTGCCTTAGCTGTAGGGTCGAAATCAAGAATATTTCTTATTGCTTCTTTTCCACCCATGCCACCTGGCACAGTAAGGTCGAGTATCAGAATATCATAGGGTATTCCAGATTCTTTTGCAGTCTTATACATCTCGATTGCTTCTACTCCATCAGAAGCTGTATCCACTTCATATCCTACTTTTCTAAGTAATCTGCATACAAAATCTTTTAAAATATCTTCGTCATCCATTAGTAGTATCCTGCCTTTGCCAATTGGACAGAATGATGACTGTTTCTGTTCTGGTATAACACTCGGTTCACAAGAAGGTAAATATACAGTGAAAATAGAACCTTTTCCTTCTTCTGATTCAACCTTTATATAACCTTTATGTTTCCGAACAATATGATATGCTATGGTAAGTCCAAGACCGCTTCCTTTTTTTCTTGTTGTAAAATATGGGTCAAATATCTTCGTTAGATTTTCAGCAGGTATTCCTGTTCCTTTATCAGAGATGCTAATTTTTACATATTTACCATCATCGAGCAGAAGTTTTTCGTCCTGTGGAACATTAATATTTTCAGCAGAAATTCTGATTGTTCCACCATCAGGCATGGATTGCATAGCATTAATAATAAGATTATTGAATACCTGATTAATCTGTCCTTCATCTGCTTCAATAAATAATGGCTCATCTTTTATCATAAATTCGCTTCCGACCTTTGAGCCGCTGAGTACAAGTCTTGAGGAATCTCTGAGAAGTTTTGAAATATCCAGGGTTTTCTTTACAGGCTCTCCACCTTTTGAAAAAGTCATCAGCATCTGGGTTAATGTCCTGGCTCTATTTGATGCTTCCTCTGCCATAATGAGTGGCTGATAAATATCACTATCAGGTTCTGAAAATAATTTTATATAACTGATATTGCCGAGTATAGCTGTTAAAATATTATTGAAATCATGAGCAATACCACCTGCGAGTATTCCGATAGATTCGAGTTTCTGCATCTTAAGACGTTCTTCTTCCATCTTCTTTCTTTCAGTAATATCAACATAAACCTGTGCAACAAGCCATTCTCCATTTTGTTCCTGAAATGGGATAGAAGTAACCTGTACAGCTCTGTTCCCCTCTTTTATTAAAACTTTCTCTGTTACTACAGTTGATTTTATTTCTAAAGCTTTCTTAAGTCCGCAATCAGAACATATTTCATTTGAGTTCATAAAATATTGATAGCATTTTTTCCCGTAATAATCTCCGTATAATTTTTGCCATTCAGGATCAATATATCTAACCATATATTCTGAATCAATAATATCAAGCCCTGTTTTTGTTGCACCAAGAACAAATTCCATTTGCTGTTTGAGTAATCTTATCTCCTCCTCTGAACGTCTCTGTTCTGTGACATCCTGTCCGATTGATTGTATTTCGAGAATATTTCCCTTATCATCAAACAGTGCTCTATCCCTCCATCTCTGCCACCTTATGAGACCATCAGGGCTGAAAACTTCATGTTCCATGGTAATTATCGGATTATTAACATTTAATGCCTTTATACTATCCTTTATAGCTTCATGAAAATCAGAGGGTATTAAATCAAGAAAACTTGTTCCCACAAGTTTTTCAGGTGTTGTATTAAAATATTTTGCATATGCTTCGTTTACAAAAGTAATCGTTGTATCAGGCTTATAGCGGCATATTAAATCAGGAAGGTCTTCAACTATATTTCTGTATCTTTCTTTAGCTTTTCGCAGTTCATCTTCAATCTGTTTACGTAAGGTTATGTCCTTAAAATCCTCGACAATTCCTATAATTTCGCCGTTGTTATCGTGCAAAGGTGTTGCAGTTATAATACAGGAAATTTTTTTATTGCCAGTTCCAATCTTATCTGATTCATATTCTATATGATTTTCTCCTTTTAATATTCTGTTCATCGGGCAATCAATTGTATGGCATTGTGGTCCCGGAAAAGTCTCATAGCATTTTTTCCCTGTAATATCAACTTCATTTGCCCCAGCAATTGATAAAAAAGTTTTATTAACTTTTATTGTATTGAATTCCCTGTCAATTACTCTCATGCCATCTGCAGAAGTTTGAAATATCTGGTTAAGTTCTTCAAATGCATATCTTAATGCTTCTTCAGCTTTTTTTCTTTCATTGATATGGAGCCTCATGGGTCTGAATAAGAAATAATAGAGTACGATTGTTCCAGTTGATGTTAACAAAACAGCATCAAGGAATAACTCACCAGCAACAGATAATCGCAAATCAAGAAAATAAATTATATACATTATCAGGACTTCAAGAGCGAAAAATGAAATAGCGGTTATTAAGAGCAACTGGAAAGGCTTATCAAGAAGTGATGGTTCTTTTTTAATAGTCATTCTATACTCAAATTATGCTTCTATGTGTATTCCATGAATAAATTGAAATTTTTAATATTCCCCTGATGGCTATTTCTTTAATTTTCTACATCTCGTTTTCAATATTTATTTAAATGTTATCATATAAATATTCTATCTATCAATTATAATTTATTCTCACTTTGAACTGAAAAATACAGTTAAAAAAGCTATATATCCATCTTAAAAACCAGAAAGCTAACATTCTTTTATATACAGATGTTGCGTTTATTTAATAGCAAAGAGCAGACTGAAACAGAGCCATTGTTATATTTAACATCTAAGCTGAAAAATCCGCATGTTTTAATATCTGGTGATGTGTTAAAATAAATTGTTTATGTTTTACGACATACATGAAGAATGTGGAGTTTTCGGGATATTCGGGCATCCTGAAGCTGCAAATTTAGCATATCTTGGTCTTTACGCACTTCAGCACAGAGGTCAGGAAGGAGCTGGCATTTGTTCATCCGATGGGCGTCAGCTTTATCTTGAAAAATCAATGGGCCTTGTTGCTGATGTATTCAGCGAGAAAAGACTCAGAAGATTACCCGGTTACATTGCAATAGGTCATAACAGATATTCAACAGCAGGAAGCAGTGTTCTTAAGAATGTCCAGCCTATTGTTGCCAATTTTGCTCTTGGTTCACTTGCCATCGCACATAATGGCAATCTCGTTACTGCTACTGAATTAAGGTCCCAGCTTGAAGCAGAAGGAGCAATCTTTCAATCATCATCTGACAGTGAAGTAATTGTTCATCTCATTGCTCATTCAAGAGGAAATGATATTTATGAAAGAATAGCACATGCTATAACACAGATAAGCGGCTCTTACAGTCTTCTTATACTGAGAGAAAAAGAGATGATAGCTGCCCGTGATCCTTTTGGTGTAAGACCTTTAAGTTTAGGGATAAAAGATGGCGCATATGTTGTAGCTTCTGAAACTTGCGCATTTGATTTAATCGGAGCTACATATATTCGCGATATCGAGCCCGGTGAAATATTGATTATTAATGAACAGGGGCTCGAATCACTTAAAATTTTTCATAATCAGAGAAGGGCTTTCTGTGTGTTTGAGTTTATTTACTTTGCAAGGCCTGACAGCAATATTTTTGGTGGCATAAATGTAAATGAAATGAGAAAAGAATTTGGAAGGCAGCTTGCCAGAGAATCAAAAATAGAAGCAGACCTTGTGATACCGGTACCTGATTCAGGAGTGCCTGCTGCCATTGGCTTTTCAGAAGAATCAAAAATACCATTTGATTTTGGATTGATAAGAAATCATTATGTTGGCAGAACATTTATTGAACCAAAACACAGTATCAGACATTTTGGAGTCAAAATAAAGCTCAATCCTGTAAGAAAATTACTCGAAGGCAAAAGACTGATTGTAATTGATGATTCAATAGTCAGAGGAACTACAAGCAAAAAAATCGTGAAGATGCTCAGGGAGGGCGGTGGAGCTAAAGAGATTCATCTTAAAATAAGCTCACCGCCGACTATCGGGCCCTGTTTTTATGGTATCGATACTCCAACACGTAGAGAATTAATCGCATCCACACATCTTCTTGATGAAATCAAAAAATATGTAACAGCAGATACATTGTCATATCTCAGCCTTGAAGGACTGAAGAAAATTGTTCCTGATTCAAAAAATTATTGCACAGCATGTTTCGATTGTAATTATCCGATAAACTTTCCCGGAGAACATCTCAAACAAATGGAATTTCTTTTCAGATAAAACTACATTGTTAGATGCTATCAAAAATATATTCAAGCTCAACCTCGGTGTTAAAAAAACCGAAAGGGTTCTTGTTTTCACAGACAGAGTTGATAAAACAGAAAGTCATGATGAGTCAGACTTTGATAGAAGAGAAAAATTAAGATGTCTGGCAATGCTGACCGCTGAAACAGGTAAAGCTTTCTGTAAACAAATTCTTTTTCATGAATATCCTGCACTTTCAAGTCATGGCTCAGAACCACCTGAGGAAATCTGGGAACTTGCTTTTGGCAAAAAAACAGTTTCTTTGCTTGCAAAAAAGAACCTTTTACAGCCTATTTTAGACAAAAAAGCTGATACCAGCATTCTGAAACAGGCTGAAGAAATTATTGTTAAAAACAGGGAGAATGCTGTTAACTGTATAATAGCTCTTTCCAATTACTCAACAAGCCACACCAGATTCAGAGATTTTATTACAAGGAATTGCGGTTGTAGATATGCGAGCATGCCTTTATTTGAAGTATCAATGCTCGAAGGAGCCATGAATGTTGACTGGAAAGCTCTTGAACATCGAACATTGAAATTAACTTATATTGTTAATCAAGCAGAAAATATTGAAATAAAAACACCCAATGGTACTAATCTGTTTTTATCTAAAAAGGGAAGAAAAGCTCTGGCAGATACCGGAATTCTTACCAAAAAAGGTGCTTTCAGTAATCTTCCTGCTGGCGAAGTCTTTCTCGCTCCTGTTGAAAGCAGTGCTTATGGTGAGCTTATAATAGAATGGGCACCAACAAGGCAGTTAAAATCCCCTGTTTTATTAAAGATTGAAAAAGGAAATGTTGTTCAAATATCAGGGAAAGATGAGTATGTTAAATATCTTGAGAAAAAGTTTGAAGAAAACTCCCTCAACAGAAATATTGCAGAGCTTGGAATTGGGACAAACAACGCTGCAAAAAGACCTGATAATATACTTGAGTCAGAAAAAATACTTGGAACAATACATATTGCACTTGGTGATAACAGTTCTTTTGGAGGGAAAATCAGCACACCTTTTCATCAGGATTTTGTTTTTTTCAAGCCTTCGGTTAAACTCATTCATAAAGATCGAGGCAAAAAAGAAATCTTAAGAAATGGCAAACTTCTAATATAAATTATGCGTAATGTAATTCTTGGAACAGCAGGGCATATAGATCACGGGAAAAGTTCTCTGGTTAGAGCACTAACAGGAATAGACCCGGACAGACTTAAGGAAGAAAAAGAAAGAGGAATAACCATTGATCTTGGTTTTGCAGACCTTGTCTATCCTGACGGCATTACTGTTGGCATTGTTGATGTGCCGGGACACGAAAGGCTCATCAAAAATATGCTTGCCGGCGCAGGCGGGATTGACCTTGTTATGCTTGTCATTGCTGCAGATGAAGGCATAATGCCTCAGAGTAAAGAGCATTTACAAATTTGCAATTTACTCAAGATAAAATCAGGATTAATAGCAATTACAAAAGCTGACCTCGTAGAACCTGACTGGCTCGAATTAGTTACAGAGGACACAAAAGAATTTGTCAGAGGCACTTTTCTTGAAGGTGCTGAAATCGTGCCTGTTTCATCGAAAACCATGTTTAATATTGAATTGCTTAAAGAGAAAATTAAAGATGTCGCATTGAAGGTAGAACCAAAACCTGTCAAGGGATTATTCAGATTACCCATAGATAGAGTCTTTACATTGAAAGGTTTTGGAACAGTTGTCACCGGAACAGCTATTCTTGGTAGTATCTCGGTTGATAATGATATTGAAATACTCCCAAGCAACATAAAAAGCAAGGTGCGTGGATTACACAGTCATGGGAAAGCTATCAGTACCGCATATGCAGGACAGAGAGTTGCTATAAACTTACAGGGCGTTGATAAAGACTCTATCCAGAGGGGAGATGTGGTAGTTATTCCGGGGAAGCTTGTTCCGACACGAAAGATAGATGCAAAGATAGAACTTCTTTCTTCTGCACCAATTCTCAAAACGCGCAGTCTTGTACATTTTCATCTCGGGACTTCAGAAACAACAGCCCGTGTAATTCTTTTCGGCCAGAATGAATTGAAACCAGGTGAAAGTTGTTATGGACAATTCAGGCTTTCCTCACCTGTAGTTGCGATGTCGGGTGATCGTTTTATAATAAGGAGATTTTCACCCCTTGAAACAACAGGCGGTGGTGAAGTACTCGACCCATTATCTTTCAGAAGAAGTTTCAGAGAAGGTCTTGAAGATCTCGTGATTTTTGAGACAGGAACTCTTGCAGATAAGATTGCTGCAAAAATCAAAAGAGCAGGCACTTTTGGCATTAGGGCATCCACAATAGAAGGATGGATAAAAGAAGAAATCCCTTCTATTAAGGACGCCATCAAATCTTTAAAAGAAAAAAATATTGTTTTACAATTTGAAGACATTCTTATTCATAAAACAATTTTTGATTCTTTTAAAAATAATGCAATTCAGCAACTAAGTGAATTCCATAATTCAAATCCTTTGAAACCCGGAATGTCAAAAGAAGAACTTAGGGCAAAATTAAATATAGAGCCACGCCTTTTCGGAAATTTGATCAACTCGTTAAATGAAATAGTTATAGAAAAAGAACTTGTTCGTTTAAAAAATTTTAAGGTTGTTCTATCTGACAGAGATGAATCACTCCAATCCAGGATTATTCAATTTCTGGAAAAAAACGAGTTTCAACCACCACTAAAAGATGAGATCTCTCAGGCACTTAAAATTGACCCTAAAAAGCTTCAGGATATTTTGAAACTCATGACTAATGAAGGCAAATTGGTCAGAATCAGCGATACAATATATATAACAACGAAGGTTTATGAAAAAATACTTGAAAAATTAAAAAACTTCTTCAGCAAAAAACCCGAGATGACTGTTGCTGAATTCAGAGACATTCTTAATACAACAAGAAAATATGCGTTGCCTTTTCTTGAATACCTTGATTCCAGTAATGTCACTTTGAGAGTCGGGGATATTAGAAAACTACTTACCAAATAATCTACCATTATTATATAGTTAGCTTAACCCTGAAAAATGTAGTTGGATAATGCAGATATCGTGAAAAATATTTTGAGAAAAATTGTACTATAATAATCACTATGAAATCTGAATTTGTTAATTTCGGGAACGTCAATAATATAGATGAAGCGATTCTTCTTGAAAATATCAAGAATGTTTTCAGAAAAATCTCTTCTGCTGCTATCAGGTCAGGGAGAAATCCTTTTGATGTTAAACTAATCGCAGCAACAAAAACAGTTTCTCCCGAAAGGATTAAAACTGCTGTTGAACTCGGCTTACGTGATATTGGTGAAAACAGGGTTCAGGAAGCAAGGGAGAAGATAGCTTACTGCAAAGCCAATTGTCCTGATTGTAATATTGAGTGGCACATGATCGGACATCTTCAAAAAAATAAAGCAAAAAATGCAGTTGAATTATTTGACCTTATTCACTCACTCGATTCAGTTGAGCTTGCTGATTTACTTAATAAATATGCTGAAAAGGCAGGTAAAATACAGAGGGTACTTATTGAGGTAAAATTATCCGGAGAAGCAACAAAACATGGAGTCAGCAAAGAAAATCTTTTTACTCTGATCGAACATGTATATAAAATGCCCAATCTTAAACTTGAAGGGCTAATGACAATTCCGCCATATTCTGAAAATCCACAACTCAGCCAGCCTTATTACAGGCATTTAAGATATTTACGGGATGAAGCTGATAAAAAAGGATTTAAATTGCCAGAACTGTCTATGGGGATGACAAATGATTATGAAATTGCTATTCTCGAAGGTGCAACAATGGTCAGGATAGGAACAGGAATTTTTGGACAAAGGAAAAAATAATTTATTAATAGAGTTAAATGGTCATTTTGATTTAAAATATTGTATTTTAAAAATATCGGAGGTTATATGATCGGTTTTATAGGTGGCGGGAATATGGCTGAGGCAATGATCAAGGGGATGATACAGAATAATATGAAAGATATTATTGTATCTGAACCGAGACCGGAAAGACGTGTTCATCTTGAGAAAAACTATAATGTTGTCACAACACATGACAATATCGCACTGGTCAACAAATGCAATATTATTATACTTGCTATAAAACCACAGAATATGGATGAAGTTACTTCAGAGATAGCCGAACATATAACTCCTGACAAATTTATAATCTCTATTGCAGCAGGGATAACTCTATCATATCTCACATCAAAGCTTAAAAGTTCGAAAATAATAAGAGTCATGCCAAATACTCCTGCTCTTGTTCAGGAAGGCATGTCTGTACTTTCATTATGTGAATGTTTTCCGGATAATGAAATGACCATAATCCGGGGCATTTTTATGTCAATAGGAAAAGTAATGGTTCTGCCAGAAAAATATATGGATGCTGTGACTGCTCTTTCGGGAAGCGGTCCTGGTTTTTTAGCTTTTATTGTTGAAAAAATGATAGATGCAGGTATAAAAGCAGGACTTAACAAGGATGCTTCAACAGAGCTTGCGATTCAAACCTTTATCGGGACAGCAAAACTACTTGAAACAGGGATGCCTCCTTCAAAGTTAAGAGAAATGGTAACATCACCCGGCGGAACAACTGCCGCGGGTCTGAAGGTTTTTGAAGAGAAAGGTCTTCAGAATTTAATTAATGCTGTTATTCTTGCTGCAGCCGAAAGATCAAAAGAACTGGGGAGAAAAGAATAATGTTTATTTTCAGTAATTTCTTATTCGCTGCTGCAAAGATACTTGATGTTATACTAACAATTTACATGTGGATTATAATCATACGGGCATTACTAAGCTGGGTAAATCCTGATCCTTATAATCCCATTGTAAGATTCTTAAACTCAGTAACAGACCCTGTTCTCTGGCCAATAAGAAAAGCCATTGGTTATAGGCTCGGACCTATTGATATTTCACCAATGATTGTAATCCTTGCAATCCTGTTTTTGAAGTATTTTATAGTTCAGTCATTAATTGATTTTGCCTATAAATTGAAAGGAGGCATTGCTTTATGAGAATTACTCCACTTGATATTCAGCAAAAACAGTTTCCGATGAAAATCAGGGGATTTGATGTTGAGGAAGTCTATGCTTTTTTAGAAATAATAAGAGAAGAAATGGAAGATCTGCTAAGGGAAAACGCTTCCCTGAAAGAAAATATTCAAAGGCTCGAAAATCAACTGAAAGATTATCGGGATATGGAGACCACTCTTCGTGAAACTCTTATGACTGCGCAACAGATGGTGGATGAATATAAAACAAATTCCAGAAAAGAGGCTGAATTAATAATAAAAGAAGCTGAATTAAAAGCAGATTCTATTCTTAAAGAAGCCCAGGAAAAAGTAATCAAGATACATGAGGACATTGTTGACCTCAAAGGCATAAGACGCCACTTCAGAGAAGAGATTAAAAGACTTGTTGAAAGCCATCTAAAGATGCTCGAATTTGACAGAGAGCGTGAAGAAGAAACACAAACCGCTGAAGAAGGCGGTGAATCACAGTAATGAAATATAGTGCCCTTAAGGGTATTCATGACATTTTCCCTCCTGACAGCTTTATATGGCAACACGTTGAAAATACTGCTAAAGAAATTTTCTCATCATATGGATTTCATGAATTAAGAGCGCCCATAATTGAATCTACCGAAGTTTTTATCAGAAGCATTGGTGAATCGAGTGACATTGTCGAAAAAGAAATGTACACTTTCAATGACAGAGCCGGGAGAAGAATAACATTAAGACCTGAGGGAACTGCTCCTGTAGTAAGATGTTATATCGAGAACCATTTATACAACCTGCCTTCACCACAAAAATTCTTTTATTCAGGACCAATGTTCAGATATGAAAGACCACAGGCAGGGCGTTTCAGACAGTTCTATCAGATTGGTGCAGAAGCATTCGGAATCTCAGAGCCTGTAATTGATGCTGAAATTCTTTCTCTATTAAAACTTTTTTTTGAAAAGCTCGGGCTTAAAGAATTAAATTTCGAGATAAATTCAATAGGCTGTGATGTTTGCAGACCTGATTTTCGTAAAGCATTACTCGATTTTTTCTCTACAAAACTCGAAGGATTATGTCCTGATTGCAGAAGAAGATATGAAATTAACCCGCTACGCATTCTTGATTGTAAAGTTCCTGATTGCATAAAACTGAAAGAAGGTGCACCTGTTGTCATAAAGTATTTGTGTAAAGAATGCACCGAACATTTTAACAGCTTTCAGGAATACCTGAAATTGCTCAATATACCATTTAACATAAACCCCAATATGGTAAGAGGTCTTGATTATTACACCCGTACAACGTTTGAAGTTACCTGTGAGCATTTAGGTGCACAGAATGCTGTGGCTGCCGGTGGAAGATATGATAAACTTGTTGAAGAATTTGGAGGTCCTAAAACGCCTGCGATAGGGTTTGCAGCAGGGATGGAAAGAATAATAACACTTTTAAAAGATTCGGGCTCGATTGGAATTCCTTCACCTAAAATTTTTATTGCTTCACTGGATATTGAATCATGCAAAAAAGCTTTATCCATTGCAACTGATTTAAGAGCGAAAGGTTTATGGACAGAATTAGGTTATCATGGGAATTCTCTTAAAAGCCAGTTGCGCAGAGCAGATAGAATCTCAGCAGAATACGTTTTCATTATTGGAGAAGATGAGTTAAGATCAGGCAAATTGAAGTGGAAAAACCTTTCTGATAAAAGTCAGGGTGAGATTCTATTTTCAGAAATAGAAAAATTTTTCTATAGAAAATAAAACAGATTAACCTACTACATCAAGTTTTCTCACCCTCAATTCAACTCCAAGGTCTTCGGCTATCTTTTTACACTTTTCAATATCAACTCCTTCTGCTGAAACAACAGTGACCGAAACATCGGATATAAAATTTTTTGCTTCTTTAATAAAATCTAAAACTTCATTATAAGCTTTTTTGTATGCAGGCCTGCATATTCTGTTATATGTTTCTTCATCATGCGCATCAAGACTGATTGACAATTTATCAACTAAACCTTTCAATTCAGGCAAGATATTTCTTTTATTTATTATATTACCGTGACCATTAGTATTTATTCTAACCTTTCCTCCCTTCTGTTTTATCCATGAAGACAGACTTTTAATTAGCTCAAGCCTCAGTGTAGGTTCACCATAGCCACAGAAAACAATTTCTCTATAATCTTGAGGATTGCCTATAGCTGCTTTGAGTTCCTCTTCTGATGGTTCATTTGAGAGTCTGAGATTATGCCCCTTAACATAATCGGAAATAAAACGAATGCAAAAAGAACATCTGTTCGTACATCTGTTTGTAATATTTAAATATAAACTGTCTCTTATTTTATATGCAATCTCGCCTTTTGAAGATATTTCTCCTATATTAAATAATCTTTTTGCATTCAGTGTAGTTATGCGTGCAATGTCTTCAATACTCACAC
>FWPV01007239.1_pt1 | contig 20380 bp, 15 predicted proteins | sample 2228371 | NCBI WGS metagenome assembly FWPV01 (sample SAMEA103939776, study PRJEB20133) | metagenome | reverse complement strand
TGTATTGTCGACGTGGTGGTCACATCCCCGCCCTACAACCTGGGCATCGAGTACAGCGGCTACGACGACAACATCCCCCGGGAGGAGTATCTGGAGTGGACGCGCCACTGGGCGTCCGAAGTGCGCCGGGTGCTCTCCCGGCAGGGGTCGTTCTTCCTGAACGTCGGCGGCAAGCCGAAGGACCCCTGGGTGCCCTTCGACGTCCTCGGGGTGATGCGCGGGCTGTTCCGGCTTCAGAACACCATCCACTGGGTCAAGTCCATCGCCATCCGGAAGAAGGATGTGGGCGACTACCCCGGCATCACCGGGGACGTCAGCGTGGGACACTACAAGCCCATCAACAGCCCCCGCTTCCTGAACGACTGCCACGAGTACATCTTCCATCTCACTCTCGAGGGCGACGTCCCGCTGGACCGGCTGGCGCTGGGGGTGCCCTACCAGGACAAGTCCAATGTGGGACGTTGGAAGAGCGCGAAGAGCGACCTGCGCTGCCGGGGCAACACCTGGTTCATCCCCTACCGCACCATCCGCAGCCGGGAGGACCAGCGGCCGCACCCGGCCACCTTCCCCGTGCAGCTTGCCGAGATGTGCATGCGGCTGCACGGCGTCGGGCGCATCGGGCTGGCGCTCGACCCGTTCCTCGGGCTCGGCTCCAGCGCCATCGCGGCGGCGCGTCTGGGAGTGCGGTTCGTGGGATTCGAGATAGACGCGGAGTACTTCGCGAGGGCGTGCGAGAATCTGAAGGCGGAGTGCGCCGCTCCGGAGCTTCCCCTCATATGACAGCAGACGAAAGACCCGGAAAGCCCGCCGACCAGACCGAGGTGCGGGTGTCAGAGCTGATGCTCCCGCACCATGCCAACGCGCACGGCAACGTGCACGGCGGGGAGATGCTGAAGCTGGTGGACAGCCTGGCGTATGTCTGCGCGGCCCGGTTCTGCGGAGGGCTGTGCGTGACGGCGGCGGTGGACCGCGTGGACTTCCACGAGCCGATCTTCGTCGGCGAACTGCTCACGCTGGTGGCGCGGGTGGTCTACGCGGGGCGGACCTCCATGGACGTGGAGATAGAGGTGTTCGCGGAGGACATCCCGTCCGGCAGGGTGCGGAAGACCAACAGCTGCCACGTGACGATGGTGCACCTGAAGGACGGGCGTCCGGCGCCCGTGCCGCGCCTCATCTGCAACACGGCGGAGGACCGCCTGCGCTACGCGCAGGCCCGTCTGCGGCGGGAGGTGGTCCGGCACCAGCGCGGGGAACGCGAGCGCCTGCGCGCCATGCTGGAGGGGATGTCCGACCAGGAGGCGGAGCGCCTGCTGCGGGACGAGGGGTTCGGGGAGCTGCGGACCCAGCTGCTTCACCGCTCCGAGCACGCTGCGGAGCCGCAGGGCGGTCCGGACGGCGGACGGACAGATGCCGGGTGACCGTCAGCGAGCCTCGATGAAGACCGCTCCGCCCCCTATGGAAGGCGCCCAGGGCGCTGCCGCCGGCGCCTCCCGGAAGCTTCGCCCCGCCCTCCTGGTTTGGGGCGTCGTGGCTGCCGGTCTCGCCGCGGTGTGGCTCATCCCCCTCGAGAGCCTGCCCACGGCGTGTCTGATGCGCCGGATGACGGGCGTCCCGTGTCCCACCTGCGGTGTGGGCCGGTCCCTGCACGCGCTGCTGCACGGCGACATCCCGGCATCGCTGCACTATCACCCCCTGCTGCTTCCGTTCCTGGTGCTGGGGCTGCTCTGGTGGGCGGCGGTGGCGGCTCCGGCGAGGCGGGCCGGCCGCAGGGTCCCGGCGCGCCTGCAGGCGGCAGTCCTTGCGGCGGCGGGCGTCAGCCTGCTGGCGGTCTGGCTGGTGCGGGTGGCGACGTCTTCCGTGCCGTGAGCACCCTTCCGGGCATCTCCAGCAGATGCCACCCCGTCTTGTCGACGGTCAATCCCAGATAGCGCGTGCTCGCTCCCACCCACACCAGCGACGCATCCCCCAGCCGCTCCGCCGGGACCGCCACCTCCAGGTCCCTGCCTTTCCATCTCATCCGGATGCCCGGCGGCGGACTCTCCGGCGCACCCGCCGCGACCTCCACGGCCCGGAACCCGTCCGGGCCCAGCGCCCGCGCCTCCACCCGGATGGAGACCCCCTTGCTCCGGCTGCCCGCCGTCCGCACCCGGAGATACACGTTGCGCGAATCCCTTGCCACCGACAGACCCGTGATGTCCGCCCCCCGGCGCAGGGCCCGTCCCACCGTGTCGGCCTGAGGGCTGAGGACCTGCGCGTCCACCGCCTCCCATCCCGTCCCGCGGCCGTCCAGCCCGATGGCGCCGTCCGGAAGCGCCGCCACGGCGCGCAGAGGCTCGCGCGCGAACAGCTCGCTGGAGCGCACGAAGCTGCGGAGGAATGAGCCCATCACACCCGTCTGCGAGCGGTACTCCTCGATGGCCGCCTGTTTCGCGGTCACCTCATGCGGTCTGAGAGGGAACAACTCCCAGTGGGCCGCCTCCCCCGCCAGCGGCTGCGGCGGGACCAGCGGACGGGACGGCGACGCTCCGCGGGGGACCGGCCACTGTCCGCGATGGATGAGGTAGGTCATCAGATGCGGCCGTCCTTCGGGCAGGCGGCCCTGCATCTGCAGCTCCGCGAGGGCGGCCGTGGTGAAGGCGTAGGCGGCATAGTGGTCCGGGTGGTCGTCCAGCGGACTCGGGGCGCATATCAGCACCGGATTCCACTCCGCGATGACCTCCTTGAGGACGTCCAGCAGCTCCTGACCGGTGTAGGCAGCCCCCGGACGGTGCGCCAGCCTGTAGGGGCACCGGGAGACTCCGGTATACCCCGACGTGAACGGGACGGCCCAGTTGGTGGTCCAGAGACGGGTCAGCCCCCGGTCGGGAAACCCCGGAAACACAAGGTCCGAGGGACGCAGTCCCAGCCGCATCCCGGCCAGCATCGCCTCGCGCTGGCGCTCGGCCCCGAACTCGATGAGGTCCTGCGGGGTGGGGCGTATCTTGCGCTCCTCGCGCCCCGCCGCCACCTTGAACGCGTCGCCGTTGGTCAGGAAGACCACGCGGACCTGTCCGCCGGCCCCTCGCACGCGGGCGATCAGCCCGCCGCAGCCGAGCGCCTCGTCGTCCGGATGCGGCGATATGACCAGAAGCCGCATCTCCCCGGGAAGACGAAGCGATGCGGGCAGAGGACCGGCGCTCTGCAGAGCGTTCTCCGCCTGGATGCGCAGCGCGATGCCGCCGGCAGCGAGCGCAAGCAGAGCGGCCGCCGCCGCCCCCGCCCGGAACAGCGCGCGGGCGGGCCTGCTGCGGCCGGACGCTGCCGGAAGCTTCTGCTCGAACCTGCGACGCCGCATCTGGCGGACCCCCGTCGGCACGCACATAAAGAGAGGGATGAGGAGGACCCGGCCGTCCCGAATGCCGGGCGAAGCCGGGCCCATCCTGTCATCGAGAATATTACCCCGCTTCGGCCGGTCCGTCTCCGGCGCCCGGAGAGGCGGTGGCTGCGGAAAAAGTGGCGGAGCGAGTGGGATTCGAACCCACGAGCGAGTTTTGGGACCCGCTACACGATTTCCAGTCGTGCTCCTTCGACCAGCTCGGACATCGCTCCTCGCGCAGCCGATTCTAGCACGCCGCGCTCCCCCGCGTCAATCGGCGCTCTCCGCGCCGCCCGCCGGCTCGTCCGCCGGGGCGAGCGCCCGGTCGCGCACCGGGTCGTCCGACTCCACGCGTCCGTCCCGGAACCGCACGATCCTGCCGGCGTGCCGCGCTATGTCGGGCTCGTGAGTCACCATCACGATGGTCTTGCCCGCCTCGTTCAGCCTCTGCAGGATGCCCATGATCTGGACTCCCGTGCGTGTGTCCAGGTTTCCCGTCGGCTCGTCGCCGAACAGGATGGGCGGGTCGTTCACCAGCGCCCGGGCGATGGCCACCCTCTGCTGCTCCCCGCCGGAAAGCTCCGCCGGGCTGTGTCTGAGCCGGTGCGCCAGCCCCACCATCTCCAGCGCCCGGCGCGCAGCGTCCTTCGGAGGGCGGCGGCCCCGGGCATACAGCAGGGGGAGCCTGACATTCCCCAGAGCGCTCATCCCGGGAAGCAGGTTGAAGTTCTGGAAGACGAAGCCGATCTTGCGGTTGCGTATCTCGGCCAGAGCGGCATCCGGCAGGCGCTCCACCTCCCGTCCCTCCAGCATGTAGCGCCCGGATGTGGGACGGTCCAGACACCCGATGATGTTCATCAGCGTCGACTTCCCCGAGCCGGACGGGCCCATGATGGCCACGAACTCCCCCGCCTGGATGTCCAGCGAAACGTCCAGAAGGGCCGGGACCTCCACGCGTCCCTGCCTGTAGATCTTGGTGACGTTGCGGACCGAGATGAGAGGCTGCATCCGGGGCGTCCCGCTTTCCATCCGGCCTGCGCCCTGCGGGCTAGCCGCGGCCGGTCTCTTCCCGCCGCTCCTCCCCGGGCGGCCGGACGATGCGGATGCCCAGCTCCTCGAGCTGGGACGGGTCCACCTCCGAGGGGGCCCCCATCATCGGGTCGATGCCTCCGCCCATCTTCGGAAACGCGATGACCTCCCGGATATTCTCGTCGTCCGTCAGATACATGATGAGCCGGTCTATCCCCGGAGCGATGCCGGCGTGGGGCGGAGCGCCGAGCTCGAACGCCTCCAGCATATGCCCGAACTGCGACTGTATCTGCTCGTCGGTGTATCCCAGCTTGCGGAAGATGGCCTTCTGGAGCTCCGGCTTGTGGATACGGACCGAGCCCGAAGCCCATTCCGAGCCGTTGCAGGCCAGGTCGTAGCAGAAGGAGCGCATCGCGGCGGGGTCCGTGTCCAGCAGGTCCACGTGCTCGGGGCGGGGCATGGCGAACGGGTTGTGCGCGAACGTCCAGCGCCCGTTCTCCTCGTCCCACTCGAACACGGGGAAGTCGGTCACCCAGCAGAACGCCAGCACGTCCGGGTCGGCAAGTCCCAGCCGTCCCGCAATCTCCCTGCGCAGCCGGTCCAGCGCCCGCGCCACGATGGCCGGCTCGTCCGCGATGAAGGCGATGAGGTCTCCGGGCTGCGCCCCGGCAGCCTCCACCAGCCGCCGAGTCTCCTCGCCGGACAGGAACTTGGCGATGGGAGAGCGGACGCTTCCGCCCTCCTCCACCAGCAGATAGGCCATCCCTTTCGCCCCGGCATCCTTCACGAGCTCCGTCAGTTCGTCGATCTGGCTGCGTGAGAGGGACGCCCCTCCGGGATAGCGGACGGCCTTCACCTGCCCCCCGGACGCCACCGCGTTCCGGAACACTCCGAACTCCGACTGCGCCACGATCTCCCCGCAGTCCACCAGCTCCAGCCCGTAGCGCACGTCCGGCTTGTCCGTCCCGAAGCGGGCCATCGCCTCGTCATAGGTGAAGCGTGGGAAGGGCTTGATGAGCCTCTTCGTGGAGAACTTCTCTACCACGTCGATCGTCAGCGCCTCCACCACAGCCAGCACGTCGTCCTGCGTGGCGAAGCTCATCTCCAGGTCCAGCTGGGTGAACTCGGGCTGGCGGTCTGCGCGCTGGGCTTCGTCCCGGAAGCATTTGGCGATCTGGAAATACTTCTCGAAGCCCGCCACCATCAGCAGCTGCTTGAACTGCTGCGGAGCCTGCGGAAGCGCGTAGAACAGTCCGGGCTGGAGCCGGTAGGGCACCAGGTAGTCGCGCGCGCCCTCGGGAGTGCTGCGGGTCATGACGGGAGTCTCCACCTCGATGAACCCCTGAGCGTACATGAACTCCCGGATGTGCCGCACCACGTCGCTCCGCAGCTTCATCTTGCGGAACATGGACGGGCGTCTCAGGTCCAGATACCGGTATTTCAGGCGCAGCTCCTCGCCCACCGGAGCGTCCTGGTCGATCTGGAAGGGAAGGGGCTTTGCGGGGTTGAGGACCTCCACGGAGTCCACCGCCACCTCCACCTCTCCGGTAGCCAGGTTGGGGTTCTCGGTCCCGGCGGGCCTGCGCCGGACCTCTCCCTGGAGCTCCAGCACCCATTCGCTGTGCACCGCCTGGGCCGTGCGGTGCGCCTCCGGCGATGCCTGCGGGTCGATGACGGTCTGCACGATGCCCGTCCGGTCGCGCAGATCGATGAAGATGAGTCCCCCGTGATTGCGGACGCTGTGCGCCCAGCCGTCCAGCACCACCCTGCGCCCGGCGTCGGCCGGACGAAGCTCCCCGCAGTAGACAGTCCTTTTCAGCATTCCATCTCCAAGACAGTCCCGTGGTTTCCGGGAGGGTGAGGCTCCTGCCGAACCACTGTTCCTCGCCCCCGTTCCCGATGGCAGGGCGCCTGCCGTGCCCCCTGCCTCAGTATCGCCCGGACGGCTCGGCGGGAGCTTCGCCCTCCCGTCTTGCCTTGCGTTGCCGTTCCGTCAAGCCTCGCTTTGCCCTTCCGGTCCGGGGTGGGGACGCCGCCCTCAGATCGCCCCGATGGTCTGCGACTCCGGCGTCTGCAGGTAATCCCGCATCATCTCCGGACACCCCTCCAGCGGCAGCCTCCACTGCTGCTGGGCCAGCATGTCCCGCGCGGTCACCTGCCCGGCGGCCAGCTCGTCCTCTCCCAGTATCAGCGCGAACCGCGCGCCCGACTTGCCGGCCTTCTTCATCTGGGCTTTCAGGCTCCGCCCGCCATAGTCCATCTCGCACGCGAAGCCCTCCCGCCTGAGCCGGTCCGCCAGAGCCAGCCCGGCCACCTGCGCCTGCTCTCCCACCCGCACCAGAAACACATCCGGAGCGGGTTCGCCCTGCCCCAGGGCCCCCCGCGCCTCCAGGACAAGCAGCAGCCGCTCCACCCCCATCCCGAACCCGAACGCGGGGGTCGGCGGCCCGCCTATCTGCTCCACCAGCCCGTCGTATCGCCCCCCGCCGCACACCGTGTTCTGCGCCCCCAGCGCGTCCGTCTGGAACTCGAACACCGTCCGCGTGTAGTAGTCGAACCCCCGCACCAGCCGGTGGTCCACCTCGTATTCCAGCCCCAGAGCCTCCAGCCCGGCGCGCACCCTGTTGAAATGCTCCGCGGACTCCGCGTCCAGATAGTCCACCAGATGCGGCACGTCGCGGGTCAACTCGCGGCAGCGCTCCTCCTTGCAGTCCAGCATCCGGAGCGGGTTCTTCTCGTAGCGCACCCGGCAGCTGGAGCACAGCTCCTCCACGAACGGGCGGACGCTCTCCCTGAGCGCCTGCACGAACTCCCGGCGCGACTCCGGCACTCCGGTGGAGTTGATCTTCAGGGAGAACGGGGCCGCTCCCGCGTCCGTCAGAAAGCGGGCGGCCATCCCGATGACCTCGGCGTCCAGCGTCGGGTCGTCCGAACCGATGGCCTCCACCCCGAACTGGTGATGCTGCCGGTAGCGCCCGGCCTGCGGCCGCTCGTAGCGGAAGACGCTGTAGATGTAGAACAGCTTCGTCGGCAGCCCCCCGGCGCCCAAGGAATGCTCCACCCACGCCCTCACGATGGGCGCCGTGCTCTCCGGCCTGAGCGTGAGGCTCCGCCCCGAGCGGTCCTGGAAGGTGTACATCTCCTTGGAGACGATGTCCGTCTCCTCGCCGATGCTGCGCGTGAACAGCTCCGTCTCTTCGAACAGGGGGGTGCGGATCTCGCGGAAGCCGTGCAGCCGGCAGCACTCCCGGAACCGCTGCTCGAGCGCCTGCCATTGCCAGGACCGGTCCGGTGTGATGTCGTTCGTGCCTCTGGGGGCCTTGTAGCGCATGCGAGTGACGTCCCTGCAGGCCCGCTCGAGCTGTCCTCCGGGCGGAGCGGCGCCGCGCCGTCTCCTCGCCTGTCCCGGGCGGGCGAGCGCGGGAAACGGCCGGATGCGCTCGCCGGCGGGCCGAACAAGCATTCTAACGTTCGCCCGCGGGCTCTGTCAATGCGGGACGGGGGAGCCCAGCTGAGACACCGGGACGCACTCCAGCCCCTTTTCAGCCAGCCCGTCCAGGATGTCCGGAAGGGCGTCCGCGGTGGCGCGGCTCCCGATGTGGAACAGGACCACGTCTCCCGCCTTCACCCGGCCCAGCACGCGCTCGCGTATCTCCCGTGCGGTGATGCCCTTCCGGAACGAGTCCCAGGAGTCCAGCGTCCAGTAGACGCACTCGTAGCCCTCCTCCCGGGCCACCTTCAGGACGCGCCCGTCCCTCGCGCCGAACGGCGGCCGGAACCAGGGCCGTGTGGAGCGTCCGCAGATGGCCGAGATGGTCTCCTCCGCCCGCCGCAGCTCTTCGCGGATGCCGTCGTCCTCCAGCCTGCGAAGGTCCGGATGGCTGAAGGTGTGGTTGCCGGGTTCGTGCCCGTCGGCCACGATGGAGCGGACGATGTCCGGGTTGTCCCGCGCGAAGCGCCCCGTCAGAAAGAACGTGCAGCGCACGGAGCGCTCACGGAGCGTCTTCAGGATGTCCTGAGCCGGCGCCGCCGAAGCCCCGGCGTCGAAGGTCAGGGCCACCCGGCCGCCGGGAGCCGCCTCCGCGGTCTTGCGGGAGGCCTGCGTCCGCGCGGCAGACGGCGCGGGCCCGGCCGGGGCGCGGGAAGGGGAAGATGCACTCGTCCGGGTCACAGCCGGAGCCGCCTTGCGGGGAGCCTGCGTCTTCGGAGCCGGCCTGCGCGCCTCAGTGCCGGACGCGGCCGTTGCGGCTGCTGGGACGGGAGGCCGGGACGCCGGCGCTTCCGCCTGACGTGACAGGGAGAGGAGCAGCCCCGTCGCGGCTCCGCCGAGCGCCGTCAGCACGAGCGCCGGGATGAGTGCGGAGGGCATCCGGCGGGTGCGGGAGCCCGCCGCCTTCCCCCTGCTCTGCGGGCGGGAGGGGGTGCGGCGGCTCATCGGAGGCGCGGCCTTCTAACGGCGGGCCTGCGTTCCGCCGGAGGGGGAAGAAGCCAGCTTCTCCCTCAGGAAGTCCACCGCCTTGCGCAGCTGAGGGTCGTACTTCAGGCGGTCCTCTTCCAGGTCCGCGTCATCCGGCAGCGTATCGGGCTCCGGCATCTGCACCACGATGTCGGGCTGGATTCCCACCTTGTGGATGTCGGTGCCCTTCGGGGTCAGATACTTGGCGGTGGTGATGCGCACCGCGGCGTCGCCCGGCATCGGGACCACCGTCTGCACCCGGCCCTTTCCGAACGTCTTGTTGCCGATGAGCGTCCCCACGCGGTTGTCCTTGATGGCGCCCGCCACGATCTCGGATGCGCTGGCGGAGAACTCGTCCACCAGCACCACCAGCGGATAGGTGCGGTGGTCATGCTTGGAGGGGTCCACCTCCAGCGCGCTGCGGCGGCCCTGCCGCTCCTGGATGATGACCACCGGCCCGCTCTCGATGAACCGGCTCCCGATATCCACCGCCGACTCCAGAAGACCGCCCGGGTTCCCCCGCAGGTCCAGGATGAGGGCTCTCAGGTTCTTCTTCTCGAGGTCCGTCAGCGCGGCGTCCATCTGCGCGTCGGCCTTGCTGTTGAACTGCCTGAGCTGCAGCCAGCCGATGCCGTTCTCCGGGTCCAGCAGGTCGTACTCCACCATCCGGTAGTCCACCACCTGACGGACGATGGTGATCTCGATGGGCTTCGGTTCGCGGGCGCGCTGCAGGGTGAGGGTGACCCTCGTGTTCTCCGGCCCGCGGATCATCTTGACCACCTGCTCGATGTCCATGTCCGCCACGGACTTGCCGTCCACCTTGAGGATGATGTCGCCTTTGCGCACTCCGGCCTTGATGGCGGGACATCCGGGCAGGGGCTCCTTCACGTAGACCTGTCCCTGACGGTTGGTGTTCAGCTGCGCGCCGATGCCCACGAAGTTGCCCTCGTTCTCCTCGCGCATCTTCTTGTAGTCGTCCGGGTCCAGGAAGCCGGTGTACGGGTCGTCCAGCGAGCCGAGTATTCCGCGGATGGCCATATACGTGAGCTGCTGGACGTTCAGCGAGGGCTTCTGCGTCTCCACGCGGCCCGAGACGCTGTTGGTGGGAGTCTTGACGACCGTCGTCTCGAGCACGGACGCTTCCGGATAGAAACGGTCCAGGATGGTGTTCAGCGTCTCCTGATACGTGGTGCGGACCGGGAGGTTCTCCACCTTCGGGCCGGCCGGCTTCTCCAGGAGCATCTCCAGACGGTCCGGCACCGCGAGAAGGGCCGTTGTCACCGGCCGTCCGGCGTCGGCCGCCGCGCGGACATCGTTGAACGCGAACCCCGCGACGAAGAACCCGGTGAAGACGATCAGGGCCAGAAATGCTGTTCTCAGTCTGGTGCTCATCTCGGCAGGAGAAGCATCCTTTCGGTCGGTCACGCGGACGGCCTCTTCGCCACCGCAAGAGCGCGCTCGAGCTGGCGGTCGTCCGGCGACCCGGGCGCCGCCGAAGGCGGCATCGCCACCACGGCGTCCGGCCGGACCCCCGTCCTGTGGAAGTCCGCGCCGCCGGGCGGCACATACTTTCCGGTGGTCAGCGTGTATCCGGCTCCGTCGGCCAGCTGGAACGCCGTGCGCTCGAACGCGTTCCCCCACGTGCGCTCACCGATGAGCCGGGCTCCCGCGGAGTCCCGCAGGGCCGCGGCCAGCAGCTCCGCCGCTCCCTCCGTCCCCCTGTTCACCAGCACCGCGGCGGTGCGCAGCGCGAACGCCTCCTTCTCCTCCGCGCGCGCTGTCAGCTGGTCCTTGCGGTCGCGGCTGCGAAGCACCGTGCCCAGCTTCTTTCCGGGCATCAGAAGTCCCGCCACGCTCTGCGCGGCGGCAAGGGACCCTCCGGGGCAGTTGCGCAGGTCCAGCACCAGCGTCCGGGCGCCGCGCCCGCGAAGCTCCCGCAGCTCCGCCTCCAGGGCCGAGCCCGTCTGCGGGGTCAGAAGGTGGATGCGGACGTAGCCGATGCCGTCCTCCAGCAGCCGGGACTCCACGGTGCGCGACTGCACTTCGGCCGTGCTGACGGACACCGCGATCTCCCGGCCGTCCCGCCGTATCTTCAGCCCCAGCGGCTCGTCCTGCGGGGTCATCAGCTTTGTGAACGCCTCATCCAGTGAGATGGCCCTCTTGCGCAGCTCCTCGGCGTCCCGCACCGCCTTGCGCTTGTCGCCCGGCGAGGCCGAATGGTCCCGCGTGACCTTCATCGCCTCGCTGAACGGGTCGTGGCTCATCACCCACTTGCCGTCCACCTCCACGATGACGTCGCCCGGTCTCAGTCCCGCCTTCGCCGCCGGAGAGCCTTCGATGGGCGCCACGACGGTCAGCTCCTGCTCGGTCCAGTCGGGCTTCTTCTGGTCGCGGATGGTCAGCACCGCGCCGATGCCCGTGAACCGGCCGAGAGCCATGTCCCGGAAAACCTGCGCCTGCTTCTCGTCCAGGAAGCGCGAGCCGGGGTCGCCCAGGCTGGAGACCATGTAGCGGACGGCCTCGTGCGCCATCCGGGAGTTCTCGAAGGGGTTCACATCCTCGACGTAGTAGTCCTTGACCACCCTGAGGACCTTGCCCACGAGCACCACGGGGCTGAGGTCCGCGTCGAGGCCGGCATTGACGTCAGCCGACGCGGTCGTCCCTTCCACGGCCACCAGAGCGGCCGGGTCGGCTCCGGGGTGGGTGCGTTCGCAGACCCGGCGCAGGCTGGCATCCGCCACAAGGCCCGCACCCAGCGCCGCCAGGGCGAGAAGGGAAAAGAGAAAACCGCGATTGGACAGGGACATTGCGACAGCTCACTCCGCCGGCAGCGCGCGAGGGAACCCTCCTCCACGGCTGATTATACCACACCGGGCCTCCGCTCACCCTCCGCATTCTGTCTTGCGCAATCAAGTTGTAAGACGCATCCGCTGCGGCCGCAGTTCCTTCCCGCCGCATCCGGGGCCCTGCGCGCTCACCGTGCCGCATCCCGCGTTCCATGACATCATCTGCTCGAGATGGACGACATCCCGGCAGCGGTGGACAGGGCGCCGGTCCGTACGGATGCGGCCGGCAGAGAGGCGGGCGCGGGCCGGGCGTGCGTGCTGGCAGCCGCCCTGCTCTGGAGCACGGGAGGAGCCTGCATCAAGGTGCTGGACGGCTACAGCCCGTGGACCGTGCTCTCCGGGCGCTCCCTGCTCAGCTCCCTGTTCTTTCTGTTCCTGCTCCGGGGGCGTCCCCGGGCCGCGCCGGGCAGCGGGCCGTGGCCGGCTGTGGGGGCCGTATCCTACGCGCTGGTGGTCGCCACGTTCGTGCTGGCCAACCGTCTCACCACGGCCGCGAACGCCATCATCCTGCAGTACACCTCCATCCTCTGGATCGCTCTGTTCGGATGGCTTCTGGTGCGCGAGCGGCCCGCCCGGCGCGAGTACGCCGCCATGGCTCTGGGAGTCGTGGGGGTGGGCCTGTGCCTTGGCCACGGGGTGCGCCTGTTCGCCTCCGGGCCGGGCGGGCACCGCATGCTGATGGGCGACGCCGTGGCGCTGGCCTCCGGCCTCTGCTTCGCCGTCACCACCGTCGCCCTGCGACGCATCGGCAAGACCGCGCCTCCGGCGGCTGACGGCCCGGGCGACCCGGCGCTGGTCTGCCTGTTCTACGGGAACCTGCTGGCCGGCCTGGCCGGGCTGCCGTGGCTGGCCGGCGAGATCGCCCGGCCGGGCATCCCCGGGCAGCCGCACCTGGCCGGGTGGGCCGTCCTGGTGTGGCTCGGGCTCGGACAGCTGGGGGCGGGCTACTGGTTCTATCAGAAGGGGCTGAAGACCGTGCGCGCGCTGACCGCCTCGCTCCTGTCGCTCGCAGAGCCGCTGGTCAACCCTCTGCTGGTGTTCCTGACGGTGCGCGAGCTGCCCTCCGGCGGCACCGTGGCGGGAGGGACGCTCGTGCTGATATCGCTGGCGCTCACCCTCACCGCGCGGCCGCAGGAGACCCGGAGGTCGCCGTGAGCGCACTCCCCGTCGTGGTCATCGGGGCCGGGGCCGCCGGACTGATAGCGGCTCTGAGTGCGGCCGAGTCCGGGGCGCGGGTGGTCGTGCTGGAGCGAAACACGCGCTGCGGCCGCAAGCTGCGCATCTGCGGGAAGGGGCGCGCCAACGTCACGAACACGGCGGACATCCCCGAGTTCGTCACAGCGTTCGGGCCCAACGGACGGTTCCTGTACGGGGCGTTCTCGCGGTTCTTCCGCGACGACCTCATCGCGCTGCTGGAGTCCCTGGGGGTGCCCTGCAAGGTGGAGCGGGGAGGACGCGTCTTCCCCCAGTCCGACGATGCGGACCACGTGGCCGACGCGCTGGAGCGACGGGCGCGCGCGCTGGGCGCCCGGTTCAGGATGGGGGTTCGCGTCAGCCGACTGCTCGTCACCGGAGGGCGCGTCACCGGGGTGGGACTGGAGGGCGGCGAGACCGTCCCGGCGGCCAGCGTCATCCTGGCGACGGGCGGCATCACCTATCCGGCCACCGGCTCCACCGGGGACGGCTACCGGATGGCGGCCGAGGCCGGCCACACCGTCGTGAAGCCCCGTCACGCCCTGACCGCCATGAACTGCGCCGAGAAGTGGGTGCTGGAGGTGGCGGGCCTCAGCCTGAGGAACGTCCAGGCCACGGTCCTTGCCCCCGAGATGCAGGGTCAGAAGCCTGTGGGACGCGAGTTCGGCGAGATGTGCTTCACGCACCGCGGCGTGTCGGGCCCCATCATCCTGACGCTCAGCCGCAGGGTGGTGGACCTGGTGGGGCGGACCCCGCTGGTCCTGTCAGTGGACCTGAAGCCGGCCCTTTCGCGCGAGCAGCTGGAAGCCCGGCTGCAGCGCGAGATGACGGGCTCGAACCGCCATCTCCGAAACTATCTGCCCTCGCTGCTTCCGCGGTCGCTGGCCCGCGCCTTTCCGGGCATCCTGGGCCTGGACGAGCATCTGCCGCTGAACCGCGTGACGCGGGCAGAGCGTCAGGCCATTGTGGAGGGACTCAAGGACCTGCGCCTCACCGTGGTGAAGCTGGCTCCGCCGGAGGAGGCCATCGTCACGGCCGGAGGGGTGGCCATCGGCGAGGTGGACCCGCGCACCATGCAGTCGCGCATAGTGGAAGGGCTGTTTCTGGCCGGCGAGGTCCTGGACATCGACGGGACCACGGGAGGCTACAACCTGCAGGCCGCCTTCAGCACGGGATGGGTGGCGGGAAAAAGCGCCGCCGCGGGCGCCCCGTTCCTGCCGCTGCAGCCGGCCGGAGAGGAGCGGAAAGGAAAAGCCGCCGCCGGACCGGCGGCGGCGCGTCACTCGCGCTCCTTGCGCTCCACTGTGGATATGCCGAGCGGGCAGTAGAGTCCGCACCGGCCCGTTATCGCGGTCATGATGGGGATGACCCCCAGCAGACCCAGCCAGCTTCCGTAGTAGAGGCCGGCCCCGATGATGGCGGCTCCGGCAGCCAGCCGGATGTTCCTGTCCAGAGTCCCGATATTGCGCTGCATCCTGACTTCACTCCCCGGGACGTCCTGCGTCCCCTGCAGACCATAACGCGGAGCAGGCGCAAACGGTTCGCGACGGGAGCGCCGGGAGGCGCTTCAGCCCTTCTCTCTGGCGGCGGCGATCAGGATGTCCGCCACCTCGGGACGCGAGAACTCCATCGGAGGGCGCTCACCGGCCGCCAGCATCTCGCGGACCCGGGTGCCGGACAGCGACACCCGGTCCTCCGCCCCGTGCGGACACGTCTTCGTGCTGGCCATCCCCTCGCAGCGGTTGCACCAGAACGAGTGCTCGAAGCACAGGATGGTGATGCCGAGCTCCTCGGGAGTGAAGCCGTCGAAGATGCGCTGGGCGTCGTAGGTCCCGTAGTAGCTGCCCACGCCCGCGTGGTCGCGCCCGACGATGAAATGGGTGCAGCCGTAGTTCTTCCGCACCATGGCGTGCAGGATGGCCTCCCGCGGGCCGCCGTAGCGCATCGCGGCCGGCATGACCGACAGCAGCACGCGGTCCTTCGGGAAGTAGCCCTCGATGAGCGCCTCGTAGCAGCGCATCCGGACATCCGCCGGGATGTCGTCGGACTTGGTCTCGCCGACCAGCGGGTGCAGCAGCAGCCCGTCCACGATCTCCAGCGCGCACTTGATGATATACTCGTGCGCCCGGTGGACCGGGTTGCGGGTCTGGAAGCCGACCACCGTCTTCCAGCCCAGCCGCTCGAACTCCGCCCGCGTCTGCGCGGGCTCCAGCCGGTACTGCCGGAAGTCGGAGTGCTCCGGCCGCCTGAGCATCGTCACAGGCCCGCCGGCGAGCAGCTCCTTCTGCGCGTAGAGCGCCGCCACGCCGGGATGCGCCTCGTCCTCCGTCCGGAACACCTCCCGCGCCTCGCGCCGGGGGTCGTAGCCGAAGACCTCCCGCACCGTCAGCACGGCGTAGATCCGCCCGTCCGGACCTTCCAGCGCCACCCGCTCTCCCTCTGAGATGCCCGCTCCCGTCTCGCGGTCCACGGACAGGGTGATGGGGATGCCCCAGACCGCGCCGCCCGCCAGCCGCATCTCGCTGACGCAGCGCTCGTAGTCGTCGCGCGTCATGAATCCTTCCAGCGGGCTGAACGCCCCGCAGCCCAGCATCTCCAGGTCCGAGAACTCCCGCGCGTTCAGCGCGATGCGCTTCAGCCCCTGCGCCTCCCGCAGCATCTCCTCCGCCGTCTCCGGGGCGGCCATCAGGTCCACCAGTCTTCCGCCATGCGGCACCGAACTCATCGTATGTCCCGTTCTTCCCTTCGTTCAGATGTCCCAGGTGACGGCTTCCGGACGCACGAACCGCCCGTCCGCCACCGCGTCGATGAAAACGTCGAAGCAGACCAGCTGCATCTCCACACGCCGCCGGAGCTCCAGCCTCCCGGGGGACTCCGTCGTGATGAGCTGGAGCACCCCGTGATGCCAGAAGTAGACTGCCTTGGGCAGGTCCGAGCGGCGAAGCGGGCCTCCGGGCACGATGATGCCGCCGGAAGCCGGCATGCCCTCGATCATCTCCGACTCTTCGACGGGCATTCCCCGGGCCCGGAGCGCGGCGATCATCTCCTCCGCAAGGCTGGCCCGCCCCGGGCGCGCCCGTTCGTAGAGGTACATCCCGTATGTGTCGATGTCCTCGTGGATGTCCAGGGTGAAGTCGAAGCGCCGGCCCTCCAGCACGCTCTCCACGATGCGGATCTCGCGGGCCTGGTCCCGCTTCATGAACTCACGGTTCAGGTCGCGCCCTTCCCAGTTCTCCCGCGTGTTCAGCTCCCAGCCCGTGGGGTTGTCGCAGGGGAACAGCATCAGGTCGGCGTCAAGGCGCGCGGCGTTCTCGCGCAGACGGCGCATCGCGGCGAGCAGCGTCTCCGGTCCGGCGGGCTCGTCCCCGTGCATCCCGGTGGAGATGCAGATCCTCTGCGTGCCCGCCCCCAGACGCATCCGCATGAAGTGGATGGCGTATCGTCCCAGGGGGCATTCGAACTCTCCCGCCGTCTCGAAGGTGGCGCCGGTCTCCGCCGCGGCGCGGCGGAACCGCTCCATAAGCTCCGGATATGACCGCTGCTTCTCCATCAGTCTGCAGAGCGGAGTATAGCGAAGCGGTTGCAGATTCGCGACAGGGGGAGGTTCAGTAGCGGATGGCCTTCATGGGACCCTCCGAGCTGACCAGCGCCGCGAGCGACGCATCCGTCAGCACCTGCGCCAGGTCTGCGTCCCTGCCGTCCACCTTCATCGCGCGCCGCACGAGCCGGATTCCATGGCTGTAGTCCACGTAGCGGTCCGTGTGCACGGTGGTGAGCGGCTGGATGGGACGGCCGTCGGGATGATGCCACCCGTAGATGGCCACGCGTCCGGGGCGCTCCAGAAGCCGGTCCGTGATGACGATGTCCTTCTTCCCGCCCGCCACCAGCGTCCCGGGAGCGGCGCGGCCGATGCGGGCGTCCAGGATGCGGCTGTGGCGGATCATCGTGGCGATGGACTCCCGTTCGTGCGTCAGCGGGTCGGGCGGTACCTTCAGGTCCGCCTGGCGGTGTATCTCGTCCGACAGCCTGACCGTCGGGAGCAGACAGCCCAGCGCGTCGGCCACCCGCTGCGCGGACTGCGGGGTCAGGCAGACCCGCACGCTGTCCCCCTCGCCGCCCACCGAGAGCAGGTCGGGCAGCACGGACACCTCCGCGGTGTGCAGCCGACCGTCCGGGCACCGGGCCTCCAGACGGATGGCGCGCCAGCAACGCATCGTGGACGGGACGTTCCCGCTCAGGATCTGCTGCACGATGGCCTCCTCGCGCCCCGCCAGCGGCCTTCCCTCCAGCGACCGGAGAAGCTCCGCCCCTCCGGGGGCGTCCGGGGGACGGGGCGGCAGGACGGCGGGCGGCAGGACGGGGGACTGCAGATGGAGCACGGAGTGAGTGCAGGAGACGGGCGCGAGCGCACCTCCGTCCCCGGCGGGCGCCGCAAGGAGCGCGGCCGCCAGCAGCAGGACGGGAAGCATCAGTCGTGCACCATCACCAGGGACTCGGGGCCCAGCAGGCTCTGCACCTCCCGGGCAAGCTCCGGGGAGACGTTCACCCGCGCCTCGCTGCGGATGGTGTACTCCTCCGGCCACCGTCCTACCTTGAAGAACACCTGCGCCCTGCCGCTGTGGCGCGAAAGGACCTCCTGCAGCAGCGGCAGACGGGCGGAGCAGTCCCCGTCCACCCGGATGGTGATGGCCTGAGTCGATTCGAACAGGGCGGTGAGCGGGACGGCCGGCTCTTCCGCCTGACCCGGAGAGCCTTCCGTCAGGGGCTCCACGGATTCCGCGATCAGCTCCACCGGCCCCTTCTCGTCTCCCCGGCTGTCCCCGTGCTGCACCTTCGCCGTCACCAGCACCAGCCTGTCCCGCTCCAGCAGAGGCTCCACTTCGGCGAACACCCTGGGGAACACCAGCACCTTCACCGGACCGGTCAGGTCCTCCAGCGTGACGAACGCCATCTTCTCGCCCTTGGTCCGGGTGAACAGGTGCCTGAGCCCGGTGATGACCCCTCCCACCGTCACCGTGGAGCCGTCCTCGGTCTCATCCAGCTCCTGGATGGCGCAGGTGGTGCGCGCCTTGAGCACCTGCAGATGCTCGTTCAGCGGATGGTCGCTGATGTAGAGTCCCAGCAGCTCCTTCTCCATGGCCAGCATCTCCGCGCGGCCGAACTCCGGGCAGTCCGGAAGCTCCAGCGACAGCGCCGCGGGCGAGAGCTCTTCGGAGCCTTCGAACAGTCCCGCCTGTCCGTTGCGGGCGCTGCGCGCGGAGCGCGCCACGCGGGACAGCAGCGTCTCGGCGGATTCCACCAGCGCGCGCCTGTTGGGGTGCAGGCAGGCGAGCGCCCCGCACTTCGCAAGACACTCGAAGGCGGCGCGGTTGAAGCCCGGCGCCTGCGCGACCCGGGAAAGGAAGTCGGCCAGCGAGCGGAACTCCCCGCCGCGGTCCCTCTCCGCCACGATGCTCTCCACCAGCGAGCGCCCGCAGTTCTTGATGGCGGACAGCCCGAACCGGATGCTCCGCCCGTCTTCGATGGTGAAGTCCGCCCGCGAGCGGTTGACGTCCGGCGGGAGCACCTCGATGCCCAGACGGCGAGCCTCCTCCACGTAGAGCGCCACCTTGTCCTGGTTCTCCGCATGGCACGCCAGCAGCGCCGTGAAGTATTCGATGGTGTAGTTGGCCTTGAGATACGCCGTCTGATACGCCAGCGTCCCGTAGCAGACGGCGTGCGCCTTGTTGAACGCGTATCCCGCGAAGGGTTCGATGACGTCGAATATCCCCTCCGCCGTCTTCGGATCCAGACCGTTGGCCACCGCGCCCTGCACGAAGCTGGCGCGCTCCTGCTCCATCTTCTGCCGGTCCTTCTTGCCCATCGCGCGGCGCAGGATGTCGGCCTGCCCCAGGTCGAAGCCCGCGATGGCCTGCACGATCTGCATCACCTGGTCCTGATAGACGATGACGCCGTAGGTCTCCGCCAGGATGGGCTCCAGCCTCTCGTGCGCGTACTCGATCTTGCGCCGCCCGAACTTCCCGTCGATGTATTCCGGGATGTGCTTCATCGGGCCGGGGCGGTACAGGGCCACCATCGCCGCCAGCTCGGAGATGCTCTGCGGCTTCAGCTCCCGGATGTAGCGGCGCATCCCGGCGCTCTCCAGCTGGAACAGGCCCGTGGTCTCCGCGCGTCCCAGCAGTTCGTAGGCCTTTGCGTCATCCACCGGGATGTCCGCCAGGTCCAGGTCCAGTCCCCGCTGCTCCTTCACCAGGTCCAGGCACTTCTGGATGATGGACAGGTTGATGAGCCCCAGGAAGTCCATCTTCAGCAGGCCGATCTTCCCGAGGTCGTTCATGTCGTGCTGCGCCACCAGCCCGCCTTCCGCTGACCTCTGCAGCGGGACGTACTCCACCAGGGGCCTGTCCGCGATGACCACCCCGGCGGCGTGCGTGGAGGCGTGGCGGCTGATGCCTTCCAGCTTCCGCGCCATATCCACCAGCCTGCGCGTCGTCTCCTCCGTGTCGTACGCCCTCTGAAGGTCGGGGTTGGCCTGCAGGGCCTTGTCGATGGTGGTGCCGGGAAGGGAAGGGATCATCTTGGCCACGCGGTCCACTTCCGCCAGGGGAATCTCCATGGCCCGTCCGGCGTCCCGGATGGCCGCCCGGGCCGCCAGCGTCCCGAAGGTGATGATCTGGGCCACATGGTCGCGCCCGTAGCGCTGGGCGGCGTATTCGATCATCTCCGAACGGCGGTCGTCCTGGAAGTCGAAGTCCACGTCCGGCATCTGGATGCGCTTCGGGTTCAGGAACCGCTCGAAGGTCAGGCGGTGGAAGATGGGGTCCACGTTCGTGATGCCCAGGCAGTAGCAGACCAGCGACCCGGCCGCCGAGCCGCGCACTCCGGCCAGGATGCGGTTGTCGCGGGCGAACTTCGCGAAGTCCTGGACGATGAGAAGATACTGGGCGAAGCGGCACTGGATGATGGTGTCCAGCTCGTACTCCAGCCGGTCGCGTATCTCCTGCGAGGCGTTCGGATAGCGCCGCTCCAGCCCCTCCCATGCCAGGATGCGCAGGTGCTCCTCCGGGGTGCGCCCCTCGGGAAGCGGCAGCGAGGGAAGCGGCTTCAGGTCGAAGGAGAGCTCCAGGTCGCACCGCTCGGCGATCTCCACCGTGTGCTCGATGGCTCCCGGAAAGTCCCTGAACCGGCGCGCCATCTCCTCCGGGCTCTTGAAGTGGAACTCCCGGGTGTCCATGAACATCTCGGGAGGGTTGCTGATGGTCTTGCCCGTCTGGATGCACAGGAGCAGTTTGTGGGGCTCCGCGTCCTCCTCGTCCAGGTAGTGCACGTCGTTCGTGGCCACCAGCGGCGCCTTCAGCCTCTCGGACGTGGCCAGCAGGAACTCGTTCAGGCGCTTCTGCTCGGGTATCTCGTGGTCCTGGAGCTCCAGGTAGTAGTTGTCCTTGCCGAAGATCTCCCGGTGCTCTTCGATGATGCGCAGCGCGTCCCGCTCCTCGCCCT
>FWPV01007238.1_pt1 | contig 20380 bp, 17 predicted proteins | sample 2228371 | NCBI WGS metagenome assembly FWPV01 (sample SAMEA103939776, study PRJEB20133) | metagenome | reverse complement strand
TCCAATCATCGATTTGACGGAACTGACTGGAATGCGAGAATAGGAAGATGGAAATGCCCTTTGGATGCCTTGTGCCTCAATAACATCCAGAGTGGGAGTGGCATTGCCTGCCCCGCTGATATAATCTATTTCGATCGTCTCCCTTTCTCTCATGGCGAAACGGATGGATCGGCTCACCTCTTCTGATGCTTGCCTATTTGGAGTCTGTCCAATCAGGCTATATCCTAAAATGTAACCATAGGTCTTTGCTCCCCTTGAGTGGGCATGCTCTTCAGACTCAATGACCAGCACCCCTGATCCCTCTCCTAACACCATCCCATTTCTCATCCGATCATAAGGACAGGATCTTTCCCCATAGCCCCCATCATAAGCCAGGAGTCGAAGATCGGAAAAACCCCTAAAGAGAATCTCGCTCAGTTCATCGACCCCACCGGTCAGGATGAGATCGGCTCGTTTGTTCCGAATCTGCTCACAGGCAAAAAGAATGGCCGCTTCCGCCGTGCAGAAAGATTGGACGAGTGTGCAATTGACGCCTTGAATCCCCAATTCGATGGAGACGTGACTCGATGCTGCATTGGGAACGGTATTGGGAAAGAGCATGGGATTGAGATCCAAATACCCTTTCAGAACCTGACTTCTGTGGAACGCCTCTGAACTCGAAAGGCCACAGAAACCTGAACCCAAAACGACCCCCACTCTCAAACTGTTCTCCTTCGTGACCGAAAACTGGGCATCCATGAGGGCCAGTTTGGAAGCGGCAATGGCAAATTGACTCGCCCGATCCAGACGTCGAATCTTACTGTTAGAAATAAAATCCTTGGGATGGAAATGTCGCACCATCCCTCCCTTTTTAGACCGAGAGAAATGGGTATCAAAGGCTCTGATCTCATCGATGCCCGACGCCCCGTCCCGAAGGGATGCAAGAAATTCTTCCTTTCCAATCCCGATGGAGGAGATAACTCCCACTCCTGTGATACAGATCCGTTCACTCATAAACCTTCTCTTCTTCGCCCTCGAGGTCGCCGGCATCGGCTTCCACGTCTCGGGAGGAACTGCCCTTTTCCAAGACTTCTTTGTAAAACTCATGCTGAATCAGGAGATTCATCACCTCATTCGTTCCGGTCCAGATCATCTGTAGTCGGGCATCACGAAAGAAGCGCTCAATGGGATAGACATTCGTATATCCAATTCCGCCCATGACCTGCATTGAATGGTTGACGACCTCCCAGAGCATCTCTGTGGAAATTTTCTTTGCCTCAGACACCATTCTTCTTGAATCGATCCCCTCATCCACATGCCTTGCCGTGACGTAAACGAGACTGCGAGCGGCATCCAATTTGGCGATGGAATCGGCAATCTTGAAGCTGACCGCCTGAAATTTTCGAATCGTTTCGCCAAAGGCTTTTCTCCGGTTGCTGTATCGTGTGGCAATCTCCAGACAGCATCTCGCCATTCCAAGTGCCCCGGCAGCGGTGGTCAATCGTTCCGGTATCATCATCTGGTTGAAGACTAAAAACCCTCCATGGAGGGGGCCCACAAGATTCGTTGCGGGGACCCTCGTATCTTTAAAATAGAGACGTCCTGTCCCTCCTCCTCGCGAACCAAGAAGTCCATAGACATGCTTCACCTCCACACCCATCGCCCTTTCAACAATAAAACAGGAGATGGACTGATGGGGGTTTGCCTCTGGTGCAGTTTTGGCATAGACCAGAAAATAATCTGCCCCCTCCGCGCCCACCACAAAACGCTTCTGGCCATTGAGGAGATAATGATCTCCATCCCTTCTTGCAAGCGTGGTGGCGCCAAAGAAGTCAGACCCTCCTCGCGGTTCGGTCAGAGCCTCAGCACAACAGAGTTTTCCCTCTAGGGTGGGTTTCAGATATTTTTCTTTTTGCTCCGGTGTTCCGAACTGGTGGAGGGCTTCTCCCACAATGCTCACAAGTGAATAAAGACAGGTCATTCCGGATCCAAGGACGCCGATCTCCTCAATGGCTGCCACCTCCCCTGTCCACTTCATCCCTCTGCCTCCCCACTCCTTTGAAAAGCGTAAACCCAGGAGGTTCTCGGATGCCAGGTTTTCCATATACTCCTTCGGGTATCTCACCTCTTCCGCATCCATAGCACGAATCAGGGAACTTGGAACCCTCTCTCTCACAAATCGTCGCACTTCCTGTTTTAACCTCTTCTCTTCTTCCGTTAAAAGAATGTCGAACATGACCCGACCCTCCTCCCACGATTTAAATGCCTCGTTTGAATAGACCGCTCATATGCATTCTTTACCCAAAACCGATTAAGAATCAAGAGATTTTTGTTGACAAGAGCCTGAAAGGAATAGAATAATTCAGGACGACAGACATCGAGGCAGACCCTTTGAGAGAAGGAGACCTCACCATGAAAGAGATCATTAAAAAGAAAGCCATCGAACTCGGCGCAGATTTAGTCAGTATCTTAAATCTGAAGGATTATAACAGTCCCCGATCTCCAGATCCCCTCCGTTATCTTCCCTCGGCAAAATCGATCATTGTCCTGGCCTTTGCCCCTCTTGCAGGAGCCTATCGATATCAGGAGAATACCTGGAGCAAGATGCCCTCTTTTCTTTATGGCGTGGAATCTGCTGGCAATACAGCCGCTTACCATTTGGGCAGGTGGATCGAAAGACAATGGGGGGCTGAATCCTTTCTCGTTCAGGCACACCGGCCTTTTGAAATCAATGAGGAGACCTTTCGTTCCCCGATTGGAAGCATCTCTCTCCGTCATGCTGCGGTTCAGAGCGGTTTAGCGGTCTGGGGGAAAAACACCCTTGCCCTGACTCCCCAATTTGGGCCCAGGGTGATGTTTCTTGGACTGCTCAATAGTCTGGATCTTCCCTCTGATCCTCCCATGGAGGGCTACGATCCATGTCTTACCTGTCAATTTGATTGTCGGACGACCTGTCCAGGAAGAGCCTTTACAGAGGACGGCCGTGTCTTGAGTCATCGCTGTGTAAAGGTCAGCCAGCCCAATGATGTCGGCAACTTGATGCGCTTTCTGACAGAGATGGCAGCAAAACCTTCTATGGAAGAGAGGGTGGAAATGTTAAAAAGTCCGCGGTTCTTTCGCCATCTTCAGTACCTGCAGTTTTTTATCCACTACCACTGTGACCATTGCACTCGCTACTGCCCTGGCGATCGATAGGGCCAGCCCTCTATTGGCTTCGAATATGCCTGCTTCTATCTTCCCCTCATTCATGAAGTTTCAAAAGATTCCGGCAAGACAAAAAAACGAAGGGATTCAAAGGGGATAAGAAAATTCTTGCGATTCCGTCCTAAATGTCCTATAGTTAGCACACTTTCTTGAAACACCAGCGAAAGCCTCTCCAGCTCGGGAGAAGGTGGGTGGGACAGTTTAAAAGATATTTGAAGGGATTTGAAGGTCACGAAAAGCCTCATTCTGATCCATCACCATCCACAATGGTCATGTAAGTGAGAGTGTCATCCAATGAGGTTAAAGGGGGACAGAGACATAGACAATCGGGAACCAGACACTCCCTACCTGTTTGATGCGACTGAAGACTCGATTCTTCTGTCTGATGAATTGGACATGGAGATGTTTGGAGACTTTCCCGAAATAGAATCTGAAAATGGAGTTCCTGTTTTATTCGAAGAGGAGAATGAGAATGATGTGGAAGGGACCATTCCCTTTGAAAAGAGCGCCGACCCAGTTCGGATCTACCTGAAGGAGATGGGGTCTTTCCCATTATTAACCCGTGAGGGAGAAGTAGAGGTCGCCAAAAAGATTGAAAATGGCCAGCAAGAAATCCTCCGCGTGGTGCTCCACTCTCCGGTTGCCATCCAGGAGATCATTCGCCTTGGCCAAGATCTCCGACAGGACAAACGAAAGGTGGGAGACATCACGAGTGAGGTGGAAGACGAAATCATTAGCCCCAAAGAGGAAATGATTCAAAAAAAGAGAATCCTCTGCCTCATCGACAAAATTCAGCAAGGCACCGCCCAACTTCAACGGCTGAAGAAACGGTTCGCCACAACGAAACGGAAAGCTGCCAAAGAGAGGTGGATGGAAGAAATCCACAAAAAGGAAAGGGAAAGATTCGAAGCCTTACAGCAGATCCATTTACACGAGAGACAGGTAAATCGCATCATTCAACTCTTGAGGCAGTGGTCTCTTCGAATGGAACAGGTCTATCAGGAATCAGGTTTAGATGCCAAACGGGCAGACCTTTGGGTCCTGAAAAAACCCTCCAGGAAGAAAGCCGGGGATGAGAAATCGAAGGCGATGGAAATGAGAAATCGAATCGTTCGCGATTGCCAACGGAGGATAAAAAAACTTGAGCAAGAGTGCGGCCTCTCTTGGGAAGAGCTTCAGAAGGCCCTTCAAGCCATCGCCAAAGGGGAAAAAAAAGTTCAGGAAGGAAAGGCAGAATTGATCAAGGCTAATTTAAGACTGGTCATTTCCATTGCCAAGAAATATATGAATCGGGGGCTTCAATTCCTCGATTTGATTCAAGAAGGAAATATTGGGTTGATGAGGGCCGTTGAAAAATTTGAATACCAAAGGGGGTATAAATTCGGCACTTACGCCACCTGGTGGGTTCGTCAAGCGATCACACGAGCCATTGCTGATCAGGCACGCACCATCCGCATCCCCGTCCACATGATGGAGGTCATCAATAAATTGAACCGCACCTCCCGAATATTGGTCCAGGAAATGGGAAGGGAGCCGACGTTGGAGGAGATTGCAGATCGAATGGGAATCTCTCTGTCCCATCTTCAGAAGATTTTAAGGGCCAGTAAAAAGACGGTCTCTCTTGAGACCCCGATTGGGGAAGAAGAGGACACACGTCTTGAAGATTTTATTGAAGACAAAGAATCGGTCTCCCCCCAGGATGCCACCATCAGTTCGAATTTGATCAAGCAAATCCAAAATGTCTTCTCCACGCTCGATCAGCGCGAAGAAAAAATTTTGAGGATGCGTTTCGGAATCGGTGAGAAACATGATCATACCCTCGAGGAAGTGGGCCAGGAATTCAAGGTCACTCGAGAACGGATCCGTCAGATCGAAGAAAAAGCCTTAAAAAAATTGAGGCACCCTATCCGGGCGGAGAAACTGAAAAGCTTTACCGAAACGTAAGACCACTTCGATGGTCCAAAACATGGCTCCCACCCACCCGCATCGATTTCCTCCTCTCAAAAAGACTTCCCTCCTCATGCCCTCATGAAGCCCTCTTAATGCGAAGGGGGATATAGGGAAAACAAGCGTATCTTGGTAACAGAATGACGGGAGGGTTGTCTTAAAGAGTCCTGATGAGTTACATAGAATGGTGATGAAAGTCCTTCTCATCTCCCCGGAGAGAGAGAGGAAGAAGGAAGAGGCGTTCCTCTTTAGACTGAACTTCCTCAATCTCCCCTATATCGCAGCGGTCACTCCACCAGAGATAGAGATCAGGATTGTGGATGAAGCCTTTGAAAAGATTAACTTTGAAGAACACGTTGATCTGGTGGGTCTGACTGCCCAGACGCCTGTCGCCCCGAGAGCTTATCAAATTGCAAAAGAATTTAAAAGAAGAGGGGTTCCCGTCGTCATGGGAGGGGTCCATGCCAGCATGCTTCCAGAAGAAGCGCTTCAATATGTCGATGTTGTGGTGATCGGCGAAGCCGAACAGACCTGGCCTGCCCTCCTCGAAGATTTTAAAAAAGGACAATTGAAGAGGGTGTATCAGGCCAACGGGTTTGTCAATCCTGCTGAGTTGCCTCTTCCAAGAAGAGACCTTCTTAATCCAAGATTTTACTTTCCGCTGAAACTCCTCGAAACCACAAGGGGATGTCCCCATCATTGTGATTTCTGTGGCGTCTCAAAATTTTTCGGTCATCGATATCGGAATCGACCTCTGGTGGAGATTGATCGAGAACTTTCCACCCTCTTTCAAAAGGGCCCTGTGATGGACCCCCTTGCCAAAAAGACCCTTTCCCTGCTCAGCAAAGATCTTCCCTACTTTCTGAAAAAGAGACTTCTTTATATTATTGATTCCAACGTGGCAGGCGACAAAAAATTTGCCTTGGCATTGTGCTCTCTCTTAAAAGATTACGACCTCCTCTGGTATGGCCATGCTCCGGTTTCCATCGCTTTTGATCAGAATCTGCTCGAGGGGTTTTCCAAAAGCGGTTGCATAGCAATCAACATCGGGTTCGAATCCTTCTCCTTAAAAAATCTTAGAACGATGGGAAAGGGATTCAATCAACCCTCTCATTATGCGGAAGCCGTCAAAAGAATCCATGATCATGGCATCGGCATCATGGGAACCTTCATTGTAGGGTTGGATGATGATGACGCCCAGGTGTTTCAACGCATCATCGATTTTAGTATCGACTCCAAACTGGACTGGGCACTCACCTTCATCATGGCACCCTATCCCGGTACAGAATCCTTTCGACGGCTGGAGGAGGAAGGAAGAATCGTTTGCAGGGATTGGGAAAAATATGACTCCCTGAACGTGGTCTATCAACCGCTCTTGATGTCGGTCGAAGAATTGCAACAGGGGATGAGAAGGGTATGGAGAGAAACCTTCTCATGGTCTTCCATCTATAAAAGAATCCTGAAACGGCCCTGGATCCATCCTCTCTTCTACTTGATGATGAATTTACAATTTCACCAATTGACCAAAAAATGGTAAGATAGAGGCAAAGGAAAACACGAACTATTCAGCGGGGTGAACCTGATGACAAACATCTACTTTTTTAAACTGGCATCGCTTTGTTATTTCCTCGCCACCCTCAGTTTTTCAGCTTACGTCTTTTTTTTAAAAAATGTCCTCTCAAAATGGGCATTTATTCTGGTGACTTTAGGGTTTGCGTCCCACACCCTGGCCTTTCTGACCCGATTGATCGAAGCCGGCTACACCCCTGTGACCAATCTCCATGAATCCCTCTCTTTCTTCGCCTGGATGATTATTGGAATCCTTCTCATTGTCCATATCAAGTATCAGATCAAGGTGTTGGGAACCTTTCTCACTTCCATCGCCCTCATCTTGATGCTCTTTGCATTTGCCCTTCCTAAAGAGATCCTTCCCCTTGCCCCTGTGCTCCGGAGTTTTTGGCATCCTTTCCACGTGGTGTTTGCTTTTCTTGGCAATGCCATCTTTACCCTTGCCTTCTGTTGTGGAGTGATCTACCTCATTCAGGAGCGGCAACTCAAAAAGAAGAAAATGGGAGCCATTGTGAAAAGGTTTCCCTCTCTGAAGGTCTTGGATGACCTGAACTATCAAGCTTTAAAATTTGGATTTCCACTTTTAACCCTTGGAATTATCACCGGAGCCGTATGGGCGGAGTATGCATGGGGACGCTATTGGGGATGGGACCCAAAGGAAACCTGGTCCTTGATTACCTGGTTTCTTTATGCGGCAATGCTCCATCAACGCCTCACCGTGGGCTGGAGAGGAAGGAAGGCTGCCATCATGGCCATTGTTGGATTTATGGCGGTTCTCTTTACCTTTTTAGGAGTCAACCTGCTCCTTCCAGGACTCCATACCTATTCACAATGGGAATGAAACAGGAGGAGGCCAAAAGGGTTCAGCCCGGGAAGCATCCATGCTGGAATTAATCATCATCGGATTGAATCATAAAACGGCTCCCATCGATATCCGGGAGAAGCTCGCCTTTCAGGAATCGGAGATCGAAAAAGCCCTCGCGCAACTCCACTCCCTTCCCTCAGTGAAGGAGAATATGATCCTCTCCACATGCAATCGCGTCGAGATATACACCCTCTCCCAGGAGGTTGAAACGGCCATTGCCGATTTGAAAAATTTCCTCTCCACCTTTCACAGGGTGCCGTTAACCCATTTTGAAAAATATCTATACCTTTTGACCGGACAGGAGGCGGTCAGACACATTTTCAGGGTGGCGTCCAGCCTTGATTCGATGGTCTTAGGGGAACCACAGATTCTTGGACAGATCAAAACGGCTTACACTCTGGCCACGGAATCGAAAACCTCTGGCATCATCCTTCACAGACTCCTGCATCGGTCTTTCTCTGTTGCCAAAAGGGTCCGGACAGAAACTCAGATTGGGGACAGTGCCGTCTCAATCAGTTCGGTTGCCGTGGACCTTGCTGAAAAGATTTTCGGAAGTCTCGAACAAAGAGCCGTGCTTCTCATCGGGGCGGGCGAGATGAGCGAGCTGGCTGCCCGCCATCTCCTGTCAAACGGCGTTCAGAAGATCCTGGTGGCCAATCGTTCCTATGACCGTGCTCTCGCACTGGCTTCGGAATTCCATGGCGAGGTCATCCCTTTCGAGGATCTTTCTCAAGGATTGAAAAAAGTAGATATTGTAATCAGTGCTACCAATGCTCCATCCTATCTGATTGGAAAAGAGCAGATGATCAAAGTGATGAAGGAGCGAAAACAGAAACCTCTCTTCTTTATCGACATTGCCGATCCTCGGGATATCGCCCCCGAAGTAGGGGATCTTGAAAACATTTACCTCTTCAATATCGATGACCTTCAGAAGGTGGCCCTTGAAAACAGGAAAGGTCGAGAGCAGGAGGCGCAGAGGGCAGAAGCCATCGTCGCGGAAGAGGTTGAGCAATTCGTTCGATGGTATCATTCCCTTGAAATCCGACCTACGATTATTGCTTTAAGGGCAAAATGCGAGGAGATCAGGAAGAAGGAATTAGAAAAGATGCTCTCTCTCCATCCCCATCTTTCAGAAAAAGAACGAAGATCCCTGGAGGCGATGACCTCTGCCATCGTCAACAAGATCCTCCACGATCCGCTGGTCCGGCTCAAACAGAAGGATGAGGAAGCCCTTTCAGAGGTTTACATTGACGCCCTTCGAACGCTCTTCCAATTGCCGGACACAGTTTCTGAAGAACAAGAGAAGGAGGATTGATATGCCCGAATTTAGACAGAATATGGTGTCAAAGGAATGGGTCATCATTGCCACGGAGAGAGCCAAACGGCCCGATCAGTTCCTTCAAAAAAAAGGCGAAAGGCCTCGTCTCCCTCCCTATCGGGAAGATTGCCCTTTCTGCCCCGGCAATGAATCCATGACCCCCCCTCCCCTTTTGACCATCGAGAAGGATGGCTCCTGGTCGCTTCGTGTGGTCCCGAACAAATTTGCAGCCCTGCAGAGCCATCTGACCACGCAGAGAAAGCATGAAGGCCGATTCCTGAAGGCGGACGGTTTTGGGATTGCTGAAGTCATCATTGAAACGCCCTTTCATAACCGAACCATTGCAACGATGGATCTCGATGAGGTAAAAAATACGATCAGAGCCTACAAAAAGCGCTATCTCTCTCTCGCTGAAACGGGAAAGATCGACCTCATCACCATCTTTCGGAACTATGGCGAACGGGCAGGAACCTCCCTGGAGCATCCCCACTCTCAGATCATTGCCACCCCTATTGTTCCTCCCCATGTGAGAAACCCTCTCTATCAATCCCAGCTCGCCTGCGATACTTATGGAGATTGCATCTACTGTGGCATGATGGAAGAGGAGAAACATCAGCAGGTGAGGATTGTCGAGGAAACCCCTTTCTTTCTTGTCCTTTGTCCCTTTGCCTCCCGTTCACCCTTTGAAACGCGGATCTATCCAAAAATTCACCGCTCCTCCTTTGTCTCGATCTCGGAGGAGGAGCTATTGGAATTGGCTAAGGTGCTTCAGAGAACCCTCAAGAGGCTCTATTATGGCCTGAACGATCCAGATTATAATTATATCATCCGCTCTGCCCCCATCGAGGATACGGATGTCAAATATCATCACTGGTACCTTGTCATCGTTCCAAAATTGACCACGCCTGCCGGATTTGAGATCGGGACAGGCATCTATATCAATACCACCCTGCCGGAGCAATGTGCAGAATTCCTGAGAGGGATTTCGATTCCATGACGCTATCCGAACTGAAAATCGGTACCCGTGGAAGTCAGCTTGCTCTCTATCAGGCCAACTGGGTCAAGAAGAAGATCGAAGAAGTCTATCCCCATCTGCACGTGACGCTGGTTAAAATTAAAACCACAGGTGACAAGATGACGGATGTTCCTCTTGCGAAGATCGGAGGAAAAGGTCTGTTTGTTAAGGAAATAGAGGAAGCCTTATTGTCGAAAAGGGTCGATCTCGCGGTTCACAGCATCAAAGATGTTCCTACAGAATTTCCTGAAGGGCTACATCTTTCTGCCATCACCAAAAGAGAAGATCCCCGCGACGCCTTCATCTCCAGAGAAGGAATTCCTTTCAAAGAGACCCCTCAGGGAGCCAGGATCGGGACAAGCAGTCTAAGACGCCAGGCCCAGCTACGCCATCTCAGAGGAGATCTCCATCTGATCCCTCTGAGAGGAAACCTCGACACCCGTTTAAAGAGATTAACGTCCTTTAACCTCGATGGCATCGTCCTGGCGGTCGCTGGCTTGAAACGGCTCGGATTTGAAGAAAAAATAACAGAGATCCTCTCTACCGATATCTCCCTTCCTGCAATTGGACAGGGAGCCCTGGGAATTGAGACCAGGGTGGGGGATGAGGCAGTGGAAGAGAGGATTCGTTTCCTCAATGATCCTGAGGCAGCCCTTGCCGTTTCAGCGGAGCGAGCTTTTCTAAAAAGGTTGGAAGGAGGATGCCAGGTCCCCATTGCCGCACTAGGCCGGATCGTGAAGGACACGCTCCGAATCGATGGATTGGTAGGAACAGTCGATGGAACAAAACTGATCAGACATTATCTTGAGGGACCACCTGAGAAGGCAGAAGTCCTTGGGGTGGAATTGGCAGAGATTCTTTTAAGAAAAGGAGCAAAAGACATTCTGGACGAAGTGTATCAAAAAGGGAATGCCTCCAAAACAGAGTATGATGGACCGTAATCTCCTTCGCGGGAAAAGGATTCTGATCACCCGGGCACGGGAACAGTCGAGGGAATTTGCAAACCGGCTCAAAAGATTTGGAGCCGAGGTGATTGAACTGCCTCTCATCGCCATCGTTCCTCCTCTGAGCTGGAAAGCAATGGATCGGGCCATTGCTCACCTGACATCCTATGACTGGATTCTCTTTACCAGTGCCAATGGGGTCACCTTCTTTTTTCAGAGGATGAAGGAGAAGGGAAAGAACCGCCGGGTCCTTTCGGGTGTGAACATTGGTGCCATTGGACCCGCCACAGCCCAATCGCTCATCAAAAGAGGTCTTAAGGTGGACTATATCCCAAAAGAATTCAGGGCCGAATCCATCCTCAAGGGATTTAAGAAGATGGAGGTCAAGGGAAAACAGATCCTTCTTGCCAGGGCAAAACAGGCAAGAGATGTCTTACCAGAAGGGTTGAAAAAGATGGGAGCCCACGTGGATGTGGTGGAAGCCTACCGAACGGTCAAGCCGAAAGGAGGGACCACACGCTTAAAGCACCTTTTAAAGAATAACGGAGTCGATGTGATCACTTTCACCTCTCCGTCAACAGTCCATCACTTCGTCGATCTGCTGAAAAAAGAGGATTTAAAAAAACGCCTTCGAGGCATCGTCATGGCGTGTATTGGTCCAGTTACTGCCCGGACTCTAAGGACGTATGGCTTAAAGGTTCACATCCAGCCTGAGGAATATACCATTCCAGGACTAACTCGAGCAATCGTCGAATATTTTCTTCCCTCAAAACAATGACCCCTTCCCCGGAGACCAACCCTTCTTCCCTCTAATGGGTCGGCCCTTTCCGACTCCGCACCGGAGGGAGATGGGATGAGGAGGACCAATAGAAGATGGACCTGTCGTCTATAGAAGTGATGCTTTTCGATCTTGGCAATGTGATGCTTCCCTTCAACCATTACCAGATCGCAGAGAAACTCCTTCCATTCGTTCAAAGAACGGAATTCCAGGACCCACAAAAGATTTTCTCCTACCTGTTCGATTGGAAGAACGGAGCCATCAATGATTACGAAACAGGAAGGGTTTCGACCATCGACTTTTTCCAGTCGGTGAAAGAACACCTCCGACTTGCCCTCTCTCTTGAGGAATTTATCCCGATCTGGAACGACATCTTCTGGGAAGATGAAGAGGTGACCAGAATCATTCTTTCCTTAAAAGGAAAGAAGAGGCTCGGCTTAATCTCCAATACCAATCCCCTTCACTTCCATTACATCCTCTCCACCTTCTCTGTGGTGAAGGCATTCGACAGGTGGTTTCTCTCTCACGAAGTGGGATTTAAAAAACCTGCTCCCGAGATTTTCAAAAAGGCCCTCGATTGGTCAGGAGTGAATCCTGAAAAGATTCTCTTCATCGATGATATGAAAACCCATATCGATGTGGCCATGTCCTTGGGCATGCATGCCATTCACTTCACTTCTGCTCAAGGGTTGAAGGAGAGGCTATCGCTGGAGTCTTAACGTTATGCCACGACCTCCACTTTGATGAGGTTGGTCGTTCCGGCAATACTGATGGGCACACCGGCGATAATGACGATTCGGTCCCCCTTGGCAGCCAAACCGATCTTTTTAGGAATCTCTTTCGCCCGTTCCAGCATATCGTCCGTATCCCTCCAGTCCGAGACAAGAAGAGGCGTCACTCCCCAGCAGAGATTGAGGCTTCTGACCGTCGAGAAATGACGGCTTAAGGCAAGGATGGGTTGACGGGGACGAAGCCTGGAAACCCACCGGGCTGTACTCCCAGATTCGGTGGGGACGACGATGGCCACTGCTTTAACCCTTTCAGAGAGGATGGAAGCAACGTGACTGATCGCCTGAGGAAGTTCACTCTCCCCCTCGTTTCTCCTTTCTAAAAACCGTTGATGAGGAAAATCTTCTTCAGCCGCAAAGGCAATCCTTGCCATCATCTGAAGGGTCTCCACAGGAAATCGACCAATGGCCGTCTCCTCGGAAAGCATGACGGCATCTGTTCCATCGTAGATGGCATTGACGACATCCGTGACTTCTGCCCGCGTGGGTCGATTCTGATCCACCATCGATCTGAGCATCTGAGTGGCGGTAATCACGGGCTTACCCATGACATTTGCCTTACGGATGAGCATTTTCTGTACATGGGGGATCCTTTCGATGGGGGTCTCCACACCCAGATCGCCACGGGCCACCATGAGCCCATCCGAGGCGAAAAGAATTTCATCGATTCTTTCGAGAGCCTCTTTTCTTTCAATCTTGGCAATCACCGGCAGAGGAGCGGAATATCTTTTCAGGAATCGCTTCACCTTTTCGATATCCTCCGCATCTTTGACATAGGAGAGGCTGACGAGATCCACTCCGTTTCGAATTCCAAAAAGAAGATCCTCCCGGTCTTTTCTCGTAAAGGGAGAGACGCGAATCGTTCCTGTTGGAAAGTTGATTCCCTTATTGGAGGTCAGCCTCCCTCCCAGCATCACCTGGCAAACGATATCCTGACCATTGCTCTTGATCACCTGGAGTTCAATCGCTCCGTCTGCAAGGAGAAGGGTATCTCCGGGCTGAACCTCTTGAGGGAGAGGGCGATAGGAGACGGAGACTCCTTTCTCATCTCCCAGAATCTTTCGGCTCGTCAGAGTAAACCTCTCTCCCCGCCTCAGGTCGATTCCTCCATTTCTGACTCTTCCGATCCGAATCTTGGGTCCTGAGAGATCCTGGAGAATCGTCACGGTCTTTTTCAATCGATCCGATAGATACCGGATCGCCTTGATCTTTCTCAGATGTTCTTCATATGTCCCGTGGGAAAAATTGAGTCTGGCAACATCCATACCTCCCTCAATCAACGATTGAAGGACGGGGGAGGATTCACTGGCCGGCCCAATTGTGCAGACGATCTTGGTCTTCCGGTGGTTTCTGTTGGTCTTAAAACCTTTGGTTTGTCCAGGGTCATTCACCATAAAATCGTTCCTCCTCACGCGATCGCTCCAGAAAGGGTGAGAGATTAATAGGGATTCGAAAAGAAACTATCAAATGCATCGGCCAGAGTCTGGTTGATCAGAGTTTCCACCCTTTCTAAGGTGAACCTGGGCCAGGTATTCTCTTTTTCGACCTCAATATTCCTCGTAAAAACCTTTCCCTCTTTTTTCACCCCCAAATGGATAGTGAGTTGGGCGGAGGTCTTTGACGTTGCTCGAAATCCCCCTGACCTCCCTTCTATCCAGAACCGTTTCAATTCAACCATCAAAACTGAATCTGTCTCGATCTTATGCAACGCCCCGGGCTTCCCATCCCAGCTGGATAAAGGAACGGCCCTGATCCCGAAACGAGAAAGGGTCTGGGAGATCGAATGCATCATGGCCTGATCCAAAGGATAAGGATCACTTTTGAAATAACTCACCGATCCCCGAGAATGGACATGTTGGCCAAGATAGTGTTGCTCGGGACGATCATCCTTGATTGGAACAAGACCTATCGTAGGACCGGTCTTAGCTGAAAGGGAGGGAAAATCCCTTGCCGGTTGATATTGTATGCGAATGAGATAAGTGCCTCCCTTTGCACAACCCAGTAGAAAAAAGAGTATGAAAAGGACCGTTAACGAGCGATAAGATTTCATGACTCCTTCCTCCTTTCTTCAAAAGATCATAGCTGAAATGTATCCGTTAAATCGTAAAATGTCAAAATACTTCTTGAAATGAAAGGGATTTCCAAATAGAATAAATTTTACTGAAGAAGATTCAGAAAACCAGACCATGGTATTATGGGAAAATGAAAGATCAAAAAGGTTGTCCATTGCATCGGCCTCCTTCCTGGAGGTGTGTTGGCCGTTACGTTGTTTGGATTCCCTATTAGAGTGGGGGAGGATTATCGGGGTCAGTCTTTGGGCGGTGGCCCTTGTGGAAATCGATAAATTTTTCCGGAGGCGAAAGCAAAACAGGCTGACATGATCCTCAATGGTCTCATCCGATCATGTCCACCCTTTGGAAGTAAGGAGTAAGTTTCCATGGAGATGAATGTTTATCTTCAAAAAATACTGGATTGGCTTTTGAAGAGTGGTGTTCACATCCTTTTGATTCTCATTTTTGCTTTGATCGCCCTCCGGGTGAGCAAAACGCTTTCAAAGCGTCTGGTCAAACTGGTGGTCCGGCAGAAAGAGGATGTAGAATTTCAGAAAAGGACCCAGACCCTCGTCTCGATTGTTTGGCATGCTGCCTCTCTCGGAATCCTTCTCATTGCCGCTATGATGGTGTTGAAGGAGTTTGGGGTCGAGATTGGTCCGATGCTTGCAGCGGCAGGGATCGCCGGCCTCGCCGTAGGCTTTGGTGCTCAGAGCTTGGTCAAAGATGTGATCAGTGGATTCTTCATTCTTCTCGAGGATCAGATTCGGGTAGGAGATGTCGTTCAAATCGCTGGCAAAGGGGGCTTGGTGGAGAAGATCAGCCTGAAGACCACCACTCTCAGGGACGTCTCAGGGAATGTTCATTATATCCCGAACGGTCAGATCGATGTGGTCACCAATATGACGAAGGAATTCTCCCGCTACGTCTTTGACATCAGTGTGGCTTATCGGGAAGATGTGGATGAAGTCATGGAGGTCATCCGGGAAGTGGATGAAGAACTTCGAAACGATCCCCTTTTTAAAGAGGATATACTGGAACCGATTGAATTGCTGGGGCTGGATCAATTTGCCAATTCCGCCGTTATCATCAAAGCCCGAACGACGACGAAACCGCTCCAGCAGTGGCGTATCGGCCGGGAATTCAATCGAAGGCTAAAAAAGAAATTCGACGAGAGAAACATTGAAATTCCGTTTCCTCATCTTACCCTCTATATGGGGCAAGATAAGAAGGGACAATCTCCTCCCCTTCGAATCATCAAGGAAAAGGAATAAACGTCCTCTTCTGATATCGAAGGCATTTGACATGGAAACCTCGATCCCTTCGAAAACGACCAACCCCCCACTTGGGAGAGGCTTTCCGATCCGAGTCTTTAAGATCCGTAGGGAAAGGGGGATGAAAAACCATGCCGCTTCCCAGAATTGATCCAACGAGAACAAGGATTTGGAAAAGGTTAACAGAGCATTATCACCGGATGAGTCATCGACATATGGTGCATCTCTTTCGCAGAGATCCTCATCGTTTCTCAACCTTTTCTCTTCCCTTTGAAGATCTTTTTGTGGATTACTCCAAAAATATCATCACCCGAGAAACAGTTCGCCTTTTGATGGAACTGGCCCGGGAGTGCCGCGTGAGGGAAGCGATAGAACTGATGTTCTCAGGAGAAAAGATCAATGAAACAGAAGATCGTGCCGTCCTGCACATCGCCCTGAGGAACCGCTCCAATAACCCCCTTCGGGTCAACGGGGTGGATGTCATGCCCGAAGTCCGTGCTGTTTTAGAACAGATGGAACGGTTTTCAAACCAAATCGTTTCAGGTCGATGGAAGGGATACACTGGAAAATCGATTCAGGATGTGGTGCATATCGGGATCGGCGGTTCCGACCTTGGCCCTTCCATGGTCACGGAAGCCCTGAAACCTTACTGGAAGCCCCGCCTCTGTCCTCATTTTGTATCCAATGTGGATGGCGCCCAGATTGGAGAGACGCTCAAAAAGATTTCTCCGGAAACGACCCTCTTCCTCATCGCCTCCAAAACCTTTACCACCCAGGAAACGATGACCAATGCCCAAACGGCAAGGCAATGGTTTCTCAATCGGGCAAAGAAGGAATCCTCCATGAGCCAGCATTTTGTCGCCATCTCCTCCAATGAAGAAGAGATGAGCCGATTCGGCATTCCCTCTCCAAACAGGTTCAGGATCTGGGATTGGGTCGGGGGGAGGTATTCGGTCTGGTCTTCGGTAGGACTCCCCATCGCCTGCATGATCGGATTCAAACACTTTTCAGAGCTTCTGGAGGGAGCCTATGCCATGGATCTTCACTTTAAAGAATCTCCCTTCGAAAAAAACATCCCTGTCCTCCTGGCTCTCATTGGTATCTGGTATATCAATTTTTTTGGCGCGCCGACCACAGCCGTCCTTCCTTACGCCCAGAATCTCCAACGATTTCCTGCCTACCTCCAGCAGTTGGATATGGAGAGCAACGGAAAGTCCATCAATCGGAAGGGATGTTCGATCCCTTATGCGACAGGCCCCATCGTCTGGGGAGAGCCGGGGACAAATGGTCAGCATGCTTTTTATCAATTGCTGCATCAAGGAACAAGATTGATTCCCTGTGATTTTATCGCTGCGGCAAACAGCGCCTATCCCATAGGGGAGCACCATGAGATCCTTCTCTCTCACTTCTTTGCCCAGACCGAGGCTCTGATGAAAGGAAGGAACATGAGAGAGGTGATTCGAGAAGGAAGGGCAGCCGGGCTCAGACAGGAGGAGCTCAAACGATTGGCCCCTCATCAAATCGTCAGAGGAAACCAACCTACGAATACCATTCTCCTCAAGCAGATCACTCCAAGGGCACTCGGGAGCCTGATGGCCATGTATGAACATAAGATCTTTGTTCAGGGAGTGATCTGGAACCTCTTCAGTTTTGACCAGTGGGGCGTGGAGCTCGGAAAACGGCTGGCCCAGAAGATTCTACCCGAATTGAAGCATCCCCGAAAGGTTTCTTCCCACGATGCGTCCACCAACGGTTTAATCAACACTTATAAAAAAATGAGAAGAGATGTTTCAAAAAGAGGGACCCCAAGACGCCATTCTCGTCCCTCAGTGGGATGGAGGTAGAAAGATGAACAGAGCATCCTTAAAAGGAGGGTGGAAAGTGGCCACTCTCATGGGAATACCGATTCGTGTCCACTTCTCATGGCTGATCGTTTTTGGCCTCCTGACGTGGTTATTATCCTCCCGATATTTCCCCCAGGTGATCCCTGACCTTCCTTTCATGTCTTACTGGATCAGCGGAATCCTGGCGGCATTGCTTCTCTTTGCCTCTGTGGCATTTCATGAATTGGCCCACTCATACGTGGCGAAGAGATATCACTTGACGATTGAAAGTATCACGCTTTTCATCTTTGGAGGGGTGGCGCAACTGAAGGGTGATCCTCCTCATCCAAGAGCAGAATTCTGGATCGCCATTGCCGGTCCTCTCTCCAGTTTCTTTCTTTCGGCAGTCTTCTTCCTCACCATGCTGAACACGGTTGGAGGCGTTCGAGCCCTTTTTGCCTATCTGGCCCAGATCAACCTGATGCTCGGACTGTTCAACCTCATCCCTGGCTTTCCGATGGATGGGGGAAGGGTGCTTCGCTCAGCCATCTGGAGAAAGAAAAAGGACTATTTCTATGCGACCCAGAAAGCCTCCACCATTGGAAGAGGGATCGCTTTATTCTTCATCTTCTTCGGGCTCTTTTCGATTTTTACCGGTGGTCCGGGAGGGTTATGGCTCATGTTGGTGGGATGGTTCCTCTTCAGCGCCGCTCAGGCAAGCTATCAACAGTCCACGCTACAGGAAGTGCTTTCAGGAGTAAAGGTCAAAGATATCATGGTTCAGGAGATGCAAACCGTGGCTCCTTCCATGACCCTTGAAAGGGTGGTGGATGACTATTTTCTCAAATATGGATATGGAGGATTTCCTGTCGTCGAAGACGGAAAATTCCTCGGGATTCTGACCCTGAAAGAGGTCAAAGATGTTCCAAGGGAGCATTGGGGAAGAAGGAGAGTGGCTGAGGTTTATGTCCCCCATGAAAAGCGATGGGAAATTTCTCCAGAGGCCGAAGTGACCCAGGCTCTTGAATTGATGATCAAAGAGGATAAAGGGCGTATTGTGGTGACGGATAGGGACCGGATCATCGGATTGATCACCCGAAATGGGATTGCCCGATATATTCAGATCATGGGGAAATGACCCTCAATGGCTCTCCGCCCTCTCTTTCGAGAATCGAGACCCTCCTTACAGGTGTGAAATATCATCCTTCCCTTCTTCTGTTCCCTTTTGCCTTCGCCAATGCCTTTCTAAAAACTCTTTTGCCAGGTCCTTTCCTCCCCATCCAAAAGCAATGGCGAGAGCAAGGATAATCCCACCAAAGGTGATGGAGAAAGCAGATACAATCACCCTCTCCGCGATGCCAAGATGATAGAGGGCCATGGTCCAGGACAGGATGATGATGAACCAGCGCACGGAACGGGCAATCCATTTGGCAGATTCTATCTGGGCATTGACGGCTGCAATGAGGATGGCCTGCCCCAGAAAGATGGCAATGAGATAACCTATGACCAGAAGGAGCAATGCTGCAAACAGGTGAGGAAGATAATTGAAGAACTGGGAGATCACATGTTGGGTGGCTGCCACCTCGAGGGCATTGATGCCCAGGATGAGGGCCACCAGGATAATGACCCAGTAGAAAAAGCGGCTGAGTAACTGAACAGGCGAAGAACGGATCCCTCGCTGAGAGATGAGAAGCGTCAAGCCCCATCGTTCACTCCTCTTGTCGAATTGAAGGGCTTTCAAGAAAATAAAGACCATCTTCTTCACCACCCAGGCAATGACCAGACCCAGGATAAGAATGGTGATCATGGCCATCAGGTTGGGCAGAAAGGTGATGATCTTCCCTAAAAATCGGTTGAAAGTTTCTACAACGGCTACCCGCCAGATTTCTCCCATTCAACTCACCTCCTTATGACTTGCTTCCCCAACGTTCAATGAGGTAGGGTTTCATCTCTTCAAAGACCTTGCAGAGGCTCTCGATCTTCTCCTCGACCTCGCTGGCTGAGCTGTCCATATTCTCTTTGACAAAAGAGGCCACCCTCCCCAGATAGAGCGGAATCATCGACTTTAATAGGTGGTCGCGATGGACAACCCCTTCATGATAGGCGACTGCAAAATCGTAGACGATCCGAACCCAGAGATCCTGGGGAAAGGAGAAAGCCTCGTCAGATAATCGACTGATGGATTCCAACCAACGGGCTGTTTCAGCGGAGAGCGCTCTGATCCAGATTTCCATCAGGTCTTTCACTCCGAGTCGGAAGTTTCCGATCATCCGCTCCAGTTTCACCGCAATAGGTTCCAATCCCACTTCGTAATGAAAACCAAATGTGGGAACCGATTGGGAGTCTCTGATATCTTTCCAAAGCGGCTCATAGTCTTCCATCAACCGATAGACCGAAGAGACCACCTGAGTAAACATGGGGCCCAGATCGCTCCCGGGGTCTTTGGCATCGTGAATTTTCGCTCCCAAATAGGATTGACAGACGTGATACCCCTCCGCAATGGCAAGGGTCGTCATCCAGATATCGATTCCGAAGCGAGCCACATCGGTATCCCACACTTCTTGGGTTAAATAATGGGCTGCCAGGTTTCCTGAAAAACCAAAGTCCCCGCCAATGGGTTGACGCACTCTCTTCCCATAAAGAGCCCTGGTCATGGGGTAAACGATGCTATTGGTGATGGTTCCATCAAATTTATGTCGGGCGTAGAGGGGAGCAACATAATCGAATCCCACCTCATAAACAGGTCGAAGGAGAAGTTCCATCCACTCAGGGGTGATCGATCTCAAATCCGAATCGACGACCGCACAGGCCTTGGCATGAAGGGA
>FWPV01007234.1_pt1 | contig 20388 bp, 15 predicted proteins | sample 2228371 | NCBI WGS metagenome assembly FWPV01 (sample SAMEA103939776, study PRJEB20133) | metagenome | reverse complement strand
GCCCAAGGGCGCGGTGGGTTTGATGCAGTTGATGCCCGCGACGGCGGCTCGGTACGGCGTCGTGGCCGAAAGTCAGCAGGAGGCCACGCGGCTCCTGAAGAATCCGCAGTTGAACGCACAGGTGGGCACGCGCTACCTGGCCGACCTGATCCGCATGTTCAACGGCGACCTGGAACTGGCATTGGCCGCCTACAACGCCGGTGAGGGCGCGGTGATGAAGCATGGCCGGCGGATTCCGCCTTACCCAGAAACGCAACAATATGTGGTCAAGGTGTTGAAATACTACCAGTCGATGCGCCACTAGTTTGGTGCAGCAATGCCCCCTCAACAGAGTGACTTATGCAACTTCAAAAATTGAACCGTGACGCCGCGAAACTGTCGTTGGTGGCGGTGTGCCTGCTCGTTGGTCTCGCATGGCTGTATTCGCGCGGGTTTGCCCATGAGTTGATTTTTGACGATGTGGCGCTTTTGGGGCCTGAGCCGGACTTCCATTTTGGTTTTCGTGAGTTGGCCGAAGCATCGTTTGTGGTGATGCAGCGCTGGTGGGGCGAGAGTTGGTACGCGCAACGTGCCGTGAATGCGGGTTTGCACTTGGCGACCAGCCTTTTGGTGTGGCTGTTCTCGTATCGGTTGGTGTGTCGTGCGGGTGTGGACGTGAAAACAGCCGCCTGGGCTGCTTTGGGGGCAACCGCGTTGTGGTCCTTCAATCCGGTGGCGGTGTATTCCGTGTCTTACCTCATTCAGCGGTCTATGCTGATGTCAACGTTCTTCACATTGGTGGTGATGTTGTCATTCATGGAGGTGTTGCGGGCCAATGCGCTGGTGCAGCGCCTCGTGTGGTGCGTGGCTACTTTGGCGGCGTATGTTTTGGCGCTGATGTCCAAGGAGATGGCTGCTCCGGTGCTGGGCGTCCTGTTTCTTTTGTATGTTTTGTGGTGCAAACCCAGTGCCAAGCGATTTCTTGTTGTTGGCGGAGCGCTGTGCATCGTCCTGTTGGTGTTCGGCTTGGGCTTGCTTGCGCTGATGAATCGCGACTTTGGTGCTGCGCCGGAAGGAAACATCGCCCTGTTTTGGGGGCCACTGATCAGCAAGTCGCCAACTGCGGCAGATCAGTTGTATGTGCTTAGCGTGATCAATCAACTTTGGCTGTATTTTTACTATGGCCTGCTTTGGGTGTTGCCCTTGCCGCATTGGATGAGTATCGACATGCGGACAACTTTTCCGTCATCTCTGTTTGAGTTACCGCACGTGCTGGGTGTGTTTCTGTGGCTCGGTATGGTAGGGGTGGCTTGCTATGCGCTCGTGAAGGTTGCTTCTGACCGGATTCGTTTGGTTGGGTTTTTGTTGTTGATACCCGCTGCGCTTTTCACGACGGAGTTGGTGTTTGTCAGGGTGCAAGAGCCGTTTGTTTTGTACCGGAGCTATCTGTGGTCGATTGCCCTGCCACCGCTTGTGGGACTGGGTATTGCTTTACTTCGCGTGCCTGGGGCTGTGAAAGCGACTGTGGTGGTAGCGTTGATTTGCTTCTTTGCCTATTTTTCCAATGATCGGGTACAGAGCTTGAAGAATGACCGGGCTGTTTGGAAGGATGCAGTTGAGAAAATTGGTGGAGCGTCTGCGCCCAGTATGCGTTTGGGCGAATGGCGGGCATTCCTTAATTATGGCGCTGCCGAGTTTCGAGCGAAAAATTACAGCGATGCCTTTAAGGCGATCGAGCAAGCGCGAATGCTTGGTGTGGCGGACACTACCTATCGCCTCAACCAAGGCGCTATTTTGTTGGCTGCAGGCCAGGCTCCGCGTGCCGCTTTATTGCTCGAGCCTCTTATGGAAAGAGAAAATGTTCCTGCTGAAGCGTATTTCAATTTGGCTGCCGCGCTCAAATTCACAGGCCATCGTGCCAAGGCGCTGGAGGCGTTTGATCGTGGTCTGCTAGATAAAAGAGTGCAAACAAGTGAAAAAGTGGTTGTTCTCTTTGACGCTGGGATCATCGCCATGGAACTGAAGAAATGGGATGAGGCAGAAAAATACCTGGCGAACTTGAGAAGCCTGGAGCCTGCACACACGCTCGGAACCATTGCATTGGCAAACGTGCAATTTGAACAGGGGCGGGTCGATGAAGCCCTGGAAATTTTGACCCAAGCCATTGAGCGTGGTCCCCAAGCCGAGTTCTATCACGGCAAGGCGTTCATCTACTTCAAGCAGGGTGACCTGGCTGCCGCAGAAAAGTACAATCGCCTGTCTTTGGAGCTCAAGCCTGGGAATCCGATGTTCTCGCGCTTGAAGAGCGAGCTCGCACAGAAACAGGTGCGGTGACGCAGGGTGCCGAGGTCACTGCGCGGCGCGCAGGACCTCGGTGATGACGCTGGCGGATTTCTGCATTTCAGCCGGTGTCAAGCTGGGGTGCACCAGAAACATCAGGCTGGTCTCGCCCAGGGAGCGTGCGACGGGCAGCCGCTGTGTTGGGCGCCAGCCGGTGCCATCGAACGCCTTCTCCAGGTACACCTCTGAGCAGCTTCCCTGATAGCAGGGCACCCCCGCCGTGTTGATGGCTTCGACCACCCGGTCACGTGTCCAGCCTGGCGCCAGCCGCTCGGGCACAACGTAGGCGTACAGCTTGTAGTACGCGTGCACGCAACCACGTTTGCACTCGGCGGGAGGCGATGGTGAGGAACAGCGGGAGTCTGTGCAATGAAGGAGCGGCAGGCGGATCGGGCCGGTGGCCGTTGCAAAGGGTTGGAGCGCTTCGATGAGCGCGGCGGCGTTGGTGTGCCGTGCGCGCGTCCAGTCGGGCATGCGGGTGAGCTGGATGCGACCGATGGCGGCCTGCATTTCCAGCATGCGCCAGTTGGTGCCAAAACTTTCGTGCAGCCACCGAAAGCCCGGTGGGTGCTGGCGCTCGTACACGGCCTCATGGCTTTTGCCGTGGTCTTTGTAGGCCCACATGGCGCGCCATAGGGCTTCGTTGTGGGTGGTGACCATGCCACCTTCGCCACCGGTGGTCATGATTTTGTCCTGGCAAAAACTCCAGGCGCCGATGTGCCCGATACTGCCCACGCTGCGGCCTTTGTAGCGTGCCCCGTGTGCTTGCGCGCAGTCCTCAATGACTTTCAGTTGGTGCTGCTCGGCCAGCGCCATGATGGGGTCCATGTCGCAGGGCCAGCCGGCCAGGTGGACAACGATGACGGCTTTGGTGCGCGGTGTCAGCACGGCCGCGATGGTGTCAGCGGTGAGGTTGCCGCTGTGTGCGTCCACGTCGGCAAACACCGGCACGGCGCCGGCATTCACCACGCAGGACACCGAAGCCATGAAGGTGCGCGGGGTCACCACCACCTCGTCGCCGGGGCCCACGTTCAGCGCTTTCAATGCCACATCGAGGGCCAGGGTGCCATTGGCCAGTGCCACCGCATGGGGTGTGCCGCACCAGGCAGCGAATTCCTTTTCAAACTGGCGGCATTCGTCGCCCGTCCAGTAGTTGACGCGGTTGGACAGCAGCACGCGCTGCACGGCCTCGGCTTCCTCTTGGGTGAAGCTTGGCCATGGGGAGAAGGGGGTGTTCAACATGCGAGGTTCATCAGGCAGCGGTTTTGGGCTTCAAGACACGGGCAGGGTTGCCGGCCACCGTGGTGCCGGCCAAAACGGCGTGCACCACGGCGGCGCCGGCCCCCACCATCGCCCCGGCACCGATCGCCAGGCCCTGCTTGACCGCAGCGCCCACGCCTATCCAGGCGGCGTCGCCTACCGTGACGTTGCCAGACACATGGGCGCCGGGGCCGATGTGCACGGCGTCGCCCAACAGGCAGTCGTGGTCGACCGATGCGTTGGTGTTGACGATGCAGGCCATGCCCACACAGGCATAGGCATTGACCACAGCCCCGGCCATGACCACCGTACCGGCACCCAACGTGGCGTATGGGCTGACATGGGCGGCCGGGTGAATCAGCGTGGCGATGCGCGCACCGGCCTGCTGTAAGGTCTGCTGTTTGGCCCAGCGCGTGGCGCCATGGCCGATGGACACCACCACGCCGTCGAACGCTGGCAGACGGCGCATCAGGTCGTCGGTGCTGCCTTCAACCGCCCAGGCGCCGTTGTGTTGCAAGTTGGGCCAGGCGTCGTCGAAAAACACCACCCGTTCCCAGCCCAGCAAACCGGCCATGTCGGCCAGCACTTTGCCGTGCCCGCTGGCACCCAACAAGGCCAGTTGTTTCATGGTGGTCCTCCGGTGAACTTGCGCATGGTGGCTTCGTTGGCGGCAGAGATGCCTTCGCGAGCCAAGACCTTGCGCACCGTGAGCCAGAGTATCTTGATGTCCAGCCAGATGCTGCGGTGGTCCACGTACCACACGTCCATGCGGAACTTGTCTTCCCAGCTCACGGCATTGCGGCCATTCACCTGAGCCCAGCCGGTGATGCCGGGGCGCACCTCATGGCGGCGTGCTTGCTCGGCACTGTAAAGCGGCAGGTACTCCATCAACAAGGGGCGTGGTCCGACCAGGCTCATGTCGCCCTTGAGCACATTCCACAACTCGGGCAGTTCGTCCAAGCTGGTGGCGCGCAGCCAGCGCCCCAATGGGGTCAGGCGCATCGCGTCGGGCAGCGGCACGCCTTGTTCGTCTCGGGCATCCGTCATGGTGCGGAACTTCAACATCTCGAAGGGCCGACCATGCAGCCCAGGGCGCATCTGGCGAAACAGCACCGGTGCGCCGAGCTTTTGGCGTACCACCATGGCCAGCACACAAAGGGGCACGGCCAACAGCATCAGCGCCAGGGCGGCCAGGGTCGTGTCGAACAAGCGTTTGTGCATGCGGGTGGCGGTTTCGTGTCAGATGGGGGCTGGTGTGGCCTGAATGATGGTTAGGTAGTCTTGGGCCAGCTTTGGGTAGCGCCGGTGCTGGAGCAACCAGTCGCGCGCCCGTGTGCCCATGGCTTCGCGCTCGCGGGCGGGCATGCTGGCGTAACGCCGGATTTCTGCCTCCAGTGCGTCCCGGTCATTGGCTGGAACAAAGCTGCCGCAGTTCGCTTCGTTGACCATAGACGGGTAGCCGGTGTATGAGGCCAACACGGGTTTTCCGGCCATCATGTAGTCGATGAGCTTGTTCAAGGATTGACCATATTGCCAAACCTTGGAAGGATGAACCGCAAAGTACAACAGGTCACACCGGGACAGGACCGACGGCACCATGGCTTTGGGCACCTTGGGTGCGAATGTGAGGTTGGGCAGGTGCCCATAGCGTGCGCGGTAGGTCTCGCGCAAATCTCCATCACCCACCATCAGAAAGTGGATGTGCGACTCGGTAGCCATGTGCTCGGCGCATTCCAGGAAGGCGCCCAGCGCGTTGGCGATGCCGATGGAGCCGACATGCGCCACCACAAACTTGTTCTGAGGCAGATGGCGGTCTACGTAGTCAGCAGGTAAATCTTGTGCATTTGCGAAGTCGGTTTCGTCGATCCCCATTGGAATGCAGTGGGTGGGCCGGTCGTGGCCCAACACCTGACGCACATGTTCACCCAGGTTGGGCATGGTGCCCACAATGGTATCGGCGTACTTGTAGCCCAGCCATTCCACGGCGGCAAGGCCCAGCACCAAGGGGTTACGAGGGCTGAACCCGCCTTCCTCGGTGATGGTGAGGGGCCAGATGTCGCGGATCTCGAACACCAGTCGGCACTTGTAGCGTTGCCGCCAGAACAGGCCCTGAACGATGGTGAGCAATGACAGGCTGGACACCACGATCACGTCGGGCTTGGGCAGCCGTTGTTTGGGTAACCACATCAGGCGCCATTCGAAGTGCAGCCAGCTCAGGATGCGCCTCAGCGATTTTGCGACGGAGTACTTCATCGTGCGCACCCACCACAACTCAAGCCCATCCACCTCCTGGCGCAGGTAGGCGGCGTCCAGCTGGGGCGGGGTGGCCAGTTGGTTGGAGTCCGACGTGATGATGATCGCATGGTGCCCGAGTTGGGCCAACGCCTTCATCAACAGGTAGCCGCGCACGCCCACTGAGCCGTGGCCGGGAGGCGTCACGTATTTCGAGACATACCAGATGGTCAGGGGGCATGACATGTTCAGTGCGCCAGCCTGGGAATCGCGTTGATCACCCGGATCACGTCTTTGAAATCCATGCCAATGGCGTCGAGGTACCACTTGATGTTCGGGTAGCGCGGCTGGTTTTCGTCCTCGACCATTTTGAGCGCCTTGTCGCGCGTTAGATCGCCTTCGCGAATCTGGTTGCTGCGGAAGGTGTCGTGCTCGCTGAACCCGGCCACGGTGTAGTAGATGTAGTTGTAGATGGCGGCCGTGCCATCGCCGATGCGCCAGGTGGTGCTGGTGTCGGGCGCGCGCTCCCAGTCGTATTGGTTCAACAGGGTGTCGTCGATGGTTTTTTCGTCCCAGCGCCAGTAGTCGAAGATGTGGTAATAGTCGGTTTTCTCGTTGAAGCTGCGGTAGTACTCGCCCGACAAGGTGTCCCACAGCGAGCTGTTGAAGTAGCCGGGGCTTTGCATCATGGCTTTGAGCCGGAGCCATTGGTAGCGGAGCTGTTTCATGGCGCCGTGGGAGTACACGCGTTCTTCTTCAAAGTCGGGCGGAACCCCCAGAAAACCGGCTTTGAAATGGGTGACCTCCAGTGGGTTGACGCCCCACAGGTTGAGCGAAATGCCCGTTTGTCGTTTGATGGTCTCGATGTGGCGGAAAAAGTGTTTGTCGCCTGCGGTCAGGATGCTGACCATGCCGAGGTGGGGTGACTTGAGCCAGGCTGAGAAGTTCTTCGCGATGTTGCGCCGTTTCAGCGCGATGTCGTCGGCGACGATGATGTTCTCCACCCCCAGCTGGGCGCACATGCGGCTGATGTTGCGGCGCCCCAGATCGGTCACCATTCCCCAGTCGTAGGTGTAGGTGATGGGCTTCATCTTCAGTTCGTTGACGATCAGATGCAGGCCATAGCAACTGTCGCGACCGCCTGAAAAGGGCACGATGCAGTCGTCGCCTTCGGTGCGGCGGTACCTCTCCACCAGGTTGAAGATTTCCGATGTGGGGCGCGGCTTGTTGCGTGGTTTGTAGTTGTGGCAATAGTTGCAGACACCCTGCTCGTCGAAGCGGATGAAGGGCATGGTCTCCGGCAGGATGCAACGTGTGCAGCGGCGCAGCTTATAGGGCTTGTACTCGAGCATCTGCTCATCGCCCTGGTGCAGCCCCAGACTGGGAATGAGGTTGTTGCTGCGTTGTTCCAGCTCGTGAATCTGAGGCTCCAGTGCGGTGCTGGGAATGTCGATCACCACACCCGCTTGGCGCACCTGCTCGATGCTGTCGCAGTGAAGTTGCCGCAACGGGAAACTCTCTGACGAGAAATAGAGGGTGTCGCCTTTTTTGCCCAGGTATAGGCTGCCGTTGTTTGAGAACAGGCACAGCTTGCCCAGCTTGGGCAAGGCAACGGCGCAGGCCACCACCCCTTTGCAGAGGGACAGCACGCGGGTTGACAGTTCGGAGGGTGTTGCACCTTTGTCCAGCGCATCGGCCACGATGCCGGCAATCACCTCGGTGTCGATTTCCTGCAGGCGTTTTTTGTCGAGTTGCGGCCACAGCGACTCGTGGTTGACCACGATGCCGTTGTGGATCACGCACACCCCGTCGCGGTACACGGGCTGGTTGTCCACCAGCCCGTTGGTGATGAGCCGGCTGTGGCCCATGACAAAACCGCTGTCCTGGATGCGGACTTGCTTGAGAAGGGTGGAGATGGATTGCGCTGCACGGTAAAGCGCATAGCTGCCGCCCTCCGGGAAGTACAAGCCGCTGGAATCCTTGCCGCGTTGCTCTGCGTGGTGGGCCAGCAGTTCAAGCTCCGCTCTCTGAACAGGTTGCGGGGAAATGATGCCAAAGATGCCGCACATAAATCAAAGCTTGCTGGTGAAAGTGATGGGATTCAGGCCGGTTTCAACGTCGAACCGTCTAGTGTGTAGCGTTGGCCGGTGTGTGGGCAGGTATGTTGTCCCACGCCTTGCAGTGGCAAGGGAATCCGTTCGCCATGTTCGCTCATCCAGCCGATCTGGCGCGCGGGCACGCCGGCCACAAGCGCGTAGGGTTTGACGTCTTTGCTGACGACCGCACCCGCGCCGACGAAGGCGAATTCACCGATGGTGACGCCACACACGACCGTGCAGTTGGCCCCCAGGGTGGCGCCCTTTTTGACCAGCGTGTCGCGGTACTCGCTTTTGCGCTCGATCAGCGAGCGCGGGTTGTAGACGTTGGTGAACACCATGCTGGGGCCGCAGAACACGCCGTCTTCGAGCACGACGTTGTCGTACACGCTGACGTTGTTCTGGATTTTGCAGTGGTCACCGATGACCACTTTGTTGCCCACAAACACGTTTTGTCCGAGCGACACACCTTTGCCGATCTTTGCGCCGCCGCACACATGCACCCAGTGCCAGATGCGGCTGCCCTCGCCAATTTGTGCGCCTTCGTCAACGATGGCTGTGGGGTGAACGCTGTACTTTTCCATGGGGCGGCTCAGTAATGCAAGGGCAGACCAACGGATTTGTCGTCCCGGGCGGAGAGGTAGGCAGCCACCAGCAATTCCAACGACTTGAGGCCGGATCGGCCATCGGTTTCTGGCTCGGCCGTTCCTCGCATCACATCCACCACGTTCTGGTAGTACAGCGGGTGGCCAAAGCCATACACCGAGGTGGTCTGGTAGTTGGCCGACTGGATGTCGCTGTCGTAGTCGCGTGGCTCGTCGAATTGCCAGGTCTGGATCTCGTTGACGGCAACACCGCCCACGCGCACCGTGCCTTTTTCGCCCAGGATGGTGATGCTGCCTTCCAGGTTCTGGGGGTAGGTCAACATGGTCACGCTCATCGAGCCCAACGCGCCGTGGCGCCATTTGATGTTGAGCACACCGGTGTCCTCGGCCTCGATGTCGCGGGTGGTGCTCATCATGGCGTGGATTTTCTCCACCGGGCCAATGATCCAGTCCAGCAGGTCCACGTAGTGGCTGGCCTGGTTCATGAAGGCGCCGCCGTCCATCTCCCAGGTGCCCCGCCAGCCGTTGCCTTGGTCGTAGTAGGCCTGTGGGCGGGTCCAGAACACGTTGAGGTGGACCATGTGGATTTTGCCGAAGCGTTGCTCAGAGACGGCACGTTTGAGCAGTTGCAGGGTGGTGTTGCGCCGGTTCTGCTTCACCACCAGGAGGCGGACGCCCGCTGCGTCGCAGGCCTTGACCATGTTCACCCCGTCTTCGTAGCGGGTGGCCATGGGCTTTTCGGTGATGACATGCACCTTGTGCGTCGCCGCAAGCATGGCCTGCTCGGCGTGCAGGCCACTGGGCGTGCACAGGGCGACCATGTCCAGTTGCTCGGCTTGCAACATCGTCGCCATGTCGCTGTACGCAGGCACCTTGTGCTGTTGCGCATGTGCGTTCAGCGCGATGGGGTCCACATCACAGACGGCTGCCAGTTCAAAGTTTTGCTGGTGCTGCTCGATGGCGCCAAAGTGGTTTTTGCTGATGCGGCCACAGCCCACCACGGCAATGCGGATTTTGCGGCCGTTGATGGTGGGAAATTGTCGGAGTTTCATGGGTGGGGGCGGTTCAGAAACGGAAGACGCTGAAACCGGCGGCAGCTGCCTCGTGCCGGTTGTAGATCGATTTGATGTCGGCCAGCACCGGGTGTGGGCCACAGCACAGGGCTTTGAGTTGCGCGATCGACATGGTTTGGAACTCACGGTGCCCGACCGCCACCACCAAGGCATCCACCGGATGCTCGGGGGAAATCGTGCCCAGTTCGATGCCGTATTCCTGCTGGACCTCGGCAGCGTCGGCCCACGGATCGGTCACCACCACCTTGGCGCCCCAGTTCTGCAGTTCTTTGACGAGGTCGGCCACTTTGCTGTTGCGAATGTCGGGGCAATTGTCCTTGAAGGTAATGCCCATGACGCCCACGGTGCTGCGAGCCACATCCACGCCGTTCTGCAACATGCGCTTGATGACGTTGCGCGCGGCATAGCGTGCCATGTTGTCGTTGATGCGGCGTCCGGCCAATATCACTTGAGGGTGGTAGCCCAGTTCTTCGGCCTTGTGGGTGAGGTAGTACGGGTCCACGCCAATGCAGTGGCCGCCCACCATGCCGGGGCGAAATGGCAGGAAATTCCATTTGCTGCCGGCGGCCTCCAGCACTTCCAGTGTGTCGATGCCGATGCGATCGAAAATGACGGACAACTCGTTGACAAAGGCGATGTTCAGATCGCGCTGGCTGTTCTCAATGACTTTGGCCGCTTCGGCCACTTTGATGCTGCTGGCTTGCCAGGTGCCTGCCTTGATGATTTGCCGGTAGAGGGCGTCCACCGCGTCGGCGGTGGACGCTGAGCTGCCGCTGGTGATTTTTTTGATGGTGGTGAGGGTGTTGACCTTGTCGCCGGGGTTGATGCGTTCCGGGCTGTAGCCGCAGAAAAAATCGATGTTGAAGCGCAGGCCACTGGCGCGTTCCAGCACCGGTACGCACACCTCTTCTGTGGCCCCAGGGTAGACGGTCGATTCGTAGATGACCACGGCGTTTGGGGGCATGTGCATCCCCACGGTTTCGCTGGCCTTGATCAGCGGGGTCATGTCGGGGCGGTTCGCCTTGTCCACGGGTGTGGGCACGGTGACGATGATGACCTGGCAATGGCGCAGGGTTTCCGGATCGCTGGTGAATTGCAGGTGCTGCGCTTGTGCGAGCTCGGGCGGGCTGACTTCGAGTGTGTGGTCGTTGCCTGCCACCAGCTCGGCGATGCGCTGCGGGTTGATGTCAAAGCCAATGACGGGGCGGAATTTGCCGAACTCGACGGCCAAGGGCAGGCCAACGTAGCCCAGGCCGATGACGGCAATGTGTGCGGAGTCCAGGTTCATAGGTCGGGTTGCAGAAGATATCGGGAATTTTGTGGCTGGTCTGGCGGGTTTGGGCGCTCGTCCTCGGCGGGGTTGACACGGGGCTTGAGGGCCAGCAGGCGCCAGTCCAGCACCTCGTCAGTGGGCGCAAAACCGTCGACCAGGTCGAGCAGGCACTGGCGCAGGCCGAGCATGTCGTCTGCTTCCATGCACGCCACCAGGGCTTGCAGGCGAGGCTCGAGCCGCTCCCACGGCCAATGGGCCTCTTGCGCGCGCAAGATGCGTTTGTGCTCGGTGGGCTGGGGGTTGTTGCCAATCAGCAGTTCTTCGAACAGCTTTTCACCGGGGCGCAGGCCAATGATGGAGATGGCTATGTCGCCATGGGGGTTTGCGTCGTCTTTGACCTGTAGGCCGCTCAACGTGATCATGCGGTGAGCCAGATCGGCGATGCGAACGGGTTCACCCATGTCCAGCACAAACACGTCGCCGCCTTGCGCCATGGCACCTGCCTGCACCACCAGTTGTGCGGCTTCTGGGATGGTCATGAAAAAGCGGGTGATGTCCGGGTGGGTCAGGGTCAAAGGCCCGCCGGCTTCGATCTGCCGGCGAAACAGCGGCACGACGGAGCCGGACGAGCCCAGCACGTTGCCGAACCGAACCATGCTGAATTGGGTGGGACCGTTCAGTTCGGCCAAGGCTTGCAGCACCATCTCGGCCAGGCGCTTGCTGGCGCCCATGGTGTTGGTGGGCCGCACGGCTTTGTCTGTGCTCACAAGCACAAAATGTGGCACGCGAGCGTGTAGGGCGGCTTCAGCGCAGACCCAGGTGCCCACCACGTTGTTGCGCACACCCTCGCCGGGGTTGTGCTCGACCAAAGGCACATGTTTGTAGGCCGCGGCGTGGTAGACGATGTGGGGCGTCCAGGTGGCCATCACGCGCTCCATGCGGGCCTTGTCGCACACCGATCCCAGCAGTGGGACGATGTGCGTGGTCGCTTGCATTTTCTGCGCGAGCTGTTGCATCTGCTGGTGCACGTCGTAGAGCGCAAACTCGCTGGCGTCCAGCAGCAGGAGTTGCTCGGGGTGGCAGCGCAGGATTTGGCGGCACAGCTCGCTGCCGATTGATCCCCCGGCGCCCGTCACCAGCACCACTTTGCCTCGGGTGTGTTTGTTCAGCAGCACATCGTTGGGTGGGACGGTGTCGCGCGCGAGCAGATCCTCCACGTCCAGTTCGCGCGCATCGCTCAGCCGCACCGTGCCGGTCGACAGCTCCGCCATGGTGGGCGGTGTTCGAACGTGCAGTGGCAGTGCCTGCAGTTGGGTCAAGATGGCGTTGCGGGCGGTTCGGCTGGCCGAGGGGAGGGCCAGCAACACGTCGGTGGCATTCAGTTGTGCGATCAGCCGGGGCAACTCGCGTGGGGCGTACACCGGACGGCCATCCAGGCTGTGGCCATGTAGGCGGTCGTCGTCGTCCAGGAATCCGAGCAGGCGTTGTTCGTGGCTGTCGCTCAGGGCGCGGGCAAGCTGGCGCCCGGTGTGTCCGGCGCCATAAATCAGCACGCCAGGCCAGCTTCGCCGTTGCAGCATGCGCCGGTACACACCGCCCAAAAAAAAGCGCACCAAAGCCCGCGCGCCGCCAATGGCCACCAGCAGCAACAAGGGTTGCAGCACGCCGACGGTGCGAGGCACATCCTCAAACGCATATACCGTGACCAACCCGGCGAACAAGGCGCCGTACAGTGCCATGGCCTGAACCACCGCGACCATGGCGTTCCAGCCAGCGTGGCGAAAAATGGCGCGGTACATGCCAAACCAGACAAAGATGGGCAGCGCCACCGCGATGGACAGGAGACCTGTCAATAGGAGGGGGGTGCTCAGGGGCTGCCAGCTTTCCAGGCGCAGGCACCACGCCAGCCAGACGGTGAGCAGGCACAGGGCGGCATCCAGCAGAATCACCAGGGCTTGTTTGAAGCTTCGGGGCAGTGCCAGAAAGCGATGGACGATGACTTCAAACATGGCAGGGCCGGAGGAGGTCGGTGGTGTTTCAGGGTGGGCCGTGGATTCAGATGTCCTGCGTGCGCCGGGTGCTACTTTTGGGGTGTTCGGGCACCCGCAGCGTAGAAGACACCTCGGCTTGGTCGCCCGTTTATGTGAGTTAATTTACGCATCCAGATGGTTGAAGCACGTGTTGCGTCAACCGCATCTCCGCAGGGTTGTAGTATCTCACGTTGCCCTCTGGCGCCTCTTTGCCGCTGCTGGAAAAGAAAAGCGCGGCGGCTGTCGGGTCTTTCATATGGCATCATGCTCTGTTGCAGTTTTGAGGGCTGTAGGCTGGCTGCCCGCATTCACTAACCGAGCAATCCGATGGAATTCATAGACCTCAAAAGTCAATACCAACGCCTCAAGGCAGACATTGACGCGCGCATACAGCGCGTGCTGGATCACGGACAGTACATTCTGGGGCCAGAGGTGGCAGAGCTGGAGGGTAAGCTGTGCGACTACACCGGGGCCCAACATTGCATCAGTGTGGCCAATGGCACCGATGCGTTGCAGATTGCGCTGATGGCCCTGGGCGTGGGGCCGGGTGACGAAGTGATTACCCCCAGTTTCACTTATATCGCGACGGCGGAAACCGTGGCCTTGCTGCTGGCCAGGCCTGTGTACGTGGACATTGATGCGCGTACCTACAACCTCGACCCGGCCCTGCTGGAGGCCGCCATCACGCCGCGCACCAAGGCCATCATCCCGGTAAGCTTGTATGGGCAGTGCGCTGACTATGACGCCATCAACGCGATCGCAGCTCGCCACGGCATACCTGTGATCGAGGATGCTGCACAGAGCTTTGGTGCCACCTACAAAGGGCGGAAAAGTTGCAACCTGACCACGATTGCGTGCGCAAGCTTCTTTCCGAGCAAGCCACTCGGTTGTTATGGCGACGGAGGCGCCATCTTCACGAGCGACGACGGGTTGGCAACGGTGATGCGTCAGATCGCGCGCCACGGTCAAGACCGCCGCTACCACCATGTGCGTGTGGGAGTGAACAGCCGTCTTGACACCTTGCAGGCTGCGGTGCTGTTGCCCAAGTTGGCCGTGCTGGACGAGGAAATTCTGCTGCGCCAGCAGGTTGCTCAGCGGTATGCCGAACTGATCGAGCGCCACGGCGGGGCGACACCGCCCGCGACAGAAGCGCACAACACCAGCGTCTGGGCTCAATACACTATTCAAGTGAGCGATCGAGAGGGCGTGCAGGCGCGTCTCAAGGCTGCTGGCATCCCGACTGCCGTCCATTACCCCATTCCGCTGAATAAACAGCCTGCAGTTGCCGATGACTCGGCGTGCCTGCCGGTGGGCGATGCGGTGGCGCAGCGGGTCATGAGCTTGCCCATGCATCCTTACTTGACGGCATCGGAGCAGGAAAAAGTCATACGTGCCATGGCCTCATGACCCTGTCGGCTCTTCGCTTGGCGCTCAAACGGTTGGTGCCCCAAAGTCCGTTTGCCAGAAGCGTAGCCACCCTTGTGACGGGAACTGGCCTTGCGCAGGCGCTGCCACTCGTTTTGGCGCCCGTGCTGACCCGGCTGTACTCTCCTGAAGACTTTGGCGCTTTTGCCCTGTATGCCTCAATGTGCGCCATTTTGGCGGTGCTGGTCACGGGCAAGTATGAGCTTGCCATTGTCGTGCCCAAGCGAGACAGCGAGGCCATCAACATCGCCGCAGTCACTGCCATGCTGAGTCTGCTGATCAGTCTGGTGTTCTTGGTGCTCGTGGCGTTGCGTGGCCAGCGGGTGGCAGAGTGGCTGAATCACCCTGAAGTCGCTCCGTGGTTGTATTTTGTGCCTGTCACCACACTCATCGTGGGCTGGTACCACGCGCTGAATGCATGGACACACAGGCGTGCAAGATACTCAGGGATGGCGACAAGCCGAGTGGTCCAGAGCGGCGCTGCCGGTGCATCACAACTTGTGGCCGGCTTCGTGAGATCGGGCCCCGTCGGTTTGATCGTCGGGCAGATGGCCGGGCAGCTTCTTGCCACATTGTTTTTGGCTGCTTCTATTCCCGCGCAGGAGCGGAGGCGGATTCGCAGCATCAGTGTCAAGCGTATGGTGTGGGTGGCTCGTAAACACTTGGACTATCCCAAGTATATGGTGCCAGGCCAGGCCATGAGTGTGGGCGCCGCTGAGCTGCCATTGTTGTTGCTCAGCGTGGTGTTTGGTGCCGGCGTGGCCGGTTACTATGCACTGGCGCAGCGCGTCATGGCAGCGCCGTTGAGCCTGGTGGCCAGTGCGGTGGGGGACGTATACCGACAGAAGGCGGCAGAGCGTTTCGCTCGGGAGGGGGAGTGCCGCGACCTGTTTCGGGCAACCTTGACGCGGCTCCTTCTTTTCGCGTTCTTGCCGGCTCTGCCGGTCCTGCTGTTCGGCCCGTCTTTGTTCGCGTTCGTGTTTGGGGACGGGTGGCGCAGCGCAGGGGAAGTGGCCGCGCTGTTGTCTGTCCTCGTATTTTTCCAGACGGTATCTTCGCCTTTGAGCAGTACCCTGTTGTTGCGGGGCTGGCTCAAGCTCGAATTTATGTGGCAGTTTTCAAGGTTAGCGCTGGTTGCCCTGATCTTCTATTTGTGCCATGTGTCGGGGCTGGATCGCCAAACTGCCATTGCGATGTACGTCGGCGTTTTTTCTGTATTGTATATACTTCACACGTACTGGCAATACAGGGCTGCGCGGGGATAAATTTAATTTCACCAAGCGCCCCCTGTTTTCGTTTGAGCGATGTAAAAGCATTCCAGCCTATTGTTTGCCAAGAAGACAGGCTTAAAGACGGTCTATGTTCAAGTTGTCATTAATCGCTATCATTTTTTTGGCTTTGGTTGGTTGTGATGTGGGAAATGTCAAAGCGCCTCAGCCCAAAGAAGTGGATGGCCGCAACATGCTGGCGAACGTGCTGGTGCATGTTGACCGACAAAATCCGGGCCGCGGTCTTGCCGATTACCCATCTAATGAATCTGCTGACGTACCGAAAAGCTACGCCATGATCCTTCTTGGGGCGCAAGCCGAGGCGCGTAGCAACGAGCGGACAAACATCAACGAGATGGGTGTGAAGGCCGGTAATTGGTTGATGGAACATGCCGACGCCAATCAGGACGGGGTCGTGGGCTGGGGTGTGCCGATCGCTTGGGATGCCTACGGTGATGGTTCAACTAATCCTGCAAACACCGAGTACACCATATCTACTGCTATTGTTGTTGATGCCTTGCTTGGGTGGCTGGATTACGTCGATGAGCAAAAAAAGCAAGATATTCTGCGGCTTGTCGATCTTGCACTACAGCCCTACGTCGCGACAGATATGCGCACGCCAGCGGGGTTGCTTCCCTACTCATTGTTGCTGCATGACCGTCGCTACGACACATTCAATTCTGCTGTGTATCTGGCAGGTCAGATGCAGCGATTCAGTGAGTTGGCGAACAACACTTCGTTGAAAGAGCAGCTTCGCCAAGCTGCAGATGCAACGATGGGGGCGCTGCTCAAGAATAAAAAACAAGCCCTGAAGTCGAATACTTGGTTTTGGAACTATTCTATTCAGGAAAACTCTCCCAACGATTTGCCTCATGCGGGTTACGTCATTGAAGGAGTGCTGACTTACGCGCAATACAACGGGCGACTTGCGGATCAGTTCGATATCAATGGTGTTTTTGGCCATCTCATGGATTTTGTCAATGAAGACGGCAGTGTGCGTGGATGGCCGGTCTTTCGCTCCAGAATAAAAACGCCACCCAGATTGTACGATTTGAGCATTGCGGCACAATTAATGTGTCGCTTCAAAGGCGACGGGTATGGTGGTATTTTTTTGGGTGAAGTCGATCACTATGTGCTTCCAAATGGTGGGTACCTGAAATACCCCAGAGGAACAGACGGAAACAGACAGGTCGCGGAGTACGAGTCTTACCTGTATCGCGCGTTGATGGCCTGCGGCTTCGGCAAGGTGGCCAATGCGAAGTAGGCTGTTGATTGCCCTGGTTTTGCTTGGCGCGGGACTGGCTTTGGGCCTCATCGTCGCGCGCGCTCTCTACCCTGTTCATTGGCACGCGTATGTGTCATTTCGTGGCGATGCGCCTTCAAGTGATATCTCGCTTTGGAAACAGGTACACGATGGCGCACCCTCGGTGCGTAACATCCCGTTCGATGTTTTCAGGGCGAAACAGGGGTTCGCTCAGGTCCCGTTCGTCTCGCTCGGTGACGGCATCCTGTTTTTGAATGAGAAACACGAGTCCAGATATGTCCGCAATGGTATTGATTTCTTTTTCCCGTTTCCCGGTATTCCAATAGATTTCAAGGCGTACGATGGGCGCATCGAGTTTGCATTCAGGAGAATATTCGATGGCACGTTGTACCGGCTATCGTACAGCGAGGCTGGAAAACTCCTGGCCCAACAGCGCGTCGATTTCGATGGGATCGATTTCCCGATATTTCGTGCGGCGGCGTCGGCACAAGAAGGCGTCTACTGGGTGGTCTACGACAACAAAAGGAGAAAAAATTTCCTCTTGGACCTGAGCCAGGAACATGGGGGTGTCCGCGAGGCGGTCGAATTGCCGTCATTTTTTCCTCCGGCCGGTTCAACCTACGAAATGGAGCCACCGGTGTTTCTGAAAAGAACAGGCGATGCCGAGTTTGTGCTCATCGCCGGGGCGCAGCATGCCAAAATCAAGGGTCGCAAGGTTTCTTCGCAACGAATGTCAGGTTGTGAGGTAGCAGTGGAGGTCATCTTCCCGCCTCAAGGGCCTGTGGTTTTGTGTCGTGCCCAAGCTGGTGCATCTGCGCCTTACTTTCTCAGTTTTGTGAACGAGGGCCGCAATGAGCCTTTGGACATGGCGGATGGTGTGCCTTGGAAGCTGCAACAAAGCGATTCGGGTGCTGGGTTTTCATTGCATCGAGCCAAAACCGATGTGGAGCTCATGGCGTTGTTTCGCTGGGATCTTGAGCATGGTGCACAAGGGGGCCTGCATGATCTGGGTGTCAACAATATCGAGGGGCGGATTCCATGGTCGCAGATATATTACTTAAATGGCTTGATGGATTCTTTGCTTTTGTACGATTCGCACCAGGATGGGCGTGCCATATTCTCTGGTATTGTCGACGACTTGCGGCGGCGAATTATTGTTGAAATGCAGTTGCTGGATCGATTGTTGGATGCCGACGACGGGTTTCACACGAAAGCGTTCACGCATGATCGGTCCCCCGCCTTGTTTGCCGTTCAAACCAGCCGATTGTTGTTGCTATTTGATCGCTACGCCAAGGAGTTTTCTCAGGCGCCTTCGTTGAAGAATCGTGAAAAGCTCCATCTGCAGGTCACCTCGCTCGAAGGGCATATAGAGCAGTTGGCCAAGAGGGGCGAAGATGAGCATTGGATGAAAAAGGGAACTGCTCATTTGCGTTGGCCGAAGTGCAGTGCGTTTTATTTTGATGGAATGGCCGTGCCGTTTAATCACCAGAATGAGTGGGCGTACGCTGTATTCAACGCGGCGGATGTTCGGGGTATGCCCAAGGATTCATCAGGCTTGGCCGACCAGCGTGACATCATTCGGTTCTTCATGAACAGCTTGGGGCGAGAGGGTGGGTTCCCTCGGGTTTTCCGTTGGTATTACTGGTATGGACATGCTTACGACGGATGGCGTGCGTCGGACGGGTTTTCTTGCAACACGCCTGCCTATTCTGGTGACCATGGGTTGGCATGGATATCGTTCCGGACCATCGATTTCATGTCTGTGATGTCCGCGCTGGACTTCATGGGTGACCTTGATAGGGAGAAAATTCTGGCTTCAGGGTTTGATGCAGTGAAGTATGGCGATGTCTATCCGTTTGCTGCTAGGTCGCTTTTGCAGCATGGCGTGGCCCCACAAATTCAACGGCCAGTGCTGAGGCAATACTACAGAGCAACCGCGTCATGGGAGCTTGCCAATCTTCCGTGGGCTTTGTCCTTGGGCGTTTCGGCGGAAGGCTGGTGATTTTTATATGTGTTTCTATGAGGCGTTGTGTGTGTTGACCTCCGGTCTGGAGTGTGTATGAAAAAGTCGGTTCACCTGACCCACACCGATATACGCACCGATTCCCGCATTCTCAAAGAAATGGGTGCGCTGGCCGCTGCGGGCTTTGTTGTCAGCGGACTGGGTGTAACGCTGGAAGAGGGGGCGCAGCGGTCCACGGTTGTATTTGATGCCGAGATCGGCGCCATACGCTTGCGGTCAAGAGAGTGGCGGTTCTTGCCAAGGACATTGAGGCATGTGGCCTCGCTGTTTGAGCTGGTGGCGAAAATGCTGCCAGCAGCCATTCGGCAAAAGCCTGATGTGGTGCACTGCCACGACACGCTGGTGCTGCCCTTGGGCGTGATGGTGAAGCTGGTCACTGGCGCAAAACTGGTCTATGACGCCCATGAGTTGGAGTCGGATCGCAACGGTTTGACCCGTGTTCAAGGCCGTTTGACCCTGTGGGTCGAGAAACTCCTTTGGCGTTTCGTGGATGCGTTGATTGTGGTCAGCCCTTCCATTCAGGGCTGGTACCACACCACGATGGGACCCAAGCGGTCGGCGGTGATACTCAATTCGCCTGTGTACGAAGGCAATGGTTTGGGTGATGGTGGCTATTTGCGCACCACGTTTTCAATTCCACCCGAGCGCCGTGTCTTTATTTATGTGGGCATTTTGGGGCCAGGACGTGGGTTGGATCTGATCACCGAGGCTTTTACCCACCCGGACGTGACCTCTCATGTGGTTTTTCTGGGGTACGGCGACTGGGCAGACAGGCTCAAGCAACTTGCCGCAGCACACGCCAACTTGCACGTGCACGATGCTGTGTCGCACGTGCAGGTGGTACCGGTGGTGAGATCGGCAGACTTCGGTTTGTGTCTGGTGCAGAATGTTTCGTTGAGCGACTACTACTGTTTGCCCAACAAGCTGTTTGAGTATTGTTTTGCGGGTGTGCCGGTGCTGGCATCAGACTTTCCGGACATTCGGGCTGTGCTGGAGCAGTACGGCATTGGCACTTGTTGTGCGCTGGACAGTAACAGTGTGCGCCGGGCGGTGCTCTCGATTGAAGGCACTGGCCGGAAGTTCCACTTTGAAGATTTGACGCCACTGAGTTGGCAGGCCCAAGAGCAAAAGCTCCTGGGCCTTTACAAGCAGCTTTTTGCTGAGGGTTGAATCTACTTACTTCAATCCAGCTGCCGCCCGCAGCGTCGCAGCCTTGTCCGTCCGCTCCCAGGAAAACTCCGGCTCTTCGCGGCCGAAGTGGCCATAAGCGGCCGTTTTCTCGTAGATCGGGCGCAGCAGGTCCAGCATCTGGATGATGCCCTTGGGGCGCAGGTCGAAGTGCTGGTTGACCAGCGCTGCGATCTGCTCATCCGGGATCACGCCCGTGCCTTCGGTGTAAACCGTCACGTTCATGGGGTGCGCCACACCGATCGCGTAGGCCACCTGGATTTGGCATTGCTTGGCCAGGCCGGCGGCGACGATGTTCTTGGCCACGTAGCGGCAGGCGTACGCGGCCGAGC
>FWPV01007230.1_pt1 | contig 20392 bp, 20 predicted proteins | sample 2228371 | NCBI WGS metagenome assembly FWPV01 (sample SAMEA103939776, study PRJEB20133) | metagenome | reverse complement strand
AATGAGATTCCCACGCCTCCTTCGGAGGCTCGGAATGACAAAGGAAAGGGAGGAGGCTCGGAATGAGAATGCAGAAGCGGGCTTTTGGCATCCGCCCAAGGCGAAGGGCTCAGCAGAACAGATTTGACAAGGGGTCTTTGAGAATATAACCTTAAAAGGTGATTTCCTTTCCCATCAAAACTCATAGCCGAACCGAATTGATTGATATTACTCCTCAGGTGCAGGAAGTGGTGAAAAAGAGCGGGGCGGAGTCAGGAATATGTTTTATCTATGTCCCCCACACTACCGCCGGAGTCACTGTTAACGAGAGTTACGACCCAGATGTAGCCAGGGACATCAACACAACCTTATCTCGCCTGGTCCCGGTTAATCTTCGCTATGAACACACGGAGGGAAACGCCGATGCCCATATTAAATCGGTCTTAGTGAACTCTTTTCAAATTATCCCGATTGAGCAGGGGAGATTGGCACTGGGGAGATGGCAGGGGGTGTTTTTCTGTGAGTTTGATGGACCAAGGGAAAGGCGCTGTTTGATAAAAGTTATCAGCGATAAAAATAAGGAGGAGTAGATGCAAACTCATAAAAAACTGTTTGTCCCGGGACCGACCGAGGTTCGGGAAGAAATCTTGAAGGCTCAGGCGAAATGGATGATTGGACACCGCTCAAAGGAGTTCGGTGATTTAAATCAGCGGTGCATTGAAAAAACGCAGAAAATTCTTAGGACCAAGAACTATGTTTTCTGGTGGACCGCATCCGGAACTGGGTTGATGGAAGGCGCAATTCGGAATGTGGTGAAAAGAAGGGTCCTCCACTGTATAAACGGCGCATTTTCTGACCGCTGGTTCAAAATCTCCCAGGCGTGTGGTAAGGAACCAGGCGCAGTCCGGGTGGAGTGGGGGAAAGCGATAAAACCGGAGATGGTTGATGAGGAACTGGCAAAGGGAGGATACGAAGCGGTCACCATCACCCAGAATGAGACCTCTACCGGTGTTCGTTCCCCGATTGAGGAGGTCGCCCGGATGGTGCGGGAAAAGTACCCGGATGTTTTAATTCTGGTTGATGCGGTTTCCAGCCTTATGGGCGACTGGTTTGATATTGATAATTTGGGGTTGGATGTGGTTGTTGCTTCAAGCCAAAAGTGTGTGGCTTTACCGCCGGGTCTGGCGGTGGCGATTGTTTCTCAACGGGCAATGGAGAAGTGTCGGACGATTCCGGACCGAGGCTATTACTTTGACTATGATGCGATGGTGAAGCGTTATGAAAAGGATAAGCAGACCCCGACCACCCCGGCAATCTCGTTATTCTGGGCGCTGGAGGCACAGCTGGATTCTGTTCTTGCCGAAGGGATGGAAAATCGTTATCAACGGCACCTAAAAATGGCGGCGTTTACCCGCGAGTGGGCAAAAAAGTATTTTGCGCTATTTCCGGAAGCGGGTTATGAATCGGTTACATTGACCACCGTGACCAATAACCGAGGAATAAGTGTCAAGGATTTAAACACCGCCTTAGGAGAACGGGGAATGCAAATATCTAATGGCTATGGCGACTTAAAAGAGAAAACATTCCGGATTGCCCATATGGGTGACCTGACGCTGAATGACCTAAAAGAGGTAACCGAAGCGATTGTTGAGATTTTAGGGTTGTGAACCCATTTCTTTGGCTCGGTTTTATCCTCTTAGGTTGGACCGGGCCAGGGATTACCCGAGTTAGCAGTAGTGCCACTTTTTATCCTGAGCCCTACCGCAGGGCGGATGAGATACTTTTTTCCAACGGAATGAAAATTGAGATTAAGGGAAAAAGTTCGGAACTGGGGATTCAGAATTCAGAATTTGATAGTTACTGGTTAGTTCACTTGACGGAACCAGTTCGGCAGGAGTGGCTTAATTATTTGAAGGCGAGCGGGCTGGAGCCGGTATGTTATATTGCCTATCAAACTGTGGTCGTAAAGGCAAAAGGTGGGAGAGAGAAAAGCGGAAAAAATTCACTCCGGCAATCACTCAATCAGCTACTCACTCTTGATTGGGTTGATTGGGTCGGTCCTTTTCTGCCGGAGTACAAACTTGCCCCCGAACTGACGAGGGAAGAAAAGGGTGAGCAGGTAACGATAGCGTTATGGAACGGTGGCACAGTTCATATTCAAGACTCGGCGTTCACTATTCAGGAGTTAATTGAAGATGATAAAGTTTGCTGGGTGGAGCGGTCAGCGATGTTTGAGCGGTTTAATCGGAATGTCCAGTGGGTAATGCAAATCGGCTGGCGACCGTCGGTACCCGACCCGATGGAAGGAAGAAGAGCCTGGCGGTATGGGATTAGAGGCGAAGGGATGCTGGTTGGGCTTTTTGATACCGGAATTAATACCTCTCATTATATGTTTTCCGACCCGATGGTTCCGCTTGAGACACCAGGCGTCTACCCTAATCATCGGAAAATCGTTGCCTATAAACTTTATCGGGATGCGAGTTTTGGTGATGCCGGGCTGGCTGATTACCATGGGTCATCGATTGCCGGGACCCTTGCTGGCGATGATGGCATCTGGGGTGACTCCAGCGACTTGGATGGGGTCGCCCCAGATGCCCGAATCTATTTCCTTGATATCGGGCAGGCTTCCGGTCAGTATGTATTCCCTGATGACTTGAGTGAAATGCTCGACTCAGTCCGGTTAGGGAGGGGGCTTTCCGAGCGGGTTTACCAGATCTCCGGCTCTTTTGGCAAAACCGGTTTTTTGAGTTATTACCGGCTCACCGAAGCATCGGTTGATGCGGTCTGCTGGCAGGACAAAAACTTCCTGGTAATATGGTCTGCGGGCAACGAAGGTGGGGCAAGGTATAAGTTAGGGCATCCGGCTGGAGCAAAGAACTGCTTGACCGTAGGTGGTTGTGGTAATGGAACTAACAGTAACTTGATTTACCCCCCTTCCTCAGCCGGTCCCACCCGGGATGAACGGATTAAGCCTAATATCGTTGCGCCCGCCAACGAGATTTGGACCGTGGATGGAGGAGGGGTCAACACCTATTGGCTGAAAGCGGGAACAAGTTTTTCCGCGCCGGCGGTGAGTGGCGCATTGACCCTTTTCCGTCAATATCTTAAGGAAGGGTGGTTCCCCTCGGGAAAGCCCGACCCGAACAACCGGATTGAAAGACCAAGTTCGGCGCTGATGCGAGCGTTTGCTATTTGTGGTGCCGATACCTTTGTTGGCGAGGAGTTAGTCCCCAATGAACGGGTAGGCTGGGGCAGGTTGAACTTAGCTAAGATTATGCACTTTCCGGATGACTCCCTCGCCTTGACCTTTGTTGATGAGACGCTTGGGCTGGAAACCGGGAGTTACGATGAGTATGAGGTGCTGCTTGACCGCCGTGAGCCGTTGCTTGCGGTTCTAACCTGGACCGACACCGCCGGCGCCCCATTTGCTGAAATTGCCTTAGTGAATGATTTAAACCTGGAACTGGTGAGCCCGGATGGCAACCGTTACCGAGGAAATCAGTTTTATTTAGGACAGTCAAGTCCCAACCCCCCTAATTGGGATGAAAGAAATGTGGAAGAGGTTGTAAAGATTGCCCGACCATTAGTCGGAAGATGGAAAATCAGGGTTTATGCCCGTAATATCTATACCCGAAGGCAACCCTATGCGATAGTAGTTAAAGCCGGGATAGAAGGGCTACCACCAGGGGTAGCCGAACCAACTCTACCCTGCTTATTAGCCAGGGGAAGGTATTTACCCAGCATAATGCGTCAAACCTCCTTTCACCTCCCCCGCCGCGCGCTACTCCAAATATACAGTGTTGATGGTCGGTTAAGAGCAGAGGCGACCGGCGGGCTTGAGAATTCGGTGGTGAGGATGGAGAATTTAAATCCCGGCGTTTATTTTTATAAACTCCGGCTTTCAGATAAAAAGGGCTTAACCGGTAAGTTCGTTATTGTAAAATAGTTTTTCATTATCGGAGGAGGTTTTTTACCCATCCATTATTGATGATAACCTCCTGGTTATAAAGCAAACCGGCAACCTTTACACCGTTAATCCCTTCTAACAACTCAATTTTCTTAAAAAGTTCACCAATCCCCCAAACATCAGTCTCAACCCCGATAAGTTTCCCACCCATCAACCTCCCCCCAAGGACAATTTTAAACCCCTGGTCGGTTAGGAGTTTTGCCAGTTCCTCGGGCGTATAGCCGGTCTCCAAAAGAAAGTGAAAATGACCAAAGTTATCGCACGCGCTCCAATTGATTGATGATTGGATTCTAATTATCCCGGCTGGGTTTGACTCTCGCCAAATTAAACGGTCTAACCTTGCTCTTACCCATCGCTCCTCTTTATTTAGAGCAGAAGCCAGGGTATCAGGAGGTTGAGCCGGATTTTCCAGCAGGAATTTGACAAATTCCTTTTCCTCCGAGGAAAGGGGTAAGGCAACCGGGTATGAGAACTCTTGGACTTTGAACACTTCCACATCTTGCAGTTCGGCAACACTATGAATAAATCGGCGCTCAGTTTCAAAATCTCTGGAGTAGAAAAGAAGCGCCAGATTAGGACCGACCTTGGGAGGTAAACTGGCGTTGAGCACAATTTCGGTAACAAATGGCAACCGCGCGGTTAATTTTCGGGCAACCGCTTCTGGGTTTGCCTTCGTTTTTGCCCGCGCCGCACCCCAGACCCACCTCCCACCTAAGAATGGCGGAACAACCAATGTGAGATGAAAAGAACGAAGAATTCCAGAAGCCATTAGCCGATTCACTCGTTCGCGGTAGGCGTCCCAGTCAAGACCGGCGAGGGCAAGCTCTGACAGGTTGACGAATAAACCGTAGAGCTCGGCTATTCGCAGCACAGCAACATCCAATGGTTCAAGAATCATAAACGGGTGCTAATAAGCCCCCCGGCGAGACAGAACCACCGGGATTGTCTTTAATATTATCGCTAAATCGCCCAATAAACTCCATTCGCGAACATACTTAGTATCCAGCCGAACCCGCTCCTCATAACTTATATCAGTACGCCCGGAAATCTGCCATAGACCGGTTACTCCCGGTGGCACTCGGAAAATCAAGAGTGAGTAACCCTCATAATAAGGGATTTCTTTCTCCACAATTGGTCTGGGTCCTACCAGGCTCATCTGACCAGCAAAAATATTTAATAACTGAGGTAGCTCATCAATGCTTGTCCGACGAAGCCATCTTCCTACCGGGGTAACCCGGGGGTCATTTTTAAGTTTAAAAGTCCGCTCAAACTCCCTTCTTTTCTCCGGGTCTGCGCTTAAAATCTTTTCTAACAGGATATCGGCATTTTGATACATCGTCCGAAACTTCAAAAGGTTAAATTCACGCATATTTCTCCCTAACCGCCGGTGCCGATAGAAAACCGGTCCTGGGGTAGTGAGTTTGATAAGAAAAGCAACAAACAAAAGTAAAGGTCCGAGCGCAACTAAAAGGATGAACGAAATTAATAGGTCCACAACCCTTTTCATCCTCCGGTCAATCCCTTCACCAACAAAAGGTCCGATTGGACGGGGATGGGGTCCTAAGAGATACGAAGACATCTTAAATGAACTGACACCAACAAAGTCAACAAAGTAGTGTGGGACTAAAGAAGAAACGACCTGCTCAGGAGTCAGCCTGGAGTCGGAAACCTGATTTCTTCCTGCCCCAGAAAAAAGCAAGGTATTGGGGGTACTAATATCCACAATTATACTCTTAAACTCACGAACCCTCCCTAAGCGGTCTGAATTATGTTTTAACCATTTTCCCAACCAACCCAATGGTACTACCTGGGAACATTCAAATCCCCACCACCGCAATAGCCCAACCTTGTTCTTATTAAAATCGGTAACAAACACCACCCGTTGGGGGAAAAGTCGGCGGAAGATAATCCCTAAAAATGGACCAAGGAAAGTAAGGTAACACCACAGTGCCAGCCAGAATTTTACATTGAGCGGCTCACACCACCGCCATAAAGCCGATAAAATTTGGTACAGGACATAGGTAAGGGCGAAACTCGCCTGGGTTCTAATTGTAAGTCCGTAATTCACCCGGGCGGTTGATTCAAACTCTCCGACGAGATAACTGGTAAACGCCAGAAGGAGCCAGACGATTATAACCGTAGTCGGGGCAAACGACAGCGGAGCAAAAAAGAGTCGTAAAAGGGCAATTACTAATAGAAGAAAAAGGAGTTCAATTAAAACTAAGGTGGTTCCTTCATTTTTTTGGTCCGGCCTTTCGGACGGCAGCCAGGAAACAGGAGCTCGGTCTTCCATCATCGGTCTTCGCTTCCTAACCTTTCGGTGATTGGGAGAGCGAAGCACCAAATGCGAAACCCCGAGCAACTGGGTGTGATATCAACAATCTCTCCGCCAGGAGCGAGCAGGAGAGCAAAAAGTTTCTCCCCCGCCACTTACCCTACTTTAGTTAACGCAGCTTCTTCTTATGCCTTAACGCCTTGCGCCGCTTCTTGAACTTATGCCGTTTAACCTTCCGCAATTTCCTTTTTCTTCCACAGGGCATTTTTTCGGATTCCTTTCTATGCCTCTTTCCGCATCAAACTCATTTTCAGGAGTCTTGATGCCTTAAAAACCGGGACCCGCCGGAGAGGAAGGTTAACCGGGGTTTTCGTCTTTGGGTTCCGGGCTACCTTGGGCTTTCGGAGTTTGGTGGCAAGGACCCCAAATCCCCGAATCTCTACCCGGTTACCCTCCTGGAGCGCCCGACACAACTCATCAATAAACAACTGAACTATTCTCGCCACATCCCGCTTAGTAATAGTCGGTGCCATCTGGCGAGAGATTGTTTCCACCAAGTCTGCCTTTGTTATCGTCATAATTTCCTCCTATGAACAACTACTGCACTTATGGGAACTACACTTAGCGCAACTCTTACTTACACTCGACACTTTTTTCGTTCCCCCAGTTACCCCAAAAACCGAAAACTGCTGGGAGAGTCCTCTACCACCGCAATTAGGACAGGTTAGATTTTCTTCCTCCTGCCGGTTCAAAATTAGAACCTCAAATTGGTGCTGGCAGGAGTTGCAACAAAATTCCCGAATAGGCATAACTAATTATAAAATAGATACTTCTAAATGTCAAGAAAAATTTCTTGACCGGATTTTTAGGTTTAATAATATAACGAATATGAAAGACGATAGTTATGTGAAGGAGATTCCCGCCAAATCGGCGGACTTTTCTGAATGGTACACCGCGGTGGTGCTTAAGGCGGAACTGGCTGATTATGCCCCGGTGCGCGGCTGTATGGTGATAAGACCCTATGGCTATGCGCTTTGGGAGAATATGCAGGCTCTCCTTGATGCCCGTTTTAAGGCGACCGGACACCTAAACGCCTATTTCCCAACCCTGATTCCTGAGAGTTTTCTGAAGAAAGAGGCTGAGCATGTGAAGGGGTTCTCACCCCAGGTCGCCTGGGTTACCCGCGGTGGCGATTCAGACTTGACCGAACCGCTGGCATTACGTCCCACGAGTGAAGCAATCATCAACTTTATGTATGCCAAGTGGGTAAAGAGTTATCGCGACCTACCGGTCTTAATCAACCAGTGGTGCAATATCTTTCGTTGGGAAAAGAGCACCAGGCTTTTTTTACGAACTCTGGAGTTTCTCTGGCAGGAGGGGCACACCTTGCATCGTACCGAAGAGGAGGCACAGGAAGAAACTTTACGGATTTTGAATATCTATGTTGACTTTGTTGAGAATGACCTGGCGGTCCCGGTGATTGCCGGGCTTAAGCCCGAAAGCGAGAAGTTTCCCGGAGCGCTGGCAACCTATTCAATTGAGGCGCTGATGCCTGACGGTCAGGCGCTTCAGGCCGGAACATCCCACAACCTGGGGCAGAACTTTGCCCGCGCCTTTAATATCCGCTACCTTGATGAGAATAATACCGAGAAACATCCCTGGGGAACCTCCTGGGGGGTTTCCAGCCGATTGATTGGTGCGGTGATTATGACTCATGGTGACGATAAAGGGCTGTTTCTACCACCAAAGGTTGCACCCTACCAGGTGGTGATTGTGCCGATTCTCTATGGTGAGGGTGACGAGGCTGTCTTAGCCAAGTCCCGTTATGTAAAAGAAATCCTTTCCGCTTTTCGGGCGAAAGTTGATGACCGCCCCCAGTTTACCGCCGGCTGGAAGTTTAATGAGTATGAGATGCGGGGTATACCTTTAAGAGTTGAAATTGGACCTAAGGATGTGGCAAAGAATCAGGTGGTGCTGGTCCCACGCGACGGTTCGGGCAAGCGGGTGGTGCCATTTGAGCGGATTGCAGAAGAGGTGAAAAATCTCCTTGAGGAGATTCAGAGAAATATGCTTGAGCGCGCCCGCGCCTGGGTTAATAGCGTCACTACGACCGCTGAGACCTTAGCGGAGTTCAAAAAGAACCTAACGGAAAAACCAGGTTATGTGAAAGTTCACTGGTGTGGTGCCCGGGAGTGTGAAAACCGCATCGTTGATGAGACGAAAACCACCCCCCGCAATATGCCGTTAAATGAGCAAAACATCTTAGGTAAGTGCATCGTTTGCGGTAAAAAGACCAAGACCTTAATCTACTACGCCAGGGCCTATTAGGTAATGAAAAATATTACCTGATTAGTTTTTTCTCTGGGGCTCTTTTATAGGTTAAGGTTAAGAAAATTACCTCAGCTTCAACCTCTATCAATTAGGTAGGTCAAATACCGACATTGAGACGGGTTATATGCTTGACCTCACCGCCGCCGGTGGCTATTTTTCTTTATGAATAAACCGCAGTTATTGATTGCCGGGGAATGGGTCACCACCGGCCGAGCCCAGCCGGTTGTCAACCCTTATGATGAGGGTGTCATCGGTGAAGTGCCGGTTGCCTCAGAAGCGGATGTTGATAAGGCGATTGCCGGTGCCGAGAGCGGTTTTAAGGAAATGCGTGCCTTGCCCGCCCACGCCCGAGCAGCAATTCTTTACCGTTGTGCTGATTTACTAACCGAACAGGCGGACGAGTTTGTCCAGACAATCGCTCAGGAGGCGGGTAAGCCGGTAAAATTCGCCCAGATTGAAGTAGCTCGGGGCATTGAGACTCTCCGTTATACTGCCGAGGAAGCAAAGCGGATTCACGGTGAAACGGTGCCGATGGATGCCCTAAAAGGGTCGGAAAAGCGGCGGGGGTTTTTCCTCCGGGTGCCGATCGGGGTAATCGCCGCAATCACCCCGTTCAACTTCCCATTGAACCTCGTTATCCATAAACTCGCCCCCGCCTTTGCAAGTGGCAATGCGGTCGTGCTCAAACCCGCCTCAGCGACCCCGTTAACCGCACTGAAATTGAGCGAACTTCTCCTAAGAGCGGGATTGCCACCAAAGGCATTAAATGTTGTTGTCGGCCCGGGCGCCTCAATCGGCAGTGCGCTAATTCAGGATGCCCGGGTAAGGATGATAACTTTCACCGGTAGCCCCCGAGTAGGTGAGCAAATCAAGACTCAGTCCGGTTTGAAACGGGTCACCTTAGAATTAGGCTCAAACTCCGGGGTGATTGTTGACGAGACCGCGGATTTGGGTAAGGCGTTGGTGCGCTGTTTATATGGCGGTTTTGCCTACTCCGGGCAGGTTTGTAATCACACTCAAAGGTTATATCTCCACCGTTCAATCGCCCCTGACTTTCTCGCCAAGTTTATCAGCGAAACACAAAAACTTATTTGTGGCAATCCAATTGACCCGAACACCGACATCGGTCCATTAATAAATCGTTCAGCGCTTCTGGAGGCGCTGGCAATGATTGAAGAGGCACGAGCGGGCGGTGCGGTTATCGCCTGCGGTGGTAGGGCAGAAGGAACGATTTTATTGCCCACGGTGCTCACCGAGGTCCATCCGGAGATGCGGGTAGTCTCAGAAGAGACATTTGCGCCGATCGTTACAGTTGAGACCTTTGCTGATTTTGAAGAGGCGATTGCCCGGTTCAATGAAGGCTCACGGCTGGGAACTTTTGAATACGGAATTTCCGCCGGTGTATTTACCCGCGACCTCAACCGGGCGTGGCGGGCGATAGAAGAGCTTGATGTCGCCAATGTCTATATCAACGACTCGGCAACCTTCCGGGCCGACCTTCAGCCTTATGGCGGAATAAAGGATTCGGGAATTGGTCGGGAAGGTCCCCGTTTTGCGATTGAGGAGATGACCGAAATTAAAATGGTCTCTTTTAACCTGGAGAGCTAAACCGATAAATACCTATCGCAGCAGCAGTTATTCTCCGCGCGGTCAGTCCACAGTAGTTAGCCAACCTAAGAGAGAAACATCAGTGTTTGGGGCCGGTGGGTTCTGCCTGTTCGCTGTGCCCGGAACTCCCGAGGATGTCAGAGTGCAGCCGTTCAATGTAGTGGGTGAACTCTACATAAGCCTCAACATACTTCCGACCCTCTGCGACGCTTTTATCCTTGTCTTTTGCTGCTTTCCGGACCTGCTCAAACCGCTTGTGGATTCCTTCAGTCAATGCAGCGGAGAGCAGATTAACTACCTCATCAATTGAACCTGATGCCAGTGCGGAATCGGTTTTAGTGATTATCGGTTCAACCGGCTCAGATTTAAGCCCAGTAAATGGTACCCCTTCCCCTGCCCGGTGGATGCGGACGAGCGTTTCCAAGAAGAACCTGTCGGCCAGTTCCTGGGCGTCTTTGCCCTTGCGCCGCACCGCCAGCGTTTTGTTGAACACGGCGGTAATTTCCGGCTCCGCTTCTGGTCTCACCCACTTGAGGACTGGGGTGACATCGCCCAAGGTAAGCGCCTTTTTCGCTTCGGCGACTACTGGTCCGTTCATTGTGTCACAGTGACCAAGCGCACCAACGGGCACGAGAAGAAAAAGCCCGATTGCGCCGGTTAATAGCCCGATGGGCAGTGCTGTTTGCAGTAGACACATAACTCCTCCTTTTTATATTTAGAGAGCACGGTTTCCTTCATCAATACTTTCGGTCTTTAAAGACCATAAAATATTATAGCCGGTTAGGAATTGTGTCAAGACGATGGTGGGAATTATAGGTCCGCTATTATCGCGCAAAATAATCCTCGGTCAGGCAATCACCACACGGGCTTTCAAAATCGGTTACTCTTAGGAAAATGTTACAGTTGTTGCTGAGGGATAGTCCGATTTGACACAAATGCTGGGGCGATTATCATTGAGCGGTAATGAGAATCCCTAAATTTCTGATTGTCGGTAAATGGGTTAGAACTGGAATTTCTCTACCAGAAAAGGGAATATATGGCTGAATCCCGATATGATTCCTACTGCGGCCTATACTGTGGAGCCTGTGATACCTTGATTGCCAATGAGCAGGGATGTGTGGCGGTGCTGGCCCGGGAGTGGAAAAGGACGCCTGAGGAACTCAGATGCCAAGGCTGCAAGAGCAACGTGAACGCAGTGTTCTGCCGCAAATGCCCGATAAGGCGGTGTGCCATAGGGAAGGGCGTGGAGTTCTGCTATGAATGTTCCTCCTTCCCATGCGAGATATTGGTTTCGTTCCGGAATGACGAAAGTCCGCACCACTCCGCGGTTTTGAGGAATCTTGATGAAATCAAAAAATTAGGGTGTGAGACCTGGCTTCAGCAGCAACGACAGAGATGGTTGTGCCCGAAATGCCGCACCAGATTTTCCTGGTATGACCGCATCTGTGTAGCCTGTGGTGCCGAGCTGTTTAACTGCGAAGCAGAAGAGAAGGTGCTACCTTCTTATCCGCCGAAACCCTGATGTACACCTCTCGCGGCCGAGTGACCGCTACTTCCGCGCCCTGCGGCTTGGATTGCGCCGAGTGTCCGAATTACATTGGCTTCAAGGAGGGCTTCAGTGCAACCGCGCTTAGAGTCATTGATTTGCTCGAAAGTTATCCCGGGATCAGGAAAATCATCGCCCAGCGTTCTGGATATAAAAGTTTCAGGAATGTCCTGAAGTGGTTAAGCACTCAGAAGAACCGATGTCGCGGTTGTCCGTCCGGACCTTCGGCAAAAAGCTCGCTCCTTTTCCCGGATTGCGACCCAGCTTGTCCGATTCGTCCTTGTGCGGCAAGTCGGAAGATTAATATCTGCTCTCAATTTCCTGAATTCCCCTGCTTCCGTTCTGCTTATTCTCGTCGGGGGCGGGCGCAGCTGGAGAAACATGACTAACCGATGAACGCGTCGGACACCTGGAGATTGCCAGTGAATGATTTCCTTTAACCTTAACAGTTGAACTATGAGCATTTCGGCAAAACTCCAGCTCCATTGTCCTGTGTGTCATAGAGCGCTGCCATTTCCACCTGGCAGGGAACAGGAGGTTCGTTGCAGTTGTGGCGTCAGTTACTGTGTTGTTGAGGAGGTCCTCGACTTTTATGCCCAAGAGCAGACTATCGTAAACGCCTGGAGTCAGACGACCCCGACTCCGTCAACCACTAAACAAATTCGGTCTTGGCTCAATAGCGGGCTCATAACCACAGCCGACCTGGAGTACATCAACACCGATGTTAACTCTGAGAGATTGAAGGTTGCTTACCAGCAGGGAATCAGGATGCTCCACCAGGCGATGCTCAGCGAGCCAGGAGTAGTCCTTGACCTCTGCACCGGAATGGGTTCATTGTTTCGGGATATAGAGTTTGCGGCTCATCCCGCCGCCCAACTCACAATAATGACCGACCTGAGCCGGACGGTATTGGCTGCGGTGCGGTCCAGATTGGCGGGAGCAGTTCCTACTGACCGGTACGCTTACATCGCCTGCGATGTCCGACGGTTGCCGCTCGCCGATAAATCGGTCAACCTCGTGGTCACTATAGCCGGCTACCAGAACGCCGACTCAGCGACCGAACTGCTCGAAGAGACGCTGCGTGTATTGATACCTGGGAGTAGGCTCAATGCGTTGTGTTCATTTGTTGATGAAGACAGCCGCTCTATGCGTCTAAGTGACCAACTCGGCTTCGGTGATTTGATCACCCGTAATCGGATGAATACCACACTGACCCAGGTGGGTTTTAAGGAGATAGCCGTTAATGTCCTGTTCCATGATGTTGCCCATGGGCGGGGAGACCTAGTACCACTCCGGGGTGAAGCACTTGAGATAGCGCTCGTGACGGCAAAGAGATGACCGAAATTAAAATGGTCTCTTTTAACCTGGACTAAGTCAAGATGTCAAAATACGAAGCGAGTCGGGGTTCCTTTCCCGACTCGCTTCGTTTGGGTTTTAACTACTCCTCGGCCGGCTTTTCCTGAGGCTCCTGAGCGAGTTTCTCTTCTACTGCCGCAAGTTCGCGCTTCAGTTCTGCACGGTAAGCTTCAAGGTCTTCGCGCACCTCGGCCTGAGACAAGAAGGCCCGGCCGAAGCCCAAACCAAAAGGGCCATAGACTCCAGGCCAAGCCCAGGCACGGCGCCAGCCAAAACCCCGTCCAAAACCGAAGCCACGACCTCGACCAAAGCCTCGTCCCCAACCGAAGCCCCAGCCAAGATTCATATACCCCGGATATGGGAATCCGGCGCAGAAGCCGAGACCGCGACCGGTCAAAGGACCGAGACCCAAGGGACCGGTTCTATCGCCTCCGGGCATTTAGGTTCACCTCCTTTCTATTTAAGCATATAAGCATTTACTTATAAGTTTAACAGATGAGACTTATTTTGTCAAGCAATATTTTATTTATTTTTGCGCCGGCGGAGTTTTTCTTCGGTGCGTGCCAGTTCGGCTAGAAGGAAGCGCCGATATGCCTCAAGGTCGGCAGGGTCGGGTTGGCTTCGTTGCCAGCCGAAGGCACATGCACCCAGGTGGTAACGGAAATATGCCGGTTCAACCAGCCGGTAATACACCTGTTGCCCTTCGCGGCGGTCAATGACCAGTCCGGCGGCGTGCAGAACCGCCAAGTGCTGAGATACGGCAGGCTGAGTGATGCCCAGCCGGTGGGCAATTGCGCTTACGGATAACTCACCACCGGCAAGGAGTTCAAGAATCCTCTGCCGGGTCTCCGCGCCGAGAATCCGGAATAGTCGGGCCCTGCCACAGCCCCGATGGCGACCGAATCCGCGTCCAAACATCAATTAAAGTGTAAATGCGGACTCAAGCCTGTCAATAAATCCAAGCTCGCGATGGGATGATTTGACAAATCACTAGGGACGGTTATAATGAGCATATGCCCAAAATGGTAATGCGCCCTATCGGTGTTATCCGCACGCCCTTCACCTCTTCTGAGGGTTGTCCGATTCAGTCGCGGTTTTCCCGCGCATGTGGGACGGTTAGGGTGTTTGCTCGTTATGGCGCCGGGCTCAAGGGGATAACCCGATTTTCACATATTATTCTTATTTACTACTTTGACCGCTCCGATAAGGAGTCTCTGCTTGCCCGACCTTATCTGGAGAAAAGGAAACGGGGCATTTTTCACAATCCGCTCGCCGGAGCGACCCAATCACATCGGCATCTCGGTTGTCCGGTTGCTGTCGCGGCGAGGTTTAACTCTGAAAGTTACTGGTGTGGATATGCTGGATGAAACTCCGCTTTTGGATATCAAACCATATGTGCCGTACTTTGACTCGTTTCCCCGTGCCCGCTCAGGCTGGCTTACACCTCACCTGAAAGGAAGAAGGGATGCCCCGGCATAAGCGCTGTCGCTCTGTTGCAGTGAGTCCGGTCGTTACCTTTTTCAAGCCACGGGGGGTGCCGATGGTGCAATTAGAGCAGGTGGTGCTGGAACTGGATGAAGTTGAAGCAATGAGACTGGCTGACTTTGAAGGACGCTATCACGAGGAGGCAGCAAAATTGATGGGCGTTTCCCGTCAGACCTTTGGTCGGATTATTGAGAAGGCGCGGCAGAAGGTCGCGGATGCGTTGCTCCACGGTAAGGCGGTGGCAATCAGGTATAGTAGCACGGTGGTTTACAGGGGCATGCAAGAGGATATTAATAAAAGAGAGGAAAGGAGAACGATGAAGATAGTGGTTACAGCAGAAAGTGAAGGGCTTGATGCCCGAGTTGACCCGAGATTTGGTCGGTGTTCGGTATTTGTGATTGTTGACCCTGAGACAATGGCGCACGAATCTATTAAAAATGAAGCCACGGCAATCAATTCCGGAGCAGGTGTCAGTGCCGCTCAAACAGTGGTGCACCTTGGTGCCAGTGCGGTAATAACCGGTTCGTGCGGACCAAAGGGATATATGCTGCTTAACCAAGCGGGGATAACGGTCTATACCGGTGCGACTGGCACGGTGCGCAGTGCGATTGAGGATTTCAAAGCCGGTAAACTTGCATCTGCCAGTGGTCCAAACGTACCCGGCCATTCCGGGGTGAGGGGATAACCGATGACGGTAAAAGGTATCGACCCAGCTGAACAGGCAAAAATTGACGAGAATTTAAAACACATCCGCAACCGGCTCTTGGTTTTCAGCGGTAAAGGGGGTGTGGGTAAGACTACGGTGGCGGTAAATATTGCCGCTGGGCTTTCACTTAAAGGGAAGAAAGTCGGTCTCTTGGATATTGACATTCACGGACCAAATGTGCCGAAAATGGTTGGGCTTGAGGGGGCACTTTTGGAGGTAAATCCGGAAGGCAGGATTACCCCTTTTTTGGCGCCCGATGGCATTGCGGTGGTGTCAATGGCAATGCTTGTCCCATCTCAGGATGCACCGGTGGTATGGCGTGGTCCTCTGAAGATGCGGGCGATAATGCAGTTTCTGTCTGATGTCGATTGGGGTGAACTGGACTGGCTGGTTATTGACTCGCCACCCGGAACTGGTGACGAACCGCTTTCGGTTGCTCAGCTCATACCCTCAACCGGCGCAGTTGTTGTCACCACCCCTCAGGCGGTAGCGCTGCTTGATTCGCGCAAGGCGGTGAACTTTGCCCAGATGCTCAGGCTCAATGTGGTTGGAGTGGTGGAGAATATGAGCGGACTAATCTGCCCCCACTGCGGCAGAGAAATTGAGCTGTTCGGCAAAGGTGGTGGTGAAAGGATGGCGCGGGAGATGCATGTCCCACTCCTCGGACAGGTGCCAATTGACCCCTTAATTGTCAAGGATAGCGATGCGGGTAGACCATTTGTCACCGCGCGTCCGGATTCTCCCCCAACTAAGGCAATGATGGAAGTGGTCGCCAAAATCATAGAATCGGAGGTAAAATGAAGGTAGCAGTTTCAACAGATTCGGGACAGGTCGCCAGCCATTTTGGACGCTGTCCTGAATACACCATAGCCGAGGTTATTGGCAGTAAAATAACCCAAAAGACGGTCATCCCCAATCCCGGTCATGAACCCGGCTTTTTGCCACGGTTTCTTGCCGAGAAAGGGGTGAAGGCAATTATCTGCGGCGGTATGGGTCCGCGGGCACAGAAGCTGTTTGCTGAACAAGGAGTTGAAGTCTGGATGGGTGCATCCGGACCAGTAGATGCGGTGCTTGAGGAGTTCAGCCGGGGCAAACTGATGCGCGGTATATCAACCTGCGACCATAATGCAGCGGGGAAACACGGACCCGACCATAGCTGTAAAGGAAAAGAAAATGCCGAGAGGTGATGGCACCGGTCCACTGAGGAGACAGGGAAAAGGTATGGGCAGGGGATTTGGCGCCGGACCTGGCGGATTATGTGTCTGTCCAGTGTGCGGCACAAAAGTGCCCCATCAACGGGGAGTGCCATGCTATCAGGTTAAATGCCCCAAGTGCAGCCAACCAATGACCCGAGGTGAATGATGCCGATATATGAATATCAATGCAAACTTTGCGGCAGGATAACCGAATTGCTGCGGACCATCAGGGAAATGGACGACCCGACCAGGTGCCCTGATTGCGGGGGCAAAATGAAGCGAGTTCTCTCGGTTGCTGGGGTGATAAGAACGGGTTCAAACCGAGTTGCGGGCACAACCTGCTGCGGCAGAACCGAGCGCTGTGACTCCCCACCCTGTTCTGATGGTTCCTGCAGGCGCGATTGAGTTAAAACCATGGTAGTAGCGGTTGCCAGTGGCAAGGGTGGCACCGGTAAGACCACAGTGGCGGTGAATTTGGCGCTGGCATTGGGCAAATGCCAGTTTCTGGACTGCGATGTTGAAGAGCCAAACGCTCACATCTTTCTGAAACCGGAAATAGTTTCTTCAGAACCTGTTACTAAGTCGGTTCCAGTTGTTGATGAGTCAAAATGCACTCACTGTCACGAATGTGCCCGTGCCTGCGCCTACCATGCCCTGGCGGTTTTACCTGAGCGCGTGCTCGTATTTCCTGAACTCTGTCACAGCTGTGGGCTGTGCACCTGGCTCTGCCCGGAGCAGGCGATTACCGAGAAGTTGCTTCCGGTTGGGGTAGTTGAAACCGGTGGGGTTGATGGAATTGTCTTTGTCCAGGGTCGGCTGAATATCGGCGAACCCATGGCGGTACCGGTGATCAAGGCGGTGAAGCAACGAATCTCTGCCCGGATGGATGCAATCATTGATGTGCCACCAGGGACCTCCTGCCCGATGGTGGAATCGGTGCTGGGCAGCGATTTCTGTCTCTTGGTAACTGAGCCCACCCCATTTGGGCTGCATGACCTGAAACTGGCGGTGGAAACAATGCGTAAATTAAACATCAAACTGGCAGTAGCGCTGAACCGGGCAGACATCGGTGATAACGACACCGAAAGCTACTGTGAAAAAGAAAACATTCCAGTTTTACTTCGTATTCCGTTTGACCGTGCCATAGCAGAAGCCTATGCTCAAGGTGAACCACTTGTTCAGATATTACCTGAATACCGCCTTAAATTCCAGATACTATGGGAGGGCATCCGCCAACTGACACAGGAAAAGGCTTAATGAAGCAATTAACCGTTGTCAGTGGCAAAGGTGGGACCGGGAAAACGGTGCTCGCCGCCTGTTTTGCAATGCTCGCCCAGCCGGCGGTAGTCGTTGATTGTGATGTTGATGCGGCTAACCTGCATTTACTGCTGCATCCATCAGTAAAAGAGCATCACCTGTTCTCCGGCGGCTCGGTTGCGTTCAAGGACCGAGAGCGCTGCACCGCTTGTGGAAGATGCCTTGAGAGTTGTCGCTTTGGTGCTATTACCGCATCGCTGGAGATTGACCAAATCCGGTGCGAAGGCTGCGGCTTCTGCGTGAGGGTTTGTCCTGAACAGGCGTTGATTTTGAAGCCGGTCACCAATGGTGAGTGGTATGTTTCGGAAACACGGTTCGGACCGATGGTTCATGCCCGATTGGGTATCGCTGAAGAGAACTCAGGAAAACTCGTGTCTCTAATCAGGAAGCGGGCACAGGAGGTTGCCCTGTTGACCGGGGCAGAGTATGTGATTGCCGACGGACCACCGGGCATCGGCTGCCCGGTTATCGCCAGCATTACTGGTGCCGACTTAGTTCTCGGCGTGGCGGAACCGACCCTTTCCGGAATCCACGACCTCAAGCGGTTGGCTGGAGTCGTAGCCCGGTTTGGTATCAAAATGTGTTGCGTGGTCAACAAATATGACATCAATCAGGTAAATACCACTATATTAGAAAAATGGTGCCAGGGGAATAGTATTGAAGTAGTTGGTAAAATTCCTTATGAGGAAACGGTTACAAAGGCGCTGGTTATGGGGAAAACGGTTCTGGAATACAATCAGAGCCAGGTGGCCAAAGAAATTGGCAAAGTCTGGAACCGAGTAGCATGCATCCTTTCAAATCTTATTAGCAAAACAGAGCCCTCCGCGAGGGCTTGAAATGTTGGCAATATTTTTAGTTTCTGCAACTCCGAACTCAAACCTTTTGAGGAAAATATCTGTTTGGACAAAATTGCCCGGGACCGGCAGAAGCGATGTGCAATCCGGTTCGTCAGGCGCTTTTACTGAAGCAGGTAGGGACGCAATTGACCATCACTTCGGTTTATGCATTGGACCGGGTAGCATCTTTTTGCTATTGAGGAGATGACCGAAATTAAAATGGTCTCTTTTAATCTTGATTTCACCACACCTCATCCAGGGTGGTAGTGGTGATGGCCCCTTTCCGAAAGCGGGGGCTGGAGAGGAGCCGACGGTGAAAGTCTAATGTTGTCTTTACCCCAGTAATGGTGGTCTCAAAAAGCGCCCGCTCCAGCCGATTTATCGCCTCCTCACGATTTATCCCCCAGGCGATAATCTTGGCAATCAGCGGGTCATAAAAAACCGGAATCCGATAACCTAAATAGAGGTAGCTGTCAACCCTGACCCCAAAACCGCCGGGAAGATACAAATCCGCCACGAGTCCCGGCGTAGGCTTAAAATCGTCATCCGGGTCTTCGGCATAAACTCGGCATTCTATTGCATGCCCAAAAGGCCACTCCGGTTGCTCCTTAAAACTCAGTTCTTCTCCACTGGCAATAGATAGCTGCTCTAAGACAATATCAACCCCGGTAACCATTTCGGTAACTGGATGCTCTACCTGCAGGCGGGCGTTCATCTCCATAAAATAAAAGTTGCCCTCCTGGTCACCGATGAACTCCACGGTACCGGCACTTACATAACCTGCCGCCTCGGCTGCGGATTTTGCCCACTCATTTAACTTCTTGCGTAAATTCTGGTCGATTCCTAATGCCGGGCTCTCCTCAAGAAGTTTCTGATGCCGACGCTGGGCAGAGCAGTCCCGCTCCCCCAGGCTGACGATATTACCCTTGCTATCAGCGAGAATTTGAACCTCAATATGCCGGGCATCAGTAAGGTATTTTTCAATATAAAGCCGTTCATCATCAAATGAGCGCTTCGCCTCTGCCTGACACAAATTCCAGCCCGATTCCAATTCGGACTCGTCTTTGATAACCCGCATCCCCTTGCCACCGCCACCGGCAGCCGCTTTTAAGATTACCGGGTAGCCAATCTCCCGGGCGATTTTCCTCGCCTCCTTTAAGTCGGCAATCGCACCATCCGAACCAGGAACCACCGGTACACCCGCCCGTTTCATCCGCTCCCGGGCAACTACTTTATCGCTCAAAAGCCTGATTGTCTCTGAACTCGGACCGATAAAAATTAGCCCGGAGGCGACGACCGCTTCGGCAAAATCCGGATTTTCCGATAGAAATCCGTAACCGGGATGAATCGCATCACAATTCTTCACAAGCGCCGCTGAGATAACCCGGGAAGGGTTAAGATAAGAAAGCGGTGCTGGTGGTGGTCCGATACAAACCGCCTCTTCTGCCAGACTCACCGGCAAACTGTCCTTATCCGCCTCAGAATAAACTAAAACGCTTTTGATCCCCGCGTCCTGGCAGGCGTGCATAATTCGCAGGGCAATCTCCCCGCGATTGGCAATCAGGACCTTTTTCACCATCCGCGCTCATTAAAATAATCTCTTATCCCGAATGTGTCAAATAGAAAACTTTGTCTTCGGGGGATTGAGAGACCTAAAAAGACGGTAAGAGAGGAGCGACAACGAATGTTTTTGCTAACTTCTCAAACATTAATAAGATAAGACATTACCCCAACTGTTGAGGGAACTACCGAGAGGGCTGACCGGGAGTCATATGGGGGGTGACTCCCCC
>FWPV01007228.1_pt1 | contig 20395 bp, 9 predicted proteins | sample 2228371 | NCBI WGS metagenome assembly FWPV01 (sample SAMEA103939776, study PRJEB20133) | metagenome | reverse complement strand
ATGAAGGTCTTCCTTATTGGCCACCTTTTAGTGAAGCAAATCAGGTTGTGATGTATTTAAAAGATAGACCATATACGGGAACAGTTCCTGATTTAAAATCGCTTGAAGTTTTAGATGAATACTTTACCTGGCGACGTACAACAGAAGGTGAGAAATGGGCAAAGTAATAATATCTATAAATGTACATATATAAAGAGTAACAATGAATAAAAGAAAAATATTATATGTTATAGTATTGTACTGTATATTTTATCTGTCAGTACATGCTCAATCTTATAAAAAAACTGAATATGGAATTAAAGTATCAACACATTCAGTTGATATCGAAATCCAACTTTTCAATTCTGTTACTCTGAGAATTCTAAAGTATCCTGCCGGACATTCATTTAATAAGCAAAGTCTTTCTGTAATTGCACAACCCCAAAAAATCGGATTTAATGTCAATCAAACAGATGAAAACCTTGTTCTAAAAAGCAAAGATCTTCATGTATCAATAAATTTGAATAATGGAAAAATTTCTTTTCTAAATGCGAATGGAGATCTTTTATTAAACGAAAAAGAGAATGGCTGCTTATTTACTCCTTTCAACGATGCTGGCAATCAGACCTACAGTATAACACAAAAATTTGTTCTTGATAACGAAGAAGCCATTTATGGACTGGGGCAGCAACAGCACGGTAAGATGGTTCAGCGAAATATAAAGCTGAGGATGATTCAGGGAAATACCGATGATTATATTCCGTTTTTTATTTCAAACAAAGGATATGGTCTTTACTGGGATAATTATTCGCCGACAACCTTTATCGATTCGGTTTCAGAAACCACCTTTAGCTCTGAGGTGGGCGATTGTATCGATTACTATTTTATGTATGGCGGAAATGCAGATGGTGTAATTGCACAGATGCGCGAGCTCACCGGCAAAGCGCCTATGTTCCCGCTTTGGACATTCGGTTACTGGCAATGCAGGGAACGGTACAAAAGCCAAACTGAAATTACAGAGGTAGTTAAAAAGTATCGGGAGCTTGGCGTACCGCTTGATGGAATTATTCAGGACTGGCAGTACTGGGGAAATAATTATCTGTGGAATGCTATGGAATTTCTCAATGCCGAATTTTATGATCCGCAAAAAATGATTGATGATATACATGCCATGCATGCTCATATTATCATCTCAATTTGGAATTCATTCGGGCCTATGACCAAGCAATACAGGGAATTAGACAGCATTGGCGCTCTTATGGATTTTAAAACATGGCCCGAATCGGGTTCTGAAAAGTGGCCACCGCGCCTTGACTACCCTTCAGGTGTGCGGGTTTATGACCCCTACAACCCAATCGCTTGTCATATTTACTGGAAATACCTGAAAAATGGTTTATTTTCACTCGGTATTGACGGCTGGTGGATCGATTCATCCGAACCCGATCATCTGCAGTTTAAGGAAACCGATTTGGATAATCATACTTTTATGGGATCGTTCCGCAAGGTGCGTAATGCTTATCCGCTCATGACCGTAGGGGGCGTTTATGAACATCAGCGCCGTGAGACAAATGATAAACGCGTATTTATCCTTACTCGTTCAGCTTTTGCCGGACAACAAAGATACGGAGCCAATACATGGTCAGGCGATGTGGTGGCCTCATGGGAAGCTTTACGCAATCAGATTTCAGCCGGCCTGAATTTTTCATTGTGCGGAATTCCTTACTGGAACAGTGATATTGGCGGTTTCTTCCTATGGAATTATCCTGAAAAACTCGAAGATCCCGAATATAAAGAGCTTTATGTCCGTTGGCTGCAATTCGGAACATTCTGTCCGATGATGCGATCACACGGAACCGATGCTCCCCGTGAAATATACTGGTTCGGACAAAAAGGAAATGTGTATTACGATGCCATTGAAAAATTCATTAACCTGCGTTACCTGCTTTTGCCCTACATTTACTCCACTTCATGGAATGTCACCGCCAATCATTCTACCATGATGCGGGCCCTGGTAATGGATTTCCCCAACGATAAAAATGCACTTGATATAAACGATGAATTCATGTTTGGAAAATCATTTCTTATATGCCCGGTTATAGAAAATATGTATTCACATAATAAACAGAGCGATTTTTCAAAAGAAGGAACCCGCAGATTATATTTACCCGAAGGTGCCGATTGGTATGACTTCTGGACTGGTGAAAGAATAAAAGGCGGACAATTTATAACCCGAAAAACACCCATTGATATTATACCGATATTTGTTAAAGCGGGTTCTATTGTACCTATGGGTCCTGAGGTACAGTATGCGTCGGAAAAAAAATGGGATGACCTGGAAATACGTATCTATCCTGGGGCAAATGGGGAGTTTGTTCTCTACGAAGATGAGGGGGATAATTATAACTATGAAAAAGGGCAGTATTCAATAATAAAGTTTTTATGGAATGATGTAAAAAAAACACTTACCATTCATGATAGAAAAGGATCTTTCCCGGGTATGCTCGCTCAACGATATTTCAACATAGTTTTAGTCTCAACTGAAAAAGGAATAGGGGATAAACATATGCGGGAAAAAGGGCTTAGAATTGTTTATACAGGTAAGAAAATACAATTAAAATTAAAGGACTAATCAATTAAGAATTAAAATTATGGAAAGAATTACAAAGTTCATAAAGAGATATTTAAAGTTTATAATTATTGTAAAAATATTGGTTCTACCTAATCTACGTACTTATGCCTGGGAGGGTATGCCTATGCCTCCCTTGCATATAGAAGGGAGATACCTAAAAGATAGTAGTGGTCATATTGTCAATTTGCATGGATTTGCACAAACTTTTTCTCCATGGTTCAATGAACAAGGAACTAAATGGAATAATTATAATGTACAGGGTTGTTTAACCTATAACAAAGGAATTATTGATAAAATTCTTGCGGCTGGATGGAAAGTTAATTTTGTACGGCATCATATGGACCCTTATTGGAGTAACACGCCCGGGTGTACTCCCGATTACCATGAAGCCCATAATTGTTTTAACGAAACCCTTTTTAAAAAATACCTCGATGAAGTGTTTGTTCCTATGGCAGAATATGCAATATCAAAGGGGTTGTATGTAGTAATGCGGCCCCCAGGGGTAAGTCCTGAAAAAATAAGTGTGGGAGATGATTATCATCAGTATTTGATAAAGGTATGGGGCATTGTATCAAGGCATCCAAAACTGAAAAACAATCCTCATATTATGTTTGAGCTGGCCAACGAACCCATACAGATTTTGGGCACAGATGGCACCTACGGAAATGGCACACAGGCACATTTCGATAACCTGAAAATATTTTTCCAGCAAATAGTGGACACTATAAGAGCCAACGCCCATAATATACTCTGGGTTAGGTTATTAGGTTATCAATCATTGTATGCGGGTTTTGCCAATAATCCCATTGAAGGTGAAAATATTGGTTATGCCGTGCATGTGTATCCCGGCTGGTTTAACAGTGGTTCGGGTTATGAGGCTTTCAAAAATGCCTGGGATAGGCAGGTAGGTCCCGTAGCCGATTTTGCACCCTTAATGGTAACTGAAATGGACTGGGCTCCTGAAAGCTACAACATGTCCTGGGGAAAAGGAATTACAGGAACTGCCGGCGGAGATGGTTTTGGAGCCAATTTTAGAAAAGTTATGGATGATTGTGGTAATGTAAGCTGGTTACTATTTACAGAACCTCATCTTCTGGCTCAGTTTGGCGATGTTAATGCCCCTTCTAATGTGAAAGCTTTCCTTAGCGATCCTGAAGCCTGTCCCTATCCTGTATATCAGTGGTATAAGGAATACGCACAACAATACGATTTTACAGGAGCCTCAAACGATTACTTAACCATGACCCATCTATACCTTGAAGGTGATACTAATATTCAAATCCTGAACAAGAGCTCAATGAGTATAAAACTCAATGCTGTATTTGCCGATGGACATACCGAAAATGTCAGTGCTGCAGCATCCGCTATAATCGATAATCCCAATATTGTCACTTTTGCTCGTGGTAGAATTTTTGCCAGAAATGAGGGTACTACCCGCATGATAATCTCATATGCCGATAAATACGGAACAACCCAGAGTTATAATCTTATCGTTTCTTCTTCTACATTTCCATTAAATAGTAAATTATTTAATCCCAGCATCTGGGAAAAAGGTACTTTTGATGAGAATACCAGAACACTTAAAACAGGTCCATGGGGTTTTGGGGGTTGGCAGTATGATGGAATCGACCTGTCTGCCTATAAATTCTTAGTAGCCCGATTAGGAAGTCCAAATAATGCTTCCGTCGATTTTCGTATTTTCGATGAACCCAGTTACTGGAGTTCTCCCGTTAGTTATTCTTTCGGAAATAGGCAGGAAGTTGTTATTCCTCTTAAATATGCCAAAAAGAATAATGGAAAATTTCTGAATAGTAAAAATATCTACATTGCTGGTTTTTGGTCAAATGGTAGTAATTACTTCGTTATTGATACGGTTTTTGTTACCAATTCCAGTGAATATGATTTTCCTATTATTCTGGCTAAAAATGCTGCAGGTAATGAGGTTGGCACGCTAAGTGGTTTTTATTATAAAGAAAATTCGGGTCCTTCAACTCCTCTTTCATTTATTTTTGTTGGAGATATGCTAAAATCAGATGTTTTTATTCAATTATCAGAGAAATACGAAATTTCTTTAAATCCTAATGACAATTTTAGCTCCACTTTAATTTTAAATTCTGAAAATGGGCTGATTTCCGAAACCACTTTATATGTTCGTTTAAAGGAAGGTCTTACAAGAGGAACTTATTCAGGAACTATTCAAATTACTTCCAGCGATGCTCAAACAAAAATTATCTCTCTTAATGGAAAGGTAGATTATCCTGAAAGGGTTACAAATTTAGAACCTAAGGAAGAAGAAATAATTTCTATTGAGTATTATTCTATTCTGGGGCAAAAATTAAGTACTCAAAATTTAAAAACAGGTATTGTGATAGAAAAAATTTATTTGTCAAATGGGAAGATATTAGTTAGAAAAAAGATGATAACCACTAAATACTAACCTAAATTAATAACCTATGAAAAAGATAACCCTTTTTACAATTTCTTTATTTTTAATGATTGCCAACCATTTGAAAGCTCAAATTGAGGATTTTGTAGTGGGTAATACCACGCGTCAAATGTTGGTGTATGCTCCATCTACCATTGTACCGGGTAGACCATTGCTCATCTCCATGCATGGGTATAATCAGGATATTAATTATCAGAAAAACCAAACCCGATGGGAGGATGTAGCAAAGGAAAATAATTTTGTAGTGGTATACCCGGCGGGTATTAATAATGCCTGGGATTTATCGGGGGAAAGGGACATCAATTTTATTCTGGCTATCATCGATGAAATGTATAAACGTTATACCATTGACAGGAATAGGGTTTATTTGTCGGGTTTCTCCATGGGAGGAATGATGACCTATTATGCTGCAACCAAAATTGCCGATAAAATTGCTGCTTTTGCTCCCGTAAGTGGATATCCTTTGTGGGGTATAAATACCAATAGCTCCAGACCGGTTCCCATCATCCATGTACATGGAACTACCGACGATGTTGTGGCTTTTAGTGGGGTGCAGGCTTGCCTCGATGCCTGGATTGCACGTAATAACTGTCCTGCAACACCTGTTGTTATTAGTCCCTTTCCTCCTGATAAACCCTCTTCAGGTGGCACTTTGTATTACTGGGGTCCTGGAACCGATTCAGTTGAAGTTGTGTTAATTAAGATTAATGGAGTCGGTCACTGGCATTCAAATAATACCAATGGTGTACATACCAGTAAAGAAATATGGAATTTCTGTAAAAAGTTTTACCTGGGTTTTGGTGTACCTCATTTTAAAGAGGCTGTGGTAACCAACGCAAACCCAAAGCAAATATTAGTATCATTTACCAAACCACTCAAAGAATTATCAACCTACGAAGGATTTTCTGTAAAAGTTGATTCACAACTCGTTGAGATTGATACTATTGTTCGTGTTGATTCTGTGCATTTAGCCATAAATCTTGTTGGTAATATATCTAAAACTCATGAAGTTTTCCTAACCTATAGTGGAGGTAATATTGTTTCTATTTATGATAAACCTTTAGTTGATTTTTCCGATACCCTGGTAGACAATCAGCTGTATGGTTCTGCTCCTAAACTCACTAAATTATATGTAAAAGAAAGTGGTGACAGTTTATTCGCAGTCTTCAACAAAAAAATGATTTTACCCGATGATTTATCAACCTTGGTATTGAAGGCCAATTATAATGGAATTAAAAATATTTCTCTTTTAAGCTGTGCTTTTTATAATAACGATTCTACAACAATCGTTTTTCCCATTGAAGAAAAAGTATATGCCGACTATCAGTTATGGCTTAGTTATACAGGAAATGTTATCCTTTCGGTGGATAGTGGAGTGTTTAAAGCAGATTCTGCTTATAAGGTAACCAATAATGCATTAGGGTTACCAGTACAGGTTGTCTCTGGCAGTCTCGACAACAATGCCATAGCTATTACTCTAGTTTTCTCCAAATCTATGGCGATGGTAGACGCTCAGATTCCTCAATTGACATTAAAAGTTAATGGCAAACCTACCCCCATTAAAGAAGTATTTAATATAAAAAATACTGTAAAGCTAAATTTATTTAAAAATCTTTATTATAAAGATTCTATCGTTATTTCATATACCCCAGGCAATATTACCGCTGCCGATAAAGGTATGCTTCAAGCTTTTGATAATCTGATAGTTGCTAATCCATTGTCCGCTCCTACCTATGTTACTATACCAGGAAAAGTAGAAGCCGAGAATTATACCATGCAGTTTGGTATTGCTACAGAAACCACCAGCGATCAAGGAGGAGGTTTAAATGTGGGTTGGACAGAAAAAGATGATTGGCTGGTATATGCTATTGAAAACAACACCAACGATACCGCTTTTCAAATTCTTTTCCGCCTGGCCGCTCAATCTGGTGGAGCAAGTTTCGATTTATATATCGATGATGTTAAACGGATGAATGTGTCTGTGCCCGCAACAGGAGGATGGCAAACCTGGCGTTCTGTAATCAAAGATATTATTATTCCAAAAGGCAAACACTACTTAAAGATTTTAGTTGTAAATGGTGGTTTTAATATCAATTATTTCGAAATTCAGAAGGAATTTGTTGGTATTAATAATACCATAGTTCAGGATGTTGTCATTTATCCCAATCCTGCCTCGAATTATATTTTTATAAAATCACCCAATTTTGTTTACAATAAAATAGAGATTTACGATCTGAACGGCAGAATGGTACTTAAAAAAGATATTAATTATATGCCCGAGTTACAACTGCCTATAAATCTTAAAAGTGGAATGTATAAGATTAACCTATTCGGCAAACAACAATCGTACGCCACTTCTTTAAGCATTACCAAATGAGTTAATAAATTTTCTTAAGCTGTTACATTCGGGAATTAAATTTTAATTCCCGAATGTTTTTTAAAAAACACTTTGTTTAAAAAGAATAAAAAAATAACCTTAGTATTATGCAAGGAAAAAATCTTTTTATCTTATTATTTATAGTGGTCATATCGGCTAATTATCCGATTGTATCTCAAAATCATGTACAAAATCAATCAAATCCTATAATACAAACCCATTATACTGCCGATCCTGCCCCCATGGTATATAACGATACTTTATACCTTTTTACTTCGCACGATGAGGATTCCACAGTTAATAATTTTTTTACCATGTACGATTGGCGATGCTATTCAACCACCGACATGGTAAACTGGACGGATCATGGGGCAGTAGCCTCTTTAAAGGATTTTAAATGGAATACAAGGAAAAACGGGGCATGGGCTCCTCAATGCATACAACGCAATGGAAAATTTTATCTTTATGTACCCATACATGGTGAAGGCATTTCTGTACTGGTATCGAATTCTCCAACAGGACCTTTCAAGGATCCCATAGGGAAAAGATTGATAGAGAGTGATCATATATGGCACGATATCGATCCTACTGTATTTATTGATGACGATGGTCAGGCTTATCTATATTGGGGAAATCCTAATCTTTATTATGTTAAGCTAAATGAGGATATGATTTCATATGATCGTTCGATAGGAGATAATGGAATAGTCTCTGTGGAGATGACAGCAGAAGCATTTGGTTTTAAGGAAGGTAGGGATGGGAAACCTATGACCATGTATACCGAAGGTCCCTGGTTATTTAAACGAAATGGTATTTATTACATGGTGTTTGCTGCTGGCGGTATTCCCGAAGTAATAGCATATTCTACTGCACCAACTCCTGAAGGACCCTGGACCTATAGAGGTATAATTATGGAACGTGCCCCTCAGCTGGCATTTACCAATCATGCCGGGATTATTGAATACAAAGGCAGATGGTTTTTCTTTTATCATAATCAGGATTTACCGGATGGTGGAGGTTTCAGACGTTCAGTATGCGTTGAGGAATTTACTTTTAATCCCGATGGAACCATACCCCTGATTGTACCTACAAAAGAGGGAATTAAAAATCCTGCAGGAACACTTAATCCTTATCAAAGAGTAGAGGCAGAAACCATGACCTGGAGCAAAGGTTTAAAAACAAAAGGCAATGCTCAAAAGGGTATTTATGTTACCTCTATTCATAATGGGGATTATATAAAGCTACGTAATGTTGACCTCGGTGATGCCCCTAAAAAAATAAAATTAAATATTGCTTCTGGTTCTAAAGGAGGAATAATTGAAATTCGTCTGGATAATCTCGATGGTCCTCTTTTAGGAATCGTTAATGTTCATAATACAGGAGGCTGGGAGAAATGGAAAACATTTACTGAAAAACTCAAAAAAGCTTCTGGTATTCATGATTTATATTTTGTTTTTAAAGGTAATGATGATGAATCTCTTTTCAATTTCGATGGATGGGAACTTTTAAAATAAAATATATGCGTCATTGGTTTTTATCTTTTTTAATATTTATTCAAGTTTTAGGTTTTTCTCAAGGCAATGAGAATGATATAAGTATTGATTTAAAAGATTTAAAATTATGCATAACCCCTCTTAACGATAATGCTGTTCGTATTCGTAGTATTAAAAATTTTAATCAGATTACCCCAGAGATTATTTTAACACAAGAATATAATTGCCAAAATTTTAATACCATTGAATCAGATTCTATTGTTAAAATAATTTTACCTCAAATCATAATTGTTTATAGTAAGAATACAGAATGTTTAAGTTTTTATACTACATCTGGTAAAATATTTTTAAGCGAGGCACAGGGAAAAAGGAAGTTAAATCCTTTTACTGCAGAAGGAGAATCTTATTATGTTGCCGAACAAAGCTTCGAATCTCCAGAGGATGAATACATCTTTGGTCTGGGGCAGTTTCAGGATGGACATTTTAATTTAAAAAATATTACCCGACGTCTCATCCAGGTAAATAGCCAAATTGCATTGCCCTTTATTTATTCCAGCAAAGGGTACGGCCTTTTATGGCATCAGTATGGACTTACAGATTTTAATCCTGCTGATCAACTTATTTTACTTGAAAAAATAAAAGAAAGTGAAAAAATTGAGATAGCTGAGGTTACAACTACGGCAGGAACTCAAAAAATTGCTCAGGATCAATCCTTGTACCGTGGAAAATTTAATGTGCCCAACGATGGAAAATATTGTTTATTTTTAGACCTGGGCGACATGGGCAATAAATATTTCCTTGCAATAGATGGAAAACCTTATATCGACTTTAGTAATTTCTGGTTACCCCCTTCGACATCAACCATAGTAGATTTAAAAACTGGTGAACATAATGTTGAAGTTATTTGTAAATCATCAAATACTCCAAAAGTTTACTGGAGAAGAATTGAAAATAAAATAACTTTTCGTTCCCCTCATGCCAGAATGATTGATTATATTGTTTTCTATGGTCCCTCAGCTGATAGTATAATTAAATCTTATAGGAGTTTGACAGGCAATGTTCCTTTGCTTCCATTATGGGCTTATGGTTTCTGGCAGTGTAGAGAACGATATACTTCTTTCATCCATCTTTTAGAAACGGTGAAAGAATTTCGAAGAAGAAATCTACCAGTGGATGTCATAGTGCAGGATTGGCAATACTGGGGAAATAATGGATGGGGCGTTCCTATTCTTGATGAGAATAATTACCCAAATCCATCGGGTTTTATAAAAGAATTGCACGATTTGAATACAAAGTTTTGTATTTCCATCTGGTCCAATCCCGATAAAAATTCCAGCATAGGTAAAGAATATTCCGAACGGGGAGAATATATACCAGGAACTTCGTGGCTCGATTACTTTAACCATCAAACCAGATTGAACTACTGGAATACGTTAAAAGAAAATTTATTCCAACACGGGGTAGATGCATGGTGGATGGATGCAACCGAACCAGAAAATGATGCATTAAAGGGTACTAAAACATTCATCGGTCCTGGAGATTTTTATCGTTTAACTTATCCTTTATTTGTTAGCCAGGCTGTATATGAAGGACAACGTGGTGTGACATCAGATAAAAGGGTGTGTATTCTTACCCGATCAGCTTTTCTTGGGCAGCAACGATATGGTACCATCAACTGGTCGGGCGATGTGAACGGAACATGGGAAAGCTATCGAATTCAGATTGTTGCGGGACTAAATTATTCTATTACAGGTTTGCCTTACTGGACTACCGATATAGGCGGTTTTTTCCGACCCGGCCAAAAGCAATACACCGATGAAAAGTACCACGAACTACTTATTCGCTGGTTTCAATGGGGGGCATTTAATCCTATCTTTCGTGTTCATGGATATATGTCAGAAACCGAACCATGGAAATATGGTCAGAAGATTGAGAATATTATTCGCAAAATTTTAAATCTCCGCTATGCTCTAATACCATACCTGTATTCCGAGGCCTGGCAAATGACTGCTAACGGTTCAACCATTATGCGACCATTGATAATGGATTTCCCAAACGATTTAACCGCACTCTCTCAGCCCTTTGAGTATATGTTTGGCAAAATATTTCTGGTTTGTCCTGTAGTACATCCCGATATCAATGAAATGAAAGTTTATCTGCCCGGAACAACCGACTGGTACGACTTCTGGACCGGTGAAAAACATAATGGAGGAGAGCATATTATAAAAGAAACACCAATAGATATCATTCCATTATTCATAAAAGCAGGATCAATACTGCCAGTAGGACCAAAAGTACAATACACAACCGAAAAAAAATGGGATGAGCTGGAAATAAGAATTTATCCTGGTGCCAATGGAGAGTTCATCCTTTACGAAGACGAAGGCGATAGCTATAATTATGTAAAAGGTATGTATTCCTTAATAAAATTTTCTTGGAACGACAAGAAGAATGAATTAACCATACACGAACGTCAGGGGTCTTTTTCTGGCATGTTGATTCATCGAAAATTCAGAATAGTAAAAGTTGCAAAAAATAAGGGCATAGGTTATGAAGTTTCCACGGGATGGGATAAAGAAATTATATACAATGGTAAAGAAACAAAAGTTAAACTAAAATAATACACTATGAAAATAACTAAAGTATTGATATTAGCTATTTTACTTTTAGGGGTGAAATTTCCCGATGTGCTTTCTCAGAACAATATTCCCCCTCAACGACCTATTATTCAAACGAAGTTTACAGCCGATCCGGCTCCCATGGTTTATAACGATACGGTTTATCTCTATACTTCGCATGATGAAGATGATGCAGAGGGTTTTAAGATGATCGATTGGTTGCTTTTTACCTCAACGGACATGGTGAATTGGACCGAACATAAAGCGGTAGCTTCACTTAAAGATTTTAAATGGGCAAGGCAGGATAATGGCGCATGGGCAGTACAATGTATTCAGCGTAATGGAAAATTTTATCTCTATTGTCCAGTACATGGTGGGGGAATAGGTGTTCTGGTAGCCGACTCTCCTTATGGACCATTTAAAGATCCCATAGGAAAAAGACTTATTGATTCCGATCATATCTGGAACGATATTGACCCCTCACCCTTTATTGATGATGACGGACAGGCCTATCTTTTCTGGGGAAATCCCGATTTATATTTTGTGAAACTTAATGAAGACATGATTTCCGTAAAGGGAGATATTGTTAAAGTAACTCCCAAACCTGCTCATTATCAGGAAGGTCCGTGGGTATGGAAAAAAGATGGCTACTACTATCTGGCCTATGCTACTACCTGTTGCCCCGAAGGTATTGGGTATGCCATGAGTAAATCAATAGAGGGACCATGGGAATTTAAAGGGATGATTGTAGATGCTTCCGAAAAAACCAGAGGGAATCATCCGGGTATTATTGAGTATAAAGACAAATGGTATTGTTTTGGTCATAGTTATGATCTCTTAAAACAAACTACCTCAAAATTTTATGAACGTCGCTCTGTTGATATGGATGAAATCTTTTATAATCCCGATGGGACAATACAAAATCGGCATTATTGGTCAGTAGAAGGTCCCAAACAAATACATCCATTAAATCCTTATCAACGTGTTGAAGCCGAGACAATGGCATGGAGTGAAGGGGTAAAATCGCGTTTTGAAACCGAATGGGAGGGTGATTTCGAATGGGCACGAGGAAATAAAATTGCTGATCGATTGTATATAACTTCTATCCACAATGGGGATTATATTCTTGTAAAAAGGGTAGATTTTGGCGAAGGGCCTTCATCGGTTGAGGTAAATGTTTCTCCACTCTACGGTGGTAAAATTGAAATTCGCATTGATAAAATAGATGGACTAGTAATAGCAAATATAAATGTTGGTCCACAGGGAGAAGGGGGAAAATGGAAATCTATTTCTGCCCCTGTTAAAAAAGTGAATGGAATACATGATGTGTATTTTATTTTCCGAGGTGAAAAAGATTTATTCAACTTTGATTGGTGGAGGTTTAATAAGTAGTATGAAAATTCTTTTTTTAAAGAATATATATATTTATCATAAAGAAAAGTTTAAGCTATGCAAAAGTTACTCTGTGCAATAATTATCGCATTTTTATTTTTTCCTTCGAATAATCTAAAATCAAACGATAAGCATAGGTTAATTGTCCTAACTGACATTGAGAACGAACCTGATGATACTCAATCGTTAGTTCGGTTACTTCTTTATTCAAATGTCATCGACATTGAGGGCATGATTGCCACAACCTCTGTATGGAAGAAAACCAATCCTGAACCTGAATCGATTGTTAAGGTAATAAAAGCGTATGGGAAAGTTTGGCCGAATCTTATTAAACATGAAAAAGGTTTTCCGGAAGAAAAAGAATTGTTGTCAAAAGTAAAAAGAGGAAATGATTGTTATGGGATGCAATGTGTTGGAGATGGTAAAGATTCAGAAGGGGCGGAGTGGATCATAAAAATGCTTGAGAGAAATGATTCTCGTCCGCTTTGGGTTTCAGTATGGGGAGGTGCAAATACACTAGCACAGGCATTATACAAGCTTCGTAAGACAAAGACTGAACCCGAGTTGAAACGACTAATTGCCAAACTCAGAGTTTATACTATCTCTGACCAGGACGATAGTGGTTACTGGATAAGAGAAAATTTCCCTGATTTATTCTACATTGTAACTCCTGGTGATAATTATAATTGTGCGACATGGACTGCCATCAATAGTGTGATTGATGGGATTGATAATACGACAATAAGTAATGAGTGGATTGTAGAGAACATTCAGCAGGGGCATGGATCCTTAGGTGCTTTATATCCCGATGTGGCGTATGGTATGGAAGGAGATACCCCATCATTTCTTTCATTGATACCTAATGGATTAAATTATCCAGAAAAGCCCGACTGGGGTGGTTGGGGAGGAAGATATGAATGGTATAAACCCGATTTTGATAGCACCCAGAAAGGAGTCTCAGGATTAGTGTTGAGACCAGAAACTCGTGCAATATGGACCAATGCTGTGGATTGTTATACTCCTTATTTACATAATGCATTTGGTCGTACGGTGAAACAACATCAAAAAACATATTGCGATAATAAAGTTACTTTGTGGCGATGGCGAGATGACTTTCAGAATGATTTTGCCGCCCGTATGGATTGGTGCATAAAATCTTATAATGAAGCAAATCATCCACCAATTCCAATCTTATCCCATCCAGAAAATATTACAGTTCAATCGGGTGAATACTTTACGTTGGATGCGAGTGCTTCTTATGATCCAGATGGCGATAATCTAAGTTTTTTGTGGTTTAATTATCCTGAAGCCAGTACATATAAAAAATTGGTAAAAATTGAATCGGCAGAAAATGCTTACAGAGTGTACATAAAAGCACCAGAGGTAGACAAAAAAGAAACTATACAGTTTATTTTGAAAGTAACAGATAAAGGGAATCCTCCATTAACAAGATATAAAAGAATCTTTGTAAATGTTGAACCATAAAAGTTAATAAAGATGAAAAAATTAATAATAGTAGTAACACTTTTACCATATGTGCTATTTTCACAAATTTCTGTGGTTGACCAAGTTGATAATGTTAAAAATTATTTTCCAGTAGTTCATAAAACGGAGGTGGCTGTCATTTTATATGATACCACTGAGAATGTATTGATTAAAAAATCTGCCAACTTTTTAGCGGATGATATTGAGAGAGTAACAGGCAAAAGACCGGTTGTAAATAAATCTGAGAATTTCAAGGCAAAAAATTTAATAATAATTGCCACGATAGGAAAAAATACCATAGTTGATAAACTAATCGCCACAAAAAAAATTAACATTGATCCAATCAAAGGTCAATGGGAACGTTTCATCATACAAACCATAGATAAACCTTTTGCGGGTGTTGAAAAAGCGTTATTGATACTTGGAAGCGATAGGCGTGGGGCTGCTTATGGTGTATTAACTATTTCAGAGTTAATAGGCGTATCTCCATGGTACTGGTGGGCAGATGTACCGGTGAAAAGAAAGGAAAATGTTTATATTGAAAATATTAAATATTTTTCCGACGGACCTAAAGTAAAATATCGTGGCATTTTCATTAATGATGAGGCTCCAGCATTAAGAAATTGGGCTAAAGAGAAATTTGGAGGTTTTAATCACAAATTTTACGAAAAAGTATTTGAGTTACTCCTTCGACTTAAAGCCAATTATCTCTGGCCAGCTATGTGGTTGCCAACAGCTTTTGCAGATGATGATCCTGAAAATCCGAGAGTTGCCGATGAGTATGGTATAGTTATTTCAACAAGTCACCATGAGCCTATGATGCGTGCCCATCACGAATGGATTAGGTTTAAAGGAGGTGTCTGGGATTATACAAAAAATAAAGAAAAGCTGCAGGAATTCTGGAGAGGTGGTATAAAACGCATGGGTAATTACGAAAGTGTTGTTACAGTTGGTATGCGTGGTGATGGCGATGAACCCATGACCGAAGAAACCGCTGTAGATCTCTTAAAGACTATCATTTCCGATCAAAGAAAAATTTTAACAGAAGTTACTGGTAAACCAGCTAACGAAATACCTCAGGTGTGGGCGGTCTATAAGGAAGTACAGGATTACTATGAAAAAGGAATGCGTGTGGACGATGATATCACCATTTTGTTTTGCGATGATAACTGGGGAAATCTTAGAATATTACCAAAAAAGGAAGATTTAAATAGAAAAGGTGGATATGGCATTTATTATCATTTCGATTATGTTGGCGCTCCAGTTTCATACCGATGGCATAATGTTACGCAAATAGAGCGAGTATGGGAACAAATGAATATTGCCTATGTTTATGGCGCAAAAGCTTTGTGGATAGTCAATGTTGGCGATATCAAACCCATGGAATTTCCCGTCAGCTTTTTTATGGATTATGCATGGAATCCAGACGCTATTCATGCAAGAGATTTGCCTGCTTATTATGTAAAATGGGCTCGAAAACAATTTGGAGATACTTATGCTGAGGAAATTGCCAGTATAATTTCGCTATATACAAAATACAATGCGCGACGTACGCCTGAAATGTTAAAACCTGAAACTTATAGTTTTGAAAATTATCGTGAAGCGGATAGGGTTTTAAACGAATGGAAGGAATTATTTGAAAGAAGCCAAAAAATTTATTCACAACTCTCAGATGAATATAAGCCTGCTTATTTTCAATTGATTTATTCTCCAATTGAAATGAGTTATAACGTAATTGAAATGTACATTACAGCAGGTAAGAATAAACTCTATGCAGAGCAGGGACGGGCATCTGCCAATTTATATGCCGAAAAGGTCAAGGAATTATTCTGGAAAGATCAAGAATTGACCCGGCAATTTCATGAGAATTTGCTGGATGGGAAGTGGAACCATATGATGTCGCAAACTCATATTGGTTACACCAACTGGAATCATCCTCGTGCTAATATTATGCCTTCCATTACCTATATTCACCCAAAAGATACCCCTCAACTCGGTTATGTAATTGAGCACGGAACTCCACCCGCGTGGGGAGGTCACTCTGTTGAGGGGAATCCTCTATTTAGTGAAAGTTTTAGCAATTTCGATCCCATTAATAAACAAAGTTATTTTATTGAAATTTTTAACATGGGGGAAGGATTATTGGAGTATTCTATTGAGGCTAAAAACGAATGGATTAAGTTGTCGAAAACAAATGGAAAAATTCAATACGATGAAAGGATTTTTGTAAGTATCGATTGGAAGAAAGTACCAAAAGAAGATGTTGTTGGAGAAATAATTATTAAAGGAGCAGGAAAAGAATATTCTGTAAAAGTACCTGTTAGAAACAGAATTCCAGAAGCCGTTGGATTTGTCGAGAATAATAAAATTGTTTCCATCGAGGTGGCAAACTTTTCCCGAAAAATAGATACCAAAGAAATAAAATGGACCATAGTCCCCAATCTGGGTCGCACACATTCTTCGGTAATTGCCGAGCCTGTCGATACTCCCGCTCAAAAACTTACCAATGATTCACCACGACTTGAATATGATTTTACATTATTTGATTCGGGGGAGGTTACGGTTATGGTTTACGTTTCGCCTACGCAGGATTTTAAGAAACAGGGAGGATTAAAATATGCTGTTTCAATAGATGATGAAGAGCTCGTTATTGTAAATATCAATGAAGGTGAAATAGTACCTGATTTTAAATATGCCGACTGGTGGATGAAATCTGTAGCCGATCATATAAAGATTAAATCATCCAGACATCATGTTAATAAACCAGGAAAACATACTCTTAAAATCTGGATGATTGATACCGGTATCGTGTTCCAAAAAATAGTGATTAATGCTGGTGGTTTGAAGCCAAGTTACCTGGGTCCTGAAGAAAGTTTGTATATCAATCGTCAAACAGAATAAAAGTCGAATAAATTTTTAACATTGTTTTACTGATTTAACAAATTATAAAAAACAGAAAGGATGCTTTTATGAAATCACGAATCGTTATGTTTTTCTTAATCATTACTTCTGTGGCATTCTCACAAAAGTTTCAGGTTAATGATCTCGAATATTTTGAGACTCGTGGAGCCAACGTATTTGTTTTCAGTAACAATTATGATGGAATATTTTTCGATGAAAAGACTTCGGGTATAGAAATAATCCATCATGGTGTGCGTACGGCAACAGGAGGTGCTGTACGACTTCGTCATACCCCCGAACAATGGGATCTGGTGCCAATAACGGTAGATCGTAAAGTGGATAAAACAAGTAATTCCATTAGTGTTTTGATTAAGTATGAAAAATATAATTTTGAATCACAAATATTAACAAAAGTCGAAAAAGATGGTATCTCCATCAGTGTCATTCTGGATAAACCATTACCAGAAGAATTAGAAGGACATGCGGGTTTTAATCTGGAGTTCTTACCTTCTGCCTATTTTGAGAAAACTTATTTGATGGATGGTAAACCAGGTTATTTTCCAAGATATCCTATCAGTACGGCTTCTGTATATCCTGTAAGTAAAAAGCTTCCACAGTTTCTGGGTTTTTCTACTTACGATGATAGGGGAAAAGGAGAATTTATAGATCCCGATCCTATGGCAAAAGGGAAGACTTTAGTATTTGCCCCTGAAGACCCTGAACGACTTATAAAGATACAATCCGAATCGGAGCTTTTACTTTTCGATGGCCGAATTGTTGCGCAGAATGGGTGGTTTGTTCTAAGAAGTTTGTTGCCGGCAGGTAAAACAGGGAAAGTACTTGAGTGGCATTTGCAAATAAACACTATTCCTAATTGGGTACGTCAACCCATGATTGGTTTTTCACAGGTAGGATATCATCCCGAACAGGAAAAAGTGGCGGTGATAGAATTAGACAAAAACGATAAACTTTTGCCCAGGGCCACGCTTTATAAACTAACCGAAGAAGGTAAGTTAATTGAAAAATATTCAGGTGAGATTAAACCCTGGGGAAATTATTTTCGATATAATTATGTAAAATTCGATTTTAGTTCGGTAAAAGAACCTGGTTTATACGTAATACAATATGGTCAGCAAAAGACCAATCCTTTTTCTATTGGTAAAGATGTTTATGGTAATATATGGCATCCTACACTGGATATATGGTTTCCGGTTCAAATGGATCATATGAGGGTAAACGAAGCCTATCGTGTATGGCATGGAGCTCCTTACTTTGATGACGCATTGCAGGCTCCACCTAAACACGAACACTTCGATCTATATAGCATGGGCGATTCTGTCGATACAAAATTTAAACCCTTTGAACGGATACCTGGGCTGGCAGTTGGGGGTTGGTTCGATGCAGGAGACTTCGATATTGAGACACATTCGCATACACGTGTAATATTAAATTTTTGCGAAACATGGGAAAGGTTTAAAACATCCCGTGATCAAACTTTTATAGATCAAAAGAATAGATATGTTGAAATTCATCAGCCCGATGGAGTTCCCGATTTATTACAACAAATTGAACATGGGGTGTTAAATCTCGTCGCTCAAGTAAAAAATATTGGACATCCTGCAAGAGGAATAAACGTTCCTCATTTACATCAGTATCATCATTTAGGGGACGCCTCAGCTATTACAGACAATTTACCCTATAATCCTCAATTAAAACCTTATGAGACCGATGGAAAATCAAGCGGTACTTTAGATGATCGATGGGTATTTACGACAAGGGATGCTAATCTCGATTTTCAGGCAATTGCCGCACTTGCAGCAGCCGCTCGTGTTCTTAAGGAGTATAATTCTTCTCTGGCCGATGATTGCATCACCGAGGCTGTAAGATTATGGGACGAAAATAAACATTTAATTCTTAAATATGACACTTTGAATAATAGAAGGGGTAATGTATATCAGGAGGCAGCACTTCAACTTTATATTACCACTAAAGATGATAATTATGCAAATGCTTTTAAAAGAAGGATATGGGAATCGCTCAATAAGTTTTTACCTTTTAGCATTGCCACTGCACTAAAGGCTTATCCATACATGGATGAACCCTATAGAGAAAAATTAAAAGATTATGTAATAAAATATAAAAGCTATAATGATAACCTTACTAAAGACAATCCTTATGGTGTTCCTTCTTTCTATAGGGGTTGGGGAATTAATGATATGGTAGCAGCCTGGGGAATAACAAATTATTTTGCCCATAAATACTTCCCCGATATTGTAGGTAATGAATATGTTTTCAGGGCTTTAAACTATTTATTTGGTTGCCATCCTTACTCAAATGTTTCCTTTGTTGTTACGGTTGGAACAAAATCAAAGAGATTAATGTACAGTAATAACCGTGCAGATTTTGGTTTTATTCCCGGAGGGGTTGTGCCTGGATTAATACTTCTAAAACCCGATTTTCTTGAAAATAAAGACGATTGGCCTTTCCTTTGGGGAGAAAATGAAGCTACCATTGCGGGGTGTTCCACTTTTGTATTACTTGGAAATGCAATTAACGATCTCATTTTAAAATAAAAAACTGTATGAGCCCCTTAAAAACTTTAGTCCCGGGATTATTATTGCTATTACTCTTTGAAAAAATAACCGCACAGAATCCCATTATCAGAAATCAATTTTCTGCCGACCCATCAGCACGTGTATTTAATGGTAAAATATATGTTTTCCCTTCTCATGATATACCTGTTCCACCTAACAAAAACTTACGCAAAGATTGGTTCTGTATGGAGGATTATCATGTTTTTTCATCTGTTGATATGGTTGAATGGAAAGATGAGGGGATGATATTATCGCAGTTTCAGGTGCCATGGGTGGATACCAATACTTTCAGTATGTGGGCTCCTGATTGTGTACAGAAAAATGGAAAGTATTATTTCTATTTTCCTGCTATTAGCAATAAAACCGATAGTACGGGTCGAAAACTTTTTTCTATTGGAGTAGCCATTGCCGATAAGCCCGAAGGGCCCTATCAACCACTACCAGAACCTATTAAGGGTGTAGTGGGTATTGATCCAAATGT
>FWPV01005123.1_pt1 | contig 20398 bp, 23 predicted proteins | sample 2228371 | NCBI WGS metagenome assembly FWPV01 (sample SAMEA103939776, study PRJEB20133) | metagenome | reverse complement strand
CGCGTGGTGGCCTTTGATCAAGGGGAAAAAATCGTTGAAGGTTCCCTCCACGAAGTGCTCCAGCATCCTGAAGTATTATCGGCGTATCTGCCCAACATCAGATGAATGCTCACCATACGTAGAGATGTCTGTGGCTACTGCGGTGCCTGCGTTTCGGTCTGCCCGGCGGGAGCCCTGGAACTCATCGACGCCTACCTGACCGTGGATGACCACTGCACCGGCTGCAAGATCTGCACGAGAGCCTGCCCGCTGGGGGCCCTGGAGGTCGTGGACGATGAGACGGCAGTATGACGTCCTGGTCGTTGGTGGTGGGCCCGGCGGGGCGATAGTCGCGCGGACAGCGGCGCGGAAGGGGCTCTCGGTCTGCCTTGTGGAGAAGCGGCCGGCGATCGGCGTCCCGGTACGCTGCGCAGAGGGGATCGGGAAGGACATTCTGACCGAGTTCGTCGAGCCCGACGAGCGGTGGATCGCTGCGGATATCGAGCGGGCCCGAATCGTCGCTCCCGACGGATCCTCGATGACGCTCGAGGCCGGGATGGCCGGCAACGAGGTGGGATACATCCTCGACCGAAAGGTCTTCGATCGAGAGCTTGTCTGGCAGGCGGCGGAGGCGGGAGCGGATGTCTCCGTCAAGACCCGTGCGACTTCGCCGATCCTGGAGGGAGGGAGGGTGCAGGGCGCCGTGGTGGAACGCTGCGGCCAGGTTGAGCGGGTACGCGCCGATGTGGTCATCGCGGCGGATGGGGTGGAGTCCAAGTTCTCCCGCTGGTGCGGGATCGATACGACTGTCCCTCTCCGCGAGTTGATGAGCTGCGCCCAGTATCTGCTAACGGATATCGAGATCGACCCGCGTGCGACGGTCTTCTACCTGGGCAATGAGGTCGCCCCCGAGGGCTATCTCTGGGTCTTTCCCAAGGGGGAGCGGTCTGCGAACGTCGGCATCGGAATAACGGGCAGAAAGAGCGGATCGGGCCATCGTGCAAAGGATTATCTCGACCGCTTCGTCCGGCGTCAGTTTCCGGGAGGAAAGGCGATCGAGTGCATTGTGGGGGGCGTTCCGGTCTCGAAGCCTCTCCCATCCACAGTGGGGGACGGCCTCATGATCGTGGGGGACGCCGCCCGCGTCGTGGATCCCCTGACGGGCGGCGGAATCTACAACGCGATGTTTACGGGAGATCTTGCCGCCACAGTGGCCGCCGAATGCATCGGAGCGGGAGACTGCAGCCGTGAGCGGCTGATGGCCTACGATACTGCCTGGCGCACCTCCCGGATGGGTAAGGCGATCGAGCGCAACTACAAGATCAAGGAGTACTTCATCACCCTGTCCGACGAGAAGCTGAATGCGCTGGTACATACGGGCGCCAGTATCGATCTTGCCGAGTTCAGCACGTTCACGCTCATCCGTGAGCTGATCAAACGGAACCCGAAACTGCTGCTGGAGTTGAAGGCCCTCCGGGATGCCCTGTCCTGACGCCTCGACTCCCTGTCTGCGGCAATAGCGCGCCGGAGGGGGAGACAGCGGCTGGATCCTCGAGAACGATGCTGTTGGAGGAACAACCGATGGCAATCTGCGGTGTGGACGAGGCGGGGAAAGGAGCCGTGCTCGGACCGCTCGTCGTCGCCGGTGTGAGCTGCCGATCGCTGGAGGACTGCCTCGGCCTCGGGATCCGGGATTCCAAAGAGCTCTCCCGCCGGCAGAGGGAGAAGCTCTTTGCCATGATCGAGGATCGCTTCCTCACCGCCCTGGCGGTCATCCCCCCCGCGGAGATCGATGCTGCACGACCGGGGATGAGCCTGAACCGCCGTGTTGCGAAGGCCCATGCCGAGGTGATCGCTCACCTCGCGGTCCCGACCGCGTATGTCGATGCCTGCGACGTGAATGCATCGCGTTATGCCCGCATGGTCGGAGCACACCTGCCTCCGGGGATCGCGGTGGTGGCCGAGCACAGTGCCGATAAACGATACGCCATCGTTGGTGCAGCCAGCATCGTGGCGAAAGTCAACCGCGACCGGGCGATCGACCGGCTCAAGGAAGAGTACGGCGATATTGGAAGCGGCTACCCCTCTGATGCGACGACGATCGATTTTTTAAAGGCGTATATGCAGGCGGAAGGAAAGGCGCCGCCGTTTGCCAGGAAGAGCTGGAAGACCATCACCAGCCTCTCGCTCCAGCTGGAGCAGTCCCGGATCACGTCCTTTCCCGGATAGGGATGCAGTACCCCCATACGAAATCGATCCGAAGGGGCTGCGTTCGGTCCTGCAGGGGATTGGGTGTGAATCCCTGCGGGGCGGCCGCACCGCAGGCGTGCCCGATCCTTCTCGTCTCCAATCCGGCCCGATTTCCCACGGGGTGAAATCCCCTCCCCCCGATCGGCTGCGTCCCCGCGTGCGATGGAGCCAGTTCGGCGATTCGGAGGGACTCCCTGGTGCGATGGGCCCTGATGGATCGTCCTAAAATCCCCTCAGGGCAAACGTGGTGCATTCCCGTCCCCTGCTCCCCCTATCCGGGCCTGTCCCAATACCAGAGGAGTCGTAAGAGAGAAGCGGACTCGTATCCCGCACCGCGCTCTGGACGATCAGGGGCGGGATACCATTCTGTCGAAACCCGCCGGCCTACGCACGGACATATAATCCCGAGGAATCGATACGACTCGGGCAATCGCGCCCAATCTCCAGATGGTGCGACACATGCAGCTGTCCCCACGTCGCAGTCTGCCGGAAGATCCCGCCCCGCGTCCCCGGAACGCCCCTCATGATAAAGGCCTGGATTTCACATCCCGATTGCTGTTGAGAGATCCATGCGGCGGGGCACCATCTTTATGTCGATCGGGATCGAATGATTACAGGATGAACTGGGTCCTGATCGCGCTCTTTTTCGTCGCTCTCTACGCTATTGTCGCAGGGTATATCCAGAGGAAGGGGCTGTGGGCCGAGAGAATCACCTTCTACGGCCCCATCATGATGATTAGAAGCCAGAACGTGGCTTTTTTAGACCGGTTTATCCCCTATCGGAGAATTCTGCGCTGGTACGGATCAGCCGGAGTCGCCATCGTCGGAGTGGTTCTCGTCGCGATGGCAGCCCTGCTCCTTCTCGGCGTGGCGCTAATCGTTGCCCAGCAGCAGCAGAATGCGATCGATCCCTGGAACGTGCTCATCATCCCTGGCGTGAACGAGTTCATCCCCTCCACGTTCGCCGTCTGGTTCAGCCTGTTCCTCACCATCGTCATCCACGAGTTCGGACACGGTATCCTGTGCAGGGTTGAAAACATCAAGGTGAAGAGCGTCGGGCTTCTCCTGGCGGTGGTTCCCATCGGGGCCTTCGTGGAGCCCGACGAAGAGGATGTGGAGAAGAGCCGCAGTGCAGAGAAAGCGAGGATGTACGGTGCAGGGATCACCAACAACCTCGTCCTCGGCGCGATCTGCTTCGTCCTGATGATCCTGCTCGTGGGGATGGCAGTTCCCACATCGGAACCGGTCGTCTACGGCATCTACCAGAACTACGCCGCGGATGCTGCAGGAGTTCCGACGAACTCGATCATCCGCAGCATCGACGGGATCCCCGTTCGAACGCCCGCAGATGTCGCTGCGATTCTTCAGACCACCGAGCCCGGTGATACGATAACCCTTGCCGTCGAGAAGAACGGTGTCATGCAGAGCCATACGCTGACCCTCACGGAATGGCCGGATGTATTCGGCGACAGGGACTCCGGTTTCATGGGAATCGAGTACTACAACGGTGAGGGGGTCATCCGCTCCATCCAGTCGATCCGATCCCCCTTCCAGATACTTGGCCTGCTCATCCTGCCGCTGGACATCGATAACCGCTTCGGATTGATGCCCATACGCTTCCTGGGGTTCGATGCGCCCGAGATGGCATATTTCAGCGTCCCGTTCAGCCAGTTCTGGGGAGTGGTCCACCTCCTCTTCTGGGCGGGCTGGTTCAACGTCAACGTGGGGCTGTTCAACGCGATCCCCATGATCCCCTTCGACGGGGGGTACATCTTCAAAGAAGGCGTGGACCGACTCTTCAACCGCTGGGGACTGTCCCGCTATGCCCCTTACGTAATCTCCTTCACGAGCGTGCTCATGCTGATGCTGATCCTGCTTACGTTCGTTCTCCCGCACATCTTCCGGTATATGGCAGAAACCGGATCCCTCTGACGGGTGGGCAGAGGGATATCCGAGGCCCTTCCCCGATGAGAGACGGGGGCAGTCTTCGTCGGCGCAGAACGACTAGGGCACGAGCATCGCGACCAGGGAACCCCTGGGAACCCCCACGCTCTCCGCGATTGTATCGCATTTCACGGCCATGAGGTAGGCGGTGGGCGGCAGATCCGCATACTCTGTCAGGGATTCGTAGTTGGCCATCCCCTTCGCGATGACGAGCGTGGCTTCCTGCAGGGCATCGGCGAGATCCTCGGGCGCCTTTTCCAGGGTCACTCCGATATCCCCGCTGCCCGTCGTCGTAAGCCGATCGACCACCCGATCCAGACCCAGCAGACGGGCATCCTCGCACGTGGCATCGTTCAGTATCGGAGCCCCCTTCACGGCCAGGGTCACACGCGATCCGCGCTCCTTTAAGCAGCGGATCAGAAGCGCGTCCATGACGATCTCGCCGCAGTTGTCCGTGAAGTAGACGATGCGTGCAGTCCGCTGCGCTATCCCATCGATATCGTCGATGGCGAGCCCGTCCTTCATCTTCTCCTGATAGTAGCGGAGGAAATCGTCCGTCACCTCGTGCGACTGCACGCCGTAGTCGAACGTGTTGGCAATGACGCTGGCAATGATGTGATCGCGCAGCGTATGGAGAGTCGGCCCGATGCGCTCCGCCGCCTGAATCGCCTGGGCGTTGCAGGACGCTTTCAATCCGGCATAGGGATCGGGATCGTCCAGCAGCTGATAGGCCAGGCGGTGGATCGTGGACGCGATCCGCGGGGCAGGTTGGTCGGGTGAGAACTTCTCGCGAAGGAGAGCCCGGCAGGCTGATGTCACCCGCTCGATGCGCTCCCGATCGTCCGTCGAGAGCCGGCTCTCGAACTCCACGCGGGATAGAAGACACTCAAAGCAGCGGGGTTTGATCTTCATGAAAACTGGAGCTAACTCTTTCACGGGAGGGCAATAAAATCTATGGGGCCACCGCGATTTGAACGCGGGTCAGAAGACCCCCAGTCTCCTAGGATGCCCAGGCTACCCTATGGCCCCCTATCACGTTTGTGCGGATCCCTTATCTACCTTCGCTTCCCGCGGCAGGCCCCTATATCCTTAGTTTCTTGAACTCTTCGACGTTTTTGGTCAATTCTTCGAGCTCGGAATCGGTCACCTTCATCCTGCTCTCCATCACCTCAAGCTCACCGAGGAGCTGCCGGATCCGCACCAGCATGATGTACATGATGAAGAGCAGGAGAACGATCACGGAGCCCAGGAATATCAGCAGGATCCCTTCCAGACTCAGACTCATCGTCGCCCTCTGAACAGTGCTCTTGCAAATCGATCGATAAAACCGTCCTTCTGCTCTTCCACCTTCTCGTCGATCGGGCAGCCAGCCAGACCAGCTGCGATCTGCCGTATCGCTCTGGCTGCCGGTGACGTGGGATATTTGAGCACCACGGGCGTCTTGAACGATGCCGCCCGCCGTATATTGGGATCCTCCGGGATCGTTCCCAGAATCTCGACCCCGAGAACTTTCTCCACCTTCTGGTTGACGAAATCCGTCTTATCGGCACCGACCCGATTCAGGATCGCGCCCTGAATCTTTCCACCCACGACCTCGGTCAGGATTTTGGTCTTGAGGGCATCGACAAGTGAGGAGAGCTCCGGGTTCACCACCAGGATGACCGCGTCTGCAATGGCCAGCGGAATCACCCCGTCCCGACTGATCCCCGCAGGTGCATCGATGATCAGGAATTCGCAGCGGTTCACGAGCTCTTTCATCACGTCCTTCAGCCGTTCGGGATCCGCCTGCTGGAATCCCTGCAGGGATATCCCGCTCGGCACCACCTTCAGACCCCCCGGTCCCTCGTAGATGGCATCGCTGACCCGGGCACGACCGGCGAGCACCTCATGCAGGGTGACGGGGGCATCCTCAAGGCCAAGAATCAGCCCCAGATTGGCCATGCCGATATCGGCATCCATGACATATGTCTCTTTACCCAATCTGGCCAGCGATGTTCCCAGGTTGACTGTGACCGTGGTCTTTCCCGTGCCGCCCTTACCGGAAGCGATCGTATAAACCCTGACCATTCAACACCTTCACATGGAACTATTGTCGTAAATTTATTTAAGGATAATTAATATATCGTTGCACGAAATGTTACAGCCACCTGCCTAAAATTATTTTTACATCCTCTTCTATCGACTTCATCCAGCTTTCCGGTATTGTGCGATGTGCTTTTACGATGCCGATCAGAGACGAACCCCGATGGCGGATCCCGAAGAGCTGCACGAGCGGATCGTCGGGCTTCTCGCCTTTTGTGAACAGGTGGCTGTAGATTGCTGCATCTTCCTGGTTGCCGGGACTGGACGAAGCGACGACCAGTCCGTCCTGTGTGGCGAGTGTGAACGACTGGAGACCGTACTTACCCGCGAGCGCCCGGATGCTCTCCGTCATGCTGCTGAACCCCTGGATGAGATCCACGCTCTCCGGCATCTCCGCGCCCTCTGCCTCGGGGGGTGGGCGGGTCGTGATCATACCGGAAGATCCAAGGGGCGGAATCGCCGCAAGATCCAGTTTCCGATGAATCTTTGCCAGATAAACTGCAACGATCGCCTCCAGTACCACACCTGCGAGCAGGAGGACCGTTATGATCTGAAGGATTATCAGTCCCAATGTTGTGTTATCCATACCTATCATCCTCGCATCTATTCCTCCTCGATCAGATGCTCGAGGTGAAGACGTCTCACCGTCCTCTTGCAACTCTGCCGGATCTTATCGGCCAGGCTCTCCAGGTCCATGGAATCCAGCGCTTCCAGATCCCGGTTGATGCTGGAGAGGGCTTCTGAATCTTGGACCCGTGGCGAAGGTGCAGTGCGCGGCCGGTCTATCGCTGGAGGCGCTGCGCCGGTATCGGATTTTCCGGTCGGGCTGGATCTGCTGACCGCCTCCCGTGCCACGACGCCTTCTCGTTCATTCTTCGCTCCTGCTTCAGATCCCAGGAGATCCAGGAGAGACGTGGCTCTTTCCACGAGCGCGGATCTGTTGAACTCAAACGCGAGCTGCAGCTGCGTGCTGGAGAGATGGCGGAGTTCGGCATCCACATCAGATCCCCCCTGGTCAAGAATCATCCTCAAGGCGTCGTCCCCCTTCAGATGACGGCACTCCGCGAGAACGCACCTGCCTCGGTCCAGGACGAGCGTGGAGACTCCCGTACTGGCGGATATGGTGCAGTAACCGCAGAAGGGCGATTCGTTCAGCTCCCGAAGCAGCGCCTCCAGTGTGACGCCTTTCTTCATGGAGCGGAACGTGCCTCTCGGAAGTTGCATTGTACTAATAAATGTTTCTTCATTTTATAATACTATTGATCTTGATTTTTAAAATATTTCTGCCTTTTTAACATTTATATTAGAAATTATTACGACATTCTTCCTTTGATTCGTGTTTGGAGAGTCTTTTTCCGGCAGCCTCTGCATCCCGGTCGAGCCTTCTTGAGATCCCCCATCGCCACCTCCCCTACGTTCCCGCACGCCCTCCCCGGCGCAATGGATGGCGTTCTGGTTACCAGGACGGCAGCTCTTGGCGGGCAGGAGGCGATCGCGCTGTTGAAGGAGAGAGAGGCGGTCAGCATGCCATATAAGATGAATTCGGACCTGTTCTTCAGTAAAGACTAAAATGTATCACTATTTTTAATCTGTTCAAATTAAAGGTCGCAAGAGAAAAAAGATATATTGATATAATAGAAATGTAGCTAGAGAAATATTGGAGCAAATCGGTGATGGATGCGCATCCGGTAACAAAAGAGACTGTCGCACGAGCAATCGACAGAATCAGGTCCATACACGGCGTGATAGCATGCGCACTTGTAACTAAGACCGGCATCATGATGGGGAAATACTTTGAGGAGGGGGGCGAATCCGCACGGCTGGTGGGTGTTATGTGTGCAAGCATACTCTCCTCGGCCGATGCCGTAGCGAGTATCCTCGACCTCGGTTCGCCATCATCCATTATTATTAACTCCGGAAATGCAAAGATTTTACTGATGAGTGCCGGGGAGAAGATCCTTCTTATCGCTGTCGTCCGGATATCGACAGCTGATCAGGAAACAATCGAACAGCTCCGAGAAGTTGCCGATCGAATTGGGAGTGAGTGGTAGATGTACACGATCCTTGTAGTGGATGACAGTCCCTTCATTGTCGACGTATTTGTGACCATGCTGGAAAGGGGCGGGTATCGAGCGATTGCATCATACAGTGGACAGGAGGCCCTCGATATCCTGAAAGAGGTGACACCCGATATCATCCTCCTCGATATCATGATGGAGCCGATGGACGGATGGGAGACGCTGGAGCGCATCAAGAGCAATCCGAATTGTCATGACATTCCCGTTCTCATGCTCACAGCAAAGCAGCTGACTCCGGATGAAGCGCAGGAATACGGACCCTACATCGAGGATTACGTCTTGAAGCCCATTACGCACCGCGAGCTCTATGATACCATCGAACACGTCCTGAACCGCAGAAAGGCGATTCGACTGGACGTGGAGGCGGCACGAAAGGCCGGACTCGATCATCACGTAATCGAGGAGTATGCCTCGCTGAACAAGAACGTCGACGTCAACAAGCGGCTGCTGAAGATTCTGGAGACGACGTACGATGTCCACGACCCCAAGATCAAAGTGAGCGAGAAGATATCGAATGCCATCAAGACGATGGCTCTCTCCATTCGAAGCCAGGAAGAACGTCTGGAGATGCTCAGAGCCGACCTCGGGCGTGTTCTCGAGAAGAGATAGAATCTCACCCCCGCTTTCTTTGCCATTCGACCACTGCGACGGTTGGAACCGCGAGAACAACCGCCGTTGTGCAGATCTGTCGGCGAAAATACGCCAACCCGGGAACTGGATTCTCCCCACTCCGACGGGGCCGCCGATCGCCCGTAATTACAGACATTGCGCGCAGGACCGGGCGAGCAGTACATGGTGGCCTGTGAGATGTTGTCCGATCGCCCATGAGAAAATTTTCGATGCTTTCAGGAGACGCCGGAAAGGGAATCGCAGACGAGTGCAGCGCCAGCGGGCACGTACAAGGCAACCGACGCTTTCGTGCCAATCCATGAGTGAAGGGCCGAGCACGGAACCGCACCGATGCCTCTGCAATGAGTTTTTAAAATCGCATTGCGATTACCGATGAGGCGTTGGGGAGGGAGGGGAGCCCCGATTTGCGCCGGTAGTGAGAAATTTTATATACTTTTCCCGCATTGTAATAATGCCAAATGATGCTACCCCTTGGGCCCGTAGCTCAGCTAGGTAGAGCGTCTGGCTTTTAACCAGATGGCCGGGGGTTCAAATCCCCCCGGGCCCGCTACCACAGCCATAATCTGTGGTGGGTTTTGAGCCGGTGATGAGCATATCGATAATGAGGATCTCTTTGTGAGCAGGGGATGTGATGAGTACCCCATTAAACGTGCTTGAGCATGCAATGGTGCCGGAGCACCAGATTATGAGTGAGGAGGAGATCATGCAGCTACTCTCCACCTACAGAATTACACCCGAACAGTTACCCAAAATATATCACGACGATCCCGCAGCCAAGGCAATAAAAGCCAAACCCGGGGATATACTGAAGATCATACGCACCAGTCAGACAGCGGGCAGATCCGAATCCTATCGCCTAGTTGTCAGAAGGCCCAAAAAATAATAGCGGAGCTGATTTCTTGTTGGATAGAAGTGTATTGTCTAGGGCATTCTTTTCTCGGGAGCATGTTGCGCGCCACCAACTCGACTCTTTCAACCATTTTCTCCAGTACAATCTCCAGAAGGTCGTGAACGAACAACGTATCATCGAGACGGACATCGAGAGTCGCGGCAAGAGCAACGAACCGGTATGGGTCGAACTCGGCACGATCGAGGTGAGAAAGCCCGTGGTCCGTGAGGCGGACGGATCTCAGGCCGACCTCTTCCCGAGCGAAGCCCGGTTGCGGAACCTCACCTATGCAGCACCCATCCACCTGGACATGACTCTCGTCCAGGGGGGGGAGCGTCAGGAACCGGTGATCGCGACCATCGGACAGCTGCCCATCATGGTGGGATCGGCCGCCTGTAACCTCTACGGGCTCTCCGACGAGGAGCGGATATTGCGCGGGGAGGATCCTCTGGATCCCGGAGGCTACTTCATTATCAACGGGACCGAGCGCGTTCTGATGACCCTTGAGGATCTCGCCTCGAATAAGATCATGACAGAGTACACCGAGCGCTACAACGAGCGCATCTACGTGGCGAAGGTCTTCTCCCAATTCCGGGGCTACCGTGCCCTCGTCGTGGTCGAGAGGAACCGGAAGAACCTCCTCGAGGTTTCGTTCCCATCGGTCGCCGGCCACCTCCGCTTCGTTGACCTGATGCGGGCGCTCGGCATGGTGAGCGATCACGATATCGTGAGCGCGGTATCCACCGATGAGGATATCCTCACGTTCATGATGCAGAACCTCGAGGAGAGTGAGTGCGACAGTGTCGATTGCGGGATCATGTATGTGGGCAAGAAGCTCGCGCCGAACCAGACTCGGGACTACCAGCGGAAGCGGGCCGAGTTCGTTCTGGACAACTACCTGCTGCCCCACCTGAACTACCTAATCCCCCCCGGCATGAAAGATGGCGACGAGGGCTACCGGCAGACGATCGAAGGGGTTCGTCTGGCGAAGGCGCATTTCCTCGGACGGATGGCGGAAGCTTGCTTCGATCTCGTCCTCGAGAAGAGGCATATCGACGACAAAGACCATTATGCCAACAAGCGTCTGAAGCTTGCCGGCGACCTGATGGAGGATCTCTTCCGTATCTCCCTGAATCGGCTGACGCGGGATATCAAGTACCAGCTGGAGAGGGCAAGCATGCGGCACCGCGATCTCTCCATCGCCACGGCGGTTCGTGCGGACGTCCTGACGGAACGGCTTCTGCACCCGCTTGCCACCGGTAACTGGGTGGGCGGGCGCACCGGCGTCTCCCAGCTGCTGGACCGGATCGATCATATGAGCGTGCTATCCCATCTGCGGCGGGTGATATCCCCCCTCTCGCGCTCCCAGCCGCATTTCGAGGCGCGGGATCTCCATCCCACCCAGTGGGGGCGCATCTGCCCGAGCGAGACGCCAGAAGGGCCCAATTGCGGCCTTGTGAAGAACTTCGCGCAGATGGTCGAGATCAGCAAGGGCGTGGAAGACGAGGAGGAAGTGAAACGCATCCTCTATAGCCTGGGCGTCGAAGAGCTGCGGAGGGAGACTGCATGAAGAAGGCACGGGTATTCGTCGACGGCGCGCTCATCGGTCTTGTGGACGATCCGCGGCACCTGGTCAGCCAGATGCGGAAGATGCGCCGCCGCGGCGAGATCTCCGGCGACATCAACGTATCCTACAAGGAGTACAACAACGAGGTGGTGATTCTCACGGATCGCGGCAGAGCCCGCCGTCCGCTGATCATCGTGGAGAATGGAAAACCTCTCCTCACAAACGACGATATCCGGGAGATACGGGACGACGGGGCGGACTTCAGCGTCCTTGTGCGGCGCGGTCTCATCGAGTTCATCGATGCGGAGGAGGAGGAGGACCTCCTGATCGCAATCAATGAAGAGGATCTCACATCCGATCACACCCATCTGGAGATCGATCCCTCCCTGATCCTGGGCATCGCCGCCGCGCATGTCCCCTTCCCGGAGCACAACGCCAGCCCGCGCGTGACGATGGGGGCCGGGATGGTGAAACAGGCGCTGGGGTTCGGCGCGGCGAACATGAAGCTCCGCCCGGACACTCGGGGGCACCTGCTTCACTACGTGCAGAAGCCTCTCGTGCACACCCAGACCTCGGAGGTGATCGGATCCGACGACCGGCCGGCCGGTCAGAACTTCGTCGTGGCGATCCTGAGTTACGAGGGATACAACATCGAAGATGCGCTCATTTTCAACAAAGCGAGCATCGACCGAGGGATTGGACGCTCCCACTTCTTCCGCACCTATGAGGGGGAGGAGCGCCGATATCCTGGCGGACAGGTTGACAAGATCGAGGTGCCAGACGAGGAGGTCACTGGCGCCCATGGGGCCGAAGCGTACAAGCATCTGGACGCAGACGGCGTGATCAATCCGGAGACGGTCGTTTACGAGAAGGATGTCCTCATCGGCAAGACCTCACCGCCGCGATTCCTGGAGGAGCCGACGGGCGAACTGATCGCCGTGGAGAAGCGCCGCGATACGTCGGTCACCATGCGCAGCAACGAGCACGGCATCGTGGATACGGTGATCATCACCGAAGGAGAGAACAGTTCCCGTCTGGTCAAGGTGCGGACCCGCGACCTCCGTATCCCAGAAGTCGGGGACAAGTTCGCCTCCCGCCACGGACAGAAAGGTGTTATCGGCCTCATAGCGCCTCAGGAGGATATGCCCTTCACCGAACAGGGCGTCACGCCGGATCTGATCATCAATCCCCACGCCATCCCGAGCCGGATGACGATCGGCCACATGCTGGAGATGCTCGGGGGCAAGGTGGGAGCCCTGGAAGGGCGGCGGATCGACGGAACCGCCTTCACCGGTGCTTCCGAAGAGGAGCTGCGGGACTCCCTGAGGAGACTGGGATTCTCGCATACCGGTCGCGAGGTGATGTACGACGGCATAACGGGGCGTCAGTTCGAGGCCGATATCTACGTAGGGGTTATCTATTACCAGAAGCTCTACCACATGGTCTCGAGCAAGATGCATGCCCGCTCCCGTGGACCGGTGCAGGTGCTCACGCGCCAGCCCACGGAAGGGAGGGCCCGCGAGGGAGGCCTCCGGTTCGGCGAGATGGAGCGGGATGTCATGATCGGGCACGGGGCTGCGATGGCGCTCAAGGAGCGGCTCCTCGACGAGTCCGACAAGGTCGTCCAGTACGTCTGCGCTCGGTGCGGCATGATCGCCATGCTGGATCGCAAGCGCAACGTGACCCGCTGTCTCGCCTGTGGGGGAGAGACCGAGATCTATGCCGTGGAGATGAGCTACGCGTTCAAACTCCTCCTGGACGAGATGAAGAGCATGGGCATTGCCCCCAGGCTGAAACTGGAAGACATGGTGTAAGGGGGGAGAGAACATGCCAAGTCCAAAGAGAATAGGAAAGATAGAGTTCGGGCTGCTATCGCCCAAAGAGATACGCAGGATGAGCGTACGGAAGATCATCTGGGCTGACACCTACGACGAGGACGGATACCCCTACCCCCAGGGTCTCATGGATCTGAACCTCGGTGTCATCGATCCCGGTCTCCGCTGCAAGACATGCGATCAGAAGGCGGCCGAGTGCCCCGGACACTTCGGGCACATCGAGCTCGCGAAGCCGGTGATCCACGTGGGGTACACCCGTCTCATCCGCAAGCTGCTCCGCGTCACCTGCCGGGAGTGCAGCCGCCTCCTGATGGGTGCGGAGGAGATCGAGAAAGTCACCGGCTCGGAAGACGAGCTCGGCGAGGTCGTGACGGAGAAGGACATCAAGAAAGAGCAGATCTGTCCCCACTGCGGAGCCCAGCAGCTGAAGATCAACTTCGAGAAACCCACCACGTTCTCGGAGACCTGGGTCGAGGACGGACACAAAATGGAGCACAAGCTGACACCGGCGGACATCCGCGCCAGGCTCGAGCGGATACCGGACGAAGATCTCCGCCTCCTCGGCATCAACCCCGAAGTGGCCCGCCCGGAGTGGACGATCCTCACCGTGCTTCCCGTCCCCCCGGTGACGATGCGCCCTTCCATCATCCTGGAGAACGGGCAGCGGTCCGAGGACGATCTCACCCATAAACTGGTGGACATCATCCGGATCAATCAGCGGTTCAAGGAGAACCAGGACGCCGGAGCCCCCCAGCTGATCATCGAAGACCTCTGGGAACTGCTCCAGTACCATGTCACCACATACCTGGACAACGAGGTGGCCGGGTGCCCGCCTGCGCGGCACCGCAGCGGCAGGCCCTTGAAGACCCTCTCGCAGAGGCTGAAAGGCAAAGACGGTCGTTTCCGGGGATCGCTCTCGGGCAAACGCGTCAATTTCTCCGCCAGAACGGTCATCTCACCGGATCCCAACATCAGCGTCGGCGATGTCGGGGTCCCCCTGGCCATCGCCAACGAGATGACGGTGCCCGTGCGGGTCACCCAGTTCAACATCGAAGAGGTGCGCCAGTTCGTCCTGAACAGCCCGAACCGCACGTCCGTGAACGGCCCCTGCGGCGCCAACTACGCTATACGTCCAGATAACCGCCGTGTACGGCTTTCGGAGACCAATCTGGAGACAGTGGCCAGCATGCTCGAACCGGGCTGGACCGTGGAGCGTCAGCTCCGGAACGGGGATATCGTCCTCTTCAACCGCCAGCCCTCGCTGCACCGGATGAGCATCATGGCCCATCGGGTGCGGATCATGGATGGAAAGACCTTCCGACTCAATCCCGCCGTCTGCCCGCCCTACAACGCCGACTTCGACGGTGACGAGATGAACCTGCACGTACCCCAGACCGAGGAGGCGCAGGCGGAAGCCCAGATCCTTCTGGCAGTCCAGGAGAACATCTTATCGCCCCGCTTCGGCGGACCGATCATCGGCGGCATCCACGATCACGTATCCGGCATCTTCATGCTGACGAACGGCACCCGCTGGTTCAGCAAGAGCGATGCCCTCTTCATCGTGCGGCAGAACGCCCTGGACAGCCTGCCGACCCCGGGGAAGGTGGTGGATGGCATACCCTACTGGTCGAACAAGCAGATCTTCTCCATGATTCTCCCGAAGGAGCTGAACATGGTCTTCCGCGCCAGTTCCTGCCAGAATTGCGATGAATGCAAGAGAGAGGGATGCGAACGGGACGCTTACGTCCGCATTGTGGACGGCGAACTGCTCTGCGGAACCATCGACAAAAAGGCGGTAGGCGCCTTCGACGGCCAGATCGTTCACCGCATCATCCGCCAGTACGGCTCTCGAAGGGCGGCCGATTTCATCGACGATCTCACCAAGATGGCGATTCGGGGCATCATGCTGAGCGGGTTCTCCTTCGGGATCGACGACGAGGATCTTGATAAGACAGAGCACGGACAGATTCGTGAGGTGCTCGAGAATGCCGCAAACGATGTGGAGCGGAGGATAAGGATCTTCCGCGAGGGTCAGCTCGAGCCCATGCCGGGACGGACGCTCGAAGAGACGCTCGAGATGCAGATCATGCAGGTGCTCGGACGCGCCCGTGATCGGACGGGTGAGATCGCCGGGCGGCACCTCGGGCTGAACAACAGCGCCGTGGTAATGGCCGTCTCCGGGGCCAGGGGCTCCATGCTCAACCTGACGCAGATGGCCGGCTGTATCGGGCAGCAGTCCGTGCGCGGAGAGAGGATCATGCGAGGCTACGAGGATCGAACCCTGCCGCACTTCCGTAAGGGCGATCTCGGAGCAGATGCGCACGGCTTCATCAAGAACAGTTACAAGAGCGGGCTATCCCCGACGGAGTTCTTCTTCCATGCGATCGGAGGGCGCGAGGGGCTGGTCGACACGGCCGTTCGCACATCGCAGAGCGGCTACCTGCAGCGGCGGATGATCAACGCGCTGCAGGATCTGAAGGTCGCCTACGATGGAACGGTCCGGACGACGGGGGGACGAATCATCCAGTTCCGGTACGGGGAGGACGGCACAGACCCCTCGAAGAGCAGCTACGGGAACCCGGTGGACGTGAAAGGCATCGTTGAGAGTGTCCTGAAGGAGGAGTGCTGATGCTGGAGCCTGAAATGGAGGCGAGAATCGCCGAGGCTACGCTGCCGGAGAAGACAAAAGAGCAGCTCCGCCTCCACCTATCCGAGAATCACGTCACGGAGGAGCAGTTCAACCGTATCCTCTCGCTGGTGCTGCAGGAGTACCAGAACACCCGCGTGGAGGCTGCCGAGGCGGTGGGCATCGTGGCCGCCCAGTCCATCGGGGAGCCCGGGACGCAGATGACGATGCGGACGTTCCACTATGCGGGCGTGGCTGAGATCAACGTCACCCTAGGTCTGCCGCGGCTGATCGAGATCATGGATGCCAGAAAAGAGCCCAGCACTCCCACGATGACGATCTTCTTAAACCCCCTGTTCGCCGGGGATCGCGACAAGGCGCGGGAGATAAGCTGGCAGATCGAGGCCGCTCCGCTCCATGAGTTCGGCGATATCACAATCGACATGGAGAACATGGTGGTCGGAGTGCAGCTGAACACGGCGGTCTGCGAGAAACGGAAGATCGCTCCCGCGACCATCATGGAGATTGCGCCCCGCAAGATACGCGAGCGCCGGCACTTCCGCGACTTCGAGTCCACTGTGGACGAGGCACGGGCATCGCTCACCTTCATCCCCAAGAACCGGGAGAGCTACCAGAATCTCTTCCAGCTCGCAGAGCACGTCCGAAACGTCATCGTGCAGGGGCTCGATGATATCGAGCGCGTGGTCGTGCGGAAGGAAGGCGAAGAGTATATCCTTTATACTGAAGGTTCCAACCTTAAAGATGTGTTCGCCGTCGACGGTGTGGATACCACGCGCACGAAGACGAACAACATCAGCGAGATCGCAGAGGTTCTCGGGATCGAGGCAGCCCGAAACGCGATCATCTTCGAGGCCCTGAGCACGCTCGGTGAACAGGGTATCCTTGTGGATGTCCGCCACATCATGCTGGTTGCAGACATGATGTGCATGGAGGGCGAGGTGAAGCAGATCGGGCGGCACGGGATAGCCGGCGAGAAGGAGAGCGTGCTCTCACGGGCTGCCTTCGAGGTGACCGTGAATCATCTCCTCGATGCCGCGATCGCAAACGAGGTGGACGAGTTAAACGGGGTGACCGAAAACATCATCGTCGGGCAGCCCATCCAGCTCGGGACGGGCGATGTCAAACTGATTGCAAAACCCATGCTGTAGGTGAATTCTACATGGATTTCAACACATCATTGCGAAGGGCAATGAAGACGGGAAATGTTGTCCTCGGAACCAACGAGACCCTGGAGTGCATCCAGGAGGGCAGAGCAAGGCTCGTCGTGATCGCACGAAACGCTCCAGCAGGCATCAGATCAGCGATGCAGGGGCAGGAGAATGTCCGCGCGTACATCTACGACGGCTCCAGTGTCGAGCTCGGTATGGCCAGCGGCAAACCGTTCATGGTGAGTGCGCTTGCGGTGGTCGATCCGGGGGAGTCCGATATTCTGGAGATCCAGTAAGGCTGAACGAGGATAGATATGGGAGAGATTAAGCTCGATGAGGATTCCATGCACCTCATCTCGCAGTTCGAGAGCCTTACGGGAGCCGGGAGCCGCGATTGCATCGTCGACGACCGGAACGGACGGATCATCTTTGTGGTGAATCCCGGAGAGATGGGACGGGCTATCGGCAAGAAAGGCGCAAGTATCAAGAATGCCTCCGAAGTGATGGGGAAGAAGATCGAGGTCGTTGAGTACTCTCCGGATCCCGAGCGGTTCATCCGCAACTGTTTCCTGCCGGCGAAGTTGACTTCGGTCGAATTCCAGGAAGTCGACAGCATGAGAATTGCGCAGGTTAGCGTTCCTGACGAGGAACGCGGCATCGCCATCGGCAAAGAGGGCAAGAATATCTTCAAAGCCAAGCGGCTGGCGCAGCGGCAGCACGATATTGCCGACGTGCGGCTGCTCTAACCCTTTTTGCTAGAATTGAGTTCTTTTACCGCTCTTTCGTACATTCGTGCGCGGAAGGCGCATCGCTTGCTGAACGGCGCATGTCCGGGACGGCGGGAGCGGAAGCCTCCCGAGGGGGATCTTCCCGCATTCCATGAACGGAAAAATCCGCCGCCTTCCGCGCCGCTCCTCCACCGCGCCCGGGGGGAGAGGCCTGTCCCGCGATACTTTCTCGTGAGAGACGGTAACCAGATCGGGAGCGGAGAAGTGGAAAGGGATACCCTCCATCGCATCGATCGGCCTCACCGTCAATTTATATATTCCACCGCACAGAGTGCAACCCATGGGTCTGTTGGGCAGGTCCCGCAACCGTGAGGTGAGTGCGGGAGATTTTCTGGAACTTGCGAAGAATCGCTACAGCGTGCGAACGTTCGAGAAGCGGAAGGTCGAGGAGGAGAAGCTGAATGCCGTGCTGGAAGCCGCCCGGCTTGCGCCAACAGCAGCGAATCGTCAACCGTTCCAGCTCATCGTCATTCATACGGATGGAAAAGAGGCGGACCTCCGGCGCATATACGACAGGGACTTCTTCTGGAGCGCGCCGCTACTGATCTGCGCGTGCGCCCTTCCATCCCAGGCCTGGACGCGCGCCGACGGCAGGAACTACGGCAGCGTGGATGTAGCCATTGCCGTGGACCACCTGACCCTCGCTGCGGCGAGCATGGGCCTTGGCACACACTGGGTGGCGGCATTCGATGTCGGTGCGGCACGGGAGGTGCTGGGCATCCCGCCCGACGTGGAGCCCGTTGCCTTCACCCCGCTCGGTTACCCGGCGGATCGATCCGCTGCCAAGAAGAGAAAGCCGATCGCAGAACTGGTGCGGTATGATCACTGGTGATCGTGCGAGGGATCGGACCGCCGTGCACAGATCCCGCCGCCGAATCGGGATGAATCCTCCCCCGCGCGATGCGGGAGACCCTGCTTCAGCCTAGCTGCCGCCGGAGAGACGGTGAGGAGACCCCTCATGAGGGAGCGAGATCGTGACGAGGGGCGTATACTGCAGGCTATCGAGGCATTCAACGCCATGCGGGCACCGGAGGCGAGAGCCCGCCTTGCGAGGCGATCGGGAGAGCGGGTCTGGATCGAGTTCACGGGCTGCTTCTGCGGAACGTGCGGGTTCTACGATTACTTCGAGGATCTGCGAATCGAGCTCGAGGAATGCGGCCTGATGGCGGCTCTTTCCGCAGTCACGGATACGGAGGACGGAGCGGTGGTCGAGTTCAGCCTTGTTCCCTAGAACTCTATCCGCACAAGGGGCAGCCCGTAGCACGGCAGTTCCACCCGCCGGTCCCGATGTCGCCGCATGCAGCGATTTACGGCGAGACAGGAGGTGGAACTCACCTCTCCGAACCCCCCGCATCATTCGTACGCCGCTCCCCGATCCAGTTCATCTCTCTTGCCACGTGCAGTACCGCACCCGGTGGGGACGGGAAAGTGAGTGCATCCTCCTTCCCCCTTTCCGATGCGATAGAACCGGATACCATCCGATCCCGGCCAGCGGAGCTCACGAAGGGGCGTTCGCGGCCGGCTCGCACGGGGGATAATGGCAACACCATGGAGAAGCGAGGGGGTGATTCGAAGGGGGAACCGGATGGCACCCGCACTCTCTTCCGCATCTGCATTCTGCGAAGGGACAGGAGTCTGGACCATGAATGCGGGAAGGCCGGGCTCAAGAGAAGAGCTCCCCGGCGTATTTTCCGCCTGTCCCGCGGATGACCCGTCGATGATCCGGATTCCCCCCCTCCCCGAGGGGGAGGGGAATCGTGCGACAGGCCCGTACCGGAACTGTACATGCCGGGCAGGATGCTCTGTCGCACGAAGGGTCCGGAGGAGCGGGGGCCTTCCCCGGAGAACCCCCGAGAGCCGTACCCAGGCCCTTGATGAGGATTTCGACAGAGCCGAAGGCCGTTCCCGTCACGCCGGCAGAGAAGACCCGGCTTAACTCCTGAACTCTTCATCCCTCTCCGCTAAACTGTCTCCCCGGATCGCGGCCCATGGCAGCCCCGAGGGAGAGCCGGTGGTGGATGCTCCTCCCTATCTCTGACCGAACCCCTGTCACAGGAGAGCGCGACAGTTTCACATCGGGACGGGCGATGTCTTTTTTATAGAGGTCTTCCCAGATGTGGCTGCATGCAAGACGGCGTCGTGGTCGCCCATCTCGATGCGGCGGAGAAGGTATACCCCGTGCGGATCCTGAACAAGCAGGAGATCGCGGAATGGATCGCCTCCAGGCTTCAGAATGCGGAGAGACTGCACCGGGTCATCACCGCCCTGTACTCCTGGCTATCCATGACGGGTGCCCGGGGAGATATTCGGATCCCGAGGGATGTCGTGATCAAAGCAGTCGATGAAAGCGCGTAGGCATCCTTCCGACCCCGAAGCCCCCGCAGGGAAAAAAATAAAAAGTGTTATTTGGCCCCCATCGCATCTGCTTTATATTGGATGAGGAGCGGGTCATGTGAGCACGTATGCGCAGATCCACAGGCAGTCCCTGATGGAGCCGGAGCGTTTCTGGGGAGAGGCTGCAGGAGAGGTCTCCTGGTACCGCAGCTACGATCGCGTCCTGG
>FWPV01007227.1_pt1 | contig 20400 bp, 20 predicted proteins | sample 2228371 | NCBI WGS metagenome assembly FWPV01 (sample SAMEA103939776, study PRJEB20133) | metagenome | reverse complement strand
AAACCGACCTGGGCGCGCTCGACCGTTCCGAGGAACTGATGCCCCGACAAAAATATATATTGGCGGTTCCGGCCGCAACCGCCATCGGTTTCTACGACGGGTTCTTCGGCCCGGGCACGGGGACCTTTTTGATCATGTTCTACACCCTGGCGCTTAAATACGACCTGGTGACGGCCAACGCCAACACCAAGGTGGTCAATCTAGCCTCCAACGTGGCCGCCCTGGCCGCCTTCATGGCCCAGGGCCAAGTGATCTATGCTCTCGGGCTGCCGGCCGCGGCCTGCGGCATCGCCGGCAACCTGCTGGGGGCCAAGATGGTCATCCGCAACGGCCAGCGGGCCATCAGGCCGGCCGTCGTCGGCGTGCTGTTGTTGCTGTTCGGCAAGATCGTCTATGACCTGGTTAGCTCGGGATAAGCCGCTTCGTTATCCCCCGGAAGAGTTCTGGGAATTGGTGGAACAGGCTGTGGCCGAACTGCCGGAGATGTTCCGCCGCCGGCTGGACAATATCTCCATCGCCGTGGAAGACCTGCCCTCGGACGAGGTGCTCGATTTAATGCACCCCCGACCGCCGCGTCGCAGCCTGCTGGGCGTCTATATCGGCGTCCCGCTGACCGCCCGGCCCGGGTTCCCGGTCACCGGACTGATGCCCGACCGCATCGAACTCTATCAGCGCAACATCGAGGACATCTGCCGCAGCCGGGAGGAGGTGGTGGCGCAGGTGCGCCAGACCATCATCCACGAGATCGGCCATTACTTCGGGCTGGACGAAAAGACCCTGCGAAAACTGGAGTCCGGCCGCCGCCATCTTCCGCCAGCCAGAGATCATAAGATAACTTCAAAAAAATGAAACAACGGCGGCTCCCGCAGCGTATTCTCCTTTGAACACAGGCGACCAAGAGAACCTCAACATAAAGGAGAAAGCCGTGAAGAAGCTGTGGGTGGACCGAAGGGTGGACTGGGGAGGCCTGATCCCACTGGCGACCCTGGCCGGGCTCTTCCTGCTCTCGATAATCTGAAGACGACCGCCTGGCCCCTAGGACCGGGGAAGATCCCCGGCCCTATTTTTATATTTGACAGACATAGGCCCTGATGATATACTAGGCTATGGCTTTCGAACCGGAGGACCAAATATTAGTCGACCGTTGCCTGTCCGGCGATAATTCCGCCTTCGACAGACTCATCGGCCGATACAAGAGACAGGTTTTCAGCCTCATCTACCGCCTGGTGCGCCACCCGGCCGATGCCGAGGACCTGGCCCAGGACACATTTGTCAAAGCCTACCGGGCCCTCTCCTCTTCTGATCCCCAATACCCCTTCATCACCTGGCTTTTCAAGATAGCCCACAACACGGTCATCGACCACCTTCGCGCTCACAAGGCCCAGTGCCTCTCCCTGGACCATGAGGACAGCCAGCTGGAGGATGAATGCTCGGATGAAGGTCTGATGAATTCCATCGACAGCCTATCCGATAAATCATTGATAGAGAAGGCATTATATACGCTGCCCACCACCTACCGGGAGATCCTCATCCTCAGGCACCAACAGGAGTTATCTTACGTCGAGATCTCCCAGGTTTTAGGCATACCCGAGGGAACGGTCAAAATTCGCCTCTTCCGGGCACGCAACATGATGAAGGAGAAGATGTTGACTTTAGGCTACCGAGAATCGGCATGAAACATATCTAATATTTTATACGTATTATCGAGTGGGGTAATAAAGATGAACTGTGAAACGATAAAGGATCGCCTGCCGGGCTTTATTGACGGTACCCTGGACAAAGAAGAGATGATCTCGGTCCGGCGTCACCTGAAGTCCTGTCCCTCCTGCCGGGGCGAGCTCCGCCTGCTTGGTGACCTATTCTCCGGCCTTTCCCGGCTGCCTGTCTATGAGCCTGGATCTGACTTCAACCGGGCAGTTTTTCATCGTCTGGGGCTCGAATACCAACCGTACCGTCGGCCGGCCTGGCTCAGGCTGGCCATGGCCACCGGCACCAGTCTGGCCCTGTTCTGGCTGAGTGCTCTGGCCGTGTCCCTGCCTATGCTGCTGCACGGCGCCAAGGCCTACAAGCTGGCCCAGTGGGTGCACCATCCGGAATTGATCCTGCCCACGCTGGGGTCCTTTCTGCTTAAAGCCGGACTGGACCTCTATCAAATGCTGGGCATGGCCGCCAAGGTCGCCGGTTGGATTATCAAGACATCGGCCCTGCCGCTCCCCTTGATGGCCGCCAGTCTGTTGACCTTAAGTCTCATCCTCATATCGGCTAAAGGGCCGAGAACCAAAATGACCATATAAAAAACTATTAGATAAGGAGAAGACCATGACAACTGACAGTGGGAAAAATAAAGCGGCCCTGGTGTCGCTCCTCCTTCTGGCCCTCATCTTCCTGGCCGGCCCGGCCTGGGCCCGGCCGGAGAAGTTCGACGTCAAGGTGGGCGGCCATAGGATCCAAGTGGAATCGGACGATGTCCGCCTCGGCGACGTCTTCGTGGCAAAAGGAGATACCTACCGGGGCGATCTGGTGGCCCGGGGAGGCTCGGTTACCGTGGACGGCGTGGTCGAAGGCGACTGCGTGGCCTTCGGCGGTCCCATAATGCTCAACGGCCAGGTGCGTCAGGATGTCGCTGCCTTCGGCGGTCCGGTGACGGTGGCGGGAGAAGCAAAAGGAGACCTGGCATCGTTCGGCGGCCCGGTGACCATATCCGGCTCTGTCGAAGGCGATATCGCTTCCTTCGGCGGTTTGGTTAAACTACTGCCCACCGCTATCGTCGATGGCGACATTGCGGTCATGGGCGGCCAGGTGGAAAAGTCTGACAGCGCCGTGGTCCATGGACAGATCAAGAGCCTCAGCCTGGGTATGTTCAACCACTTCCTGCCCGGGGCCGTCAGCCTGGCCCAGAAGAAAACTCCTGTATCCCGATGGCTGTCTTTCTTCATCTCGTTGACCTGGACGGCCGCCGCCGCCTTGCTGGTGCTGCTGACCGTGTTGTTCTTTCCCAAGAATGTGGAGCGCCTGGCCCGGGCGGCCGAGGAAGATATCTGGAGATGCATCGGCATCGGGCTTCTGGCCCAGATCGCTCTGGCCCCAGGGCTGTTCCTGCTGGTCATCTCTATCCTGGGCATCGCCCTCATCCCCCTGGCCATCTTGGTCTTCCTGGCCGCCATCGTCATCGGCTTCGCCGGATTCTGCCTGTTGACCGTCAGCCGGCTGTTCTCGGCTTGGAGCCGGCCCGTGCCGCAGACTGCGGCCGCTACCCTGCTGGGGTTTCTGATCCTCTACTCTCTGTTGCTGGTCGGCCATCTGATCAATGTCCCCGGGGCTCCCTTCAATATCATCGGCTGGATACTGATCATCGCCGACCTCTCCCTGCTCTGGTTCGCCGCCACCGTAGGCCTGGGCGCGGTCTGGATCACCCGCTTCGGCTCCCGCCCGGCCGGCTCCATTCCGGCGCCGGTAGTCCATGCCTAGACCCTCTGGATTTAAACGAAGAGACCTTGAAACAATCTTTTAGAGGATGATCACCAACCGAAAAAGGAGTCTGCCATGAGACCGAAAGGGCTGTTGATCTCGATTGCTCTTGCCCTGTTGTCTTCGGCCCCGGGCCGCCTTTTCGCCGATGAACCTGTCTTTAGCCGGACGGTGCCCCTGCCGCCAGGCACGGCCTTGAGGCTGGATTGCCGCCTGGCCACGGTGCGGCTGGCGGGCGGCCAAGGCCAGGAGGTGGTGGTTTCATCCCTCGGGTACCCAGAGCCGGTGGTCGATGTAGCCGAGACCCTGGTGAACGTTACCCTCCCCGAGGCCGGGCTGAAACATCAAGGCCCAGAGATCAAAATCACCCTGCCCCGCCAAACGTCAACAACCATTGACCTGGACGTCGGCAATTTGGAAATCGTAGGCCTGGACGGCCGGCTGGAGGCCAAGATAGGCGTAGGGGATGTAACTCTGGCCGGGGCCCTGGGCCAGATATCGATCAAAACCAACACCGGAAACATCCGGGCCTCGTGGACCCAAGAATTGCCTGATCAATGCCGGCTGTCTACCGGCGTCGGCAATATCCGAGTCTTCCTTCCGTCCGAGGCCGAACTTAGAATAACGGCCGAGACCGGACTGGGCTCAATCCGCGGGCTGGGCCAACTAGAAGCCGTCAGATCCCGCATTCAGACGACTGGCGACGGCTCCCGGTACTTGTCCCTGTCCACCGGCATCGGCGATATTCGGATCCGCCGTGATGGGACGGCTGAAGAGACTACACCCAAAGAAGACCTCTGGCGACAGCGACGTCATCTGCCTGCCCGTGGGAATTACGGAGGCGGTGGCGGCTTTTTCGTGGCCTGGCCCGACCGCTCCTTCCGTGACTTCAACGCAGCCACCGCCGCTCACGGCTATCCGGCCGTAGAAAAGGAAAGCTATGCCTGGGGCGGCGAGGGATATGCTCAGTTCAACCGGTTTCGTATCGGCGGCATGGGCTGGGGCTCCAAGATCGAGGCTCGGTCCTCACTCTCCGATACCCTGCGCTACGCCACCTACCATTACGGCTATGGCGGAGTGACCCTGGAATACGTTGTCCTACGGTCTTCCCGGGCCGACCTTTCCTTGGGCGCCATGCTGGGCGGCGGAGGCTCGGAGATCAGGCTGGCCAAGGCCATAAAATCGGACATCACCTGGGACGAGGCAGCCAGGCTGGAGGACTACCGGGAGGTATCGGTCAATGCCGCCGGCCTGGCGGCCATGCCCCTGGCCAGGTTCAAGTTAAGGCTCCTCGGCTGGCTGTCGATACAGGGACAGGCCGGCTATCTCTATTGTCGGCCCAGTGATTGGAAATACCTAGATGAAAAGGATTTGTTCAATGTCCCGCGGCTGGACGCCTCGGGCTGGGTGTTTGCCCTGGGCCCGCATTTCGGTTTTTAATTTTTTAGTGAACAGCGCTTGACAAAAGCGCTGTTCTTTTGTATAATTACTTTGTTTTATAAAGTTCTTTATTTATTGAGGAGAAAAAGCATGGAGACCAAGACCGCACAGGAGGAACTGGCCTTCATCCGGAAGGTCATCGCCGACAGCCGGGCCGCCGTAGCCGACAACGGGCTCGATTTCATCATCTGGGGTCTGCTGGTGGCCTTCGGCATGTTCGCCAACTTCGTATTCTACCTCACTAAAATCGAAAGGCTTCTTGGAGGCTGGATCTATCTGGTGCTCTGGATAGGAATCATGGGCAGCGGCTGGGCCTTCTCCCTGATCCGCCACCTGGGCGACGAAAACAAGCATCGGTCCTCGACCCTGGGGGGACGATTGTTGAAGGCGCTCTGGCTGGGCTGCGGAGCGGCTATCATGATCTTCATTTTCATCGGCGGACCCGCCCACCGGGTCGACCCCTCGCCGGCCATCGCCGCCATATTAGGTATCGGATTCTTCGTCAGCGGGACCCTTTTGGATTTCGCCCCTATGCGTTGGTCCGGCATATTGTGGTGGTTGGCCTCGGCCGGTATGTTCAATATCTGGTGGAATTTTTCTCATCTGGTTTTCTACGAGCCCCTGGTTTTCGGCCTTCTGATGCTCGGCCTTCAGGTGGTCCCCGGCATCATCCTCTACCGCCGCTGGAAAAAGGAAAGCGTGGGGATTTAGCCGTGTCCGATTTCGATTACCAGCAACTGGATGAGATCATCCACTCCCGCATCCGATTGGCGATCATGGCCGTGTTGGTGGGAGTGGCTGAGGCCGAGTTCACCTTCCTGCGCCAGCAAGTTGGGGCCACCGACGGCAACCTGTCGGTCCACCTCAAGAAACTGGAGGACGCCGGGTACCTCTCGGTGGACAAGCGCTTCGTGGACCGCAAGCCGAACTCCAGTTATCGTTTGACCGCCAAGGGCAGAAGGGCCTTTGAGATATATGTAGACAGACTGGAAAAATTGCTCCACAGATAATTTAAAAGACCGTCCCTTTAGTTCAGGTAAACCAAAACAGAAAATAACCGGAACGCGGACGCCGTAGTGAGCGTTAGTCGAACTGAGAAGGCTGATTAAGACGGATATTCGCTGATTTGTCATGTGGAATCTGTGCCAATCCGTGGCAAAGAAGAGGCTATTTCCCTTTCCTGAATAAAGGGGACTATCATTTAATTAAAGAAAGACGAGGGTTATGAAGATCAGATTATCCGTCGGCCTGGCGCTGGGCGTCCTGCTTTTGGCCTTCGGCGCCTGGGGCGTTTTCGCCACGCAGAACCCGGCCAAGTTCATCCCTCTGGCCATCGGCCTGTCCCTGATTACCATGGCCTTCTGGCCTAACCGCCGGGCCACCGTCCTGTTGGGGCACGTCATCGTCACCTGCGGCTGCTTCCTGATCACCTATGGCCTCTACCTCCTGCCTTACGCCAAGCCGGATCTGGCCCACATCTTCGGCATGCCCCTTTTCTGGGGCCTTTTCTGCCTGTTCGGCGGCATCTGCGCCATCTATCATGGCTTCTGCCGCTGCGTGCGCTGTCCTCCCGAGAAATGATTAAGAGGAAAGATTTATGGCTAGAGTAATTCTTGCCTTCTTGAATCTATATTTCATATCATCAGCCTGCCTGTCTGCCCCGGGCTCGATCCAAGGCCGGGTGATAGACCAGTCCACCCATGAACCCATCCCCGGGGCGGTGGTGGCCGTAGCCGGGACAGAGGTTGGTGCCAACACTGACCTGGATGGCCGGTACCGGATCAGCAGCCTAGAGCCAGGCTATTACAATATCCGCATCTCGATGCTGTCCTATAAGACCATCATGAAGAACCGGGTGATGGTCCGCGGCAATACCCCTACTGTCTTGGATATCGAGCTGGAGCCCAACCCCATCCAGCTGAGGGGCGTCACCGTCCGCCCCTCCTTCTTCGAGAAGGCCAAGGACGCGCCGGTATCCTCGCAGCGCATGGACTTCGAGGAGATAATAGCCCAGCCCGGCGGCAGCTGGGACGTACAGCGGGCGGTCCAGGCCCTGCCGGCCGTGGTCTCGGGCACCGATCAGAACAACGAGATCATCGTACGCGGCGGGATGTTCGGCGAGAACCTGTTCGTGCTGGATAATATCGAGATCCCCAACCCCAACCACTTCGCCTGGCAGGGCACCGGCGGCGGCCCGGTGACCATGATCAACACCGACTTCGTGCGCCAGGTCGATTTCTACGCCGGGGCCTTTCCGGCCCGCTATGGCGACAAGGCCTCTTCGGTTTTGGACATCAAGTACCGCGAGGGCCTGTCCGACCGCCTTCACGCCAAGGCCGATTTGGGTATGGCCGGGGCCGGCTTCGGCCTGGAGGGACCCTTGGGCCGCGGCAATTTCATGGTGTCGGGGCACCGCAGTTTCCTGGGGCTGGTGTCCAAAGGTTTCGGCATGACTGCCGTGCCGCACTACTACGACGTCCAGGGCAAGGCCGCCTATCCCCTAGCCCCGGGGCTAAAGATCTCGGCCGTCGGCCTCTGGGGGGACGACTGGATAGACATCGAGCCCGGGGGCGATATGGACCAACAGCAGAACGAGGTCGTCAAGGCCAAGTCCAAACAATATGCCGGAGGCATGACCCTCCACGCTTTGATGGGCAACGGATACGCTTCGCTGACCGTCTCCCGCACCAAAAATTCCTGGAACCAGTACGTAGTCGACACCCTGGGGCAGGAGCTCTGGATCAACCGTTCCACCGAGATCGAAAGCAGCGCTAAGGTAGAACTCTCACGTCGTTTCGGGGCCGTCGAGCTCTCTGGCGGAGTTTTCCTCAAACGTCCCGAGTGCTATTTCCGGCAGTGGATGAAGCCGGATACCCTGTACCTCTATTATCCTGGGACCGACTCCATCATCGCCAGCACTGGCCTCATCAATAAATATGAGGTCGACGATGCCTTTAAGACATGGAAATACGGAGCCTATCTCCAGTTCAAGCGCAGCTGGTCCGGCCTGATGACCGGCAACCTCGGCCTGAGGCACGACCGTCATCAGCTCACCGGAAGAGATTACCTCTCCCCGCGCCTCGGACTCTCGTGGCACTTAAACCCCAGCACCAACCTCAACCTGGCCGCCGGCCGCAGCTATCAGTCTCCGGACTGGTACCAGCTGGCCATGGACATGGCCAACCGCCGGCTGGGAAGCAAGTACACCGACCAGGCGGTGCTGGGCCTGGAGCGGTTCTTCTCCGATGATCTGCGGGGCACGGTCGAGGTCTATTATAAAAAATACCGCGATGTCCCCACACCGCTCTCCCTGGCCACCGCTGATCCCCACGACTTCACCTCTACTTACGTCAACCAGGGCCGGGGCTATGCTAAGGGCCTGGAGCTTTTCCTGCAGAAGAAGGTCAAGAAGGATTTCTGGGGCACGGCCAGTTACTCCTACTCAATCTCCCGGGCCGAGGACCCCCGCTATCCGGGCCTGGAGTACGACTGGGACTTCGACTACCGACAGGTGCTGACCCTGATCGCCGGCTACCGCCGCGACCTCAGGGACCGGGAATGGTTCCGATCCATGCGCCGGAGCCTTTGGTATCGGGCCCTGAGCTGGCTGCCCCTGCTGCCGGCCGACGAGACCGAGGTCTCCCTAAAGTGGCGCTATCTGGGCGGCCGGCCCTACACCACGCAGACCTACCATCCCGAATGGCGGCGCTGGACCCTGGATCCGGGCCAGCCGGTAAACTCGGCCCGGATGAGGCCCTATGACCGGCTCGACCTGCACCTGCAGCGTCGCTGGTATTTCGAAGGCCTGAGTTTGATCTCCTATTTCGACCTGCAGAATATCTTCAATTCGAAGAACGACTGGATGTACCTGTACAACGACGACGGCACGGTCTCTGTAGTCTACCAGTTCAGCCGAATGTTGGTGGGCGGGGTGGTGCTCGAGTTCTGATGAAATCATCTCCGTAATGCAAGCCGATCATACCTCGAATACCGACTATAGAAAACTAAATAGGCGGCGGCTGCCGCCTCTTTAGTTTCCGGCTTATTGTCTTAGGCTCTTTTCTATTGTATAATATGGCCATGAGAATCTATACAGTATTTCTAAGCCTGCTGCTGGCGGCCGTCCCATCCCTCCCGGCCACCGCCTCCCAGGGGCTCAAAGTGCATGAGGACTCCCTGGCCAACGGCCTCAAGATCCTGGTCTGCGAGAAATGGGATGTCCCGGTGGTCAGCGTCCAGATCTGGTACCGGGTGGGCTCGCGCAATGAACGTCCCGGGACCACCGGCATCTCCCATCTCTTGGAGCACATGATGTTCAAGGGCCGGGGCGTCCCCGAGCAGTTCAACGATGAGATCCAGAAGAGGGGCGGCCGGGCCAACGCCTTCACCAGCGATGACTACACCTGCTACCACGAAGAGATAGCCCGGGAACACTGGGAGTTTGTCTTAAGCCTGGAGGCCCAGAGGATGGTCGGCCTGCAGATAGACTCGCTGGAGTTCGAGACCGAGCGACAGGTGGTGTTGGAGGAACGGCGCTTGAGAGAGAACCGCCCCAGCAGCATGCTGTTCGAGGAGCTGGACGCGGCCGCCTACCGGCACCACCCCTACGGCTGGCCGGTCATCGGCTATGCCCAGGACATCCGGACCATCACCCTGGAGGATCTGAGGAACCACTACCAGAACTATTATCGTCCCGATAACGCTGTCTGCGTCATCGTGGGCGATATCGAGCCTCGCCAGGCCCTGGCCGCGGTCGCCAAACATTTCGGGCCCATCCCCAGGCCGTCCTCTCCCATCCCCCGGATGGCCAGAGTCGAACCTCCCCAGAGCGGCGAGCGCCGGATCAAATTCAGAAGGCCGTCGCAGAACAGTTTTTTGGCCCTGGCCTATCACACCGTGGAGGCCGGACATCCCGACAGCTATGCCCTGAATGTACTCTCCCGAGCCCTGAGCGACGGCGAGACCTCCCGCCTCTACCGAAGGCTGGTCCGGGAACAGGGCCTGGCGGCCTATGTCGGGGGCTACAACCGGGATCGCATCGACCCCACCATCTTCACCTTCTATGCCGCCCCGGCGGTGGGCCGCAGTGTCGAGGATCTGGAGCCGGCCATCCTCCGGGAGATGGAGGAGATCAAAGCCCAGGGACTCTCCCCCTGGGAACTGAAGAAGGCCAAGAACCAGATCGAATCCAGCCTGTTATCGTCCCGAGAGATGGCCTATAGTTTGGGCCTCCAGATCGGCGCCGCCCAGACCATATCATCCTGGAGATATTGGGACACCTATCTCGACCGAATATCCTCGGTGACCAATGAGGACATCGTCCGGGTGGCTTCCAAATATTTCCATCCGGACAACAGCACCATAGTTTTTCTTTTGCCCCAAGAAAACTCAGCCGGAGGCCGGCCATGAAGTATTTTCTGATTTTGTCCTGGCTGTGGTATCTGTCTCCGGCCTGGGCACAGACCCTTCCGAACTGGCAGCCGCCCCGGCCGCAGCGGACTATCCTGACCAACAAACTGACGGTGATCTCCCTCAGCCGTTCCTCCTCCCCCATGGTGACCCTCTCAGCCATGGTCCGCGGCGGCAGCGCCGCCGACCCCGACAGCCTGCCCGGGCTGGCCAACTTCACCGCCTCCCTGCTGACCAACGGCACCGTGAAAAGAAGCGCCCAACAGATCGCTTCGGAGATAGACTTCCGCGGCGCCCGGCTGGAGGCCGACTGCGATCAGGACGCCTGCTATCTGACCCTGACCTGTCTCTCCCGCGATCTGGAGAGCCTCCTTCCTTTGTTCTTCGAGGTTTTGACCAAACCCTCTTTTCAAAAGGAGGAAATCGAGATAGTCCGCCGTCAGACCCTGTCCTCGCTGCAGCTCAGCCAGGATCGTCCCCGCCAGGTTTCGGAGCAGCTCTTCGATTCCCTGCTCTATGGCGACCACCCCTACGGACACCCGGTACTGGGCCGGCCTCCGAGCATCCAGCGTCTTTCCCAGGAACATCTGCAACGTTTCCATCAAACATATTTCCGTCCCAACAACACCTGCCTGGCTGTAGCCGGATCTTTCTCCTCCAGCCGCTTTCTTTCCCTGATCCGCCGGCTCACGGCCGACTGGAGGCCGGGCCCGGTGCCCAAGACCGATCTGCCCCAGCCCCCTCTGCCCGCCAGCCCCCAGGCCTGGCTGCTCCACCGGCCCCTGACCCAGGCCTACATCACTTTGGGCTTCTGGGGTCCGTCGCGGCAGGACCCCGACTATCAGGCAGTCCGTCTGATGAACTACATCCTGGGCGGCGGCGGCTTCAGCTCCCGGATCACCAAATCGGTCAGGGTGGAGCACGGCCTGGCCTACGACGTCGACGCCTACTTCGACCCCAGGCTGGGCCCTGGCCCCTACCGCTTCACGGTCCAGACCAAGACCGCCACCGCCGACACCGCAGTCAAACTCATACTGCGCCACATCCAGAGGATGATGGCGGATACTGTGTCCGAATCGGAGCTGAGACAGGCCAAGGACTATATCCTGGGCAGCTATCCCTTCCGTTTCGAGACCAACGCTCAGATCGTCAGACAATATCTGATGGCCGAGATCTATGGCCAGCAATACGATTATTTTGCGCTGGACCTGAAGCGAACCGCAGCCGCCACGGCCAGGGAACTGCTCTTTGCGGCCCGAAGGCTGCTCCGGCCCCAGAATTTCTATCTGGCGGTGGTCGGCGACACCTCTCAATTGCGCTTCGACCTTCCCGGAGTAACCATAAAACAACAGTAAAGAGAAAGCCTCCCGCCAGGGAGGCTTTCTCTTGAAGATACATCAAATCTCAGCGTAAGGGTACGGCTTCTTCCGCCGATGCCTTGCTTTGGACGGAATCCGACCACTTCCTTTTACCCAGAATTACAAAAGGCGTCAGCACGGGTAAGAGCCAAAGTAGATTCCACCAATTCAATCCCATAGCGCTAAAACCACCGTAGGTTCCTATGGCCCAGGCAATAGATAGAAAAAATATACCATAAGGAGCACACAAGAGCCTCCCATGAGGTGTAGATGAAAATCGCCATGGTGCAAATAACACTACAGAAATAACGGCCAGGCCCGTCAAAACAATTCCCAATAATCCTTGCTCCTTCTTTCCTTGAAAAAGAAAGACAATAGATAATATTGGCACCCAGATAAACGCCCCTATCCAACTGGCCATCCAGGCTATTTTCTCTCCCTTTCTGTCTTTCATTACTTTTCTCCTAATCAGTGCCCCATCGTTCAATCTGTTTTCTCTTCCTCTGGCGGCGCTGAAAGATCATCCAGACTGATCTCGTGAAAACGCGACCCTCCCAGTTGCGTGCCTTTTAGTAGTTCGATGGTCGGGACCTGCTGGGAGAGATCCTCCAGGCTCAGCTCCTTGCTGCCGGCGGCGATCCGGGAGGCGGCATCTTCGTAGGGCCGTTTGGCCGAGGGCCGGACGGCCGGCTCCGCCGTCGCCGCCTCGGCCGAGCCGCCCTCGACCACCATCGAGACCTTGCCGTAATGTTCGATGCCCAGTCCCTCATCGGTAGACGGCGCCGTCGTCTGGAGCACCGGAAGCAGGTTGTCTATCCGGGAAGCCGTCCGTCTCTCCTTTAAAGCGCGGTCGATATTCCTCAAGGCGTCTTCCATCTATATCCTCCGGGCCCGGTAGGTGGCCAATTTCCTCCGGGCCTCCTCGTGGGTGGGCTGCAGGGCCAGCACCTTCTCCCAGGATTTGATGGCCAGGTCGAATTTCTCGGTCTCCTCATAGGCCAGCCCCAAATTGAAATAGGCCAGAGCATAATCCTGACGTTTGGCGATGGCCTGGTTGAAGAACTCTACGGCCTGCTGAAAATCCTTCTTCACCTTGTAGAGACACCCCAGATTATTGTAGGCCTCCGGTGCCTCGGGCGCCAATTCGATGGCCTTTTTGAAGGCGGCCACCGCCTCCTCCTTGCGGCCCAGGTCGGAGAGGGTCAGGCCCAGGTTGTTGTAGGCCTCGGCGAAGTCGGGCCGAATCTCGATGGCGGCCCCAAACTCGCGTTCGGCCGCGGTCAGCTCGCGGCGGTGGAAGTACATCACCCCGCGTTCGTTGTGCTCCTCGGCCTCGCGGCGCCGGCGCTCATTGCTGGCCGCCCGCTGTTCATTACGCTGCGCCTCCAACAGGTTCTGGAGCGATTGTTGCAGATCCAGCATCTTGGCCCCCACCGCCGCCAACTCCTGCTGTCGGCTCTCCTCGGCCTGGGTGAGTTTTATCAGGGCGGCCTCGATCTTCTCCACCGTCGCGGCCAGCCGATCGTCCCGGGAGCCTGCGGCCGCCGTCTCTTTGAAGCCCTGGACTATGGCTGCAGCCATGGCCTCCTGCTTTTGGCCTAGTGACTCCAGCAGCTCGGCCGTCCGGGATCCCTCGGCCGCCCGCTTCTGCTGGTCCTCTAAAATCAACTCCAGGATGTCGCCGAACTTGGTCTGGGAGTTGTTCAGGGCCTCTTTGATCTCGTCCAGGCTTTTGGCCAGCGGCGCCAGAGCCTCTCCGGATCTATCGCCGCCGGCGGCTATCAGCGCCTCCTTCAGTCCGGCCAACGAGTCTTTTATCTCGGCCAGCCTCTCCTCCAACACCTTGCGGCTCTGGGACTGCTGGTCTTCGCGGGCCGCCTGTTTCTGGTGGTCCTCCAAAATGAGTTCCAGGATGTCCCCGAACTTGGTCTGGGTGTTGTTCAGGGCCTCTTTGATCTCGGCCAGCGGCGCCAACAGCGGAGCGCTATCCGCCTGGGTGGCCGAAGACAGGCGTTCGACCAGGGACGCCAGTTTTTCGTTCATCCGGTCTATTCTCTCCACCAAGGGGGAAATAGACTGAGAATCTCCGGCCGGGGCCGGCAGTCCTTTTATGCTCTCGTGGAGCCGCTGCAGCCAGTCGTTGTGGGTATCCGCCTTCTTCAGCACATGCAGCAGCGAGGCCACCATGCTCTCCCGGGTCTCCCGGATCTCGGTGCCCAGATCGGTGGAGGGCAGCGCCGTTTGGCTGGCCGAGATCTTGGCCTCCATGGTGGGCAGGGAACAACGGCCGGCCTGGCTGTCGAACAGCTCGCACTCCTGCCTCAAGCACTCCCTCAGTTCCTGTCCCGGAATCTCTTTTTCGTCGATGACGGTGCCGGTGGCGTCCCGGGTTATCTCTCGGGTGAGCCTCTGCACGGCAATGAAGGGGCACTTGCCCATCGGTCGCCTCCTTTGGATTTACCTAATAAGATAGCACAACCGGGCCGATTCGTCAACAGAAAATTGCATCCTAGCCCAGCTCCAGCATCCGCTCCAGGGCCAGCCGGGCTCTCTCGGATATCTCCTGAGGCACGGTGATCTCTCCGGCCGAATTCTCCAGAGACCAGGCGATCTTGGCCAGAGTGGTTCGCTTCATATTCTGACAGATCGCCCGTTCCGAGAGCGGATAGAACCTCTTCCGGGGATAGGCCTGGGCCAATTGTTCCACCAACCCCAGCTCGGTGCCGATGATCCATTCCTGGATATGGCCGCTTTCCTCCACTGCTTTGACCATGCCCGAGGTCGAGGCCACCGCGTCGGCCAGGGCCACCACTTCGGGACGACATTCGGGGTGGACGATCAATCTGGCCTGGGGATGCTGAGCCCTGGCCCGCTCTACCTCCTCAGCCGTGATCCGATGGTGCACCGAACAGTAGCCGGGCCAGAGCCTGATCTCCCGGCCGGTTCTCAGGGAGACATAGGACCCTAGATTCCTATCGGGGACAAACAAAATCCTGCGATCAGTCGGGATGGAGTTCACCACCCGGACGGCATTGGACGAGGTACAGCAGATATGGCTCTCGGCTTTGACCGCGGCCGAAGTATTGACATAGGCCACAACCACCAAGTCTTGTTGATCGGCCCGGGCCTGGCGCAGGTCCTGGGGGGTGACCATATCGGCCATGGGGCAGCCGGCCTGGGGGTCGGGCAGCAGCACCCGGCTCTGCGGATTCAGAATCTTGGCGGTCTCGTCCATGAAGTGCACGCCGCAGAACACGATCAGTCCGGGCCGGGAGCAGGCGGCCGCATGAGCCAGGGCCAGCGAGTCGCCGATATGATCGGCCAGCCGCTGCACCTCCAACCGCTGGTAGTTGTGTACCAGAAACAGGGCCCCGCTCTCTGCCTTCAGTCGGCCGATGATCCCCAACAGCTCGTCGTCGGGGAGATTCTGGTATTCCTCGAGCCTCATCCTCGGATCTTTTCCTCTATCAACGTTTTAAAGCGCTCTCGGTCGCTGGGCGGCTCCAGTGACAGCTCCATGGCCAGCACCAGCAGCCGGATCCGCGGCTCCCAAGCGGCCGGCAGCCGCACCGCATCCTTCTCCGTGGTCACCACCAGAGAACCGTCTTCGGCGGCACGCTCGATCTGCTCCAGATCCGACGGCCGATAATAGTGGTGATCGCTGAATTTCAGATGGCCGGCTATCCGGCCGCCCATCTCCCGAAGGCTCTGCTCGAACGAATCCGGCCGGGCGATCCCGGAAAACAGCAGCAGGGGGCCGGCCAGTTCCCCCGCCGGCCCGTCCCACCGTCCCGCCCGCCATCTCTCCCATGTCACCAACGAGGACGCCCGATGACGGGAGAAGAAGACCGGAGTCTTCTGTCCCAGATATCTGGCTGCCTCCTGGGGCAGAACCGGATGCCGACAGCGGGTGAAGACTACGGCTCCGGCCCGCCTCAGTGAGCCGGGCGGCTCACGCAGCATGCCGGCCGGCAGCCACCAGCCGTTGTCGAAGGGACGAGCCTGGTCCAATAGGACTATATCCAGATCCCGAGCCAGCCGGCGATGCTGGAATCCGTCGTCCAGGATGACGATATCGGCCCCCAGGCTTTGGGCCAGCCTGGCCGACTCCAAGCGGTCCCGGCCGACTATCACCATAGCGCCGCAGGCCAGAAGTCTTCTGGCCATCAGGGCCGGCTCGTCTCCGGATTTCTCCACGGAACAGACTATGGCCCGGCCGTCGCTGACCAGGGTCGGGCCGCCTTCGGCCTCCAACCTTCGGTAGCCGCGGCTGAGTACGGCCGGACGCCTTCCCTCCTGCGCCAGAAGTTCGGCCAGCCATATGGCCATCGGCGTCTTGCCGGTGCCGCCGGCCGTGAGGTTGCCTACCGAGATGACCGGCAGGCCGGCTCGTCGGGTGGGGGCCGCCCCCAGATCGTAGAGCCGGTTGCGGACATACACGGCCGCTCCGTAACATAACGAGAACGGCCGGAGCATGGCTCTCAACCGGTCGAGGCTCTCAATGGATAAACACCGGGAACTATCGATCTCAATATCTCCTCCACCTGGGACGGGATCCTGGCCTGCATCAGCTCCTGTCTTTTCCTGGCGGCTCCGGGCAGGCCCCGCAGATACCAGCCCAGATGTTTTCTCATCTCCAGCACTCCCCGCTCCTGGCCCTTGGCCGCGACCATCAGTTCCAGATGTCCTAGTATGATCTGCTGTCTGAAGTTCCAATCCCCGGTATCGACGCCGGACAGCTGGCTGCCCTGGCCCAGAGCCCGATTTATCTCGGCGAAAATCCAAGGCGCTCCCTGGGCCGCCCGTCCCACCATCACCCCGTCCGCGCCCGAGGCGGAAAGCGCGGCGCGCGCCGCCTCGGGGCCGGTGATACGGCCTCTTTCACCCGGCCGATGACCGACCAATCGGCCTGTCCCGAGAACATCTGCCGGCTGGTCCGGCCGTGGACGGCAATGGCCGCGATCCCGCAGTTCTCCAGGATCCTGGCGATCTCCACCGCATTCTCTGTCCCCACCTCCCAGCCGCTGCGTATCTTGGCCAAGACCGGCCTCACCGAGGCTTTTACCGCCGCCCGGGCTATGGCCTCGATCTTTTTCGGCTCCCGGAGCAAGGCCGACCCGCTGCCGCTGCGTACCACCTTGGGGGCCGGGCAGCCGAAATTGAGATCGAAGAAATCCGGAGGCCTCTCTGAAAAATTCTCGACGGCCAGGGCGAAGGCCTCAGGCCGGTTGCCGAACAGTTGCAGGGCCACCGGCCTTTCCTCATCGGCTATCGAGGCCATCCGCCAGGTCTTGCCGTGGCCCCGGGACAGGCCCTCGGCCGAGAGCATCTCGGTGTAGACCAGGGCCGCCCCCAGACGACGACACAGCCTTCGGAACGGCCCATCGCTGATGCCGGCCATGGGCGCCAACACCGCCCGGCCCTCAAGACGGGCCACCGTGAAAACCCGGCTATCCACTGGCCCTGCCCGAAACTAATAGGCGCCCCGGCCCATGAAGATCACGGGTATGGTCCTCAAGAGTATCTCCAGGTCCAAGAACAGGGACCAGTTCTCGGCATAGTAGATATCCAGCAACACCATCTCTTCGAAATTCAATTCGCTGCGGCCCGAGACCTGCCACAGGCCGGTCATGCCCTGGGGCACCTGGTAGCGCCGGTGGTGCCAGGGGCTGTATTTCTCCACCTCCTCAGGCCGTCCCGGCCTGGGGCCGACCAAACTCATATCCCCGCAGAGCACGTTGATCAACTGCGGCAGCTCGTCCAGGCTGAACCTTCTCAGCCAGGCGCCCACCCGGGTCACCCGGGGATCGTTCTTCATCTTGAAGATGGGTCCGTCCACCTGGCTGTGTGAGGCCAGATCGGCCTGGGCGGTTTCGGAGCCGATAGCCATGGTGCGGAACTTGAGCATCTGGAACAGACGTCCCCCCTGCCCCACCCGCCGCTGCCTATAGAGAATGCCCCCAGGGCTGTCGGCCGCGATCAGTAGGCATATCAGGGCCATCAGCGGAGACAGAATGACCAGGGCGGTCAGCGAGACCACGATGTCCATGGCCCGCTTGGCCGCCACCCCCCACCGCCCCATGCCCGAGGGCTCCCGGGAGATCAAGGAGACGCCGGCCACCTCCCAGATGTGGGCGGCCCGCAGCAGGATGTCCACCTGATGGGAGACCAGACGCAGTTCGATGCTGCGTCGCTGGCAGAGTTCGATGAGCGGCCGGTACCGGTCCAATTCCTGTATCAGGCCGGGGATGAAGATCTGGTCCACCGCCAGCCGGTCCAGGCTCTCTTCGGCCTCCGAGATCCGTCCTACCGCCCGAACGCCCCGATAGCGAAAATCCAAGTCCCCCTGGTCCTCGGCCAGACAGCCCACCAGATCGTAGCCTATGGCCTTGTTCAAAATGAGATGGTCGATCACCCGCTGGGACTCGGGCCCGGTGCCCAACACCAGCGAACGCTTGAGGCCCCAGCCGCGGTTGAGCAGCGGCCGGTGGACCAGGTAAAGAAGCCAGCGCCCGATGATCAGGGTGGCTGGCGCCAACAGAAAGTAACTGAAGATGATGCTCCGGGAGTAGAGGAAGCCCTCGGTCAAAAACACATAGAGCACGCTGGCCACCAGGGCATAGCCCGAGATGCGGCACAGGGAGAGGAACTGCTGGGAGAGGCTCTGTTTGAAGGCCCGGGCCCAGCTGTTCTGTATCGCCAAGAAGAGAAAAAAGATCAAGGGTATCAGCCAGCGCTGCCGCCAGGAATAGTAGAGGGGCATGGAGCGCCCGATGACCTTGAAGATGAAGAACCAGACTATTTTGGTATTGAAGAAGACCAGGGCCAGATCGACCAGAAAGGCCGTGGCCACAAAAATACGCCTCCAGTTCTTCTTGATTTCCATCAATCACATGGGAGAGGTTGTTACAGCCGCCACTAGCCCGGCCGAGACCGCCGGGATGGATTCTCTGCCGCCGGGCAGAAAAGAGATCGTCGTTCCGCCTATGCTATTAAGTAAGGCCGTTCCGAAGAACGGCCCCAAACTTCAACGGCCGTGACCTAGGCCGGCCGCCAGCCGGTCCATCTGTTCCTGGGTGCGCTTCTCGGTGAGGGCGATCAATAGGTGTCCTTCCAGTTCGGGATAGTATCGGCCCAGGTCCAGGCCGGGCAATATTCCCTGCCTCTGGATCTCCTCCATCCGCTGTTTCAGATCCGAACCGATTTTGACCGGAAACTCGCGGAAGAAGGGCCGGTCGAAGGCCGGTGGCAATCTGCCGGCCAGGTAGTGGGCCTTCTGCAGGCACAGCTCGGCCACCCGGCGAAAGCCCGATTTACCCAGAAGGCTGAGGTAGACGGTGGCCGCCAGGGCGCACAGGGCTTCGTTGGAGCAGATATTGGAGGTGGCCTTCTCCCGGCGGATGTGTTGTTCCCTGGCCTGCATGGTCAGCACCAGCCCCTGTCGTCCCTTGACGTCGTTGGTCAGGCCCACGATACGCCCTGGCATCAGCCGCAACAGTGTCTGGCGGGCTGCCAGCAGACCCAGATAGGGGCCACCGTAACTGAGAGATATCCCCAAGGGCTGGCCCTCGCCGGTGGCGATGTCGGCACCGTAGGCGCCCGGAGGCTTGAGCAGACCTAAAGATATGGGGTCGACCGAGACTACAAAGAGGGCCCCAGCCTGATGGGCGATCCGGCCCATCTCCTCCACCGACTCCAAAAAGCCCAGGAAATTGGGATGCTGCACTAGCACTGCGGCCGCGCCCTCGGCCTGGCGCTTGAGATCATCCAGGTCCGTGGCTCCCTGGTTCCATCTTATCTCCGCCACCTCGATGCCCAGGCCGCGGCTGTAGGTCCGGAGCACCTGCCGGTAGTTGGGGTTTACCAACGACGAGACCACCAACCTCTTCCGTTTGGTATGATTACAGGCCATCAGCCCGGCCTCGGCCAGGGCCGTGGCCCCGTCGTACATAGAAGCGTTGGCCACCTCCAGACCGGTGAGCTCGGCTATCAGGGATTGGAATTCGAAGATGACCTGAAGCGTGCCCTGGCTGACCTCGGCCTGGTAGGGGGTGTAGGCGGTATAGAATTCGGAGCGCAGCAGAATATGGTCCACCGCCGACGGCACATAGTGGTCGTAGACGCCGCCCCCTAGAAAGGAGATGGCCGGCATATTCTCCCTAGCCAACGACTCGATCCTGTCCCTGACCTGCAGTTCGGACAGGCCGGCCGGAAGTTTGATCTCGGCCTGAGAGCGAAGCTCCGGGGGTATGTCGGAGACCAATTCCTCGAAACTTCTAACCCCTATCTTCTGAAGCATGGCCTCGATGTCAGCCGGGGTATTCGGCAGGTATGGCATAGTCCACCTTGAACTTTTAGAACGTCTTAAACTTTTCTAACCCAGGGAACGATTTCGGGCTCCGTTCTTGGTAGCTAATGTCCGTGCTTGTCCATTTTCTCATAGCCGTCGGCATCCATGAGGGACGAGACCTCGTTGGGATGGGACATCTTGATCTTGACCATCCAGCCGGCTCCGTAGCAGTCCTTGTTGACCGTATCCGGCGCCCCCTCTAGATTGGTGTTGACCTCAACCACCTGGCCCGAGACCGGAGCGTTCAGGTCCGAGACCGCCTTGACCGCCTCCACCGTGCCCAATGGCTTGCCCTTCTCTACCTTGGCCCCCACCTGGGGCAGCTCCACGAAGACGATGTCGGCCAATTCCCCCTGGGCGAAGTCGGTGATGCCA
>FWPV01007221.1_pt1 | contig 20418 bp, 13 predicted proteins | sample 2228371 | NCBI WGS metagenome assembly FWPV01 (sample SAMEA103939776, study PRJEB20133) | metagenome | reverse complement strand
TCTGAGTTCTGTCAATTCCAGACAGGGTTTGTTATTAACAATTTGAAATTCAGACCATTAATGAGCTTTGAGGCGGCGTGTTCTCAATTTTGATAAAAGGAAAAAGCCAAGCCCGGCCTGAAAAATGCCGGCACGCGAGTATCCGGGTAGAGCTATGAAACCTGAGCTCGGGTGATAACAAAAAAGCTGGTTAACTTTAATCCGCTTAAAACAAGATGCTTAGTTTTAAGAAGAGGCCAGCAGCTCGCCGGCTCTGTCTTTGATAATCTCCAGCGCCTGACGCACGTGCCTTTCCTCGGTGGTTCTCTGCCCGACAACCAGGCGCAGGGTGTATTGTCCGTTAAGCGTGGTGTGGGTCATAAAGAGCCTGCCGGTTGAATTTACCTCTTCCAGAAGCCGACGGTTAAGTTCGTTGAGTTCTTCCTCGGGGCGTCCGTCCTTAAGTCTGAAGCAAACCAGGCTGAAATAAACCGGGGCCATTATTTCAAATCTCCCGTCCTGCTGCAGTTCGTCCCGGAAAAGTTCAGCCAGATGAATGTGGCGGCGAATTATCTTTTTGATTCCTTCCACTCCATAATTTCTCAAAACAAACCACAGCTTGAGCGCCCGGAACCGCCGGCCGAGCTGAATTCCCCAGTCGCGGAAATTCTTCACCACGGCGTCAACGCCGGTCTTGAGATATTCCGGGTGAATTTCAAAGGTTCTGGTGAGAACCTGCGGGTCCTTAACGAAAAAGGCCGAGCAGTCAAAATTAGTTAGCATCCACTTGTGGGGATTAAAAACCAGCGAATCGGCCAGCTCGGCTCCGTCGAGCGCCCAGCGTTTCTCGGGCAGGATGGCCGCTGTGCCGGCGTAGGCGGCATCCACGTGGAGCCAGGGTCCGAATTTCCGGCAGATTTCTCCGATGGGCTTAAGCCGGTCAACCGCGCCGGAGGAAGTTGTGCCGACCGTGGCTATGACGCAGGCCGGCTGAAGGCCGCTCCGCAGGTCGTCTTCTATGGCCTTCTCCAGCTCGCCCGGTATCATGGCGAATTCGTCATCAACCGGAATATAAACCAGGTTTTTCCGGCCATAGCCGGCAATTTTTACGCCTTTCTCAACGCTGGAGTGAGCTTCACGAGAAGCGTAAACCCGCAGCGGCTTTTCAAACCCGGCTTCATTCACCCTGAAGCCACTGACCTTTTCCCGGGCCGCCAGCAGCGCGCAGAGGGTGGCGGTTGAGGCGGTATCTTGAATTACCCCGGCCCAGCCTTCGGGCAGCCCGATCATCTGCCTTAGCCAGTCCATAACCACCTCTTCCAGCTCTGTAGCCGCCGGAGAAGTCTGCCAGACCATTCCCTGGGTGCCGAGGCCGGCGGAAAGCAACTCGCCGAGGATAGAAGCCGGACTGTTATTCGAGGGGAAATAGGCAAACCAGCCGGGGTGTTCCCAGTGGGTTATGCCGGGCAGGATGATATTTTCAAAATCTTTCATTATTCTATCCATTTCTTCCGGGTGAGGTGGCGGCGAAGAGGGCAGTTTGGCTTTAATTTCGCCTGGCTGAACGGTGGATTTCACCGGGAATTTTTCGACCGTTTCCAGGTAATCAGCCACCCAGTCAATCAACTGATAGCCGTATTTTCTAAATTTTTCTCTGTCCATAAGCCTTTCTCCCGGAAATTGGGGTGAATCCGGGCAATTTGAGGCCCGAATTTCTTATTTTTTCCAGCTCCTCAGCGTATTTTAATACTTTAAGAACCCAAAATTAAAGTCTTGGCCCGATAAAACTGCCAAATAAGGCTGTTTTCTCGCTGTTTGGTGTCGGCAGAATTAAACTTTCAGGGAATTATTAAAAACTGTAAATTTTTTCTTGATTTTAAATCCTAATTTGTGGTATAATATTCTTGTTGTTGGGAAGGGGAAATCAAGTTTAAGGAAGCCAGGCGGTATTTTTCTAGCTAAATACTGAGTTTTCAAGACTATATCTAAGCCTCCATAATCGCCTGGCCGGCAAATTTCGGCATTTCTTACGGAAACTTTATGCAACCAAATCATCCCGTCTGCTGTTTACCTGAATGAGCAAAAATGAGAACAGAAGCGATTAGAAGGACTTCGACTTTTCAAGCCTCCTTCTTCTAATCCCCCTCCTTTCCTTGCCCTTCACCCATGGCCCTGCTAATCAGGCAGGGCTTTTTTTCGCCGGCGTCCTTCCGCCAATTCCCAGCCTTCCATCTTCAATCAACGCCTGATAGCCCCCGATCAAATCCCGTTTTCGCTTTAACACAAACTATGGTATTGACTGTCTGCCTTAAAGTGTTAGAATTTAGCCTTCGGGGTTCAGGATGCAGGGAAGTCCGTGAGAGGCGGACACAGCCCCCGCTACTGTAACCGGCGACAAATCCCTGACAGCGCCACTGCCCTCCGGGGTGGGAAGGCCAGGGAGGAGGATGACCCGGGAGTCAGGATACCTGCCTTGAGCCCGGCAGCCTTTGTTTTCTTCGGGCGGAAGAAAACAGGGAGCCAGCCAAACCAAACAAGCGGGGGGAAAGGAGAATGAATGAAAAAGCACTTTCCTGCCCATCTGTCTGAAGGTTTATATCTGGCATTTTGCCTCGTGTTGATTTCTTTTCTTGATGCCCCACTCAGCGCCGATGACCAAACCCAGCCGCCAAAAATCCAGCACGAAATCGTGGTCACCGCCACCAGGCTGGAGACGCCGGTAAAAGCGACGGCTTCAGCCATTAGCCTGGTCAAAATAGAAAATCTCCCTCCGGCGGCCGCCATCAGGCCGGAAATTATTTTTTCGGGTGTTCCGGGAGTATTTTTCCTGCAGCCGGGGCTGGCCGGCGGAGCCGGTTCTCTTTTTATCCGGGGCGCAAACTCAGAGCATGCGGTGTTTATGATTGACGGGCTGGAGCTTAACGACCCGATTTCGCCATCGCGGTCGTTCAACTTTAACCTTTTCGAGCTGTCGCTCATCGACCGGGTGGAAGTGCTCCGCGGTCCTCAGAGCACTCTATACGGCTCGGACGCTCTGGCCGGAGTGGTGAATTTAATCACCGCCGAGCCAGATAAAAACGAGATCGCTGTTTCCGGGCTTTACGGCTCGCGCCGCACCGGCCTGGGAAATCTGCGCTTAGCCCGGGTCAAAAATAATTTTTTTTTCCTGCTGGAAACAAGCTCTTTTACCACCGCCGGGATTTCCTCAGCCGGCAGCTTTTACCCGGGAAACACCGAAAACGACGGCTTCAGTCAGCAGAGCCTGGCGCTGAAGCTCTCCTATCGCCTTTCGCCCTCGTTCAAAATTACCTGGCAGAGCCGTGGACTTTTTAACCGGGCCGAGCTCGACGCGTTCGGCGGACCGTTCGGTGACGACCCGAATTCAGTTCAAAAATCTAAGTTCATTTTTAACCGTCTCGAGCTTAACGGCTTTCTGTGGGAGCACCGCTGGGAGCAGAAGCTGGTGTTCGGCTTTGAGGCCGGGAGGCGGGATTTCGACAACCCGGCCGATGAGTCGCATCCGTCTGAAGCTGAGAATGCCATTTACAAAAGCCGCATGTTCAAAGTTGACTGGCAGAATAATTTTTATCTTTCTGCAAACAACACGCTTGTGCTGGGAGCCGATTTCCGGGAAGAGAAAGGCAGCTCTTTCTACGTTTATTCCAGCCTATGGGGCGATTTTGAAAGCAGCTTCCCACAAAAATCTGCTTCACTCCTTGGAGTCTACCTGCAGGATCAGTGGAAGCTGTGGAACAGGCTGTCGCTGACCGCCGGTTTGAGGTCGGACCATCATCAGCGATTCGGCCAGGCTGTAACCTTAAGAACCGCGGCCTGCCTGGACCTTCCCGAGATTCAGGCGCGAGTAAAAGCCACCGCCGGGAGCGGCTTCAAGGCGCCCTCGCTTTACCAGCTTTACGCGCCGGAAAGCATGTTCGGGCCGATCGGCAATGAAAATTTAAGGCCTGAAAGAAACATCGGCTGGGACGCCGGCGTGGAGAAAGAGTTTGGCCAGAGGCTTTCTCTCTCATTAACTTATTTCGAAACGCGTTACCGCAACCTGATTCAATTCTATACCGGCTCGGGTTATCAGAATCTCGGGCGGGCTTCAAGCCACGGTGTGGAAGCTTCGCTCCAGGCAAATCTCCTGAAATCGCTGGCTCTCCGCGCCGGCTGGACTCATCTGCGGGCGCGCGACCTCGACTCCGGAACTCCTCTCCTCCGTCGCCCTGAAAATTCGCTCCATTTCTACCTGAGCTACACCCGCCGGGCGCTTAACCTGGCGGCAGAACTCAACTATCTCGGCTCGCGATTTGACGTCAATTATTCGGCTTATCCGGCGGAGACCGTTAAACTGAAGCCGGCAGCCATTGCCAACCTTCTTCTGAACTACGAGCTGAATAAACCGCTGACCATCTTTCTCCACATCCAGAACCTGCTGAACGCCCGCTACGAACTGATTTACGGCTACGGCTCCCCCGGCCTGACCCTCTCCACCGGCTTTAAATTAAGATTATGATTGTGCTTGTTCAGGCTGGGGTTTGGCTGAGGTAAGGGCGCGGTACAGGATGGCGAAGGCTGCCAGCGATAGAATTTCAGCCGCGACCACAAAGATAAAAATTCCGGCTAAGGTTCGTTCGTAAAGGAAACCCATAACCGCCCCGCTGACAAACCAGGCCGCGCCGTACAGCGTATTGAAAATGCCGTAGGCGGAAGCCCGCCGCGCTCTGCCTACCATGTCGGCCACCGCCGCCCGCATAACCGTTTCATGAGCGGCCATAACCACACCCCAGAGCACCACGCAGGCCAGGGCCAGGGTAGCACTTCTGGAAAAGCCCAGAAATGGAACCGGCAGGGTTAAAAGCGGGATTAAAAGCATCCCTTTAAGTCCGATTCTATCGTAAATGCGGCCCACTGCCAGCGCTGCCACCGCATCAACACCCATCGCTAAGGCATATAGAAAAGCTATCCTTCCCGCCGGAAAAATTCCGCTGGCTGTCCAGTGGAACGAAAGCAGGGCGAAGGTGGCAAATCCCGCGACGCTGAAAAGCGTAAAGACGGCATACCAGACAAAAGCCCGCGGTAGCCGTTTTCCGGCGTCGTCAGCCTCCGGGCTCTCCTTTTCGAGAATTTCCGGCGCTGGAACCCGAACTCTGGCCATGAAAAGCGTGCCCATCATCAAAAGGCCCGGGATCCAGAGCAGGTTGAATCCGTCGCGGTAAGACTGACGCACCGCGAAAATCACGCCAAAGAGAACCGGACCGGCCACCGCGCCAATCTGATCCAGAAACTCGTGCAGGGCAAAACCCCGACCGCGCCCGGTCTGAGCGGTCGCATGGGAAAGAATCGTATCGCGGGCCGGAGAGCGAATGGCCTTGCCAACACGCTCAAGTATCAGCATAAGCGCCGCCAGCTCCCAGCGGTTGACAAAAGCCAGAAGCGGGACACACAGAATCAAACCGTACCCGATAAAAGTCGCTGTCCAGTAAGCCCTCGTGCGGTCAACTAAGTAGCCGCTCACCAAACGCAGGGCATAACCGATGAACTCCCCGAGTCCCGAAACCAGACCGACTGCGGCCGCGCTGGCCCCCAGGAACAGCAGATACGGACCTGACACCCCGCGCGCCGTTTCGTAAGTCACATCACCCAGGGCGCTTACCAGCCCCAGAATAAAGATTAACTGCCAGGAGAGACTCCGGCGCTGCGTTTCCTTCATCCCTTCAGACTTTAAATCCTGCTTCATAGCTCTTATCTCGGTTTCTATATGTGCCTTATATTATACCAAGCTAATACCGAAAATCTGCCTTCCTATTTTAACCCTGCCTACTTATTCCATCTCTTGTCCTTTCATTGGCCTCAAAAATAACTTTTTGATTGTTTTTATTTATACCATTCAATTTCCACATCAGGAAAAAGCACACTATGTAAATCAGAAAAAATCGCCCACTTTACATTTTTTTCCTGGCATTTCTTAATAAAACGTTGAAGTGGAATTGCCTGGTAAAGCTTATCGGGTGTTACTTTCCTGCCGGTGTTTTTTAAAGAATCATCTTTTCTTCTTGAACAGTGCGTTATATATATTCTCATTTTCCCCCTCCGAAAGATAATTATTCTTATTGTATTTTGTTTTCTTTGAAAAGCAAAGGCCGGCGCTGTAATTTAAGGCGGTTTTAAATTAAAATTGAATATGTTTCCTCGGCCGGCCCGATGCCGGTAGAATTAAAAAAGCCTGAAGATAGATTCTGGAGTTGGCGCATGGAAGAACTGGAAACCTTAGATAAGATATTCAAACCGCAGCGTTTAGCCCTGGTTGGGGTAACACCCAACCCGAAAAGCGTCGGCGGCAAAATCCTCTCCAACCTGATTACCGGCGGCTACCGGGGCGTAGTCTACCCGGTCAATCCGACGGTTGAAGCGGTCATGGGCATCCCCTGCTTCACCGGCGTGACTTCCCTCCCCCGCACCCCCGATTTAGCCGTCATCTGCACCCCCGCGCCCCAGGTTCCCCGGATTGTCGCCGAGTGCGGCCAGGCCGGGATAATGGGAATTATCATCATCTCGGCCGGCTTCAGGGAAATCGGCCCCGAAGGCCGCGCCCTCGAAGAGCAGATTTTAGCCGAGAAGAAAAAATACCCCGGGATGCGCATCCTGGGCCCAAACTGTCTGGGGGTCATCTCGCCCGGGCTAAATCTTAACGCCAGCTTTGCCGCGGCCATGCCGCTTCCCGGGCACATCGCTTTCATCTCCCAGTCGGGGGCCCTCTGCACCTCAATCCTCGACTGGTCGCTCGAGGAGAAAATCGGCTTTTCCTATTTTGTTTCGATCGGAAACGCCCTTGACATTGATTTCGGCGACCTGATCGATTACTTCGGCGAGGACGAAAACACCCGCTCGATCCTGATGTACATCGAATCTATTTCCAACCCCCGCCGGTTCATGTCGGCCGCCAGAGCCTACGCTCGCACCAAGCCGATCATCGCCTACAAGGCGGGCCGGTTCCCGGAATCGGCCGAGGCCGCCTCCTCCCACACCGGCGCCATGGCCGCCGAAGACGCCATCTACGAAGCCGCCTTCCAGCGGGCCGGCATGGCCAGGGTGTTTGAAATCGGCGAGATGTTCGACGTGGCCGAGCTCATCGGCCGTCACAAGATACCGAAGGGCCCGCGCTTAGCCATCGTCACCAATGCCGGCGGCCCCGGCGTCATGGCTTCAGACGCCCTGATTGAAGCGGGCGGGCAGTTAGCGAAACTCAGTCCGGCGACCATCGAGGCCCTCAACCAGTCGCTGCCGCCGGCCTGGTCGCACGGCAACCCGGTTGATGTGCTCGGAGACGCCAAATCGAAAACCGTGGCTAAAGCCATAAACGCCGTGCTCCAGGACGAAGGCGTCGATGCGGTGCTGCTGATCGTAACGCCCCAGGCAATGACCAACCCGCCGGGAATCGCCAAGGAGCTCATGCCGATCGCCGCCGAAGCCAAAAAGCCCATCTTAGCGGCCTTCCTCGGCGGTCCCTCGATGCGCGAAGCCAACCGCCTTCTCAACGAGGCCGGCATCCCGACCTACAACACGCCGGAGCAGGCGGTGCGGGCCTTCATGATTCTGGTGAATTACTCCCGCAACCTCGAAAACCTCTACGAAACCCCGCGGGAAATTTCGGTCGAATTTCCGGTTGAGCGCGAAAAAATCCGCCAGCAGGTGCTGCCGTGGCTGAGCCAGGGCTCCGAAATCCTGAGCGAGGAGATGTCCAAAAAGATTCTCGACGCCTACGGCATTCCGACGACTCTTCCGCGCCTCGCCCGGACAAAAGAGGAAGCCGTCCGGCTGAGCCGCCGGATCGGCTATCCGGTGGTGCTCAAAATCCATTCGCCCGACATCACCCATAAAACCGACGTCGGCGGCGTGGCCCTCGACCTTGAAGACGACCACATGGTGGAGGCAGCCTTCGAGCGCATGATGCACACGGTCAAGGAAAGAGTTCCGGACGCCCGCATCGAAGGCGTGGCCGTCCAGAAGATGGTCGTGGCCCGCGACGCCCTGGAGATGATCCTCGGCAGCAAAAAGGACCCGACTTTCGGCGCGGTAATTATGGTCGGACTGGGCGGAACGGCGGCCGAGGTTTTGAAGGACCGCTCGATCTGCTTTCCGCCGCTCAACGAACGCCTGGCCCGCCGGGCGCTCGAGCAGCTCAGGAGCTGGCCGCTTCTCAAGGGTTACCGCGGAAAGCCGCCGGTCAACATCGACCGGCTGATTGAAATCATCATCAGATTTTCTTACTTAGTGGCCGATTATCCGGAGATAAAAGAAATCGACATCAACCCGCTTCTGGTGAGCCCGGAAGAGGTAGTGGCCCTGGACGCCAGAATCATCGCAGACCGCGAGGTGGCGCCGGAAAAAGTCAAGCCCTACGAGCATCTGGTGCTGCGGCCGTATCCGGAAGAATTCATCAGAAAGGTCAGAATGCGCGACGGCACAGAAATCACCCTGCGGCCGATCCGGCCCGAGGACGAGCCGCTGTGGTTTGAGCTGCTGGGAAGCTGCTCCAGGGAAACCATCTACTCGCGCTTCCGCTATTTCTTTTTCTGGCAGTCGCACGAGGTGGCCTCCCGCTACTGCTACATCGATTATGACCGGGAAATGGCCATCGTAGCCGAGTATCACGACGGGAACAAGCGCCGGATTCTGGGCGTGGGCAGGCTGACCGCCGACCCCGGCCGGACGGTGGCTGAGTATGCGGTGCTCGTTCAGGACAACTGGCAGAACCGGGGGCTCGGGGGGCTGCTCACCGACTACTGCACGGAAATCGCCCGGGCCTGGGGCGTGAAAAAGATTGTCGCCTACACGACCACCGACAACCCGCGGATGATCGCCGTTTTCCAGAAGCGCGACTTTGAAATTCGTCAGGACCCGGAATCAACCTTGGTGGAGATTCAGAAGAATCTCTGAAAGAGGTGGGCCAATAAACGACTGGCTACGGCAGAACCTGGTTGAACACAGCAGAGCAGAGTTAAAATAAATAGCTGTTACAACTGTTAGCCTTCGACATGTATGGATCACGCCGGGAAAAAAATCTCAGCTTTAAGTAAAGCTTCCAGAATCTACTCGCCTATTTTTTTATTAATGACCAAAGCTGGCTCACTAATGATAGAAACGAAATATAATTCCTCGTTAACTTAAAAGGCGGTACAGATTGAATCCCGAGCAGAAAAAAACATTTCTCTGAAGCCCATAACCAATCTTCAAAACGGCTGAAAAACAGAAATTAAAGAGCTGCAAAAAAAAGAAAATTTTCTCTTCTGCCCGAATCTGCTAAAAAAATTCCAGCTTTAGTTCAGGTTGAACACCATGAGGTAAGGGATACGCTTTTTTCGTATTTTGATTCGCTTTATTCCTTTAATCTCAAAATAATATTCTTAAATTCAGCAGCAACACGAAAATATTCATATTCCGTACTGATTTCTTTTATTTGCATTCACATATCAAATAAACAAAAGGAAAGAAGTGCTTTTGTAAGTCCAGAATATAGCCTGCTTCATTAATTGAAAGAAAACCGCTTTTCAATAAAAAGCCTCTTGCAAGCCTCCACCACTTCAGGATCATAAAGAACACCTTTATTTCGGGAGATCTCTTCCATTGCGGCATCCACACTTCTCGCCGGTCGATAAGGACGATGAGAGCACATGGCTTCGACTACGTCCGCGACGGCAAGAATTCTGGCGGTTAAAAGGATCTCATCGTTGGAAAGCCCTTGAGGATAGCCAGTCCCGTTTAACCTCTCATGATGCTGGAACACAATCTCAGCTACTGGCCATGGGAATTCTATGCCTTTCAATATCTCATGACCAACGTGTGGATGCAACTTTATCAATGACCACTCGGCATAAGATAATTTGCCGGGTTTGGCGAGGATTTCAGCAGGAATCTTGACCTTGCCCAGGTCGTGTATCAAAGCAGCCATTTTTAATCCCTCGATATCTTCCTCCTGAAGGTTCATTTCTTCAGCTATAGCACAGGCCAGCTGTGCTACCCGGCGTTGATGTCCGGCGGTATAAGGGTCTCTTTCTTCGATAATCGATATAATGACATTAACAACCCCTCTTAATACTCCTTTTAATTTCTCATGGCTTCTTTTAAGCTCTTCCTCCGCCTGCTTTCGATCGGTAACATCTCTGGCCACTGAAATTATCGATACTGCTTGACCGGATTGCACCTCGGGCATACAGCTGACTTCACCCCACTTTCTTGAACCGTCCTTGGTTATAAACTGGTATAAGGCTGCAAAAACCTGTTCACCTTGCAAGACGCGTCTGGCATCAGAGAGAGCTTGTTCTAAATATTCAGGCGCAAGAATGTTCAGATTTTGCAATGGTTTACCGAGTAATTCTTCCCGCCTGTAGCCAAGTACTTTCTCTACAGAAGGAGATATTTCGGACAATATTAAATCGGAGTTTAGCGATAAGATGACATCAGAAACATTCTCAAAATGCAGGCGATAACGAGCTTCGCTCTCCCGAAGTGTTTCTTCTATCCTCTGACGTTCGGCAATCTCGCGATTTAAGAGCCTGTTAGCTTCCTCCAGTTGCAACACTTTGTCTTCCAGCTTTCTGATAAGAGCCTCGTTGTACTCCTTGAAATAAACCACTTCATCTTCCACCGTCTTCTGGCTCGGGATCAGGCGGCCCTTTTCTGCCTCATGAATAACATCATCTACCATCTCCAGGAAGAGATCTGGTTCCATCGGTTTGATGATAAACCGCTCCGCGCCGAGATTTCGGGCTAACTCCTCGTCTCGGGGGTCTGTATAGGTTGCAGTGTAAAAAACAAAGGGAATGCGCTTCAGTTGCTCATCTTTCTTCCACAGGCGGCAAAGAGTAAAGCCATCCATCACAGGCATCAAAATGTCGCTAACAATCAGGTCTGGCGGGTCAAGTCGCGCTTTATCCAGTGCATCAGCGCCGTTGTTGGCCAGGACGACTTCATAACCGTGGCTTTTCAGAAGAACCTTAAGCATATAGAGGTTTTGCTCATTATCATCAACGATCATGATTCGAAAGCTCGGTTTGGTCATGCCAGCTCCTCCTCAATTTCAATCTTCGAGGCAGAAATTCTGCAAATGTCCTTTCACCTGTTCAAGGAATGTGTCAGGATTAATAGGTTTTTCTATATACCCGCTGCATCCTGAATCCAGGATTTTTTCCCGATCGCCGGTCATGGCATAAGAAGTTACAGCAATAATAGGGATATTGCTGGTCTCGGGGTTTTTCTTCAAACGCCGAACTACCTCGTATCCGTCAAGGAGTGGCAGCTGGATGTCTAAGATGATCAGATCCGGCTTTTCCTGACTCGCCTTCTTGATTCCTTCAACTCCGTTACGCGCTTGAATAACCTGATAACCATTTTTTACCATGATGAAAGTAGTAAGATAGAGGTTTTGTTCGTTATCTTCGATGACAAGAATTTTAGCTTTCATAATTTCACTCCTTTTATCTCAGATTAAGTTAGTAGTTGAAGATATCCAGCCATGGTTTTGTGTTGATACTATGGTTCTTTGCCTTCTTACTTCTCCATGCCTCTGGCTTTAATTAATAACGATTTCCTCCCGGCCCCCGCACAGGCAGACTAAATTTGAACATACTTCCTTTTCCTTCTCCTTCGCTCTCCACCCAGATTTTGCCGCCCAGAAGTTCCACTAATCGCTTGCAGATGGACAAGCCTAATCCAGTACCCTCATACTCACGGGATAGGCCGATATCTAATTGGCAGAATGGTTTGAATATTTTTTCTATATCCTCCGGTTTGATTCCAATACCTGAGTCAGATACACTGGTCATGACCCAACCTTCTTCGGTCCAGCATCTAATCCGAACTTCTCCCTGATTGGTAAATTTAATAGCGTTATTAATCAGGTTAAGCAAGATTTGCTCCACACGACGCCGGTCGCTAATAATCTGGCCAACCTCTGGTGCCATCTCAAATAACAATGCTAATCCTTTCTTCTCAGCCAGCGGAGCAGCTGACCTTATCACCTTTTTCACAACCTCGTCCATGTCAACTGGTTCGGAGGCAACTTCTAACTGACCAGCTTCTATCTTGGAAATATCCAGCACATCATTGATGAGTTCCAGTAGATGGCTGGCGCTATTTTGAACCATGCGGAGTTGTTTAGCTTGTTCATCGTTCAGCGGGCCCGCCAGACCTTTAAGCAGAATGCCGGTGAACCCGATGATGGAATTAAGGGGTGTGCGCAGCTCGTGAGACATGGTAGCTAAGAATGCTGATTTGACTCGGTCGGCCTCCTCAGCGCGCTTTTTAGCGATTTCAAGCTCAGATGTACGTTCAGCCACGCGCTTCTCAAGTTCTTCTGCATAGGACTTCAATTTCTCATTCAGGTCCCGGATTTCTTCCTCTGCCCGAATTCTCTCAGTAATGTCTACGCCAACGCTCAGAATTTCCTTAACTTTACCCAGTTCGTAAATTTCAACCTTATTGTTCCAGGAAATCAAGACACGCTCTCCGTTTCGGCGAATATTTTCATTGATGTTACGTTCAAAGGCTGCGGGATTATCACAGATCTCTTTGATCATCTGGCGCATATCCCGGCCATTTCTGTCCACCGGGGGGACGATTGTTCCGACTACATTGCGTCCTATGAGCTCCTCGGCTGAATAGCCAAAAAATTGCAGTCCATATTTATTTATAAATTTAATAATTCCGTCGCGATCCCAGCACAGAATGATGCTGTTAATATTTTCCACCAGATTAAAATATTTTCTTTGAAATTCTGCGCTGCTGGCTTCAATCTGTTTACTAACGGTAATATCGCGGACGATGGCATGAACCAGTCTTTCTTCACCTATGTCCAGAGCTATCATAGTAACTCCGGCAATGAAAAGATTATTGTCAGGTCGGCAATGTTGACATTCAAAATGTTGTGGTCCCTCAGTCAGAGCCAGTTTGATCTTCTCTGAAAACAAATCTCTGGAGGGTATTCCACCTGGCTGGAACGGAGGAGATAAATCACAAAGCGTTTTGCCTATAATTCCATCCCGACTCAGGCCAAAAATGCTGGATGCCCTTTCGTTGCAATCTACAAGTTTTCCATCATGTATCAACAAAACGGCATCCTCTACACTTTCGAAAAGGCATTTATATTTTAATTCACTGTCACGGACCCTGAGCTCCGCTAACTTTCGACCTGTTATGTTGTGGAGACAGCCGGCGAAATACAAAACGCGGCCTTCAGAATTTTTTACCGGCATTAGATTCTTTTCAACCCATATCACCGAACCATTTTTCCGGCGTAACTTTGCTTCGAAATTCAGCATAGATTCTCTCCTTTCAACCAGTTCCTGCCATCTTTTCTTTTCATCAGAATCTACAAACATATCCATAATGCGAAGCCCCTCTAACGTTTCCACGCCGGGATAACCTAACATTTCAGCCAGAGCCAGGTTGGCCTCTAAAATGTAACCTTCGGCTGACATTCGACATAGACCGAAGGGGACCTTGTCAAAGATATTCTGGCAACGGGAATGAACTTCGGCGGACAATTCTCGCATCCTGAGCAAAACCCTTATTCGTGTATACAATTCATTCTTTTCAATCGGCGTTACAATTATTTCGTCTATTGTTTTAGAAAAGTGCTGGACTGCCCGGCCCATGTTCTTTCGTGTTGAAACTAAGATAAATGGAAGAAAAACTGGCGACTCTTCTTCTTTCCGAATTTTTATTCTTTCCCCGAAACGTCTAAGAATATCATGGTCGATAATAGCCAGGTCAAAATCAGTCTTCAGGTCAACTTCTGAACAGGCGGGGATAACCTCATATTGCTTTGAAAGCAGCCCGTCCAATAAACGGTTCTTCGTTTTATCCCCTAAAAAAAGTAATATTTTGGCCACTTGCCCACCCCCCTCTAAAGAATGTCAGGCTATTTGGCCTCAAGAAACCGGGTGCCAGCAAAATAGTTAATGCAGGCTCAATCTGTTGTCTCTTCAATTTATCGATTTGTCGAAATGGGCTGCAAGATATACTTTTTTCCGGCAAAGCCTTAGACAATAAAAATGAAAAAAACAATTTTTCCGTCTTAACAGTTTCCCGCCGCAAAAACCAAATATGAAGTCTCTTTTTCATGCCCCTAACTTTCATTTATTATTTTGCCAGAAAATTCAATATTTTTAAATCAATTTATTTTTTCACTTTGCGTTTCGTGACCGGGTAGCAAACAAGACCTGAGGAGCAGAATTCCAGAAAAGGATTCCTCAAATGCTGACTTCGCCTTATCCCGTTATTGGCAATGCGAAAAAAAGGAGCCTTCAGAGGCAAATTGGGCTTAAACCCGGCCGGAAGAGGCCAGGAAGTCGCAGTCAGGTTAAAAGAGGTAAAAAAAGTTATCGCAGTTCTCCCGGCCAAAAAGAAGACCAAGAGTAATATTTTGTGGAGGTCTGCGGGGGCATCAGGAGATCCTGACAGGCGATATGGGGAGGAGGCGCAAGCCGTCAGCGCCAGAGGTCAGGTTTAGCCGATTGTTGATTCTATAATTCAGCATGGCGCAGTCGGTGAAAAAGAGGATGTCCTTTATTTGACCGCTCTACCGGGGAAAGGGAAATGACTAATTATAAGAATCGGGCGTCTGACGGCCGACCCGACGCGGACGGCGGCTGAGTATGCGGTGCTCGTTCAGGACAACTGGCAGAATCGTGGGCTCGGGGGCTGCTCACCGACTACTGCACGGAAATCGCCCGGGCCTGGGGCGTGAAAAAGATTGTCGCCTACACGACCACCGACAACCCGCAGATGATCGCCGTCTTCCAGAAGCGCGACTTTGAAATCCGGCAGGATGCGGAATCAACCTTGGTGGAAATCCAGAAGAGCCTTTGACCCGGCCGCTAAACGATTGGCTACAGCAGAACCTCGTTGAACACAGCAGGGCAAAAATCAACGGCACTAACAACTGTCAGCCTCTAAATAAAAATAATCACGCCCGGCAGAAACTTTAATCTTCAAGCGAGGTCAAAAAGTTTTAAAAGTTTCTATTTCATTAATGAATAATTCTTGCCTGGAAAGAATAAGTCCAGGACGTAATTCATGGTCAATTGGAGAGGCAATCCTGGATGGACCTTGCCTGAACAGAAAGTGGCTGAAATAAGATAGCCGGTCCTGTTAAGTTCTTATCGGCAAGCTTTATAAAGTAAACCTTATCCCGAATTTTTGTGGTTTAATTCATTGCTCGGAATTAAATCAAGAACAAATTAATCCCATAATAAAGCGTACGCTGTGAAAGCCCCCGATTGAATGGAAATAATGTGCTGACTCTGCTATAAATACTTACATTATGAAAAGGAAAAAATTAGCGGTATTAAGCCTTTTAGTTTTAACCTGGTTAGGGGCTGGGGTCATAGCCCTCAAGGCTCAGAGCCAGGACGATAAAATCACCCTGACCTTCAGCGGATTCATAAAGACCGATGTGCTCTACGACACCCGCCAGACCGTAAGCATCAGAGAAGGGCATTTTCTGCTTTATCCTAAGGATCAGCTTCTCGACCCCGACGGACGCGACCTCAACGCTAAGGACACTTTCCATATCCTGTCGATTCAGACGAGGCTGGCGCTTCGGGTCACGGGACCGAAGGCGCTGGGCGCAAAGACCCAGGGATACATCGAGGGAGAATTCTTCGGCCATTCCGACCCGGACATAAACGGCTTCCGTCTTAGGCACGCCTACCTCAAGCTCAACTGGGCAAAAAGCGAGCTTATGATCGGGCAGTTCTGGCATCCGATGTTCATCACCGAAAGCTTTCCGGAAGTTGTCTCATTCAATACCGGTGCGCCGTTTGAGCCTTTTTCGCGAGCGCCGCAGATCCGCTTCACCTGGACCGAAGTAAAGTTTTCGCTGTCGGCCGCCGCGCTTTCGCAGCGGGACTTTGCTTCCACCGGACCGGACGGCGTCAGCACGGTTTATTTAAGAAACGCGGCTTTTCCCGAGCTGAACATAAAGGCGGCATACGCGACTAAAAATCTCCTTCTAGGGGGCGGCGGAAATTTATTGAGGATCGTGCCGCGCCTCAGCACAGCGACGGGCTATCGGACTGACGAATCGGTAAATTCAGCGGCGGCTTACGCTTTCGCCCGGCTGAAGACGGCGCCTCTGACCGTAAAAGCCCAGGTGGTTTACGGCGGAAACCTCCACCACCTGACGATGCTCGGCGGCTATGCCGTCTCAGAAATTGGCAGCCTGCCCGAGCTGCGCTGGACTTACGTGCCGGTCAACACCGGCTCGGCCTGGCTGGAAATCCAGACCAACGGAACCCGCTGGCAGGCCGGGCTTTTTGGCGGTTACAGCAAAAACTACGGAGCGAGGAAGAACATAATCGGAGCGATATACAGCCGCGGCGACACGATCGACCATCTTCTGAGAATCGCCCCTCGAATTGTTTTTAACGCCGGGAAAGTCCGCTTAGCTCAGGAAGTTGAGCTGACTTCTGCCGCCTACGGTCCTCGCGACATTCTCGGCCGCGTCAATCCGACCAGAACCGTCACCAACCTGCGCCTTCTCTTCGCCGCCTATTATTTCTTTTAGCGATAACAGGCACTTTACATCGCTCCATATTTCGCGATAGGAAATAATCCATCACACAATTTTTATGCGCCCTGCAACATCAAGGAAAAAATCCTTAGACCAGACCTCAAGCGAAGCAGGGTTCATAACAAAAGGCTCCACTTCCCGCCTGATTTGCTCAATATTCGCTAATTCTATTTTCTTTTGCAGCAGCTCGCGAAATAATTTCTCACTCAGTTCAGCGCGGCCGGTCCAGTGACCTGTCTGGCGCATCCGCTGTTCTAAATGTGATAATCTCAACTCCGGATGATGAGCGGCAAACCAGACAAAGTCATACCAATCCCTTCCCTTAACGCGGCTTTTCCACTGGCGACAGAGTACCGCATGCATCTTACCGGCAAACAGGTCTGGAAGAGTGAACGTCCTCACGGCAAAAGGAATGGGTTTAAGAAGATATCTCATTTCAGTGAAAAAACCCGGAGGTGGGTTTACATCAACCTCCAGTTTTATTTTGATCACTTGAGACTGTGGAACCTGGCGTATAAAATTCTGATTAAACTCGAAGGAAAGCATTAACTGCCGGAGGTTGGCTTTTAATAAAGCTGTCTCAATAGTGGTTGTTCCCTTTTTCAGCCTGTTCTCAACATCTACAGAAAAGCCAAAGGCTGAGAGTTCCTTTTCGAGAGCTCTTTTATAGTCGGCAAGCGAAAAATAAGAGCTGAGATTAAGGAGCGAAAAATCAAGGTCCTCCGAAAACCTATCGATTTTATAAAGAATCCTCAGGGCAGTGCCTCCATAAAAAGCAGCCCTTTCAAAAAATTTGCTTCTCCACAGCCCTAAGAGCGCAATTTGCTGAATTATTTCACGCAGCACCCAAAGACAGTCATTCAGTGAGCGTATTTCATACTCTTCTAGCATTTGTTTTACTGCTTCATTCATTCTGGTCCTCTTGGCCGCTCTTTAATTTTCTCATGAGACGGGCGAGTAATTTTAATTTCAGTGATCGATAGGCCATTGCGTATACATCAATTTTTTCGGGCGAAAATGACCTCAAGGAAGCCATGTCAATTCTCAAGTCTTCTTCCAGAAACCCCATAAGGTCCTTAATCGAATAGATTCTAAGGCCCCTGATTGAAACAATCTTATCCGCCAGAGCCTTTTCCGGAACGGCAATAAGAAAAGACTGCTCGTGGTCAGCATTTTTTCTCACAAATCCTGTTTGAAAGGCATTCAGCGGAATCTGTCTGTAGGTGAAAAGTCCCACCGGAGTGAAAAAGCGGCGTGACCGCCCCGGAGTAACTGAAGTGAGAGCCTCAACCTTTTCCGGTATAAGACCGTAATAAGAAAGAGCATAGTCAAGCGATAGATAAGACGGCCCATATATCAGATTGGCCAGGAGCTCCTTTGAATAAGCATAACGGCGGTATTTTTCGCCAAAAACATAAAGTCCCTTTTTCACCCTTATTATTGCGCCCTCTTTCAGAAGGTCGGTGATTTTATCTCTGGGGGACGCCAGTCCAGACAGGACGGAAATCAGAGTCTGGTAATCAAATATCTCTGTCTGAAGCTGGTTCCTGATATCAAAAATATCCATAATTCTACATAGTATGTCGACTATATGTCGACATAATATGTTAAAATAACGATATTGTCAAGCATTTGTTTTCGTTCGGGCGCAGACATGGTATCCAGGGTAAGGATAATATTTCGAAGTGGAGTTGTGACGCGGTGGCAGCCGGGCTGATTTGGGCAGGAAATTTATTTACCTAACTTGATTTGCTCCGCCTTCTGTTGGATTTTAGCTTCAAAAGTGGGTATTTCCTGACCTTAGTCACCCCGGAGATGCCAAGCTGCTCAAAGATTGGATAGACACTGATCCGATCCCCATCCTTGAGTCTGTACCTGAAGCTGACCGACCGCCCGTTTACCAGAATCAGGTCAACCTCCGTTCTGGGCACCCCCAGCGACTCTATTGCCCTCCCCACCGTTACCGGCCTTTCAAATCTGACCTCAAAATCCCTTTTCCTGCACTCCTCCGCCAAATAATCATTCAGCTCCTCATAGAACCTGAATGTTACTTTCATCGGGGCTCATTCTCTCCGACCGCCTTCACCAGATTGTCGGCGGCAATAGATAAATGAGGTCCAGCTATAATCCTGCGTGACAGATTTCAGCCTTTCCAGCCTGAATTTCGCCTTATCCACATCCGAAAAATCCGGATATTTTGAAAGAAGCTGTTCATACCGATAGCAGGCAGCTTCACAATCATCAAGCTTTTCAAGAAGCCGGGCCGCTCTATAAAGCAAATGCGGTCTTACGCTTTCCGGTGTATTCTCATCGTCGGCCAGTATCTCGAGCGCTCTGGCTGCTAGATCCGTTCTTCCTGTTCCAACCAAAAAATCGGCGAGATAAAGCTGTTTTTCAGGTTGAAGTGGACGCCGGAAATTAAGGAAATACTCGGCAAAAAGTTCGGTTGCTTTCTCCGGGTCTCTGGCTATCAAAATATCGATGGCCTTAAGATATAGTTCCTGGCTTTTTTGGTTTTCCTTTTGATCTTTTTTAAGTCTTGCTAGATTCACCAAAGCTTCTATCCTCTCGGGATTAATCTCAAGGACGTAACCAAAATATTTCTCAGCTTCCTGATTAGATCCTGTTATGTCAATAGCGGTCAGGGCGCGCTCTAGCATGATTTCCTCAACTGCTTCATTATCCAGCCTCATTCTCGAGGCCAGAATAAGCCCGGCCAAAAAACCGCTTATATGTCCCCAATAATCAATTCCCGACTCAACAAACTCAGATGACAGTTCCATTAGACCGAAACGCAAATCCCAGAAGAAATAGCAGGTAATCAGAACTAGCGAATTCATTCTCAGCTTAAAATACAAACCTAATAGAGCAGATAAGATGCCCAGTAATGGCAATGGAAACACAATTCGTTTGTAAAATAGCCTTACGGCAAAAGCTCCCATCACCCCCATGATTGCCCCGGAAGCTCCAATGGAAGATATTATCTGCTGACGGGTGACTATACTCAGGTAAACGGGAAAAATGGAAGATATAATCCCCGCAACCAAAAAAATTAAAAGAAATTTTTTCCATCCGACCCTTTTTTCCAGAATAAGTCCAAATATAAACAGGAACAACATATTTCCCCAGAGATGCTCACCGCCTGCGTGGAGAAAGTTCGCGGTGACCGGACTTAGCAAAATATTCCATAATTCAACCTTTTTGGGAAAAAAGGAAAAATATTCGAATATCTTTATTATAAGGTTCGGGGGCGCCAGAAAAACCATATAATGGATAATGATATTGATAATAATTAGAGCGTAAGTTGCGTTAAACCTCTTCTCAAAATAACTTTCTTGCTCAACATAATCAAAAGAGACCACTGTAATATAATCAAATAATATTTCGAAAAATCCACGTTCTTGAACTATTGACTTGATAAAAAGAAAACCAATTATGAGCGCCGGTACCGATAAATAAAAAAATACAGGGCCAAATAAAAACCTTAGTGTTTTGAAAATTAAATATATTCCTGGAATCAGAAGCACGCCTATGAAAATGCTTTTGATTATAAAAAGTTTTTGTTGTTTCCAGGCTTTATCCTTCTGCCAGGCGGGCATCGCAAAATCCAATGATAGTAAATTAAATATTTATGGAGAAAAAAACCTGCTCAGCCCTTCTGTCCCACTCAATCCTCCCCTTAATTCAACAAATCATACCTTTTTTATGTTGCTTTTTGCATTGTTATAATAAATTAAAATTTTTCACCTTCTATAGTCAAGTCCAAACTTCATTCCGGCACAGACATAGTATCCAGGGTAAGGGTAGTATATGGAGGAGGCGTGGTGGCAAGCCGGCAGTTGGTACCGGTCGTGAGGAAGCCC
>FWPV01007220.1_pt1 | contig 20424 bp, 18 predicted proteins | sample 2228371 | NCBI WGS metagenome assembly FWPV01 (sample SAMEA103939776, study PRJEB20133) | metagenome | reverse complement strand
TCGCGGCTGGCCCGCCCGGCCCGGGAGCTGGGCCGCGTGCTCGAGGTGCTGATCGAGGTGAACGTGGGCGGAGAGGACACCAAGACCGGGGCCCCGCCGGAAGAGGTGCCCGCCCTGGTGGAGGCCGTCCTTGCGGAAGAGGGACTGCATCTGGCGGGCGTGATGGGCATCCCGCCGTTCCTGGACGACCCGGAACAGGTGCGGCCGTATTTCGCTCAGCTTTGGAGGATTTTCGAGACCCTGCCCGAGGCGAACCGCAGCGTGCTCTCGATGGGGATGTCCGCCGACCTGGAAGCCGCCATCGCCGAAGGCTCCACGATGGTGCGCGTGGGCACCGCAATCTTCGGGGCGCGCTAGCCTGGCATCGAACCGCGCTTCCGGCGGGCGGAAGAAAAAAGCGGGAAGCGGATGCAGGATGCGGCCCGGAGGGTGTAGAATAGGGCCGGTACTGTTGCCCTTTACGAAACGGGAAAGAGGGCGGACGACGGCGCTTTGCTCCTATCCGGGCGCCGTATATGCAAGACCCTCTCACAGAAGACGACATGGTCCCGGGACAGGGATGGACGCCGGGACAACGACAGCCCCTGAGCATCCTCGCCCGTGCACACGGCTGACTGAACACGACTTCCGGCCTGCGGATTCCCGCCGCGGCCGGCATGGAGCGCTCACCGCGAGATGAACGACATGCTGCTGGATGATTTCGACGAGCCCCGGGGACTCTGGGACCGGCTGAAGGACAGGTTCGGGATGACGGCCGAGGAAGACGAAGAGGAAGTCCAGGAGTCGCGCCCGCAACGAAGGAAAGGGGTTCCCCTGAGGATGCCTTCGGCCCGGGTCCAACGCGTATCCGTCTGGCACGCCGCCGAGAGCTTCGACACCGCCCGTCAGGCGGCTGACGGCTTGAAGCAGGGACATCCTCAGGTGGTGAACCTTGAGAACACCAGCCCGGAGCTCTCCGAGAGGATCATCGACTTCCTGAACGGGGTGATCTACGCGCTGGACGGCTATGTGGAGAAGGTGGGGCACAGGGTCTACTTCTTCACCCCCAGCAACATGGTCATCGACGTCGAGGACGTCACCCCGCGCCAGAGAAACCTGTTCTCGGGGAACTGAGGCTCTGCTGACGCGGGCATCCGCAGGAACGGAGCTCTAAGGATGAGGATCGCATTCCTGGGGACGGGAGCCATGGGCGGCGCGCTGGTGCGCGGCGTCGTGGCGTCCGGCTTCCGGCCGGCTGCGGACATCCTGGCCTACGACCCCGACCGGTCCCGGCTCCAGGCGCTGGAGCGGGAGACGGGCATCCGGGCCTGCCGCGCAGCGCTGGAGGCGGCGCGGGAGGCGGGGGCGGTGGTCCTTTGCGTGAAGCCCGCTCACGTGGCGGAGGCGCTCCGGGAGTGCGCTCCGGCATTCGGTCCCGACAGGCTCCTCATCAGCATCGCCGCCGGGGTGCGCATCTCCACCCTGCAGAGCCTCCTGCCGGAGGGGACCCCGGTCATCCGCGCCATGCCGAACACTCCCGCCACCGTCGGGAAGGGGGCCACGGCGCTCTGCGCCGGGCCGGGCGCCGGCTCCGCACATCTGGAGCTGGCCACGGGGCTTTTCAGCTCCGTGGGGATGGCGGTGACGGTGGAGGAGAAGCAGATGGACGCGGTGACGGGGCTGTCCGGGAGCGGTCCGGCGTTCGTGTTCACCGTGATCGAGGCGCTGGCGGACGGAGGCGTGAGCGCGGGGCTCCCGCGGGACGTCGCCCTGACGCTGGCCGCCCAGACCTGCGCGGGGGCCGCCGAACTGGCCCTGCGGTCGGACCGTCACCCGGCACAACTGCGCGACCAGGTGACCAGTCCCGGCGGGACCACCATCGCGGGCATCGCTGAGCTGGAGAAGGGCGGAGTGCGCTCCGCCCTCATCAGCGCGGTGCAGGCGGCCGCCAGACGAGCGAAGGAGCTTTCGGAGCAGTGAGACTGCTGATCCTCATCCTGCAGGTGTACCAGTGGATCATCATCGCCCGGGCGGTGGTCAGCTGGATCCCGTCCATCCCCCGGTATCACCCGGCGGTGAGGCTGCTGGAGGACCTGACCGAGCCCGTCCTCAGGCCGCTTCGCCGCCTCATCCCGCCGGAGAAGACGGCATATGTGGATTTCACGCCGCTGATCGCGTTTTTCTTCATCAGTTTTCTCATCCGTGCGCTCGTCAGCGTGGCGGCGCCGGTGCGGCCGATCATTCCGTGACCCGAACCCGCGGAGGCATGTCATCATGAAGATAACAGCCATCGACCTGACGCACAGGAAGTTCGCCCGCAGCTTCCGGGGATACCGTCCGCAGGAGGTGGACGACCTGCTCCGGCAGCTGGCTGCGGAGCTGGAGGAGAGCGCGCGCGACCGCGTCCGCATGCAGGATCAGATCGAACGCCTGCACGCCGAGGTGGCGCGCTACCGGGAGATGGAGCAGACGCTCAACAACGCCGTGCTTCTGGCTCAGAAGACGGCCGACGAACTGCAGGCAGGCGCCCGTCGGGATGCGGAATCCATCCTGCGGGAGGCGGAGCTGAGGGCGGAGCGCCTGAACGCGGAAGCGCACCGGCAACGGCAGGACCTGCTGAACGAGATACGGCGCCTGCAGGAGCGCCGGGAGGAGATGGAGGACGCGCTGCGCTGCGCCGCCCGCGACCTGCTGGAGTGGCTGGAGCGCCGGCGGTTCGACAGGGTGGTGGCGATGCCGGCCGATGACGTGGAGACGGTGGAGTCCGGCGAGCAGGTCCGGGCCCTGCGGCTGGAGGAGGCTTCGCCGGAGGACGCCGCGGAGCAGGAGGCGCCCGGGACAGGCACGCTCGCGGCCGAGGGGACGGAAGGCCACTGAGGCGACCTCCCGGAGGTGCAGATACGCACAGGATTTGAAGCGGAACCTGGACAGAGATAAGCACGATCGCAGGATGCGCGGTCCGCGAGGGAGCAGACCGTGGAGCTAGCGCGCGCCATCTTCGCCGTGGTGTTCGCGCTGGCCGTGCTGGGTCTCTGGCTGGTGCTCATCTACTTCTCCATCCAGTCGCTGCGGACGTGGCGAAGGGAGAAGCGGGCTCCGGTGGAAGCGCTGAAGGCGTCGGTCTCGCGCTGCTACCAGGAGGAGGACTTCGTCCTGCAGTATGCCGACCGGGTGGTGGCGCACCATCTGGTGGAGTTCACCGCGGAAGACGGACGGAAGTTCACATTCTCGATGACGCCGGGACAGTTCCGTCAGTTCGACGAGGGCGACAACGGCATCCTGCGCATCCGCAACGAATGCTTCGTCTCCTTCGAATCGCTGACCGGCACGGGACAGGCCATCTATCAGGCCGGCACCGACGCCGAGCGCGTCTATCGCCGCATCGTGCGCGGGAAATGAGTGCGGAGGGCCCGCCCTGCGTCCGTCTTCAGGCGAAAGTGACCCCCCGAAGCTCGCAGGTCAGCGTCCATCGTGGACCTGACGGCGTCCTCCTCGTCCGCGTGACGGCACCCCCCGCGGAAGGACAGGCCAACCGGGCGGTGGTGGAAGCTCTCGCGAAGTCGCTGGGGGTGCCGAAGTCCAGCATCAGGATCGTATCCGGGGAATCCTCGCGTCTGAAGACTGTAGAGATCCGCGGCATCTCCCGAAATGAGATAGAGGACCGCCTGGCTGCTGCCGGCTGAGCCGTCCATCGCGCATCCGGGAGAATCTGCGGAGCACAGAGTCTTGGACCACCGCACCCATCCGCGCATCCTGCTGTCTGCGGCACTCCTGCTGCTGCAGACGCTCGTCTGCGTGCCGCCGGGTGCGGCCGCTCTCCGGCTCCGGGCGGAACGCAACACCATCGCCGTGCTGGACGAGAGCGGGCGCAAGCTCGGGGCGTTCGTGCGTCCGGAATCCGACCTAGAATCTTCGGGACAGGAGACATTCAGCGCGGTCTCCGTGCGAGCCGGCGGCGATTCCGGAACGATGCTCTGGCGCTCGAGCCTGGACTACGAAGTGGAGATGGCGCTTCAGGCGCAGCCTGCGCCGCCCCGGGTGGAGGCCAGGGTGAAAGTCCGGAACCTGTCTTCGACGGCCCGGCACACCTACCTGTACTTCCCCTTCGAAAGGGAGGACGTGGTGGAGCGTCCTCTCCTCATCAGCTTCGCTGCGGACGGGGACGAGGTGCTGCCGTTCGAACGGGAGATGCCGGGCGAGGGAATCACCGCATTCTGGAGCACGCAGGACCTGAACCTTGCGCGTCCCGACGCGGAGCTACTGCTTCCGGCGGTGGCGGCGCAGACCGGGCGCGGGTTCCTTGTCGCGGGCTGCGACCCGGCCTGCGCGTTCGCGATCCGCTTTCATCGGGAGGTGCGCCTGGAGTTCGCCCGCCGGTTCTTCCTGCCCGCCCAGCAGGGCGCCGAGGACCGCGCGCCGCTCAGCCTGAGCCCGGCGTGGAACCGCCCCTACACATTCTTCATCGGAGTGGCTCCCGCAGACACGCGGTGGCCGCAGCTGTACCGCGACTGGTTCCTCGCACTGAACCCTGAGCGGACACACCGCCGAACGGCGCAGCCCTTCGGACCGCTCGGCCGCCGGAGCGGCTCCAGGGCGGACATCCTGCTGCTGCAGGGCGGAGAGGCGCCCCCGGCCGGTGCGCCGGAACGCGCTCTGGTGGAGATGCCCGCCCGCGCGCCGTCGGATGCGCAGGGACGGCCGGACGAGGCGCTGCGGGGCAGCCTCATCCTCACTCCCGCGGGCCAGCCCGTCCCGCACGGCGGCGGGTGGAAGGTGAACATCAGTCCCCGGTTCCCGTTCGGCGCACGGCTGCTGTCGGAGATGGAGGAGATGGACCCGTCCCGCGGGGCCGGCGTGGTGATCGACACCGGCCCGGACGAGAACAGGGTGGACCGGTCGCGCCGGCTCCCCCCCTACCCGTTCTTCCCCCACCACCTGGCGGCGGCGGAGCTGCTGGAGGATGTGCGGAAGCGGACGGCTCCGCGCGGGCTCCTGCTGGCGGCCCGGACCGCTCATCCGGCCAGCCCGGCCCTGGAGCTGGCAGATGCGGCCGTGGTGACGGCGGAGTCCGACCGTCTGGCGGGCGTCAGGCTGGCAGCGGGGACGCTGCCGATGGCCTCCGCGGGACCGGCCGGCCGGGACGGGTGGCTCCGGGCGCTGTTCTTCGGCTGCGTCCCTCCTGCGGACGGCCCGGCGGGCTTCCCGGAGGCAAGGCTCTTCACGGCGCTGGGAAGGGCCGCCGTCACCGGCGGCTCCCCGGCTCTCGACCGGCTGGAGTTCGAATCGCCGTCCGGAGAAAGATGGGTCACTCTGCGCAACACCGGCCCGCTGGCGACGGCGCGGGCGGCCGCTTTCGCCCCCTCCCGGACCTCTCCCGGCGGGGAGGCCTTGCACGTGTTCTCCTGGTCGCCGGCGGACGGTCTGCGCTGCCACGGGACGGCCCGCGCTCCCGATGCGCTCGGTGCGCTTCAGGTCACGATGAACCTTGCGCCGGGCGATACGGGCATCCTTTTCGCGGTGCCGTCCGGGCTGGTCTCCGGGCTCCCCTACGCCTCGCTGCTCCCCCGGGCCTCGACGGAAGACGCGGTCGAGCCGGGCTCCTGACGGACCGCTCCCGGGCGCTCCGGGAGGACGCGGATGTTCTCTCGGGAACGTTGCGGGGCCGTTGTATAAGTTTCACGAAACACCCCGTGACCCGGTTGTTCCACACCTTTTTCCACAGCCTGTGGAAAACTCGCCGGATTGTAGTAGAATGCCGCTGCAAAGACGGCCACCCCTTCGCCCGGCGCTGTGGAAAGCGGCTGCGGAAAACGCACGGGCACCGAGGCCGGACGCAGGCGCGGGGCAGGGCCGCGGCGTGACCTGCTGCTGCGACCGGGGCTCATCTGGCGGCGTCAGTGTCGAATACGGTTGCAGATTTTGTCTTAGACTTGGACTGCAGAGCGTCAAAGAGGCTCCTGACGACAGAGGTCCGGCTGACCACCGTGTCGGCCGGGAGCGGGTTCGGACACGTGTTCGTGTTCACGCGGCCCGGGGCCAACTGCATCGCCTTCCGTCCACAGCGCGACGGAGCGGTGACGGTGGGGGCGGGAGAGGATGCTCAGGACGCCCTGTGCCGCATCCGGGCCTGCGACGCAGGGTTCGTCCTGGAGACTCCCGGGGAGCAGCCGGACATGCCCGTCTCGGTGAACGCCCGGCCGGCGGGGCACGGAACGCTCCTGAAGGACGGAGACGCCATTCGGGTGGGCCCGACGGTCTTCCGGTTCGAGACGCGCGCCACGGACCACCCTTCCCTGCAGGGCAGGGACCTCTCGGAGGAGCAGGGAATGGCGAAGGTGTACGAGGCGCTCAAGGCGATGGTCCGCGCGGCGGGCGTCGGCAGGGAGGCCGCGCACCATCACGGAGCGCTCCGGAGATGATCTGCGGCATCGGGACCGACATCCTGGAGATAGGGCGGATGCGGGAGTTCCTGGCCCGCGGGCCCGCCGCCCTAGATCGGGTGTTCACCCGCCGCGAACAGCAGCTTGGCGCCGGGAAGGGAGACCCGGCTGCATTCTTCGCCGGACGCTTCGCGGCCAAGGAGGCGGTGGCGAAGGCCCTGGGCCCGCCGCTGGGGTGGCACGAGGTGGAGATCCTCTCGGACGGGCGGGGCCGCCCCGTGGCCGTGCTGCATGGCCGGGCGGCCGAGGCGGCGGCCGGGGCACGGGTGCTGGTGAGCATCTCCCATTCCCGGGGGATGGCGGTGGCCACGGCTGTGGCGGAACGCTGACCTCGCGTTCCGCGGGCAGGGGTATACTGACCCGGGGAGAGGTCGCGCAGGGAAGCCCGTGGAACATGACACACTGCGCGCATCCGGCCGGGGGCCGGCATCGCCGGCACGGTCAGGGACGAGGGACGGCGACAGGCGCAGGGAGGCACAGCGGACAATGAGGGTTCTGAGCGCCGAAGAGATGCGCGACATGGACCGTCGCGCGTTCGAGGAGTACGGCATCAGCGGAGTGCAGCTGATGGAGATGGCCGGCCGGGCCGTGGCCCTGGTGGCCGACCAGATCCTACAGGCGCGGCTCGCGGGAGAGACGGGAGGACACCCCTCGCCGGTCCTGACCTGGCTGGACGCGGCGGCGTCCGGCCGCTCGGGCGCGCACGTCCGGTCGGGGCTGAAGGTCTGCGCCGTCTGCGGCACCGGCAACAACGGAGGAGACGGTTTCGTGGCCGCCCGCCACCTGGCGAACTGGGGCTACGACTGCACGGTGTTCGTGGCGGGAGACCCCGGACGGCTGCAGGGCGAGGCGCGTCAGAACTACGAGGCGCTGGTCCGTCGCGGCCTGCCCGTCATCGACGTCCCCGAGGTCTCCGAGCTGCGGGCGCTGGAGGATGCCGACCTCATCATCGATGCGCTTCTGGGCACGGGCATCCGCGGCGAGGTGATGGAGCGCATCAGCGAGGTGATGGACGTCATCAACTCGGCGGAGGCTCCCGTGCTGGCCGTGGACATCCCGTCCGGCATCAACGCCGACACGGGAGAGGTCTGCGGCAATGCGGTGGTGGCCGATGTCACGGTGACGTTCGCCGCGCCGAAGACGGGCCTTCTGCTGTACCCCGGAGCGGACTTCGCCGGCGCCATCACCGTGGCCGACATCGGCATCCCCGCCCCCCTGATGGACCTTCGCGCCCCGACAGGAAAATACATCATCGATGTAGCGATGGTCTCCGAGATGATCCCCGAGCGCGAGAGCGACTCGCACAAGGGGGATTTCGGGCACGCGCTGCTCATCGCAGGCTCGCCCGGCCTTGCGGGTGCGGCGGAGATGGCCGGCCGGGCGTGCGTCCTGGCCGGCGCCGGGCTGACCACGGTGGCCTGTCCTCAGGCGGTGCACGGCATACTGGCGGCGAAGTTCACCGAGGTGATGACCCTCCCCCTGGGGCAGCAGGGAGAGACGGCGCTCGGTCCGGAACACATCGGAGCGCTGCAGGAGCAGGCGGGACGCTGGACGGCGGTGGGGCTGGGTCCGGGCATCGGGCGGGACGGCCGCACCGTGGAGTTCGTGCGGGAGTTCGTGCCGTCGCTGGACCGGCCGTTCGTCCTGGATGCGGACGGGCTGTTCGCCCTGGGCGAGGACGCGGCGAAGCTGCTGGCCGGGAATGGACACCTGGGCGTCATCACGCCCCACCCCGGGGAGCTGGCGCGCCTGCTGGGAACAGACGCCGCATGGGTCCAGTCGAACAGGCTGGAGGCGGCGGGCAGGGCGGCGGACGACTTCGGGGTGGTCTGTGTGCTGAAGGGCGCCCATACCATCGTGGCGGAGCCCCAGGGCCGCGCCCTCTTCAACCTGACGGGCAACCCCGGACTGGCGAAGGGAGGCTCCGGGGACGTGCTGGCCGGCATCATCCTGGCGCTGCTGGCGCAGGGGCTCGAGCCGGCGGAGGCGGCCGCCGCGGGGGTCTGGCTGCACGGGAGGGCGGCGGACATCGCCGCGGGCCGCGGGACCCAGATATCGCTGACCGCCACGGACTGCCTCAGAGCCATCCCCGAGGCATTCAGCGAGGCGGGCGCGGTCTGAGCCCGGGGCTGCTGCAAGGGAAGGAACAGGAGCTGACGCAGCAATGAACGCGATGACGCACTGGAGCATGTCGGCGCTTATGGCGCTTATCATCTGTATGTCCGCCTGCCCGGCCGGGGCAGTGCCGGAGAGCGCGGGAGAGAAGGCGGCGCCGTCCGCGGCGCAGGACGGAACGAAGGAAAAGGAAGCCGACAGGGCCGCCCCGTCCGGCAAGCCTGAGGAGAAGGCCGCCGAGGGCGAGGCGCAGGCGGCGCTGAAGGGAAAAGTGCTCCTTCCCTCCGCCGGAGAGTGGATGTGGTGGGTCCAGGACGCCGGAGGCGACACCGTGGCCGGACCGTCGATGGCGAAGGGCGAGGAGTTCGAGTGGAGCGCGGAGGGCCTGGAGAAGCCGGACGGCGTGCTGCGCGTGATGGACCGTGGCACCGGAAACGTGGCCTCCGTCCCGCTGCCGGAGGCCGAGGGCAAGGAAGTCAAGCTCGTGGAAGCCGATTTCCCGGCAGTCCATCGCCTCAGGGTGAAGGTGTCCTCGAAGTCCGGAGAGCCGGTCGCCGCCGCGTTCGTCCGGTTGACCGACAGCGCGGGCAACCGCCAGACCCGCTTGCTGGCGGAGACCGACCGCGGAGAGGCCGTTTTCCACGACGTGGCGCTGGGGAAAGCCTCCATCGAGGTCCGCTCCGGGGATGTGGCCGTGACTCAGGAGCTGAGGCTGGAGCGCAAGCGCGAACAGCCGGAGGCCGTGGCCGAGGTGGTGCTGGCCGGCGACGTCCCTGTGGCGGCTCCGGCTGAAGGCGCGGAAGGCGGCGAGAAGGAGAAGGCCACCCCCGCACACAGGGCCGCGACGCTGCAGGCGGTGGTGTCGCTGATCCTCCTGGCGGCGGTGGTGGTCATCGTGGCCATCGCGCTGAGGAACCGCCGGGTGACCCTGCGCTCGGCGCTCCAGAAGGCGGGCATCCCCATCGACGAGGACCAGCCGCAGGGCGGTCCGCTCCCGTCGCCGGCTCCCGGAGCCCCGCCTCTGGACCCGGACCTTGTCGGGCCCGCCCCTACCGCTCCTCCGCAGCCGGCCGCCGGGGCCGCCCCGGCATCCGGTCCGAAGCTGGTGGGCGTGGCCGGGCGGTATGCCGGAGCGGTGTTCCCGGTGGGGGGCGCCCAGGCGGTCATCGGGCGGGAGGCGACCTGCGACATCGCCCTGACGGACGACGCCACCGCTTCGCGCCGTCACGCCACCATCACCCGCACCGGGGACGCGTTCGTCATCCGCGACGAGGGAAGCTCCAACGGGACCCTCGTCAACGGTCTGAAGGTCACCGAGCAGCCGCTGAAGGACGGGGACGAGGTCCAGATCGGCTCGACACGCTTCCGCTTCGAGGTCTGAGGCCCTTCCGATGGTCTCTCTGGTCAAGCTGACCCGCAACCTGCTCGGGGGCGTGGCCGGGGCCATTGCGGGATGGCTCATCGTCGAGCCTTGTCCGTGGATGACGACCGACCAGGCGCCGGGCGAGCGTGTAGAGACGTCCATGGCCGCGCTGGCTGCGCTGGGGGTGATCGTCGGCGGGGCGATCGGCGCGGGTCTGGGAGCGGCGGAAGGGGTCAACTCGGGCTCGCAGAAGCAGCTGTCCCGCTCGCTGGCCATCGGGCTCGTGGTGGGAGTGGCCGGCGGACTGGTGGGGGTCTACCTCGGCCAGATGCTCTACGCGAGCCTGGCTCCGGGGCCCGCCGCGCCGGGGCTCGCGGGTTTCGTGTCCCAGATGGCGGCCCGCACTCTGGGCTGGGCCGTCTGGGGCGTGCTGATCGGCATGGCGCAGGGCATCGCCACCGGCTCGTCCCGCAGGATATCGCTGGGGGCTCTGGGCGGGGTCATCGGCGGAGCGGCGGGGGGCTTCGTCTTCGAGCTGCTGGCGCAGACATCGGGCGCCCTGATGACCGGCGAGGCCCTCCGGCTCATCGGGTTCGTGTCCATCGGCGCGGGGGTCGGGTTCTTCTCTTCGCTGGCGCAGGAGATGTTCAAGCAGGCGTGGGTGCGCGTGCTTGCGGGGCGCGGCGAGGGACGGGAGTTCCAAATCGCCAAGGCCGAGACCTTTGTGGGACGCGACGAGCTGGCGGACATCCCGCTTTTCGGAGACACCCGGATCGCCAGGCGGCATCTGGTCATCCGGCAGACGCCGGGCGGCTACGAGGCCGTGGCGGTGGAGCCCGGTCTGGTCTTCTCCGTGAACGGCCAGCCCGTGACGGGCAGCCCACTGAGGGACGGGGACATCATCATGGTGGGTTCGAGGCAGCTGCAGTTCCACGAGCGCGCGAGCCGGTCGCCGGCCGGAGGCGCGCAGTGGGCGCAGCAGGGGCAGTGGCCCGGACAGACCGTGCAGAGCGCAGGACCGCCGCCCGTGGAGACTCCTCCGGGGGTGTGCGCATTCTGCGGGCAGCCGAAGGACGCAGCCGGCGGGTGCGCCTGCTCCGTGGGAGCGCCATCCCCTGTCGGGACGGTGTCCGCCCCCACGCAGCAGGCATGGGAAACGGCTCAGGCATTCGGAGGAGCGGCGGTCTGGACCCTGCTGGTGGAGTCCGGGCCTCTGGCCGGCCGCAGCATCACGCTTACGGAGGGCAGGCCTCTGATGGTGGGAAGGTCTGCGGATGCGGACCTGTCTCTGGAGGGGGACGGGACGGCGTCGCGGAGGCACGCCGTCTTCAGCGTGCAGGGCGGGCAGCCGGTGGTCGAGGATGCCGGAAGCACGAACGGGACGCTGGTGAACGGGGTGCGCATCACGCGGCAGACGCTCTCCAGCGGTGACACGGTGCGCATCGGTCAGACGCAGATCCGCGTGGTCTGACACAGCGAGAGGAGCCAGGAGCAATGGACAGGACACAGCATTTCGGAGAGGACCCGGACCGCACCCGGGCCATCCCGCCGGACCCGGGGGTCACTCAGGCCATGGGCGCCGACCCCGGCCGGACTCAGATGGCGGGGCTGGACGGAGGGGCGGTCCAGCTGGAGGTCATCCCCGGGAACACCCACGCCCTGTCCACGCGCAACACGCGGGAGCACGTTCTGGTGAGGGCGCGGGCGGGACAGATGGCGGCGGGCCAGCGGATGCCTCTGAACATCTGCCTGCTGCTGGACCGGAGCGGGTCGATGGAAGGCCAGCCGCTGGAGTTCGCCAAGCAGGCCATGTACTATGTGGTGGACCTGCTGCAGCCGGCGGACGTGCTGTCCATTGTGACCTTCGAGGACACGGTGGAGGTGCTGATGCCGGCCCGCCGGGTGGTGAACAAGGACCTCATCAAGCAGCACATCGCCCGCATCCAGCCCGGGAACACCACCAACCTTTATGACGGGTTCGTCGCGGCGTGCAGCCAGGTGGCGTCCGTGCCTCCCGGCTACATCAACCGTGTGCTGCTCCTGACGGACGGCGAGCCCACCGCAGGACTGACGGACTTCCAGTCCATCGTGGGTCAGGTGGCGGAGCAGAAGAGCCGGGGCATCACCCTGACGGCGCTCGGGTTCGGTCCGGAGTACAACGAGGAGCTGCTGGCCGGGATGGCCAAGCGCTCCGGGGGCAACTACTACTACATCCCGCGTCCGGAGCTGCTTCCCGAGGTGTTCCGCAAGGAGATGGACGCGCTGATGTCGGTGGTGGCCCGCAACCTGCGCCTCACGTTCCGGCTGCCCCGGTGGACCCAGGTGCGCCAGGTCTACGGCAAGCTGCCCGTCTGGGGCGACCGGAGGGTGGACGTCACCCTTGCGGACCTGGAGCGGGGGGCGGCGGTGTCGGCGCTGGCCGAACTGGACCTGGGGAACCGTCCGGCGGGCACCTACCGGGTGGCGCAGGTGGAACTGGTGTACGACGACGCCGTGAGCGGTCGCGAGGAGCGGCGCAGCGCGGACGTGGTGCTGGAGTTCACGCCCGACGAGGCGCTGGTGAAGGCCGGCCGCAACCCGGCGGTGGACCGGGAACTGGAGGTGGCGCTGGCTTCGCGGAACCTGGAGCAGACGGTGATGGGGATGCGCACCCAGGCCATCAGCACCACGGCCGCCGTCGCGGAACTGGAGAAGACGCAGGCGCTGCTGGCGGCGCAGGGCCGCACCCTTGAGGCCACCCAGCTGCAGGAGGCCATCGATGCGGCGAGGGCCGGGGAGGACCTGCAGAAGACGCTGGTGGGCACCATCCTGAACCTCGAGCAGGGGAAGACGCGCGCGCAGGACTAGCTGGAGGCGTTGATGCAGGACCAGGAACGGACCATGCTCACGGGAGGAGCACAGGAGGCGGGGCGCACCCAGGCTCTGCCGCGGGCCGAAGCCACGCAGATGGGCACTTCGGTGGAGTGCCCGGTCTGCCGCTCCCGCAACATCCCGGGCGACCTGTACTGCTGGGACTGCGGGTTCCTGCTGACGGGGACTCCGGGGGAGGAGCCCGCGGCTCCGGCCGGCCCCGCGGCCAGGCTGGTGGACGGCCGGAGCGGCCGTTCGTTCGCCCTCCAGAAGGGCGTGAACACGGTGGGCAGGCAGGATACGGACGTGCTGCTGTCCGACCCGAGCGTCAGCCGCCGGCACGCGACCATCGAAGTGCGGGAGGAGGACGCGGTGGTCACGGACACCGGGAGCACCAACGGCACGATGGTGGCCGGCGTCCGGCTGGGAGAGGGAGAGCAGGCGGTGGTGCGCTCGGGGCAGAAGGTGCGCTTCGGAAGCTGCGCGCTGACGTTCGAGATGGAGCCGGCCGCCGCGGCGGCCGGGGACGGTGAGGAGGCCGGCGCCGGTGCGGAGGCCCCGCAGGATGAGGAAGCTCCGGCAGAGGCCGGGACAGCTCCGGAAGCGGAAGAGGAGGCGGAGGAGCGCGAGCCCGAGGTGGAGCAGGTCAGCGAAGGAGCATCTCCGGCGCGGGCCGTGCTGACTGTCCGGGAGACCGGTGAGAGGCACACCGTGGGAGAGGACGGAGCCAGCATCGGGCGGCGTCCGGGCAACGACATCGTGCTGTCGGATGCCTATGTCTCAGGGCAGCACGCCATCATCGCGTTCCGGGACGGAGCATTCCACCTGACGGACATCGGGAGCACCAACGGGACGCTGCTGAACGGAAGCCGCCTGGAACCGGATGTCCCGGTGGCTCTCAAGGACGGGGACGAGATAAGGATGGGGCAGTTGACCCTGGTCTTCTCCACCGGGGAGGCCGGCTGATGGCGGAAGAGACGGAGATAACGGCGAAGTTCGCGCGGCAGGAGCTGCAGGCGGGCTGGGCCGGGCAGGGCACTCCGGCGTCGAGCTTCGCCCGGCTGCTGCTGGGCGCGAAGACCGACCTGGGCCGCGTCCGGGAGAACAACGAGGACAAGTTCGAGTTCTACATCCCCTCCGACCCGCGGGTGCTCGCGTGGCGGGGCATCGTGCTGGCGGTCTCCGACGGGATGGGCGGGCACGCCGCCGGACAGATCGCGAGCGAACTTGCGCTGAAGACGTTCATCGAGAGCTACTACGCATCCGGACGCGCTCCGGTGGAGATGGCTCTTCGCGACGCCGTGGCGGCCGCGGACCGCGCGGTGCATCTCGCCGCGTCCGTCGAGGGGCGCGAGGGGATGGGCTGCACGCTGACGGCGGGAGTGGTGCGCGGGGACACGCTCTACGTGGCGCACGTGGGCGACTCGCGCCTGTATCTGCTGCGGGACGGCGCTCTGCGCCAGCTGACCGACGACCATTCGTGGGTGGGGGAGCAGGTGCGGCGCGGAGCGCTGACGGAGGAGGAGGCCGAAGCGTCGCCCTTCCGCAACGTCATCACGAGAGCCATCGGGACCACCGGCTCGGTGGAGCCGGACATCCTGAAGGAGGAGGTCCGGGCCGGGGACTCGCTGCTGCTCTGCTCCGACGGGCTGAGCGGGGTGGTGCGGCGCGAGCAGATGGAAGCGGTGACGGCGGCGCACGGGCCGTCCGAGGCGTGCGCGCAGCTGGTCAGGCTGGCGCTGGACGGCGGGGGGCCGGACAACGTGACGGTGCTCATCGCGCGGGTGGAGAGCATCGAGCCGCTTCCGGAAGAGGCACTGGAAGAGCCCGAACCGTCCGTCGAAGCCCCGGCCGCCGGCGAGCCGCCATCCGAAGAGGACACCGCCGGGCCCCCGAAGCGGCGCAAGGGTCTGCTGGGAAGCCTGCTGCACCGGCAGTAAGCCCCCGGAAACAAATGCCTGCCCGGCTCCCGTCTGTCAAGATGACGGAAGGAGCCCGCGAGCGGCAACGGCGGCAAGGCAATTGGCCCACTCCACGAACACTCTGGGAAGATATCAGATCATCCGCGAGATCGCGCGGTCGAACGACATCGTCTACGAGGCGATAGATCCCTCCATCGGCCGCCGCGTGGCGCTCAAGGAGCTGCAGCTGCCGCCGAACCTCGTGGGAGGAGCCAGGCGGGAGCGGGTGGAGAGGTTCTACCGCGAAGCCAAGGCCGCCGGGTCGCTCACCCACCCCAACATCGTCACCATCTACGAGGTGGGCGAAGAGGCGGGACGGCACTTCATCGCGATGGAGTTCCTGGAGGGGCAGAACCTTCAGGAGGCGCTGGAGATACGCGGGGCGCTGCCTGCGAAGGAGGCGGTGGACATCGCCCGGCAGGTGCTAGAGGCGCTGGACTACGCGCACTCGAAGGGCATCATCCACCGCGACATCAAGCCCGCCAACATCCAGCTGCTGCCGGGCGGCCGGGTGAAGCTGACCGACTTCGGCATCGCGCGCATCATGCACGAGCCCTCCATCACCGCCAGCGGGCAGATTTTCGGCACGCCCTCCTATATGTCTCCGGAGCAGATAGCGGGCAGGGAGATAGACCCGAGGTCCGACCTGTTCTCGATGGGGGTGGTGCTTTTCGAGACGCTGACCGGGCAGAAGCCGTTCACCGGCGACAGCGTGGTCACCATCACCTACAACATCATGAACACGCCGGCGCCGGAGCCTCGCGGAGTGCCGGAGCCTCTGGCCGCCGTCGTCCGCAAAGCGTTGGAGAAGGAGCCCGGGCGCCGTTTCCAGAGCGCCCGCGAGTTCCTGGAGGCCCTCTCGCAGGACTGGACGGCACAGCAGCCCGGGCTGCCCGGTGCGACGCCTCCCCCCGTGTTCTTCCCGCCCGGCGGAGGGACGGGTCCGCTTCCGCCTCCCGCTCCTGTGCCCCCCGGGGCGCCCCCGCAGACCACCCTGCCGCCCCCTGCTCCACCGCCGTCCGGTCAGACGGGCCCGGCGCCCGGTCTGCCGCCTCTTCCGCCCCTGCCCCCGCCGCAGCGCGGCCCGTTGCTGACGCCGGGGCAGAAGTCGGCCATCGTGACGCTGGCGCTGGCGGTTCTGCTGGGGGCAGTGGCGCTGGGTGCGGTGCTGGGAGTGAACGCCGCCTGGCACAGCTACCAGCAGCGGCAGAACGATGCGCGCGCCGCGGCGCTCATCAGCGAGGGGTTCGAGCGGCTGAACTCTGGCGACTACGCGGGGGCCATCCCGCTGCTGGAGGAGGCCGCGAGCTTGGAACTGAGTCCGCGCACCCGCGAGAACGTGAGGACGGGACTCGCCGCGGCCCACCGCGGCCTGGGAATCGAGCTGCTCAACCGCGGGAGGCTCCGGGAGGCGGAGCAGGCGCTGCAGGCGTCGCTGGCCTACGACGGCCGGTCGGGGGACACGCTTTTCGTCCTGGGCGAGACGCACTGGCGGATGGGGGCTGTGGACGCCGCTGCGCGTGACTGGGAGGAGGCGCTGAGCAGCGACCCGGATTCCGAGGGCGGACGCGCGGCGCGGGCGCGGCTGCAGAGGTACTACTGGGACCTGGGGGTCAGGAGCTACCGCATGGGCGACTCGTTCCAGGCCATCCAGAACTGGCGCGAGGTGGCCAGGCTGGACCCGGGGTCGCCTCTGGGTCAGATGGCTCAGGAGGCCATCACGACGGAGCTGATGCGGCAGCGGCGCTGACGGAAGACCCGGTATTTATACCTGAATTTGGATGTTCTTCTCCCGGCGTGTTGCTTCCCCGGTACCAAAGTGCTACTCTGGGAGTGCGAACGGCGGTATTCTGTCGCCGGCAGGTGACAGCAGAATACGAGGTGGGGGGGAGCCGATGCGGACTCCCCGGAAAGGAGATACGGTTCATGAAGCTGATGCGACTCGCCTTCGTATGCGCGGCGGCGGCGCTTCTCGTGGTGTCTGCGTCGCACGCGCAGATCATCTTCGGCCCCAACCTTCTGCAGAACAACTCGTTCGAGGAAGACACGTTCGGCATCCCCAACTATGTCCCGGGGTGGGACCTTGTGCCCGTGCCGGGCGGGGGCGTGGACTTCCCGGGCGGCGGCGAGCAGAGGGACGGCGCGAAGGCCTTCCGGTTCATCACCGGGTTCTTCACCGATGACCGGCCGGACGGCTCGCTCTCGCAGACCATCGCGCTGGCGCCGGACTTCTACTACTTCAACTTCTCCGGCTGGGTGAAGCGCTACGTTCTGGGCGACGGCTTCGCCCTGAAGCCTGACGCGGGATTCGTGACGGTCCAGCTGAAGGCCGACGGGAACGACGTGATGTCGTGGACCTACAAGTCGGATGACAAGTGGAACTTCTTCTGGTTCGTCACGCCGCAGCAGGTCCAGGTCCAGAACTCGGTGACGGTCAACATCCTCTGGGGGACCAAGCCGGGCGAGGGCTTCAAGACGTTCGACGTGGTGCTGGCGGACGGCCTCGGCCTGCAGGCCGCCAAGGTGATTCCGGAGCCTGCGTCTCTGCTGGCCCTGGGAGCCGGCCTCCTGACGCTGGCGGCCCGGCGCCGCAAGGTCTGACGGTGTGAGAATCCTGGAAAGGAAGGAACACCGCAGTCTCACAGACTGATGTTTGAAGGAGCGCCCTCAGGGACGCTCCTTTTTTTCTTCCAACGGCGCCGGAGGCGGGCGACTGCACCGCGGGTGCGGCCCGCCGCGCCGGAGGAGGAGACGGAGGACAGAGCGGGGCCGGCCGGGAGCCTGCAGAGAATCCGCCGGCGGTCCCGCGGGTGCGTCAGGCATCTTCGCCTGCGCGGGGCCTGACGCGCGGCAAGGAAAGGAAGGCAGACGAGATGAGGCTGTTCAGCCTGGCTTTTCTGGTGCTTCTGGTGGCGGCCGCGACCTCTGCCGCCGCTCAGAACCTGGTGACGAACGGAGACTTCGAGGGCGGCTGGGGCCCTCCGCAGGCCCCCTGCGAGGGACTCGTGGGCAGCACCTTCTACAGCTGCTGCGTGGCCAGCGGGTGGAAGGCATGGTCCGTCCCGCTGGGTCCGATGGGCGGGTCTCCCATCCCCGGTCATCCCACGTTCACCGAGATGCCGGGAGCAAATTGCTCTCCGGACCCGGGGAACAACTATCAGCGCATCGCCGGGGGCGAGAAATGCCCGGGCGGCCAGTGCGGAGGCTACAACTGCCGCGGAGGCATCGTGCAGGCCATCCCCACCCAGCCCGGGGTGGAGTATGACCTGGACCTCATCGTGAAGTTCCTCAGCACGCGCGGCGACTACCCGTTCCCGAGGCAGTCGTACTGGTACATCGGCATCGACCCCACCGGTCAGACCGATGATCCGCTCGCTCCCACCGTCTCGTGGACCCCGGAATATCCGGTCCCGGATGGCGGGTATGAGACTTTGCTGCCCTGGGAAGGGGTCTGGAACAAGCATCACCGGCGCTTCACGGCCACCGGAGCGCAGACCAGCATCTGGTTCATGCTGCTGGTGCCGGAGGACGGGCGGGGATATCTGGACCTGGACAACATCTCGGTCACGCCCGCGACGCAGCCGCTCATCACCATCACGAGCGGGCCGACCGCGACGCGGCTGAGCGACCGGAGCTACCGCATCGAGTGGACCACAGACGTCCCGTCCGACTCCCGGGTGGAGTACGGGAAGACGGCGCCGGTTTCGGACGAAGGACTCTCGTACGAGTCGTTCCGCTACGACGGCGCTCTGACGACCACGCACAGCGTGGTGGTCAACGGCCTGGACATCGACACGCGGTACCACTTCCGCGCGGTGAGCGCCGCGCCGGGCTACAAGACGGCGTATTCGTTCGATGATACGTTCGTCACACCCGGGCCGGCGCAGCCGCTGTTCAAGAACGGCGGCTTCGAGGACGTGGACGCACAGGGCAACCATACCCTGTATCCGTGGGTCACGTTCGGCAACATCGGCCACGGGCTGGTGGGACCGTATCCGAAGACCGGGCCGACGGGGTGGTTCTTCGACTTCCGCGCGAACGAGGGGAGCTACTTCTTCGGCTTCGCCACGAACTACGGTCTGGTGGACGGAGGCGCCTACCAGCGCCTGCAGGCGGTGCCCGGCGGCCAGTACACCGTGGACTTCGACTACCGCACGCAGAACTGGGACTTCGACGTGATGACTCCGCCCATCGGCCGGGCCGCCTATGACGACATCCAGGTCTGGGTGGGCATCGACCCCACCGGAGGGGTGGACTGGCGTTCACCGGATGTCGTGTGGGCCCAGCGGTGGACCACGGGATACGACTTCATCAGCCGGCCGCCGGTGCCGGGTCAGTGGTCTCCGCCGGCTCTGCCGCTGGGGACGGTCTCGGCGACGGCGCAGGGCGACCGCATCACCGTCTTCATCCGCTACTTCAACAAGTGGCCGTGGGTCTGGAGCATCGCGGCGGTGGACAATCTGCGCCTGAGCGGGCCTCCGCTTCCGCCGAAGCAGGTCCAGACCATCGGCCAGGCCCGGGACCTGGGACAGTTCGCGTATGTGGAGACAGTGAACCCGTGCGTGGTGACGCTGGTGCCGATCGACGAGAGCGGGTTCTTCTACATGCAGGACCTTGACGGCACGGCGGGCATCCGGGTCCAGGCGGACGACCCTGTGAACGTGGGCGAGCTCGTGAGAGTCCGGGGGACCCTGGACGTGAACGCGAAGGGCGAGACCATCATCCGGGACGCGACGGTGATGCTGGTGAGCGGCTCCGCCGAGCCGAAGGTGCGCACGGTGAGGAACCGCGACGCGGGCGGCGCGGGCTACACGGGCCAGAGCGCCGGGCTCTCCAATCAGGGACTGCTGATGCGCGTGTTCGGCAAGGTCACCTACGTCAACTACTTCGACGGCTACTTCCTGCTGGATGACGGCTCGGGAGTGGAGTCGGGCGAGACGGAGACGGACCCCGGCACGGGACAGCCGTATCGCGGCATCCGTGTGACGAACATCGGCGGGATGTTCCCCCTGCCCGGCGCCTACTATGCGGCCAGGGGAGTGGTGACATCCGACATCGTGAACGGGAAGAAGGTCCGGGTGCTTCGCAGCCGCGACGGACTCTTCCCCGGCGACATCGTGCAGCTGGCGCCGTAGGCGCCTGAGGCGCAACGCCGAGAGGCCCGAGCAGCCGGGCCGGGGGCTTGGCCTCCCGGCCCGGAACTTTTTTCGAGAAATAGCCGGCGCGGGGGCCAATACTGTTTACAGTCCCCGGGGTTTATGGTATAAGCAGACTAATCACAGACCCGACATCGCACAACGGCCTCCCGTTTCTGTCCGTAGATTGCTCATCCTTCTGCGTAACGATCGGAACCCCGTATCAGCTTCAGCGAGATTTCCTGCAGCTCAGTGCGTGTGAGAGGGACCTGTGAGGTGGTAGAGACCGCGCAGGCGGACTCCCCGGACGGGGAGCAGCCTGCGCAAGGTGCGGGACCGTTGATTCCCGGCAAATCGAAGAAGGACAGGCAATTGGCAACCAAGTCCCTGTACGTGGGCAACATGCCCTACAACACGACGGAGAGCGAGCTGCGCGAGCTTTTCGAGCCCCACGGGCCGATCGAGAGCATCCGTGTCATCCAGGACAAGGGGTTCGCTTTTGTGGACCTCCCGGCTGAGAACGCCGCTGCGGCCATCGAGGCCACGAACGGCATGGAGCTGGGCGGACGCCCGCTGACCGT